>Ga0310811_10005616_pt1 | contig 15915 bp, 14 predicted proteins | sample YCmetagenome_FD_207642 | JGI IMG/M metagenome (GOLD analysis project Ga0310811, IMG submission 207642) | Soil microbial communities from experimental microcosm in Duke University, North Carolina, United States - YC | ecosystem: Engineered > Artificial ecosystem > Soil microcosm > Unclassified ...
AGGACCGGCTTCAGCGCGAGGCCGACCAGCGGAAACAGCACGAAGGTCGACAACATCACCACCACGTGGAGACGCCAGTTCGTCGCACCCGCGACGATTGCCTCACGCGACAGCTTCGCGCCGTGCATAAAGAACAGCACGCCAATCGCGATGTTCGTGATCCAGTCGAAGGCGACCGCGGCTTGGCCTCGGCCGGGCAGGACGCTGGCGAGCGCGACCGTGCACACCAGCGCGAGCGTGAAATTGTCAGGGAGAAATTTTGGGCGAGCCATGTTCAGTCGTTTTCACAATACATGCGGCGCGTGCCCGGGTCCGGGACGCGGCCGTTTAGTCATACGCGACATTTTCCGCAAAGCAGCATTAAATAAGAAATTCATTTTTCTTCCCGTTTCATGCTCAGAATGCATCAAGGTCTGGCGACGGCGCGTAACACCCCGTTACAACGGCGCCCACGTCCTAACATTTTTGACCTCGACACCTTTCGTTTGCGTGAATAGATTAAGCGCAGGCTGTGCTTAATTTTTCCGTCGCATTCATGGTTTTACGATTCGGTCGAACGTTCCAGGTCGTGGGCACCGGCGCCGTGGCCGTTGTGGTGGCCATCCTCGGCATGGCGCAAACGGCGCATGTGTTCACAGAGCTGTCGAACAATGTCGCAAGCTTATTGAACAGGGCGTACGTCACCGACGCGACGCCCCACTTGCGGCTGTCCGCCTCTGTCCGACTCGACCCGACGCCCAGCAACGGCGCCCAACACGACGCAGCCGCGGCCACACCGGCGCCACCCGCGCCCTTCGTGCAAGGGCCGCGGTCTGTCGACTCGTCGGCGACAGCCCAATCGCAGGCAACCGCCGCAGCCGCCGATGCCCTTACGGAACCCGCGCGAAGCTCGCCTCGAATGTCTGCACCGCCTGTCGCTCTGACAGACCAGGGAATGTCTACACCGGCCGTCCCTGTGACAGACCCGGGGATGTCTGCGCCGCCTTTCCCTCTAGCGGACCTCGGGATGTCTGCGCCGCCTGTCGCTCCGAGGGGCTCGGGTGCGACGATCGGTAGCACCGACGACCGTGGCGTCGATGCAACGATTAGCCCGGCGGCGCCCGCTCAATTCGCCGACCCCGCTGATTCCTCGACTGTCACCTCCCCCTATGTGTTTCCGCAGGCGGCGATCAGCGCCTCCGAAACGCTTGCGGCGATAACGGACGCGCCGGCGGTACGCGCGGCGCTGCCGACGCCGCACGGCATTGCACGCAGCGCCGCTCATGCCGCAACGCAACATAGGGCGATGTTATCTCGCGTGGCAAATGCTCGCGACGCAGCGCCGCAGCGCCGCGCGAATGGGGGCTCGGCGAACGATGGGCACGGCGGCAACGATACGGCCGCGCGCGTCGGCTCGATCCGAGCCGACATCGCGCGCTACAACGCCGAACGCGCGACGCGACGCGAAACGGCCGCCCGTGATGATCCATACCGCCATCCGCCGCCGCACGACTGGCCGTACTCGCGCTGATCCCGATCGCGGGCGCAGCGCGCAAGAACAGGTACCTTTCGGTTCGAATCCGCGAGCGTCACTGTTGCCTGCAAGCGAAAAATCGCGCACATTCATTGCCTTGCACGATTGAATCGAACCCACCTTCGCAGTGCAACGGTACGCAGGCCCATGGATACGTTAGTCAGCATGAAAGTGTTTCGCCACGTGGTCGAAGCGGGCAGCTTCATCGCGGCATCGGAGCGGATGAATGTTTCGCCCGCGATGGCCAGCAAGCATGTGATGCATCTGGAAACCCACCTGGGCGCGCGGCTGCTGAACCGCACGACGCGTAAGATCAGCTTGACCGAAGCGGGACGAGGCTATTACGAGCGCTGCGCACAGGCACTTGCTGAACTCGACGAAGCCGAGCAGGCGGTCGGCGAAGCCACGGTCGTGCCTAAAGGCACGCTGCGCATCAATTCGCTGTCGACCTTCGGCTTGCGCTACCTGATGCCCGCCATTTCCGACTACACCGCTCTGCATCCGCATGTGACGGTCGAAATCACGATGACGGATCGCATCGTTGACCTGGTCGAGGAAGGCTACGACTTGGCGATCCGCGCGTCGCCGAATTCGCGGCTGCGCTCGTCGTCGTTGATCGCTCGGCAGATCGCGCGCGCCTACTTCGTCATTTGCGCGTCACCGAACTACCTGCGCCAACACGGCACGCCGCAGCATCCGGACGATTTGCGGCACCACAACTGCCTGCGCCTCGCGCCCGCCGGCGGCCATTCGCGCGACTGGCCGCTCGGCTCCACCGATGCGCCGATCTCGGTGATGCCGACCGGCAATATCATCGTCAACGACATCGAGGCGCTGCGCGTCGCCACCGTGTGCGGCGCTGGAATCGGCTATCTGGGCACCGACGTGGTCCGCGACGAGCTGGAAAGCGGTCAGTTGGTCCCGTTGCTGCTCGACCGGATGACCGCGCGCGAATTGCCGGTCTACGCGGTATACCCGAGCCGGCGCCACCTGTCGGCGAAGGTCCGCTCATTCGTCGACTTCATCGTGGAGCGCTTTTCGCACGACTCGTTCTGGCCCACCTGGGAACATGTCTGCGAACTGGCAAGAAATGCCCCCCACGCCGCCGCCGCGCCGAAAAAACGCGGCGCCGCGCGAGACGTAGCCTGACGTGTCGGCGCCCCCGTCAGGCGCCCCCCGTCAGGCGCCCCCCCCGTCAGCCCCTCCCCGGTCAGATACCCTCCGGTCAGCCCCCCGGCCAGACACCCTCCGTCAGACGCCCCAAATATCTCTCCACGCCTTGGCCTTGCTGCCGCCATCGCCGAAGTTCATCGTGGTCTTGTCGACCACCGGCAGATCGTCCGGGTCCAGTCCCGCCGCGACGATGCTTTGCTTGATGTAGTTGCCATGGACGCCGGTGAAAAGGTTCGTATAGATGATGTCGTTCGCGTCGGCCGCGACGATGGCTTGCTTGTATGACTCGCTCGCGTGCGCTTCCCGCGTCGCGATGAAGCGCGTACCGATATAGGCTAGGTCGGCGCCCATGGCCTGCGCCGCGAGAATCGCCGCGCCAGTCGCGATCGCGCCGGACAACACGATGGGACCGTCGAACAGCCGCCGCACTTCGCCCACCAGCGCGAACGGCGACAGCGTGCCGGCATGACCGCCCGCACCGGCCGCGACGAGAATCAGCCCATCGACGCCTGCGTCAAGCGCCTTGTGCGCATGACGCAGGTTGATCACATCGTGCAGCACGATACCACCATAGCCGTGCACCGCATCGACGATTTCCTTCGCGGGTGCGCGCAGACTCGTGATGAAAATCGGCACCTGATGATCGACACAAACGCGCACATCACGTTCGAGCCGCGCATTCGACTGGTGCACGATCTGGTTCACCGCAATCGGCCCGACCACCGCCCCAGGATGCCGCGTGCGATGCTCGGCCAGCTGTTCCCGAATCCGCACAAGCCATCCGTCGAGCTGTTCCGGCGGTCGCGCGTTCAATGCCGGAAACGACGCGACGATCCCGGCCTTGCATTGCGCAAGCACCAACTCCGGATAACTGACGATAAACATCGGCGATGCGACCACGGGCAGCGACAAATGCTGCAGCACGGCGGGCAGGGCCATAATGACGTCTCCTCGAAGTCGTCTCCGATATTAAGAACAGTCTTACCGACTCCACTATAAGCGAGCGTGCACCACGGCAGCACGGCAGCACGGCGCCACGTATCCTATTTGCGGTAGAAATATCGCCAACGACAGGCAATAATGCGGCTCCCTGACTGCGTTATTGCGTCAACAAACTTTAGGGGAAAATACCGATGCCGGTCGAAATGTATTTTGATATCATTCGCTTGACACTGATCACGTCAATCAAAACACGTTAAGCCGTCCGCCGTGAAGCGAACGGCTTTTTCTTTGGTATATTCTTCCGCCATCCTCATGGCCGGCTAGTCTGCCTTTCGGCAGCATCAGGCGACTTTCCGCCGCCTCGCCCCGGCGCATATCGACTGCACCTTTACCTCTTTTATTTTCATTTTGGTTAGGTATTCTCGCCATTTTTCGATGGCTTCATTACTCACGACCGACCCGCTATCGGTAAAGCAAGGACGGCAGCCACAACCCAATACCGGGGAACAGATACAACAGCACCAGTGCGAAAATTTGAATACCCATGAAAGGCAGCATGCCTGCAAAAATTTGGTTGAGCGTCACATGGGACGGCGACACACCTTTCAAGTAGAACGCTGCCATGGCGACCGGCGGAGACAGAAACGCGGTTTGCAAGTTGAGCGCCACCAGCAGCCCGAAAAACAGCGGGTCGATATTGAAATGCACCAGCAGCGGAATGAAGATCGGCATGAATATGACGATGATTTCCGTCCATTCCAGTGGCCAACCGAGCAGGAAAATAATGACCTGCGCCAGGATCATGAACTGAATCGGGGTTAGCTTCATCGACAGCACCCATTGCTCCACCAGCGCCTGGCCGCCGAGCAGCGCAAAGGCAGCGGAAAAAATCGATGCCCCGACGAACAGCCAGCACACCATGGCACTAGTCTTGGCCGTGAGAAACACCGATTCCTTCACCACGGCGAATTTGAGCTGCCGGTAAGCCGCAGCGAGAATGACGCCGCCCAGCGCGCCCACGGCCGCCGCTTCGGTCGGCGTCGCCAAGCCGAACACGATCGAACCGAGCACGGCGAGAATCAGGAGCGCCAACGGGAAAAACGAGGTCAGCAGCATCTTGAAGACTTGGAGCCGCGCGAAGTCGAACACCGCATAAAACCCCACGAGCATCAGCGCGCCGACACCCAGCGCGATCCAGAACCATAGTGGAACCGGCGACGCTGCGGCATCCACCCGTGGCGGAAACGATGGGCTCGCCGCACTGGCCGCCGGCAGCGCCGGCAGGGGTGACACACCCGGCGCGACGGATGTAGCGGGCGCCTGCGTCGACGGTGCGGCAGGAGCGGTAGGTGTGGCAGGTGCGGTTTCCGCGGGACTTGCCGCCCCCGGTTCGGCCGCCTCGCCTTCCAGCGGCGGCGCCTGCAACCCGCCGCTGTCGGTGTGCTGCGCTTCTTCAGTGAAGGCCCCGCCCATTTCCACCAGACCGCTTTCGGAGGCGACCACGGCCGGCGCAGTGGCCATGCGATAGGTCAGGCCCATGGCGCCGACGAACAACAGCGCCGGCAGCAACGCAATCGCCAATTGCCCGAGCACCGCACGCCTCGGCACGGCGACATCGGGTGCGCCGCTCAATGCGCGCAACAGCCCGGTCAGCGCCCGGCGGGTGACGGTATCGCGGATCACCTGTGCGTAGCTAGGCAGCGGCACGTGCCGCTCGGCCTGCGACAGCGGCGGCGCCAGATCCGGCCTGAGCTTGGCCAGCACGACAGCGTAGAGGATATATAAGCCGGCCAACATCAAGCCCGGAAAAAATGCGCCGGCGTAAAGCTGCACGACCGATACACCGGCCGTCGCACCATAGACGATCAGCAGCACCGACGGCGGAATCAGGATGCCCAAACAGCCGCCCGCTGTAATGACGCCCGCCGACAGCCTCACGCCGTAGCCGGCCCGCAACATGGCTGGAAAGGCGAGCAGTCCCATCAACGTCACCACCGCGCCGACGATGCCGGTGGCGGTGGCGAACACCGCGCAGGTCACCAGGGTCGCCACCGCGAGGGCGCCCGGAATGCGCGCCAACGCCAGATGCAGGCTCTTGAACAGCTGCGAGATCAGGTTGGCCCGCTCGACCAAGTAACCCATGAAGACAAACAACGGGATCGAGATAAGGACATCGTTGGTCATGACCCCATAGGCGCGCTGCACCATCAGGTCCAGCGTCTGCTGCACGGCCAGATGCGGATCGGCGCTGCGGTAGGCGAGCCACGCAAACAGCACCCCCATGCCCATCAGCGTGAAGGCGGTGGGAAAACCCAGCATGATGGTGACCACGACCAGGGCCAGCATCATCAGGCCGAGGTGTCCATTGGTCCATTGCGACAGCGGCGGCAACGCCCAGACGAGCCCGATCACGATCAGCGCCATAAGGGTGAACCCAAACCAGAGTTCTTTCCTCATGGCCGGCGCCGCGCCGCTTTCCGCGTGGCGACGAGCGGGTCCAGACGGGTGGTGTCATCGTCCTTGACTTCGACCATCTGCTTGAGTTTTTCGACGTCGACTTCCTCGACATCTTCCTCGCGGGACGGCCATCGACCCTTGCGCAGGCAGATCACGCAGCGGACGATCTCGACGATTCCCTGCAACAGCAAGAAGATCCCCGCAACCGGCAGCACCGCCTTGAACGGATAAATCGGCGGTCCGTTGGCGGCGATCGACGAATGTTCGTTCTGCGCCAGCGAATCCTGGAAAAACTCCAAGCCGGCCCACACCAGCGCCACCATCCCAGGAATGAAGAACACCAAGTAAAGCAGCAGATCGATCGATGCCTGCAGCCGGTGCGGAAAGAAGCCATACAGCACGTCGCCGCGCACATGGCCGCACTTGGCCAGCGTATAGGCACCCGCCATCATGAACAGGGTGCCGTACATCATGTTGCCGGCATCGAACACCCACGCGTGTGGCGTGCCGAGCGCGTATCGCGAAAACACCTCATAGGCGATCATCAGCGTGAGGCTCACGATCAGACACGCAAATGCCTGCCCGATGAAGGTGCTGAGCCGGTCAACGCGAAGCAGGAGTTTTTGCATGCGAACCGTCCGTGCGGTATGCACTCAGCCTGTCAGCCGCACCTCTTCAAACCGGCTGCGACGACATGGCTCCAGTGGGTCGGCCTCAGGCTTTCCTGGCGAAATAGTGGGACGAAGCCATCCGATAATCCACATTGGTGTCGCTCTGCCAACGGGTGGTGCGCTCAGCGAAGTCGCGCATTGAATCGTTGACTTTCTTGAACATCGGGTTTTCCTTCTCCTTGCGTGCCACGACCTCGTCCCATACCTTCAACTGGGCCTGCAGCACCGAAGTTGGCGTGGCGTAGAACTTGACGCCCTGCTTCTGCATGGCGACGTAATCCTTCGAGTAGCGGTCGATCGCCTTCCATGACATATCCTGTGAGGACGCTTCGACGGCGTTGAATACGATCGCCTTCAAGTGGGGTGGAAACGCGTCGAATTTTTGTTTGTTGAAGAGGATTTCGAATGTTTCCGAGCATTGGTGGAAGCTGCGCAACATGCACACCTTGGATACGTCGGGGAAGCCCAGCAAGCGATCGGAACTGGCGTTGTTGTATTCCGCCGCATCTAGAAGGCCGCGATCCATGGCCGGCACGATTTCACCGCCAGGCAGCGCGTTCACCCCAGCCCCCATGCCGGAGAAAATGTCGATCGACAAACCGACCGTGCGAAACTTGAGGCCTTTCAAGTCATCCGGCTTGGTCACCGGCTTCTTGAACCACCCGAGCGGTTGCGTCGGCATCGGTCCATACAAATAGGACACCACATTTAGATTGAGGCTGCGGTAAATCTCGGCGAGCAGCTCCTTGCCGCCGCCGTATTTATGCCAGGCAAGCAACATGTTGGCATCCATGCCCCATGCGGGGCCTGAACCCCACAGCGCAATCGCTGAGTTCTTGCCGTACCAGTAGGCGCAGACCCCGTGTCCGCCGTCCAGCGTGCCTTTGCTGACCGCGTCGATCAGATCGAAGGCCTTGACCACCGCACCGGCCGGCAGAAGCTCGATCTTGAGGTCGCCGCCCGACATGGTGTTGACCTTGGCGACGAAATCGCCGGCGTACTCATGGAAAATGTCTTTCTGCGGCCAGGTACTCTGCCAGCGCATCGTGATCGGCCCCTGTGCCTTGATCACCGCTGGAAATCCTAATGTCGCGGCCCCTGCCGTGGCAGTGGCGCGGCGCAGAAACTTGCGGCGCGACGACGGTTTCTTTTTTGTCTCCGGTGTGGCCATCGTTTTCTCCTCTGTAGTGCTCAAAATAAGCCGAGGTGAGTGACGCACGTGTCTGTTCCTGTCGCGAAGGCCAAACGGGCCCGCGAACCGGTTTTTTATTCTAGGCACAAGTGAGGCGCAATAACAATAAAAGGCTTTCCATTAGCACTTTCCATTGCCCGCCAGATAAAGCGCGCCAAGGCCAGAGGCATTTTCCAAACGCCTCCGCTTGCATGGCTATCATGCCTTCAGAAACCTGAAAAGCGGTTCAATTCACCGACGAATAGACGGTCGCATTTTGCGAGAGGCGGCGTAGAAGACGCCTCTCGTCAGTGAGGAGATATAGCTTGCGTTGCGCCGAGCGCGCCCCCTATAGTCGAAGTCGATGCGACCCGGTGCGGCGCGTGCGGCGCCGGTCTGGTTGCAGATCGAGGAGATCGCATGTGTATCAAACCGCTTGTGGCGAGTTTAGCTTTCGGATTGTGCGCAATGACGGCTTGGGCGCATCATGGCTGGAGTTCATACGATTCCAGCAAAGTCCTGAAAATCGAAGCGCCCGTTGAAGACGTGCGTTATCGCAATCCGCATGCGGAAGTCGATGTTCAATATGAAGGCAGTCGCTGGGATGTCGTGCTGGCGCCCATCAGCCGCATGGAATCGCGCGGGCTGCCTGAAAAGTCGCTGACCGTCGGCAAGATTGTCACCATTGAGGGTTATCCCCGACAGGATGGCAAGCACGAGATTCGCGCCGAACGCATCACCGTGGACGGCAAGACCGTCGAGTTGCGATAGTGGACGTCGCGAGTTCGTTCGCCGCGCTCGAGGCGTCGCCCGTGGGGGCATGGATGCGCGCCTCGCCATGGGCTTACCCGATCGTCAATCTGGTACACCTGCTGGGTCTTACCCTGCTGATCGGCCCCATCCTACTTCTGGATCTGCGCCTGCTTGGCGCCGGGCGCCGCCTCGCGCTGCCGGACGTGTCGTCCGCGCTGACGCCCTGGACCGTGGCCGGCCTGCTTCTGCTGATAGGCAGCGGCACGCTGATGTTCAGTGCCGATGCAGGGGCCTTGGTGCGCAATTCCCTGCTCCAATTCAAGCTGTGTTGCATCGGGCTCGGGCTGGCCAATGCGCTGGCTTTTCGCCGTCTCTGGACGAGCAGGCTGCCTAGCTGGGATCTGCACCCACCGGTATTGGGGCGCTTGCAGGCAGGGCTGTCGTTGACGCTCTGGCTAGCGGCAGGAACACTTGGGCGCCTATTGGCCTACAAATAAGCGCGGTCCCCCGCGATCACGGCAAGTGGTGCAAGCATGCTTGGCGTCACGCACCGGCCGGTTCACGCAACGCGACGTCGACGACCGGCGCGCCGGTCATCGCCACCAACTGTCGCGGCGACAAATTGAACACCGCGTGCGGGTGACCGGCGGCTGCCCATAGATCGTCAAGCGCCAGCAGGTCGGCGTCAATCAGCGTGACCGGCGCAACCGCGTGTCCGATCGGACACACGCCGCCGATCGCGTATCCGGTGTTGTCCCGCACGAACTTCGCATCCGCGCGTCCGACCGCGCCGACCCGCGCCGCGATTTTGCGCTCGTCGACCCGGTTCACGCCGCTCGCGATTACCAGTACGGGCGCGTTATCGTCCACTCGACGGAAAACGATCGATTTTGCGATCTGCGCGACCGAACAGCCGAGTCCCGCGGCGGCTTCGGCCGCCGTCTTGCCGGTGCTCGGCAGCATCACGATCGGCCGGTCGTGACCGTGCGCGCGCAGCAGTGCCTCGACCCGGCGCGCCGCATCCGGAAGGTCATGATTCATCTCGCTCATTGGGGGGTCGCCTCCGTGGCCCGCGCTTTGGCGAGCAGGGCACGACCAGCGCGCGACACATTCGCGCGGCCGATCGAAGTCGAAATAAAGTCGCCGGTCGCGACCACCTGGGACAAATCGATGCCGGTTTCGATGCCCAGACCGTTCATCAAGTACAAGACGTCTTCGGTTGAGACATTGCCGGTCGCGCCCTTCGCGTACGGGCAGCCGCCCAAGCCGGCAACCGATGCATGAAATATCGCGATCCCTTCGAGCAGCGCCGCGTAGATATTCGCGAGCGCTTGACCGTAAGTATCGTGAAAATGGCCGGACAGCCGCTCGCGGGGAAACACCGCCGCCGCGGCCGACAGCACCTCGCGCGTGCGGTGGGCGGTGCCCACGCCCAGGGTGTCGGCGATGTCGATCTCGTCGCAGCCGAGATCGGCGAGCCGGCGCACCACCTCCGTGACCGCGCCGACCGGCACCTCGCCCTGGTACGGACAGCCGAGGCAGCACGAGATGCTGCCCCGCACGCGTAAGCCGGCGTCTTTCGCCGCGCGGGCGACCGGCGTGAAGCGCTCGATGCTCTCGGCAATGCTGCAGTTGATATTGCGCTGCGAAAACGCTTCGCTGGCCGCCCCAAAAATCACCACTTCGTCGACGCGCGCAGCCAGCGCCGCTTCCAGACCTTTCATGTTCGGCGTCAGCGCGGAATACACGGTGCCTGGGTGACGCGCGATGCGTTCCATCACGTCGGCGCCATCGGCCATCTGCGGCACCCATCTGGGCGACACGAACGATGCCGCCTCGATATTGCGGAAACCCGCCGCCGACAGTCGGTCCACGAGTTGGACCTTGATGTCGGTCGGGACAAAATTCTTCTCGTTTTGTAGACCATCTCGCGGGCCCACTTCGACAATCTTGACTTGTTTCGGCAGATAATTCATGTCGTTCCCTTGAGCACGGCGCACAGCGACGCGGTTCAATCGCCGCGGTCCCATTGCCGTCCGTTTCGCCTGTCGACGCTGCGGCGGATGGCGCACGGACCGGCGCGGCGGAAAACGTCATTGTAGGCATATGCCGGCGCCGCTCGCATCGGCATCGGCATCGGCATCGGCATCGGCATCGGCATCGACATCGACATCGACATCGACATCGACATCGACATCGACATCGACATCGGCATCGAACTCTACATCGGTCTCCGATTGAATCGGGCCAAGACGATGTAAAGTCGCAAAACCGGCAAGGAGATGTCAAATGGATCTGGCCACGTTCCTCAAAGCCGCCGGCGTGGGTCTGGCGGTCGCCGCGCCTGTCGGGCCGATGGCGCTGCTTTGCATACGGCGCACGCTGACTCAGGGTTGGCGCGCCGGACTCCCGGTGGGCGGCGGCATCGCCGTGGGCGATGCGGTTTACGGGATGGTCGCCGCGCTCGGGCTGGCGAGCCTGTCGCAATTCATGCTGGCGCACGAGCGGCCGCTGCATCTTGCCGCCGGGCTGTTCCTTTTGTATCTGGGCTGGCGCACCCTGGCCGCACCCCGCGATAGCGACACCGCGGCGGCCGATGCTACGCGGTATGCGGCGCACGCCCGGGGGATGTCCGCAGGCACGATCGCGATGCTGATGACGCTGACGAATCCGCAGACCATTGTGATGTTCGCCGCGCTGTTCACCGCGTTGACGCCGCGTGGCGGCTTCGCGTTCGATGTCGCACTAACCACCGTCGCCGGCGTATTCTGCGGATCGATACTGTGGTGGTGTGCCTTGGTCGCCGCCGTGTCACTGTTCCGGCACGCGATCGGGACAAGGCCTAGGCACGTGATCGACCGGGTCGCAGGCGTCGCGCTCGGCGTATTCGGCATCGTCGAGGTCCGGCGTGCGCTCTGAGCCACGTCCTCCGCCTCTAAGCGACGCTACTTCGCGCAACTGGAACTGGACCGGATGCTGCCATGACCACCGCTACGTTCCGCTTCTATGACGAGCTGAACGCCTTCATCGCACCGACGCTGCGCCGGCGCGACTTCGAGGCGGCGTGCGCGCGCCACGCCACCGCCAAGCACGCGATCGAAGCGCTTGGCGTGCCGCATACCGAAGTCGGGCTGGTCACCGTCAACGGCGAGCCGTCGGGCTTCGAGCGGCAACTGCGCGACGGCGACAGGGTCGCCGTCTATCCGCCGCTGCCGGCGCCGAGCGTCGCGGCCGATCCGGCGACGCCGTCGCATGTGCCCCAAATGGGCCATATAGCTCATGCGGCTCACGCGGTACATGTGGCCCATGCGGACCAAGTAGCCAAGGCAACGCAGGTAGCCCATGCGGCCGACGGGGCCTATGGGGCTGATGGGGCCTGTGGGGTTGATACGGCCGATGCGGCTGATGCGGCCTATGGGGTTGATGCGGCCTATGGGGCTGATGCGACGCATGCGGCTGATGCGACCCATGTGGCTGACGCGACCCATGTGGCTGACGCGACGCATGCGGCTGATGCAACCCATGTGGCTGACGCGACGCATGTGACTGATGTCACGCATGTGGCTGACGCGACGCATGTGGCTGACGCGACGCATGCGGCTGATGCCACGCATGCGGCCGATGCTACTTATGCGACTTATGCAATTTATGCGATGCACGCCGCGCTGCCGGCCCTGCGGGCACCGCTGCCCGACGACTTGCGCTTCATTGCGGACGCGCATCTGGGCGGACTAGCGCATCTGCTGCGCATGGCCGGCTTCGATACGCTCTACGATAACAATTTTGCCGACCCGAACATCGAGGCGCTCGCCATCCGAGAGGCCCGCGTGGTACTGACGCGCGACCGCGAACTGCTGAAGCGCCGCGGCATCGAACACGGCTGCTACGTGCGCGCGCTCGCGCCGGTCGAACAGGTGCGCGAGGTATCGCTGCGGCTGCGACTGCCGCAGCGGGCGCGGCCATTCCGGCTGTGCCTGACATGCAACGTGCCGCTGCGCCGGATCGACAAGCAGGCGGTACTGCACCGGATTCCCCCCGGCGTACGCGAGCGCCGCGAACGCTTCACGACCTGCGACATATGCCAGCGCGTGTTTTGGGAAGGCTCGCACTGGGAGCGGATGCGCGCGCTGATGGACGAATTGATGAGGTGATGGTTGGCCCGGCGACGATGCGCGTCACCGCGCCGCCCATACACGGGTCGCCGCCGCGTCGAGATCGATCCGGCAGGCGTCGCCTTCGAAGTGCTCGCTGTCGACCGGGGCACGCAGATGCAGCGTCGCGCCGCCAAAGCGCACGGCGACGATCACCTGCCCGCACTGTCCGTCAAGCGGCTCGTGCAGCGGCTGGCGGACGCTTTCGATCACGCCGGGATAACGACCGTCGGTGTTCAGGTGCGCGCCGCCGTCGATCCGCCACATCGCGCGTTGCCCCACCCGAAGGTCGCCGGTCGACGCATCGATCGATACGCCGCCGATGTCGAGCCTGTCCGGCGCGACCACGATAGCGTCGCCTACGTTGTCCAAGCCGAGCAATTCGGCGACCTTGCGACTAGCCGGCCGCATGAACACATCGCGCGTCGGACCGGTCTGCAAGACACGGCCGGCATCGAGCACGAGGATCTCGTCGGCGAGCAACGCCGCTTCGTCGGGATCGTGCGTGACGAGCACTGTGATCGCGTCGATTTCGCGCTGCAATTGCCGCAGCGTATCGCGCAGGCGCCGTCGCCGTGGCGTATCGAGCGCGGAAAACGGCTCATCGAGAAGAATCACGTGTGCGTCACGCACCAGCGCGCGCGCCAGCGCTACCCGCTGGCGTTGGCCGAGCGACATCTCGCGCGGCTTGCGCGCCACCAGCTCGCTCAAGCCCAGGTGGGCGGTCCAGTACCGCGCCGCGCGCAGGTCGGAACCGACCGCGAAGTGGAGCTGCTGCGCCAGCGTCATATGCGGAAAGAGTCCATAGTCCTGCGGCACGTACGCGATGCGCCGATGCTCGGGCGGCACCGTTGTCAGCGTCTCGCCGCCCAGCGCGACGCATTGCAGCGCCGCCTCTTCGAGTCCGGCGATCAGCCGCAGTATCAGCGACTTGCCCGAGCCGGACTGCCCGACGATCGCCAGCCGGCGCGCAGCGGGACGCCATGCGGCGTCGAGCGTGAAGGTACCGAGTGATTTCTTGAACTCGAACGATAGCGACTCGCGTGGTGGTCGCGGCGGACCGGACATTCCGTTGCCATGCACGGCGTCCTGCGCGACGGGTTGCAAGCCGTCCTCATCGTCGCTCGCCGGGGCGGCCGACGGCGCCCGCCAGCGGATCCCCGCGACCAGCGACAGCGTCACCGCGATCGCGGCCGTCGGCACCAGCAACGGGATCATCGCGGGCAGCCCTTGGGAGCCGAATGCCACGTAAGTGTAGACAGGCAGCGAGTACGGGTGGTAAGCGACCATCACGGTCGCGCCGAATTCACCGAACGCACGCAACCACGCCAGCACGAGACCGGCGCGAATCGCCGGCCATGCAAGCGGCAGGCAGACGCGCATGAAGCGGGTGCGCGCGCCGTGGCCGAGTGTCGCCGCGACGTCCTCGAGCACGGGATCGACCGCACCGAACGCCGAGCGCGCCGCGACGATCAAAAACGGCGCCGCGACAAACATCTCCGCGAGCACGACACCGACGAAAGAGTCGGTCAGCGCGCCATTCGTCAGCCGGCCCAGCGGACTGTACGGTCCAAGGAGGAACAGCAGCAGCACGCCGCTTGCCAGCGGCGGCAAGGCCAGCGGCAACTGCACGACGAAGCCGAGCGCCCGCATGGCGCGCGACGACGAGCGCGCCAGCAGATAGCCCAGCGGGATGCCCCCAAGCGCAATCAGGACCACTGCCGTGCTCGCGCTGCCGACGGACACCGCCAACGCGCCAAGCAACGCGGCGCTGTCGACGCCGTGCCAGCCAGCGCCCGAAAACTGCTGCACCACGGCGATGAACGGCGCGCACAGGTACGCCGCGAGCAGCGCGCCCAGCCAGACCAGCGGCCGTGCGGCCTGGCGATGCCCTTGGCGATTGCCTTGGCCTTGGCGATTGCCTTGGCGATGGGCTAGACGATGCTTCGATGAACTTAGCTCGCTCACTTGGCCTTTCGCTCGCTCACTTCGCCGCGTCGATCAGCGTTCGCACCGGCGTGGGCACGGCGGCCGGTTCGCCCGTCAGCTTGGGCGCGATCACGTCCATTCCGTGCTGCTTCAACAACGCGCTGCCCGTGGGTCCAAGCAGAAACGCCACAAAGCGCGCCGCGCCATCGCGGTTCGCGGCCGTGTCGAGGATCGTTACCGTGTAACTTGCCTTCGCCGCCAATTCCGACGGCAGCGGGATCGACGGAATATGCAGCTCCGCCGTCTCTGTCGCGTAGAAGAAGCCCGCGTCGAGTTGGCCCGATTGCAGGCGACCGACGAGCGCTTCTTCCGGCAGCACCTGCCGGGGGTTGTCAGGCCCGCCGAGCATCTTGTCGACCAAGTCCGGTTGCTGGTAAAACCGCGCCGCGCGCGTGACCACGTCAACGGTGAAAAGCCCCTTCGGATCGAGCTTCGGGTCGGTACGGCCAATGCGAATGCCCGGTTGTTGCAGCACCTGGTCCCAGCGCTCGGTCTTCAACTTGGCCGCGTAACGGCTATTCGGGTTGTAGCCGATCACCAGCGGAGATTCGGCAAACGTCGCGTACCAGTTGACGAAACCGCCGTTCGCCGCGCCGATCAGCGTATCGTTCACGGTCGGACTGGCACTGATAAACGCGTCGGCGCGCCGCAGCTTGCCCTTGATCTCGTTGGCCAGTTTGTTCGAACCGGCGCCGTAGCCGGCGAAGCGCAGTCCGGTTTCCTTCTCGAACGCCGGTCCAATGCTGCGCTCCATCACGTTGACCAGCGATCCCGCGTACAGCACGTTGACGCCGCCCGCATCGGCACGCGCCACCGTCGCCACCATCATCAGCGCCGCGGCAACCACGCCACCCACCGCCGATCGCCACATTTTTTCGAGCAACACACCCACCTCTTCGCCTCGTTATGTAGGCCGGTATATTACGCGATTTGCGGCAATGCGTGCATGGCCCCCTCTCCAACCTCCCCAAAGATCGCCGCCTTCACGGGTGCATCGATGCCCACACGCATCAACGCATGGGCGCCGGCGCATCGACGTCAAGCGCGCCTACAATCTATCGGCACATCCCGAACAGACTATCGGCAGATCCCGAA
>Ga0310811_10005617_pt1 | contig 15914 bp, 12 predicted proteins | sample YCmetagenome_FD_207642 | JGI IMG/M metagenome (GOLD analysis project Ga0310811, IMG submission 207642) | Soil microbial communities from experimental microcosm in Duke University, North Carolina, United States - YC | ecosystem: Engineered > Artificial ecosystem > Soil microcosm > Unclassified ...
GGTGTGAGTATGGTTCTGACTTCCTCATCGAAAGCCTCCGCTGCTTCCTGCCCCATGCGCTCGTACGAAAAGCCATTTCGCGAATGGATCGATTGAATATATTCTTCTGCGTTTTGCACGAATGCTACAGGATTCGTAATGTGTGTGCCCTGCTTCTGAAAGAGGTGGCGCTCCTCCAGTTCTTCGATGAGATTATAGCGGCGATATTCTCGGTTGGTCGTAAATCGCTGAATAATTGTTAGCAAATCATCATCTCAGGGGTTGCGCTCGTTTCCTCGTTCGACAATTGCGAGATATCCTTGCGGGGTCAACATGCTGCGCAAGAGGGGCAAGACGATATCCCAATCCATCCAATGCAAGCTCTCACCAGCAGTGATGAGTGCATAGGGCGCTTGTAATGCCGCCTGCTCCACCCGTCCGTAGATCCAGTGAAGAGAAGCATGATTGCCTTCTGGAAGTGTCTTTCCCTTGTTGATCATTGCCTGGGAGAAGTCAATTGCATCAACGCGTTCAACTTCATTTACCAATCTGCGCGCAAGGTCCCCTGTTCCGCATCCTATGTCCAGGACGACGCGCGGTTTGTCCGTGATCAATGCAATGAGCATCTCGATGGTGTCGTCCAGGTAAGGGGGGCGATAGTGATATCTTTCAACAATGCTGGTATCTTTGAACTGTTCTGCGTACTTCAGACCGAGATGAGCCGGTTTGGGTTTTCCTGGCATGGTCCCTTTTCTCTCTACTATCTGAGCATATCGATTTGCTCTCCTGATCTACGGAGAAACGCTTCTGAAGTTGCTTTATTCAGTTGTCTACCTGCAAAAATTTGTTTGCGAGTTGCGCAGCTTCAGTCTCCAATTCGGGGCCTCCGTTCAGCCAGACGATATCGCTCATTTTGCGGAACCAGCTCAATTGGCGGCGTGTGAAGTCGTGTGAGGCATATTTGAGCTTCTGAACCATTTCGCTCTCGCTGCTAAATCCTGCATGGAGCCAGCGGCTGACGAAACGATATTCCAGACCGAAGGATTCCAGCCGTTCAGGTGTCAGGCCTCGTTCTAGCAGACCCTGCACCTCCTGTACCAGACCTTGCTGCATACGCTCATCAATGCGCTGATCAATCCTGCGGTAGAGTTCCTCGCGGAGCCAATGAATACCCAGGAGTAGAGGCGTATAGCGTGGTTCTCGCACACCCCTTTGCGCTGAGAAGGGCTGCCCGCTGACAAGGCAGACTTCCAGGGCACGGATAATTCGGCGTGGATTATTGCGGTCAATACTGGCTGCTGTTTGTGGATCGAGCGTTTCCAGTTCTGAGAGTAGCTCGTCCAGTGGTCGGGCCTCTAATTGTGCTCGTAGCTCTGGCTGTGGAGGTATCTGGGGGATGGCCAGATTTTCGACGATGGCCTGAATGTAATGCGGTGAGCCTCCTACGAGGAAGGGCTGATGCCCTCGTTGCAGGATGGCGTCGATTGCTTCTATGGCATCTTGCTGAAACTGTGCGACCGTATAAATATCTTCTGGTTCAACAATATCCAGCAAGTGGTGGGGAACGAGCGCTCTCTCCTCCGGTGTGACTTTGGCTGTGCCAATATCCAGGCCTCGATAGACCTGCCGTGAATCTGCCGAGACGATTTCTCCCTGATATCTCCTGGCTAAGGCAATACCCAGGGCACTTTTGCCGGATGCAGTTGGTCCGAGGATCACCAGTAGTCTGGGTCGAGATGTGGTCTGTTCCCCCACGACAAGTACCTTCTAGTTATCAATTTGATCTTGTTGCTTCATGAGCTGGTCAACGCGCCATACCAGGGCTGCTGCTATGCCAATACCCAGCAGAATGCCGCAGGGAGCCCAGCCCAGGGCAAAATCAGCCGTCAACACATATCCCAGTATACCACCTGCCACGATGGTCGCTGTGATTACGACAATGCGCAATTTTTCCATGGCCCAGCCGATACCATACATCATATTGCTGCTCATTGTCGGATTGATGCCAATGGTGGCTGTAATTGCCGTTGTGAGCAGGAGCGCGAAGAGCAACCACATCGGCTGCGCATTATGCAATGCCAGTGTCCAGAAACCTTTGATAATCCCTGCCGCCACGAGGGTGCCGGTCAGACCTGTAGAGATGCTGTCCAGCGTATCATATTTGTTCCATTGCCTGTTCCAGTTAACAAGCATTGCTCCCAATGTCGCAGCCGGTACGACCAGGATCTGCACAAGGATAAACCAGGGATTGGGTGGCAACGGCAACACATATGGCGAAAGAAGATGGGCGACCAGGTTATATCCCAGACTCGCCAGCATAAAAGCGGACATGCCTGTAAGTACGCGTTGTATCCACCTGCGGTGCGTTGTTGAGATGTGTATCGGGTCCCATCCAGTTGAGGTCTGGTTCTGCCCACTGAATTGCCCGTATTTGGCAATGTACTCAGTATGTCGATCTGGCATGGTACCAGACTGACTGCTTGCATTCGGCTTTACGACTATCTGCGATCCTGATTGGCTGGAGATTTCTCGTTTAGCTGTACCTTGAACTCCCGTTTGCCTGGAACCATTGCGCTTGACGGCTGCATGTGTTCCTGAGGGTCTGGTGACATCGCGTCTGATACCCGATTGTGATGCTGTTTGCTCGGTAATGCCGCGTCCCCGTGTAGCCGCATGATGAGAGCTGGTCTGGCGTGCAACGGTTCTGGTTGTGAGAGGTGGTGGCGAGGCCAGCGTTACATCACGAGCAGGCAGAAAGAGATCTTCGTCAATGTCCAGGTCATCAAGGTTAACAAGATCCGGACTGATTGGGTAACGTTTGTGGGACCGCTTCACAGGGTTGCTGGTAGGGTAGCTGACCACTTCTGCTTCAACTGTGACCATAATATCGCGCTGCGAGCCTTCTCCGTAAGGCGTAATAATAACTTGCCCTGTATAGTGTGCCTCTGGTTCTAGTTGCGCGCCATCGATGCGTATCTCGACGCGGGTGCTGATGGCATCGAATTGTTCTCGGTCGAGTAAAATCCAGGGCTCCTGGGAGTCGATTGAGCCGCTTACCTGGAAGCCCTGATCGCCCATAATGGTAATGGCCATAGGCGTTGAGACTTCTGTGTACATGGCGCCAAAATCCAGGATGTGTGGGCTTACGAGAATGGGCGAAGTCTGCTTACGCCCCAACCAGTTATGACTTCCCCGCGAGGGCGCTGAAGCTGCCGATGTAGCCTGAGACTGACCAGACTTGCTTCCTCGCGAAGGGGGAGTGGTAGAAGGCGAGCCAGTCTTACTTCCCCGTGACGGAGGAGTGGTAGAAGACGGGCCGGTCTTACTTCCTCGCGAAGGGGGAGTGGTAGGAGCCAGGCCAGTTTTGCTTCCTCGTGAAGGGGGAGTGGTAGGAGCTGGCTCAGCTTTGCTGCCGCGTCCATTGCGTGCTATGGGGCGTATGCGTACACCACTTCCCAGCACTGCCTGTATAAACATTTGGATGGTTTTTTGCGGTTCATCTCCGAGCGAGCGCATATGTCGTACCGTGCGAAGTAGATCGAGCTCGCCGATCTCACGCAACCAGGCTTCGATCTCACCATCGGCGAGATAATCTGCCGCTTCTTCAGGATAACGCAGGCAGAGTTCACCCAGCTCGCTGATGGTAGTGGCAACCTCGCCGTTTTCAAAAACAAAGGTCCCTTCGCCCAGCAACGCCCGCCGAAATTCAACTATGTTGACATAACGGTCCTCAGGATCAAGAGAGGCGGCCTTTTCCAATGCATGTGCCACCAGCGATGAGATGGCGGGATTGATCGCGCGCACGTCACGCAGGCCGAAACCAGTCTCAGAGAGAGTGTTGGTGAGCAGTTGAAATAAGGTAATCGCGAGTGAATAGATATCTGAGCGCTCGTCCGTTTGCGCCTTTCCGTACTGCTCTGGTGGTGCAAAGCCCGGCGTCCCGAGCAGTTGCGTATCCTGCGAACTGGTAGGGCGGAAGAAGCGGGCAATGCCGAAGTCGATTAGTTTGATATGGCCATCGCGGGTCAACATAATATTGCCCGGTTTCATATCGCGAAAAATAATTGGCGGTTGTTGGTTATGTAGATACTCTAATACGTCGCAGAGTTGGCGCGCCCAGCCCAGTACACGTCTCTCGGAGAAGGGAGCGCGATTGCGTTCCAGGAGTTCTTCAAGCGTTGCGCCATCGATATACTCCATGACCATATAATACCGCGACCCCTCTGTAAAAAAGCCTGTGAAGGTCGGCAAGTTAATATGGTTGAGATTCGCAAGCATTCTCGCTTCAATCTTGAAATTATTTATGGCTTGCGTGCGCTCATCGGGCAAAATCATTGAGAGGCCCATTTCTTTGACGGCAACAATCTGCTGGCGTTTCACATCCTTTGCCTGGTAGACGGCTCCCATCCCTCCTCGCCCGACGGTCTTCTGAATTAAGTACCGTTTATGCAGCAGGGTGCGACGTTCGAGATGCCCTGTTTGTGTGTTGCCTGGCCCATAGTTATGGCTGATGACGAACCCCTCTCTTTTCTCTACTGTCAGGCCTTCCAGTCGCTCCACGACTGTATGTCTATGCATTTATAGTACCGTATGCAATACGCGCTCCTCAGTATAACATACACTTTGTGGTACATACTACCTATTAAAAACGTGGTTGAAGCGCAAATATCACATATCATGTTAAAATCTAGATAAATATCTGAAAAACTTTAAAGAATATCTGGGTTGTTGCTCAAAAGTCACTTTACAATTTGATACACGACGTAGTTTATTAGATTAAACGTACTGAAACTAGAGTAGTTGCACGTCCTCATCGTAATTTTTGTCGCATCATAGAGAAATGTAAATATCGCAGTCCAGGTATACTGTCATCGTGAAAGTGAAAACTATAGCAGTGCTCTGTATACACGGCTCGGATTGGTGGTAGCGTATTGATGAAACAAACACATAGATCGCGTGTTAAAGCACGTTCGGCTATTTTTTTTATTGTAGGTACAGTGATCATTCTCCTGGCTTGCGTAACGACGGTGTTCTATCAGAGTCAGCTGAAACAGTCGACACATGCTGCTGATCTGACGTTTGTGGGATCACCAACCTTACCGGCCAGTACGGTTGATCGTATTTTAGCTCGCACGGGTAGTCCGATGGTAGGTGTGGGAGCTGTCGTCGAGCAAGCGGCGCGAAAAGACTCTATTGATGACGCGTTTGCTCTGGCGGTCTGGGAGATTGAGACCAGCGATGGTGCGGCAGGGGTTGGTCGTACTGCTTTGAATCCAGGCGGAGTGCGTAGTTCGTCTGGTTATCCTGTCGGCCCTGGCGGTTATACGCTCTATTCGAGCTATGCAGATGGTGTGAGCGATTGGTTTGACCTGGTGAAGTCGCGCTATGTCGATCATGGTTTGACCAGTGTTTATACGCTTTGCGTGCCCTATGTTGGTACATCAAGTTCCTATCTATGGGCTGCCAAGGTGACCAATCTTATGCTTAGCTATCGCGATGAAGCTCCACCTCCAACGCCCACGCCGGTTGTGCAGTCAACTCTGCATATAAGCGCGGATTCTCAGGTCGTCCAGGACGCGAAGAAACAGGTTGCGCTTCAAACGAAACCCACGGCGCCAGCAAAAGTAACTCATACAACTACGCCTTCGACTGTGCAGTCCACATCCCATTCCCAACAGCAGTCGCAAGCTGCAATTCAACATCAGCCCCTCTTGTTTGTGGCGATCCTTCTGGCGGCAATCGGTCTCGCTTTGAGCGCGTTGCAGCTCGAGCGACGTAAGGTTATTATGCCAGCTCAGGAAGCGGTGCAGAAGAGCTACAATCCGATTACGCCATTGCCTGCGCTTTATGTCAATCAATACTCTCCAATACGTGAGCGTGAGCCGGAGACGGGACCGCAAATTCCGATTGCGCCAATGTTTGCGCCTGCTTTTTCGGGATTACCATTACGTCTGCCTTCGCTGGCTGAGCCTGATTACAATCGGGCTCAGTTGTTGCGCCTGCCCTCGCTATCTGAGCCTGATAGCAATAGAGATCGGCCACGTCAGGCTATTGCTTCCGGGCCAGCTGGTGGTGGTTTGCTCAAACGCTATGGTACGACGGAAAATCTGACACCCAGGGCAGATCCTATGCCAGTAGTGTCCGTGCCACAATATGGGCGCTATTACCAGCCTCAACCGCAATCTGTGCGTACTACTGAGGATCTGTGGTATAGCCAGTTTGTAGAGGTTTCTCCGCAGCAGTTGGAGTTTCAGGAAAATGTCACTGAGGATCTGTGGTATAGCCAGTCTACAACTGTTTTCCAGAGCCAGCCGGAGCCGGAGCGTGTGGCGGTGCCTGTTGCGGCCCCGCGTAGTGGAAGTGTGCTACGGAGTCCCCGGCGGCTGATATCGTTACCGACTGAAAATTTTTGAGGTAGGATTGAACACGGCTATGGAGAAAGTGTTGCAGGTTGATGCTCAACAGTAATTTTTCGTATTCCGTAAAAAGACGCCTGGAAACCGTTGACAAATTTTGTGGGTAGGTGTAATATAGTCTGCGTAATCCGTTATGAAATGCCCTCGTGGCGGAATGGTATACGCAGCAGCTTGAGGGGCTGTGCCGAGAGGCGTGGTGGTTCGAGTCCACTCGAGGGCACCCAATATCGAAGTTGTAGTTACAGCTTCGATATTTTTATCAATATGGAAACGGGCGACTAGCTCAGTTGGTTAGAGCGGCTGCTTTACACGCAGTAGGTCTGGGGTTCGAATCCCTAGTCGCCCACCTTTTACCCCTCCTAAATTGGCTCTGCAAGCCGCTCCATCTGGTATTAACCGTTCGGTTTTTTTTCTGCTAAGTCTCCAAAGATTACGACCTGAGACCAACTGGTTATTTAGACTGGCTGGTTTTTTTATGCTCTAAAACCCTACTTTTATGGGGTCATTGCTGGCAGTAGTGGTTGTATACCACTGTGGCGGACATTGCTAGGAATACCACCAGTACATATAATATAGCCGTTTGCGTCCCTTGGTGGCGTTGGTGCACCTAGACAGCCGGTATGTCTTGCTGAGAGGGCAAATGCTGTCCAGGTTGCTATCACAATGCCAAGAAGAAGACATAGGATAATGATCCATCGTTTAACAACGATCCTTCGCTCCATACGGCTTTGCTCCATATGGCTTTGCTCCTTTTCTAGAGGCATACATCATTGTGGTTCTTCTTCTATCAGATCACAAATGCTTACGCCTAGTGCTCTTGCAACCTTTTCTAAGGTGGTTGTGGTGACTTCCTTGTAAGGATCTTTATAGATGCGCTTGATCGTGGTGAAATGAACGTCTGCGGCGCGTGATAGCGATGATTGGTTGAATCCCTTTGCTTCTGCTATTTCTTTGATGCGTAGCCGTACCATAGCATGCTCCTCTGCTTATTGGGCACGATTGTACCAGTAAGCGTAGGTTGACAGTAGTAAGCTCGTAATAGTAAGCTACTATCAGTATGATTATATGCTTATGCTTGTGGGCTCAACCTGGGGGAATGTTAGCCTGAGTCGCTAAGGGAGGGTGTCATGGTGCCTCTGTTGTTTTTTGCACGGTAGTGTATATAGGCTTATGAAATGTATTACTATTTTTTAAGGTATATTGAAGATATTAGAAAATCTGCTATACTAGAGGATAGATGAAGGTCTTTGTGTAAGGGTGGAGGTAAGATATGTCAATTTACGATCAACAGCTTACTGCATTGGAAAAAGATGTTACAGCTATGAAACAGGATATTGTGTATAAGCTCGATGATACAAACAGTGCCGTCACAATCCTTAAAGGTGTCATGGGAACACTGGCTCAAGATGTGAAAGCCATGAAGGGCGAGATGAAAATCATGGAGAGCCAGATGAAAACCATGGAGAGTCAGATGAAAACCATGGATCTCAGGCTTGAAGGGATTGACGCACGTCTGGCTACGATGGGAGAGTCACAGATAGAGCAAGGTCAGGCTATTAAGGATATCAAGCGTCGCTTGGATGGTCAAGATAAGAAGTTGGATGGTCAAGATAAGAAGTTGGATGATCAGGGTAAGAAGCTAGACGATATTCTGGCTCTGCTTAAAGGCGGTCGTGATAATGGCTAGCGTAGTGTAAGGGTGGAGGTGTGATATGTCAATTTACAACCAACAGCTTGATGCGTTGGGAAAAAATGTTACAACCATGAGACAAGATATCCTGTATAAGCTCGACGATACCAATAGCACGGTAACGATGCTTATGGGCTTGATGGATAAAGTGGACCGCTCATCTCAAAATTAGCGTATATAGTGAAAATAGGTGGAGAGGGAGGAACAAATGCCTACATATGATGATCGTTTAGCCACGTTAGAGCACAAGGTGGCGGCTTTGGAGCTACGACGCCTCTATAATGAGAGTCAGGCGAGGGAAGATATACCGCCTGAACAGGGGCGCAATTTGCGAGAAATAAATGAGAATATGGCTATTCTCCTGGGAGGTATTGGCGAGCAGTGGCAAGATATTAGAACTCTCCAAACTGACGTCTGCGTGGTCAAAGAGTATGTGGAGCGTGTAGACCGACGGCTTGACAGTGCAGAGCGCAAGCTAGAGAATTTTGATCAGCGTTTCGTGGCTCTGGAAGAGAAGTTCGATCAAGTATTGCAGTTGCTCACAGCTCTTAAAGCATAAGAGAAGCGTATCTCCTGGCCATCGGCCTGAAATCATTTGAGAAGGCTCATCATAGCAAATGAGTAAATGCTATAGATGAGCCTTCTTCTGTTTATTTCACCTCATAGATTGATGATCTCTTTTTAAGAAAAATGACCAATCTATGAGGTTGTGCAATCAGTGCCTCTTTGTACTGTCAGGAAAATGGAATATCAGAATCTACTTATCCAAGGATGCTGCCAAAGAAGCTACTCAGGAATTCCAGAATACAGGTGATCATCGCCATTACTCCTTTCTCAGGAGAGCACGCTTGCTTAGATGTGCATATCGACATCTAAAGCTCCATCCCCCCCACTATATTTATCGGGTCTGATTCCTTTGTCACTCAGACACTATCTATTGTATGTGTATGACAAAATTGCATGTATCTATTTATTGGCCTGCACTGGGACGAAATGCAGTATTTGCCGGACTTCTGAAGGAGAAGTCCGGCAAATATGGAAGGTTTTGTGTATTGCCGTTTTTAGAGATGTCTGACGTCGGCAATGAATGTCAGCTGCTGAGCGTTGGGTGTATGGTTTGCGGGAATAGTGGCGTCAGTATGCATAGAAGGAGCGATCGGGTTGCCTGGCATAGGTACAGGGCCTGCACCGTAATGGTTCCAATCCTGGTTCTGTAAACGCGCTTTGACCTTAGAGATGTAGTCCTTCGCGCCGCTGTCCATCCAGGCGCCCGAGAACCAGTTGCCAACACAGCCCCATTCGTCCCCCGCATGATAACCATTTTTCAGAAAGAGAATGCCTCCCTCGAAACAGATACGACGAATTGCCATCATGTAGTCGACATTAAATGCCGTGCTGTTCATCGAGTTTGGGTAAGTGAAGGGGACATAGGTACGTTTCACCTGCATGATGCCGTAGCTTGCGCCGTTATCGCCCACATGGGATTGATGCCAGTCAGATTCTTGTACGGCCTGCGCACGGAGAATGTTCTCGTCAAAACCCCATTTGCAGGCTGCCCATTGCAAGATTTCATCGGTCGTACCTGTGAAGTTTCCGTCAATACGTGGCAGCAATTGGGTCTTTGCTTGCTGGCTGATTGGACCAAATTTGCTCATGTCTATGGTGAAGGAAGTCGGAAGTGTGTGGTTCGCTTTGTAGTTGTCGGATCGTGGCTCCCAGGAGGAATAGCGAACGCGCGCGGCACATTCCTGGTCACTGGGTAGCGCTGATCCCACCGGTAGCAGACTGAAGTAGGCATTGCCACCGCTTTGCTGATTGACGATGGGCGAGTTTGATGCGCTGCTTGTTGGTGATGGTGTTGGCGAGGGAGTCACTGACTGAATGCCGGGGAGAAGCTGGATGGCGTCAAAATAAGCTGCTGCTTGTTTCTGGCTAGTTGCATTCTGAATAAGAATTTCTGAGACTTGCTGCCTCTGTCCTGCCAGATCGCCAAGTGGGATGGTGTACGATGTCCAGCTTCCCGAAACTGGATCGCCACCATAACGCGTGAGTGGAACGACTGGCCGAATCAGATGCTGGTTTTGATCGTAGAGACCAACTGCGTAGTGCAGGCCGGGTTTGCTGGCATAGGCCACAAAGCTCAGGCTGGTATACTGGCTGATGTTGATGGCTTTCCCGACGTGCAGGGCCAGACCACTCCAGCCGTTCTTACCCGTCACAGAGATAGAATATTGGTTGCCTGAATAGACTGGTGAGGTGTTTTTGAAATTGATGCTGCTTCCCCAACTCCAGCTTTGCCAGCTGGACGATAAACTACCCTTATAGACGACGAGAGGCTGTACAGCAGCAGCCTGCGTTGCTACTTTTGAGATCACAAAGGGGATGATGGCAGCAAGTATGGTGACAGCCACAAGGAGGGCAAGGCCGACGCGAACCATACGTGGAGAGAGTTGCATAGTCTGGGCACTATCCTTTTCTCCTTCTTACAAAGAGAAGGCATACAGGCAATACAAAAGATGGCATGCACGCTATCACAACTTACAGCTATAATCTGCTCAAGCTAAAATTGTAGAGTCATGCTATTTAAGTGACGCTTATAAATTAACACGACTATATTGTAGGAAAGCCCGATGATGCATAAATTAGCAGAAAAGTACTTCTACGTGGTTAATAAGTTTTAATTGTGTCTATGATTTTCTCCCTCTATCAGATCTACTTTTACACAACCATAATGTGGATAAGTATGTGGACAAACGTTCTAGAAATGTGGATAACCCTGCGGATCCTTTGCTTAGAAGTTGGTAATGATCAGATGTTGAGCATGTTTGTCGTTTCGCTCTTGAAAGTTGACCAGGTATTTTTTATGAAAAGTACGGATGGTGAACCCATGGTGTTCATAGAGCGGGAGAATGGCGGCCGTATTTTTAATGACGAGCATAAATTTTGCCTGACAGTGCTGGAGGAGATAATCGGCAAGGCGCTGCTGATCTTGCAGGTGGAACTCGTTCTGTGTATAGGTACTAAATTCGCTATCATAGGGCGGATCGAGGAAAATGAAGTCATTCTTGCCCGGTTGATGTTTCAGCAAAAAGGTCTCGAAATCGAGATTTTCGATGGTGGTGCTTGCCAGCAGATTTTGCAAAGTGGGCAAATGCAGGTAGGCGATTTTCCGAGCCATGTTTTTGCGGTTGTACGAGATACCACCATAGGGCGCGTTGAACTCGCCGCGACGATTATAGCGGAACATGGAGGCGTAAGCATGCTCACGGACAAAGAAAAAGATCGCTGCCGCTGCCTCCGGCGGTATTTGATAGTGACTAATGTTGTTATATAAATGGCGTAAATGCATATAAAACGCGCTTCGCAGGGCACTTTCGATATTGGCAAGAACGTCAGGTTCTGAGAGCCGCCATTTACGCTGTTCCAGTGTCTTCATACGTCGTGTTTTGCTGAAGAGATTGCGTTGTAGCTCTTGAAAAAAGTTCTCTCGATGCTCAACAAAAAAAGTCTCGAACATGCTGGAAAATTCGCTGGTATGTTCGACGATAAAGTGCAGCAGTTTCTCCTGAATCTCTGGCTGTGAGCACTGGTTGGTTGAATAGGTCGTGTAGAGCTGGACCAGATGCGAGGCGCTATGCGTCAGGAGCGGCGTGAGGGATTGGCTGGCGTGTAAGAGCATTTCCAGTGCCGTAAAGAACGAGGAATCCTGGCGCGCTATCATGAGATAGAGATTGTAGAGATCGTAGGATTTATCGTTGATGTGGCTGCGTGGGGACTGAAGCGAAAAGAAAACTGCACCTCCTCCGACAAATGGTTCATAGTAATTTTCAAATGGGGGGACCAGGGGCAGGATATGCTTGAGTTCCCGCTCCTTGCCCCCGGCCCACTTCAAAAAAGAGGTCAGCTTTCCATTTTTTGCAATTACTATGTCCTGCATCGTCCTCCCGCCCAGAGCCGACGTGAGGTTCCACCCGCACTTTGCTCGCTTTTACCAGTTTTTCAAGAATTTGTTCGTTATACTTTATCAGTATACTCTAGAAAACGCAATCCTTCTATATAACCTCTTTTTTCTGCAAAAGCGAGCGAGAAGCAGATTTATAATGCAAAGATGCCAGCATCAAGAACCTGACCGGGGTCCCAGCGCTGTTTCAGGGCTTGCATGATGGAGAGCGCCTGTGGTTGGTAGCCAGCACGATCGATGTGCTCGTGCTGATTTATGACAAGAGCATACCCTTCCAGCCGTAATGCGTCCTGGCGTAGCGCGGAGAGCCAGGAGTTGCTTGCTCCTGCTTTATCGACCGGTTTGAGGGCATAGATGAGACCATTGCCCATATCGGCAATAAAGGGAGTTTCCTGTAGCTGTGCGGCGTGATCTTGCAGGTAGGCAGGCAGATCTTTGACGGGCAGACCGATACGTACGAGCAGATCGCGCTCTGTAGCCTGCGCGAGAAAGGCGGCCCAGGTCTGACTGCCGGTTGGCTCAGAAACGGTAAGGGGTTCTGGAGCTCCGCTGGCATGCAGTTTCTGGCGTACCTGGTCCAGTTCGACCTGGACATCCTCTGGCAGCCCTTCAACTGTATAGGCGAGTGTATAGGGCGTCTGGAGAGGAGAAGAGCCCTGCCCATTTTTGTACAGCACAATGGCGGAACTGATCAGCGCCAGGGGTAGAAGTTCGCGGCTCCAGCGTAGACCGTGACGCAGATCATCGATCGGAATCAATAATGTCTGTTTCACGCGAGGTTGTACCATGATCTTGAGCGTTACTTCGGTGATGAGGCCCAGCGAGCCATAGGAGCCGATAAAAGCTTTGGTGAGATCGTAGCCTGCCACGTTTTTCACGATCGGTCGACCGGTGCGAATCACCCGGCCATCGGCGAGGGCAACGGTGGTGCTCAGGACAACATCACGGATCGCGCCGTAGCGCATGCGTTGGGGCGCATTGACATTGGCAGAGATCAGGCCACCGATGGTAGCCTCAGGCCAGGGCGAGACCATAGCGAGCTGCTTACCATCCTGAGCCAGGAAAGCCTGCACTTCGGCATAGGTAGTGCCAGCGCCAACGATGACGTACAGATCATCGGGCGCATAGGTTTTGATACCTGTCAGAGCGCCTGTCTCGATTCTGACGATACCGGGCTGCACTGGCAAATCCTGGTTGGAGATCAGGGCTCGCCGTCTGGTATGAGCCAGGGCGCGTAATGCCTGCGCAGCCTCCTCGGCACTGGTGGGTGCCAGGACCGCGCCAATGGTTTTTGACAGGGCAGAGAGATCGGTGGTGGTATCCGTGGTCGGGCTGGTCATGTATCCGGCGTAAGGGCCAGACACGTTGTCATTGGGACGCGGAAAGACTTTGCCTGGATTCAGAAGATTTTGTGGATCGAAGGCCTGTTTGACATCCCACATTGCCAGCAGTTCGGCAGGCTTGTGCATCAGCGACATGTAATCGCGCTTCTCAATGCCAACGCCATGCTCGCCGGTCAGGGTGCCGCCCAGTTGCACGCTGCGTTGTACCATCTCGCGTCCAGCATGGTGAATCCGTTCGCGCAGGTTGGGGTCTTCGGGATCAGGAATCAAGATCATCGGGTGGAGATTGCCGTCGCCTGCATGCAGGACATGTCCGGCCCGTAACTGATAGCGTGCCAGAATCCGGTCAACTTCGGACAGCATTTCGGACAGGTGGCTGCGTGGCACGGTCACGTCGATAGTGAGATAGGAGGGTGCCAGACGCGCAACTGCGCCACCGACACTCTTACGGGCGAGCCAGATCTTGTACCGTTCCTCCTCGTTTGTCGAGACACGCATGTCATGGCCATTGTGCTGTTCCAGGATATGGGTAATCTCGTCGACCTGAGCATCCAGGCTCTCGGGGAAGCCGTCGATTTCAATAATCAGGAGGGCTCCAGCATCCAGCGGCAAACCGGCGTGTGCGAATGGTTCGACGATCGAGATAATCTGGCGATCCATCATTTCCATGGTGGCGGGTACCAGACCGGCGGCGATGATGCTCGATACTGCCTGACCAGCCTGCTCGATCGAGTCAAAAATGCCGAGCAGCGTCTTGACGCCGGGAGGGTTACGCAGGAGGCGCACTGATACGGAGATGATCAATGCAAGCATGCCTTCGCTGCCGGTGATCAGGCCGCAGAGGTCGTACTCGGGATAATCCAGGGCGCGACCGCCAACGTATACATGCTGTCCGTTTGCCAGGACTACTTCCAGGCCGGTGACATAATTTGTTGTGACACCATACTTAAAACAGTGGGGTCCTCCTGAGTTCTCGGCCACATTGCCGCCAATGGTTGAGGCGCGCTGGCTGGCCGGGTCAGGTGGAAAATAGAGCCCGGAAGGTTTGACGCGCTCATCCAGGCGCAAGTTGATCATGGCGGCTTCGACGACAGCGCTACGTCCTTGCAGGTCGACCTCACGGATCTGGTTCATATGTGAGAACTCAACGATCACGCCTCCTCGATCTGCAACGGCTCCTCCCGAGAGTCCTGTTCCGGCACCACGTGCGACCAGCGGGACATTATGTTCCACTGCCCAACGCATCAGTCGTACCAGTTCGTCGGCTGTGCGTGGAAACGCGACGCCATCAGGAGCACCTTTATCGACGCCGCCGTCTACCTCATAAGAGATAAGGGAAGATTTGTCGATAAAGATTTGCCCCCTGGGCAGAACCTTGAGTAACGAACTGAGAACAGTCTCTTGTAACATCGTTGTACCTTTCTCACATGAATTGATATAGTATGGATAGGGATGAACTGCCCGGATTATTCCTTTATATGGGTTGGGGAGCAGTTCCTTACCTGTATTGTATCTTCTATTGTATCGTTGGGCCAATGGGTAGGTATCGCTTGCCAGATAAAGGGGGCATGCATCTATGGATCGGACACAATGGCGACGGGAGAGACGCTTGTGGAATGAAGTTCCTACATATGCTACACACCCTACATAACCTACACTGACGCGCTACCAAGTTTTTTCCAAAAATGCTACACATCCTACATCACCTACATTGACGCGTTACCACATTTTTTCCAAAAATGCTACACATCCTACATCACCTACACCATGCCGACTTCAGCGAGATCTTCTCCTGATACGCTTCCCTATACCAGCACTGCACGTGTCCCCATGTCGATGTTGCACTGTCCCTCTCTCAGGCGACATCATGAGTGTGAGTGCCGGGCGGAAGGGAGTGTTTGTCCCTACTAATAGGTATATTCGGCACATGGTGAGATTTCTGAAGAGTCTCTGCGAAATTCTTTTTTTGGGAATGGATGTGTTGGAGTTCATGAGACAAGTCGCAATGTCACGGAGAGAAGGAGAGTTTCCTCTCAATTCCGTAGTGTCGCTGCTTGTCTGCGACCGGGGGCGACGAATACGCATCAACAGAAGAAAGGTTCGGTTTGACCCCCGTCTCAATCGATGGCGGAAAGGGTTCGTGAACGGGCAAGGTGGTCGGTGGGGGTCGCGTGGGATGGGATAAACCGCAATACTGTTCAAATAAGAAGAATGAGATCATGGAAGGTGGTTCCTTTCTTGGGCTGAGGAGGATGGAGATGGAAAGCCCGCTTGGTGTCAAATTTGGAAGCACGCCGTTTGACCACGCGCGGATTGCTGCGCAAGACGCGTGGAGGCAATAACTGCTCACGCAGTTCGCGTTGCATACGTTGGTGCAAAACGGGCCGATCGGCAGGCTCAGCGCGCTGAAAATCGGGCAGATAGCGTGTAAGGACACAGAGAGCATGGGAAAAACTGAGTCGGTCCACATCCAGTCCCTCGACCTGGGAAGCCGATTGCAGCATGAGGGAGCGTACCGCGAAGTG
>Ga0310811_10005618_pt1 | contig 15914 bp, 14 predicted proteins | sample YCmetagenome_FD_207642 | JGI IMG/M metagenome (GOLD analysis project Ga0310811, IMG submission 207642) | Soil microbial communities from experimental microcosm in Duke University, North Carolina, United States - YC | ecosystem: Engineered > Artificial ecosystem > Soil microcosm > Unclassified ...
CCGGCGGGTTGATGCGGTGCTGCTCGACTATCCGATCGCACTTTATTACGCGACGCCGAACCCGGCGCTTCGACTTGTCGGCGAGCCGATCGGGCGGATCCGCTATGGGATCGCGATGCGGAAGGGCGACGCCGCACTGCGGCAGCAGATCGACCAGGCGTTGAAGGATGTGATGGCGCGCGGCGAACTGCGCCGTATCCTGGAACGCTGGAACCTGTGGACGCCGACAATGGCGACCGAGCTGGACGACTTCACACCCTCTGCGACGCAGCCGGTGATGCACCAGTATTTTCTCCGGCAGACCGCTCCGGCCAGCACCTGGCGTGCGCTGTTCCAGCGCTACGTGGGCTTCCTGCCACTGCTGGCGCAGGCGGCCGTCGTTACGCTGGAAGTGTCGGTGCTCGGCATGGTCGTGGCGATCATCGTCGGCCTCTGCCTTGCGATCGCGCGCCGCTATGGCACGCGGATCGTTGCCACGATCGCGGTGGGGTATATCGAAACGATCCGCGGCACGCCGCTGCTGATCCAGATCCTGTTCGTGTTCTACGGACTGCCGAATATCGGCATCAAACTGGATCCGTTCGTTGCCGGGGTTCTGGCGCTCGGCCTGAACTATGCCGCGTATGAAGCAGAGAACTATCGGGCCGGCCTGGATGCCATACCGCGCGGACAGTTCGAGGCGGCAGTGGCGCTGGATCTGAGCCAGGCGCAGGCGCTGCGGCTGGTGATCGTGCCGCAGGCGTTCCGTATCGTCATTCCGGTGATGACCAACGACTTCATTTCCCTGCTGAAGGACTCGTCGCTGGTTTCCGTGATCACCATGGCGGAGCTGACCCGCACGTACGAGCAGCTGTCCACCACCTATTACGACTACTTTGGCACCGGCCTACTGGTTGGCACGGTGTACCTGCTGATAGGGTTGCCGTTCGTCCGGCTGGCGCGCTGGACCGAGCGCCGGCTGAACGTCGATACCTGGGTCAGGCGGCCTGTTTCGTCAGCATCCGCTGCGCGATGAGCGTCTCGGCGATCTGCACCGCGTTCAGTGCCGCACCCTTCCGCAGGTTGTCGGACACGCACCAGAACGACAGGCCGTGCGGCACCGTCGGGTCCTTGCGGATGCGGCTGACATACACCGCGTCTTCGCCGGCGGATTCCAGCGGCGTGACGTAGCCGCCGTCCTCGCGGACATCGACCACTTCGATGCCGGGTGCCTCACGCAGGCAGGCGCGCGCCTCGCCGGCGGTGACCGGATCGTGGAACTCGACAGTGACCGACTCACCGTGGCCGATGAACACCGGCACCCGCACACAGGTGGCAAACACCGCAATGTTCGGATCGAGGATCTTCTTGGTCTCGACCACCATCTTCCATTCTTCCTTGGTCGAGCCGTCGTCGAGGAATTTGTCGATATGCGGGATGCAGTTGAACGCGATCTCCTTGGTGAACTGCTGCGGCTGCGAGGATTCGTACACGAAGGACGACTTGGTGTGGTTGAACAGTTCGTCCATCGCCTCTTTCCCTGCGCCGGACACCGACTGGTAGGTCGAGACCACCACCCGCTTGATCCTGAACTGGTCGTGCAGCGGCTTCAGCGCCACGACCATCTGGATGGTCGAGCAGTTCGGGTTGGCGATGATGTTGCGCTTGCCGTAGTTGCGCAGGGCCTGCGGGTTCACCTCGGGCACCACGAGCGGGATGTCGGGCTCCATGCGGAACTGGCTGGTGTTGTCGATCACCACGCAGCCGGCCGCCGCCGCCCGTGGCGCATGGATGGCGGAGACCGAGGCGCCGGGCGAGAACAGGCCGATGTCCCAGCCGGCGAAGTCGAAGGTCTCCAAGTTGCGGATCTTGAGGACCTGCTTCTCGCCGAAGGAGACCTCCTGGCCGGTGGAACGGCCGGAGGCGACTGCCGCCACCTCGTCGACCGGGAATTGGCGCTCGGCGAGCGTCTTCAGCATCTCCCGACCGACGGCTCCGGTGGCTCCTACGACTGCGACCCTGTAGCCCATCTGGCAGCTCCTGTTTTCGGTCGGGGGTATTAGGTCACGCGCTATCTCGGGAGCAAGGGCCCCGGGGCTGCTGGCGGCAAGTGGACCACCGTCCGGCCGTGCTGCTCGGTCCGCGGATAGGCCGCATTGATGGCCGCGCTGACCTCAGATGTGTATCGGCTGTCATACAACTGCTCGCCGGGATGTCCCGTGGTAATCACGAAGGCGAACTTGTGCTGTTTGATCATGGCCATGAATGGGGCCTGATCCCACACACCCGTGGCGGCGAGTTCCGCGAAAATCGCTGGTTCCCAGGGAACCGACCTTCCTGCCCGCATCAGCAGGATCATGTCATCTGAGATGACCGGTCCGGATGCCGTTCTCACCTGGTCAACCAAAGCCCTAAGCTCTGGCACCGCGGGGGGCGTGACCCGTGCAGGGGCAGGCCGGACTGGCAGGACGGCAACTTGGAGCAACAATGCAGCCATGACGCATACCGCCGGCAACGGTCGCTCGGTGCAGCCAGCCAGCAAAGGAGTGATGAACACACCAATCAGGACGCTCCAGGCGCACATCCATTCGATGAAGTAATTGATCGTTGCCCCAGACTTACCCACGGTGACGAGCATCGCGGTGGTGAGTACGAAATAGAGTGCGAATATGGCGGGTATGAGCTGGCGCTGTTCTCGAAGTACGCGGACGCCCGAACCCGTCACCACGCGGCAAACACTGACCACGCCGGCCACGGCGAAGAGGAAATAAAGTCCGTGCATTCCCTGCTGCGCCGTCCGCAAGATCGTCAGAGGCAAACTATATCGATTGATGTTGTAAAGCAGGACGTGGTGTAGGAAGCCTCCGTCCGTTTGCCACTCCAGCAGAACCAGCGCCGCGACGGCGAGCGCCGCGCCAACGCCCGCGGCCTTGATTGTCTGTTTGGGGTTTATCAGGAAGAGCGGCGGCAATGTTGCAAGCGGCGCCGCGATTTCTGTCTGCTTGGTATAGATAGCCAGGACAAACAGAGAGACCGCGCCGTACAGAAGACGTGGTCGATCCAGCGATTGGATAGCGCAAAAGACGCCCAGAAAGCTGAGCGCGACCGCGAACATGTCCACACGCATCAAGGGCGCGCAGATTACGACCGGCACATAGGAGAACGTGATCAGGCCGGCAATCGCCGCGCCTACAACACTCGCCGTTGGTCCCGAGTCACGACGCACGGCGCGATGAGTGAGCGCGGCGACGAGCAATCCGGTGAGTAGCGCGGAGGCCACTGAAAGGGCACGGCCGGCCACCAACCAGTCCACGCCGAGGCTGGCGATCGCTCGTACCGCCAAGTGGTAGACAGGTGGGTAATGGAAGACGATGTAGGGGAACCGGGCGATATCACCGTACATAAGCGGCGAAGGGATCAGCAACGCCTGCTGCCAGACGATGCCCTCGCCATAGTCAAGGCCGAACGGGTAGCGCAGCGATGTCAGCCAGAAATCCAGTACGGCCGCGAAGTGGAGTACCAGAACGCCAAGCAGTGATGCGCCGGCTGCGTATACGCCGACGAATACCGGTGGCCATCGCAACGCCGGCAGGAAGCGCACTACGCTGGCGTGATGGTCGTCCATGGGCGGAGGCTCTATCGCCGTGGCCTGGCGCGGATCAGCATCTGCTTGCCCAATGGTTTGACCGGCGAAGCAAGATAAGCGCGGATAAGCCACGGAGAGACCGGCATCCGCGACTTGACCGTCAACGGCATGAATTTCGGTGCAACATGGAATACGTCGAAGTCGTGTGCCGCCAGGAAGTCGGATAGGCCGATATGAGTGTAGACAGCGATATGCGTGTAGTCGTCGAAGTATTCGCGGTAGGCGTAACGATAATTGGGCTGTAAGATTGTCAACTCGCCGTTGGCTGACAATTTGCGCCGCAGCGACGCCAACACGGCGGCGAAGTCTGCCTGTGTCACATGTTCGAACACATTGCTGGCAAAGGCGAAGTCAACCGAGCCGTTTTCCAGAAACTCCAGATCCCTGACATCGCCGACAACGGTTTCCACTGCATGGTCGATGAAGTGCGGGAAATCGGGCCACATATCGACCGCAATGCGTCGCCCGGCGACCACGTTGTTGATGAAGTTGCCATAGCCGCAGCCCAGATCGAGCACGCAGGCATCGGTCGGGACCAGCTTGCTGAAGTAGTGATTCCACAACGTTCGCCACAGCACGTCGCGCCGTGGATCCAGCGTCAGGCGCGATCCATGATAGCCGGAGTTCAGCAGGAGACGCGTCTCCAGCCCACAACGATACCCAGCATCATGCGACAACCGACGCGCAAGGCTCGCCAGTTGCTGGTGTTGCCTCCCTTGCTGACACCAACGCGCGGATGGAAGGTGATCGGGCATTCCACGACGGCAAGATCGCTTTGCAGCGCCAAGTCGAGCAGGTGAGCGTTGAATTCCAGATTGACCGCTGGATTCAGGCGAGGCAGGAGCCTCTGCACGGCGCGACGTCGGCAAAGCTTATAGGTGGTCCCGACGTCCGTGATGGTGCTGCGCCCCAGATGCTTAGCCTCCAGCAACTTGCCCACAAAGATGTTGCCATAATACATGAACGTGCTGAGCTGTGTTGCGCGTTGGCGGAGCGGCTCCACGGTTCGTGTGCCATTCACAATGTCTGCATGTGGTGCATAGACCAGCAGCTTGTCGAGGTCATCGGCGCGAAAGGTCTGGTCGCCTTCACAAAGGACGACCAACTCTGTGGCGTCATGCGCCGTGGCCTCGCTCAAGCAGCGCCAGACGCAATGGCCGTAGCCCTGGCGAGATTCATTCACTCCGATGGCGCCTGCTGCCCGGGCGCGCTCTAGCGTCGCATCGGTGCTGTTGTTGCTGACGACGATGACGTTCCTGACCAGCGGATGGCGCAGGAAATCCTGCACTGCCAGGCCAATGCTGAGCTCATCGTTGTAAGCCGTAAGCGCGACCGTGACGTGCCGGTCCTCGATCGGATCGAAGCAATCTGTCATTGCCCGCCGTTTGATCGGGAACAGGAGCAACAGATCGGCCAAGATCAGCAGGACGCCTGCAACGATGGGAACGCCGCTGTACCAGACGATCCATACATTGATGGGCAGCAGCAGATTGTTGAAGCCCAGCAGAAATCGGGGGACCACCATCGCCACGCCAAACAGGTACATCGCGAGGCCGACGCAGAAGCAGAGCACGCCGTACATCAGCAATGGTAGACATGCGCACCTGGTCAGGAGGCGGCTTGCCATTCCGGCAATCGGCGACGCGGCTGGTGCGATCGAGACGGGCGGCATCCTGCCTCCTGGTCGTGCCCGGGATGTAGTCGGTCACAGGTTGCGAAGCAGTTTCGGTGGCTGGCGTCGCTTGGAGCCGGCAGAGTGGCAGGGCACATGCTGGGTTGCTGGCGAGAGTCCGGACAGCTGGGAGGAAGATGACTGTGGAATACCGATTTGTCGGCAACTCTGGGCTGCGCGTGTCGGCCGTCGGCCTGGGTTGCAACAATTTTGGGCGGCGGATCGACTACGCCGCATCAGTTCCGGTGGTGCACAAGGCGCTGGATCTCGGCATCACGCTGTTCGACACGGCTGATGTCTATCGCAGCGACATCGGCGGGTCGGAGGAGTTTTTGGGCCGCGCGCTCGGAGCGCGGCGCAAGGATATCGTGCTGGCAACGAAGGTCGGGATGCCGATGGAGTACGGGCGGCGGGGTGCATCGCGCCACACGATCGTTGCCGGGGTGGAGGCAAGCCTGCGGAGGTTGAACACCGACTGGATCGATCTGTATCAGCAGCACCAGCCGGACCCGCTGACCCCCATCGAGGAGACACTGCGTGCCTTCGATGATCTGGTACGTGTCGGGAAGGTTCGCCACATCGGGTGCTCTAATTTGCGGGCCTGGGAGGTGGTGGAAGCACGCTGGACGTCACGCTCACTTGGGCTGGCACCGTTCGTTTCGTGCCAGAACGAGTATAGCCTGTTGATGCGCGATGCCGATTGGGAACTGCTGCCGATGATGCAGGCACATGGCATGGGTCTGTTGCCCTATTATCCGCTCGCGAGCGGCGCACTCACCGGCAAATACCGGCGCAATGTGCCTATGCCGGAAGGCGCCCGGCTCACCGTGCATGGGGCCCGCTATGGCGACCGGTTCCTCAATGATACGAACTGGCCGATTGTCGAAGCGTTGCAGACATTCGCCGAGGCGCACGGACACACCCTGCTGGAGCTTGCCTTCAGTTGGCTGGCGGCGCGGCCGTGCGTCGCCAGCGTTATCGCCGGCGCGACCAGGCCCGAGCAGGTGGAGGCGAATGTGCGAGCGGTGACCTGGGCGCTATCGGGGCAGGACCTACGCGAGGTCGATCGGATTACGCGCCGGTGAGGTCCTGCGCATCACCCGCTTCCTGACGTGCGCGCATCGCGTCTTCCCAGTGACGACCGTCGAACGGACGGGGTCTTACCGCTTCCACGTCGACGCCATCCAGGCATCGGACATTGACGCTGATGCCGTCCGGCGAGGAACGCGGCGTATAGAACGAGTGGATGCCGCAGTGCCGGCAGAAGGTGTGCTTCGCGACACCCGTGCCAAACTTGTAGGTGGTAATGGCATCCTCGCCGCGGAGCAGTTCGAAGCGGTCGCGCGGGACCACCATGTGCAGGATGCCCTTCATGGTGCAGACCGAGCAGTTGCATTCCGAGATCAGGTTGAGATCGCCCTGCACGCGGAATCGGACCTGGCCGCAATGGCAGCCGCCCTCGTAGGTTTGCATCATGTCGGGCCTCCTGTGACTTTCCCGCGACGGTATCATGGACCGCAACCTCCGGCCATTGTGCAACTCGCGGAGCAGGTCACCGTGCGTGAAGGCAAGGTGGTGTCACGCGGCACGGCGGGCCTTTTCCTCCCGATAGAGGGCGAATTCCTCGGCGAAGGCGCGCGCGACGCTCTCTCGCTTGGCGAGGCGCTGAAAGTAGTCCTGCACGGCCGGCCAATTCGACAGGTCCACGCCGGCAAAGCGCGCCCAGTTCAGCACAACGGCGAGATACGCATCGGCCACGGTGAACTGATCGAGCAGATACTCGCGACCCTGCAGGTGCGCGTTCAGATAGGCGAAGCGCTGGGCGACCTTGCCCGTCGCGTAGTGCTTCGCGCCATCGACACTGCGCGGGTCCAGCAAGGGGCTGAAGACGAGCTTGTGCAACTCCGACGTGATGAAGCCGAGCCATTGCTGGAGCCGATACCGCGGCATCCCGCTCTGCGGGGCAAGACCAGAGTCGGGGTATTGATCCGCGACGTACTGCAAGACCGCGGGGTTTTCGGTCAGCAGCTCACCGGAGTCCGTACGTAGAACAGGGACCTGGCCCATCGGGTTGATGGTGAGGAAATCCGTGCCGTCAGCCACGCGCTTTGCCTTGTTGTCGACCTGAAGGAAATTCGCCGGCGCCCCGGCCTCATACAGCGTGATGCGCGTCGCCATCGAACAGGCGAGCGGTGCGAAATACAGGTCCATGACGTCCTCCTTTGGTTGATTTTTGTACCATAATGTCGGAAATTCGGGGTGGTCAAGGATTTTATCCGATATGGTACAGAAAGAATCCGCCAGGCGTGGCCGGCCCCGTTCGTATGATCCGGACACGGCTCTGGCTCAGGCGATGACTGTGTTCTGGAGGGCCGGCTACTCCGGCACGTCGCTGGACGACATCACGGCCGGCACCGGGCTGAATCGGCCGAGCCTGTACGGCGCGTTCGGCGACAAGCACGCGTTGTATCTACAGACGCTGGAGCGATACTGGCAGGCCGGACGCGCGGGCCTCGCTGAGGCATTGTCGCGGGACGTGCCGCTGCGCGAGGCGTTGCGGCGCGTCTATGAGCGTGCGCTGTCACTGTATCTGCCGAGCGACGACGGCGCACGCGGCTGCTTCCTGATCGGTACGGCGTTGACCGAGGCGGCGCTGGACGCGGATGTGCGCAAGCTGCTGCGCGATGCGTTGCACGATTTCGACAGTGCGTTCGAGGAGCGTATCCGCTATGCGCGCGAACAGGGCCAGTTGCCGCGGAATGTCGACACCGCTGGGCTGGCACGGATGGCATCCGCAGCACTGCACACGCTCGCCATACGGAGCCGCATGGGAGAGCCGCGCAAGATGCTGGAGGCGACCATCGACGCGGCTCTCGACCTGATCTGCGGGACGACTAGACCTGAAGGGTCTCGGCGCCCTCGGCCGGCTCCAGTTCGCACGCATTCACCGTCATCGAAAGCAAAGCGTAGTAGCCGATCGCACCGGTAAGCTGGATGAACTCGTCGTCGCCAAAGCGAGAGCGGATCGCGTTGGCTGTGGCATCGTCTATCCGATGCTTGCGCAGAAGCTGGCGCGTGAAGTCGATGATCTGCGCGTCCTCGGGCGGTACGTCACGGGAGTGGTTCTCACGGATGGCGGTGATCGTGGATGCCGGCACACCGAGACGACGGGCGCCTCCGGTCTGCGCGCCCCAGACGTAGAGGGCGTCGTATTCGCGAGCGACAGTCATGGCCGCCAGCACACGAACACGCATGTCGAGCGATCCCTCGAACCGCACATACGCGCCGAGATGCGCGATGCGGCCAGCGATGTCCGGCGAATGCAGGAACATGGTGAACGGGCCTTGCACCGCGCCTCGACTGACGACGATGGAGTCAAAGGTGGCTTGGTCCTTGGCAGAGACCTGATCCTTACGGGTGATGGATGGCAGGCGGGGCATGGTTACCTCCGTATGGGTTGGTTATTCGTTCCCCAATCGTCATCCCGACACGCAGGCAGGAACGTGCCGTCTGTGTTGATGGCCGGGGTCAAGCGCTGCCACGACGATGAGGGATAGTCGTCAGGCCGTCAGGCCTTGCCCACGCTGGCGAAGTAGAGCTTTGGATCAGCGGCACGCACATGCGCCTCGGGCAGACCCAGCTCGCGCCGTACGATGTTGGTTCCTTCCACCATGGAGACACACTTGTAGTGTGCAATACGTCTGCTGAGGCCTTCACGGCCGAAGCCGCAATCGGTGGTGACCACCAGTTGTTCGGCCGGGATGAATTCCAGCGCGCGCCGGATCAGTCCGGCGACGTATTCCGGTGGTTCCACCACGGTGTTGCAGTGGTTCACGACGCCGATGCCGATCTTCTTGTCGGTCTTGTACTTGCCGAACAGATGCAGGTCGCGGCCGTCGCTGCTGGCGCATTCGAAGGTGAGAACGTCGCAGTTGAGCTGGAGCAAATATGGCAGCGCGCGTTCGTAGCTCGGCACTTCCCAGTACACACGTTGCTGGTTCGGATTTCCCCAGCAGGTGTGTACCCAGATCTCGGCGTTTACGCCGACAAGCTGACGGTTGAAAGCTTCCGTCAGGAACTGGAGTTCTTCGTCCGTGCAGTCGGGACGGGTGGACCGGCCGTGATGCGGCGGCTCCTCCACCTGGATCAGCGGACAGCCAGAGTCGGCCATCTCTCGGAACTCGGCGTTCATGATGTCGCACAGGTCGAGCACGAGCTGGCGATCATCCTGGTAGAATTCGTTCCACAACATGCTGGCGAGCGCCGGCGCGCAGATGGCGCCGAACTTTACTGGCCGATCGGTCATGCGCTGCGCGACCTGCCAGATCGCGGTGTATTCCAGCGGGCCTCGTTCGAGCTTCTGCTTCACGATGCCGGGCTGATAGGCTTCCTGCACTTCCCAAAGGATCTTGCCCGGACGCAGGCCGTGACGGCTCATCCAGCCACGCGAGGTGTCGCGATGACCCTCGATGCCCTTGATCCGCTCGATCGGATAGAAGAACCACGATTTGCCGCCGACAGCGAGGTCGAAGCGACTGTCACCATCCGTGACAATGTCCAGTCCCGCCGCTTCCTGTGCGTTGATGATCGAGGCGACAGCGTCGAGGTATTGTTCGCGGAACAGGGATTCGCCCAGCGCAGACTTGAAGGAGCGGCCGTCGAGGCTGAGATCGAACCACAACGGACGCGGATACGAGCCGGTGATAGCCGTCGGCAGCATCATGTTCTGCGTGACTGTCAGCATGGTTACCTCCCACTCCCTTCAATTGAACATCAGCACTGTGCGGGCGACCTCACCGGCCTTCATGGCGCGGAAGGCGTCGTTGATGTCGCCGAGCTGGCCGCGGCGGCTGATCATCGAATCGAGATCGAGGCGGCCCTGACGATAGAACTCAAGGTAATTCGGGATGTCGGTGCGGAACTGATTGGAGCCCATGCGCGAGGTCTGCACCCTGCACTCTGGCCGGATCGCCATCCAGGGGAACTCGATCGTGGCATCCGGCGGCAGCACGCCGACAATCGTTGCGGTACCTCGCACGGCAAGGCTTTCGATCGCCTGGCGGCAGAGCTTTGCGATTCCCACCGCCTCGAACGCGTGATCCACGCCAAGACCCTTGGTCAGGGCGCGCACGGCCTTCACCGCATCGTCCTGCGTCGCATTCACCGTGTGCGTCGCGCCAACGCCTTTCGCCATCTCCAGTTTGGAGTCGAACTGGTCTACCGCGATGATCTGCCGCGCGCCGCCAATGCGCGCGCCCTGCACGATCGACAGCCCGACACCGCCACAGCCGAACACGGCGACCGTCTGCCCCGCTTGCAAACCAGCGCTTCGCAGGGCGGCGCCGACGCCGGTCAGCACGCCGCAGCCAACCAGCGCGGCGCGATCCAGCGGGATTTCCGGTTCGATCCGCACCAGGGAATTTTCGTGCAGCAGCATGTGGCTCGCATAGCTGCCGATCGCGGCGAAGCTGCGGAACGGCTTGCCGTTCTGCGAGATGCGAGGCGTTGCATCCTCGGCTCGTGCCACGAAGTTGCCGGTGCAAACGTTCGGATGGCCGCTCAGGCATTGCGGACAGGTGCCACAGAAGCCGGACAGGCAGGCGACCACGTGATCGCCGACACGCAGCGAGGTAACGTCCGTGCCCACCGCCTCGACGACGCCCGCCCCCTCGTGGCCCAGCACGAACGGCCGGTCGAGCGGAAAACGCCCCAGCCCGTCCACGACATGCAGATCGCTGTGGCAGACACCGGTCGCGACGGAACGCACCAGCACTTCGCGGCCCCACGGCTTGTCGAGGTCCACCGTTTCAATCGTGAGTGGTTCGTGGACCTTGCGGAAAACCGCGGCCGTCGCTTGCATGGTGTCCTCCGATAGCGGAATTTGGCCGGAGGTTAACGCACATCCGGAGAACGCACCAATGGCGGCCGCGCCGCTTCTGTTCACGCCCATCACCCTGCGCGGTGTTACTGCGCGTAATCGCCTCGTCGTTTCGCCGATGTGCCAGTACGTCTCCGTGGATGGTGCGCCGACCGACTGGCAGTTCGTGCATTTCGGCCGCTATGCGATGGGCGGCGCCGGCATCGTGTTCGGCGAGGAAACCGCCGTGGAAGCACGCGGCCGCAAGACCTATCATTGCGCCGGAATCTGGAACAATCACCAGGTCAAGGCGTATCGCCGGGTCACCGACTTCATCAGGGAAATGGGCGCGGTTCCGGCGATCCAGCTTGGGCACTGCGGTCGCAATGCCGGTTCGCATGGCGCGATGGAGGAGTGGCGCGCGCTGGATGATAGCGACGCGCGGTCCGGCATGCCGCCATGGCGAGGTCTTGCGCCAAGTCCGCTGCCGGCGCGCCGTGGTTTTCCCGTGCCGATCGAGATGGATCGCGATGACATCCGCACCGTGCTCGGCTCATGGCGTGAGGCGACGAAGCGCGCGACCGATGCTGGATATGACATATGCGAAATCCATGGCGCGCATGGGTACCTGATCCACCAGTTCCTCTCGCCGGTGGCCAACAAGCGCACGGATGAATATGGCGGATCGCGCGAAAACCGCATGCGGTTTGCCCTGGAGGTGGCCGAGACGGTGCGGGCGGCGTGGCCAAAGGACAAGCCGCTGTTCTTCCGCGTCTCGGCGGTGGATGGCAAAGGCGGGCTATGGGGCCTGGACGATACGGTGGCGCTGGCGCATGGACTGAAGGAGCGCGACATCGACCTGGTGGACTGCTCGTCCGGTGGGATCAGCGGCGATTCCGATATGGCGATCGTGCCGCGCGTGCCGGGCTACCAGGTGCCTTATGCCAGTCGGGTGCGCCGTGAGGTTGGCATCAAGACGATCGCGGTGGGGCTGATCACCGAACCGAAGCACGCCGAGGCGGTGCTGCAGGAAGGCCATGCCGATCTGGTGGCGATGGCGCGTGAGTTGATGGTGCATGCGGACTGGCCGTTGCGTGCGGCCAGGGAGCTGGCCGAGGGCGATCACTATGATCTGATGGCGCCCTCGATCGCACATCGAATCCGGCGCCGGGATGAGCAGGCGGTCGCATATGCGCCTGGCAGTGCGGTGGAGATCCCGATCGCGGCTGACAGGTCGGAGCAGTATCGCTGGCAGGCCACGTAGGGCTGTCATTGACACGATGCGCATCTTGATTGGCTGCGCCTGATCGCCCAGAGTCGCGTCACGGAGAGAACGCCAAGACACAGTGTCAGTCGCGACCACAGTCACGCTGCTGGAGCGCACACCGCATCGCGGCATGATCACCGCGTGCATCATCTGCGCGACACTCCTGCAATCGCTCGACCAGACCATCGCCAATGTGGCGTTGCCCTACATGCAGGGCAGCTTCTCGGCCAGCTACAACGAGATCACCTGGGTGCTGACCACCTATATCACCGCCGCGGCGATCATGACCGCGCCGGTGGGCTGGCTCGCCGCGCGCTTCGGGCGCAAGCGGCTGTTCGTGACGTGTATCATCGGCTTCACGATCACCTCAATGCTATGCGGCGCGGCGCAGTCGCTTGAACAGATCGTGCTGTTCCGATTGATGCAGGGCGTGTGCAGTGCGGCGTTGGTGCCGCTGTCACAGGCGATCCTGTTCGACATTTATCCAATCGAGAAGCGCGGCTTTGCCATGGCGGTGTGGGGCATGGGCGTGATGATCGGCCCGATCCTCGGTCCGACCCTCGGTGGCTATCTGACCGAGATATACAACTGGCGCTACGTGTTCTACATCAACCTGCCGTTCGGCGTGCTAGCCACCCTCGGGCTGATCCTGTTCATGCACGAGTCGGACGGCGATCGCCGTCTGCGCTTCGACTGGCTGGGCTTTGCGGTGCTGAGCATCGGCATTGGCGCGTTGCAGATGATGCTGGATCGCGGCAACGATCAGGACTGGTTCACATCACACGAGATCATCATCGAGGCGGTGCTGGCCGGCCTCGGCACCTACCTGTTCCTCGTGCACATGGCCTGGGCGCCCAAGCCGCTGATCCGGCCCGTGCTGTTCCGCGATGTGAACTTCTCCGCCGGACTGGTGTTGATGTTCGCTGTCGGCACCATCCTGGTGTCCTCGATCGCGCTGATGGCGCCATGGCTGCAGACGCTAGGCAATTATCCGGTCGCCACCGCTGGGCTGCTGATGGCGCCGCGCGGTATCGGCAACCTGTTCACCATCGTCCTGTGCGGGCGGCTGGTGACGTGGGTTGACCCACGCTACCTGGTGGGCGTCGGCATCCTGATCCAGTGCTGGTCGTTCTGGACGATGACCGGCTGGACTCCGGACGTATCAGTCCAAGAACTGGTCATCACCATCATGATCCAGGGCGCTGGCCTGGGCCTTGTATTCACGCCGTTACAGGTCCTTGCCTTCGCCACGTTGGCACCAAGCCTTCGCACCGAAGGCGCCGCTCTGTTCAGCCTGGGGCGCAACATCGGCGCGGCGATCGGTGTTTCCGTGACCACGTCGCTGATCGCGCACAACGCCCAGGCGCTGCACGAGATCATTGGCGCATCGGTCAACCCATTCAATCGAGCCCTGCAAATGATCGGCGCGGTGAACCCCTGGATGAACCCAGCACACCGTCACGGCGCAGCGATGCTTGACCAGATGGTCAATCACCAGGCGCAGATCATCGCCTACATCAACGACTACGTGCTGATGATCTTCACCACGGCGCCGGCGCTGCTGCTGCTGTTCCTGATGCGCCGGCCGCAGCACGCTCCGGCAGCCAAACTGGTGCAGGCGAGCGAGTAACGCAGCAGGGCTGGTTCGTCATGCCGTGGCCTGGCCACGACGTCCACACCCCTTTCAGTTGAATTGGAGACGTGGATGCCGGGCCTGCCTCCGGCATGACGCTGAACCAGCGGTCAGTCTACGCGCTCGCCGCGTCGAGCGCGGCGATGTCAGCTGCACTCAGCTCCAGTTGCGCGGCCTTGATGATGTCCTGCAACTGATCGACGCTCGTGGCGCTGGCGATTGGCGCCGTCACACTGGGGCGCGCGATCAGCCAGGCCAGCGCAACCTGGGCCGGTGTTGCCTTATGGCCTGCGGCGACCTGGTCGAGCGCCTTCAGCACCGCGAAGCCGCGCTCGTTCAGATACTTCTTCACGCCGCCGCCGCGCGGGCTTTTGCCGAGATCCGCCTCCGAGCGGTACTTGCCGGTCAGGAAACCCGCCGCCAGAGCATAGTAGTTGATCACGCCGACCTGCTCTGCCTTGCACACCGGTTCCAGCTCGGCTTCGTAGGCCGGCCGCTCCACGAGATTGTAGTGCGGCTGCAGCGATTCATAGCGCGGCCAATCATGCGCCTTGCTGACCTCCAGCGCGGACTTCAACCGGTCGGCGGTGAAGTTGGAGGCGCCGAGCACACGCACCTTCCCCGCCTTCACCAGATCGGCGAATGCCTGCATCGTCTCTTCCTGCGGTGTCTCCGGATCGTCGCGATGCGCCTGATACAGATCGATCACGTCGGTCTGCAGACGCTTCAGCGAAGCATCGACCTCTTTCATGATCCAGGCGCGCGACAGGCCCTTGTCGCCGGAGCCCATCTGGCTGCCGACCTTGGTGGCGATGATCACATCGTCACGCTTGCCGCGCTTCTTCAGCCAGTTGCCGATGACGATCTCCGACTCGCCGCCCTGATGCCCGCGCGCCCACACGGAATAAACATCCGCCGTGTCGATCGCATTGAGCCCGGCATCCATGCAGGAATCGAGCAGCCTGAACGAAGTCGTCTCATCGGCTGTCCAGCCGAACACATTGCCGCCGAACATCACCGGCGGGAGCGAAATGTTGGAACGCCCCAGCTTACGCTTATCCATCGTGGTCTCTCCCCTTGCGCGCGTCGTTCAGGACCTACGCCACCAGATCCTGCTGCGCCTTCGGATCATAGTTCGCGTCGTACCAGTATTCCTGCCAGGCCGCATACGTGATCGGCGGCCAACGTGGCGGATTGTCCGGCCCCGTACAGGTGGGCAGGCAGGCGATCTCCCAATCGAATTGCGGCCCGAGGAAGAACGGAATGGCATAGCGATGCCGGCCCACCGGCGGCAAAGCACGATGGGGTGTGGATTTGAAGCGGCCATTCGTCCAACGCTTCATCATGTCGCCGGAATTGACCGCGAACGAGCCAGGAACGTAGGGCACGTCGAGCCAGTCGCCTGACTCCGTGCGGACCTGAAGGCCAGGCACCTCGGTCTGCGCCAGGAACGTCATGAAGCTGCTGTCGGTGTGTGGCGCGATGCCGAACTGGTTGGCGGCTGCCTGCAGAGGCGGATAGTGCGACAGGCGCAGCGTGAACTGGCTTTCGCTGAAGGCTTCGTCGAACCATTCGGTTGGAAGGTTCAACGCTACCGCGAGCGGCGCCAACATGCGCCGAGCAAACGTGTCCATGGTGTCCGCGTATTCCAACGCGCGGCTACGGAAGCGCGGCAGCACGGTTTCATCCGGCCATACATTGGCACCGACAAAGCGCCGGCCGGATTGCCGCAACGGATTGTCCAACCCGCGCTCACGCTTGATGAAGAACGCCTCGTTCAGGTCCGGCTTGTCGTTCTTGTTGACGTCGGAGGTCCACACCGCATAGCGGCTCATCGCCATGTAGCCGTTATTGTGTTCG
>Ga0310811_10005621_pt1 | contig 15909 bp, 15 predicted proteins | sample YCmetagenome_FD_207642 | JGI IMG/M metagenome (GOLD analysis project Ga0310811, IMG submission 207642) | Soil microbial communities from experimental microcosm in Duke University, North Carolina, United States - YC | ecosystem: Engineered > Artificial ecosystem > Soil microcosm > Unclassified ...
TGGATGAGCGCACAGCCTTCGTTGCGCACACGCGGAAAGCCGTCGCCGTAGCCGATCGGCAAAATGGCGATGCGCCGTTCTGTTTGCGCCGTGTAGCGCATCCCGTAGCCGACGACTTCGCCGGGCTTCAATTTCTGGATCGCGGCGATTTTGGCCTTCACCGACATGACTGGTTCGATACCATCAATCTTTCTGCAAACAGTTGAAGGAAAAACTCCGTAAAGCAAAATGCCCACGCGCACCATGTCCAGATGTGCATGGGGCAGATCGAGAAAGCCGCCGCTATTGCACGTATGACGGAATTTTACAGAAATTCCCCGTTGCGCCATTGCCTGCAAAACTTGGTTGAAACGCGCGAATTGAAGATTGGCAAAGGTTTTCTCCGTTTCATCCGACTGCGAGTAATGTGTCATTACGCCTTCGAGGCACAATGTTTTCTCAGCGACAATTGCTTCGATGAGTGGCAAAGCCTCGTCCCAGCGCACACCATAACGGCTCATGCCGGTGTGAATTTTGACGTGAACCGGAACCTGCTTGCCAAAATCTGCCGCGATCTGGGCGAGCTTGCGGACTGCGTGCGGTTCATTGACACAGACGGTCAGGTCATGCGCCACGCACCAATCGAGTTCCGCCTCCTGGCGTTCGCCGAGCAGCAGCAATGGCGCAGTGATGCCGCCTTCGCGCAGGTGCATCGCCTCCTCCAGATTGCTCAAGCCAAAGCCCCACGCGCCCTCTTCCAGCGCGATGCGCGCCACGTCGAGCGCGCCGTGACCATAAGCCTCGTCTTTGACCACAGCCATCAATTGCACCTGGCGCGGCAGATCACTGCGGATCAATCGCAAGTTGCGACGCAACCGGCCGAGGTCAATCTCGGTCCATGCTGGCCGCAGCGGAAAATTTTCAGAATCAAACTTCATCGGACGGATAATTTTAGCCAAGGATACCTGCAGATGCACACTGATTTTCAAATCGCACGTCCATGAAACAGGAATTGTTTGGGTTCATCCGCGGTTTTAAATCAAACATTTCCCGGCGGCCAGAGACTTTGGCCGACGTCGGTGCGGAAGTAGCTGCCCACGACACGGATTTTGCGAATGTCCGCGTAGGCATGGTTGATGGCGGCTTTCAGCGTCGGCGCGAGCGCGATCACGTCGGCGATGCGTTGGCCGGTGGCCAGCAAGTTGCCATCCGCCCCACGCGCGACCTCGTTCCACCACACATCGGAGTCAAATTTCCCATCCACCTCCAGCGGCAACTGCGGCCCGCGCACTTGGGTGAACGGATAGCCGTATCCCGCCAGCGTCAGCGAACAGCCGAAATTCAGCTTGTCATTGAACTCTAGTTTCAATTTTTCATTTCGCGCCGTGCGTAGGACGGCTTCCGCCGGGTTTTTCAGCATCCGCAAAATCATCGGGCCGGACGTGACGCCAATGCGGATGTTATATTCGATGACATGCCATTTGCCATCGCGCTTGATCGCGGTGACCTGCAGCGGCCCGTTGTATTTCACTTTCCGCAGCCACGGTTTCAGCGGATGGATTAGTTCCCGCGCCAGGCCGTATTTGTCATTTTCGTCGCGCTCCACCAGTCCGCCCAACGGCGCGCCGGCGACGATGCCCATGTTGCCATTGAAGGCGTATTTGTATTCCTGGTTCGTGACCAGCGAATAAATTTCGCCGCCGCTGACCAGCGCGATGTGCCCGGCTTCGGCCCGGCCCAGGTATTCTTGCAAGAAAACGCCCTCGGCATAATTCACCTGCCGCAACCACGCGCGCGTGTCGGCGACCGTCTCGCACAAAATCGTGTGAATCGGACTGGTCGGCGAGCAGAGCGGATTCTTGAGGACGAACGGCTGCGGATTTTTTCCGAGAATCTTCTCCGCTTCGATGCGGTTTGAGGCGACGAACGCCTTTGGAAACGGAATCTTGAATTTCGCGCACAGTTCACGGGCGAAGTCGCGTTCGTGCTCGATTCGCATCGCCTCGCCGGTCGGGCTGAAAATGCCGGCGCCGGATTGGATCAGGTCATTTGCCCAAGGTTGCGTCGCCCAGTCAATGGATTGCGGGATGACGACCTCAACTTGATTTTCATGGATCAACGGCACCGGGCTTGGAAACGTGTCCCGCGAAAAAACTTTGCCGGTGAGTGTCGGCGGAAAGTGGCCGTAATTCCGGGTTAAATATGTCGAAACGTCCGCGCCGGCGTCCGTCAATGCGCCACCAAGGCTGTGCGCAAAGGAGCCAACTCCCAGCACCATGACGGAAGGTTTCGATTGCGGTTTTGAATTTTTTATTGCCATGAAATCTACAACGGCCAGTGTTCCGCAAATTTGCCGGAGACGCAACGTCAAGTCATTCACCGTCTCGACTTCGGCCGGTTTCGCGGGCAAAATATCGTCATGGCAGACGAAAATTCCCGGCGGATGGACAAGCTCGAATCCAACCTCGCGCACCTCGAGCATCAGGTGGAACAATTGAACGGAGTCGTCGTCGAGCAGGTCAAATTGCTTGAACGCCTGAAGAAGGAGGTTCAGCGCCAGACCACCGCGATGCAAACGATGGAACTGGAGCGCATCCAGTCCAACAACCAGAAACCGCCGCATTATCAGTGAAATTAACGCGCCTCAGCCGCCGCAAGTTCATCGCCACAGCGTTATTGGCAGCCCCATGTTTGACGGCGGCGGATGCGAAACTGATTGAGCCAACTTGGGTGAAAATCCGTCATCTGACCATCGGCTCGCAGCCGCCCACGCACCGGTTGGTGCATTTTAGCGATGTGCATCACAAAGGCGACCGCGAGTATTTGGTGTCGGTGGTGGATCAGATCAATTCACTTGCGCCGGATTTCGTCTGCTTCACCGGCGACATCATCGAGCAAGGTAAATTTCTGGGCGAGGCGCTGGAGATTTTTTCCGGCATCAAGGCGCCGCTGTTCGGCGTGCCGGGCAACCATGATTATTGGAGCCGGATTTCGTTCGCGCCAGTTCTTAAATGTTTCAACTCCACGGGCGGTGCGTGGCTCATGGATGAACGCCGGGAAATCGCGGACGGCAAAATTAATCTCATCGGAGCCTCGTGCAGTCACGCGAATCAGGCGCTCGCACCGTTGTCGCCGCGCGCCAAAAATATTTTGCTTATGCACTATCCGGCGTGGGTGAAAAAAATCGGCGGCCAGACATTTGATCTGATGTTGGCCGGCCATTCGCACGGTGGCCAGGTGCGGATACCGTTCTATGGTTCGATCATCGTGCCGTTTGGCGTGGACGAATATGACATGGGACTGTTTCAGACGCCGAACGGCCCGCTCTATGTCAATCCCGGCATCGGCTACATCGGCGAATATGATTTCCGATTCAATTGCCGCCCGGAAATCACGGTGATTGAGATTTGATGCCATTGTATTCTTCGTATCCAGACTGAAACCTTCAAGACCGGGCCCCCACTTTATTTTAGGATGAATGGTTCTTGGCAAGCGCGGTCGGAGGGCGTAAACCGTTCTCAGCAAAATTCCATGAATCGTAAATCCATCCTCTGCCTCGCGCTTGCTTTGGGCGGCATGCTGTTCAGTTTTTCCGCTTTTGCCCAAATTGCGGTTAAAGATGTGTTCGCGCCCGCCGCTCCGGAAACGGTGCGAATTGGCGGACGGTTGGGCGAGAAGCTTGACCTGTGCCTTACCAATCGCCTCCTGGCCCAGGACATTGAGGCGGTGGTCGCGCCTTATTTCACCAAAACGGAAACCGGCGGCGCGGACTGGCGTTGCGAGTATTGGGGCAAGTGGTTCACTTCGCTCACGCTGGCCGATGCGTATGATTCCACACCGGCCACGCGCGCGAAACGCGATGAGGCCGCGCAGGCGTTGATTGCGACGGCGGCACCGGATGGTTATCTCGGCACGCGCGTGCCCGCCCACCGGTTGGAAGGCTGGGATGTGTGGGGTTGCAAATATGCCTTGCTCGGATTGATTGCGGATTACGATCGGACGCATGACGCGACGGTGCTGAATGCTGCCCGCCGGCAAACGGATGTTTTGATCGCTGAACTCGGCCCGGGCAAAACTGACATTGCGGATGTCGGGGAATGGAATGGCCTGCCTGCTTCGTCAGTGTTGGAGCCGGTAGTGTTGCTTTACGAACGGACGGGTGAGAAAAAATATTTAGATTTTGCCGAACACATTGTCGCCTGCTGGAGCGAGCCGTCAAAACGCCTGCCAGCCGGTATGAGGCTGGTGGAGGATTCGCTGGCGGGGAAAAATCCAGATCAGATGTGCGCTCCGAAAGCTTACGAGATGATGTCGTGCTTTGAAGGCTTGTGCGAACTCTATCGCGCCACCGGCAAGCGCGAGTATCTCGATGCTACGGTGAAACTCGCCGATGGCGTTTTTCGCGAGGAAGCGACCTTGGTGGGCTGCGGCACGCACAATGAAGTTTGGTTCAGCGGCGCGAATCAACAGACCGGCGTGGTCGAGAAACCGATGGAAACCTGCGTGACGGTGACGTGGATGAAACTCTGCGACCAGCTCTTGCGCCTGACCGGCGACGTGCGTTATACCGACGAGCTGGAAAAAAATCTCTACAACGGATTGCTCGGCGCGATGATGCCGGACGGACAATGGTGGGCCTACTTCGACGGCTTGATGGGCGTGCGCGTGCCGAGTTATGTGCAGCACGCCGATGTCGGGTTGAGCTGCTGCGTGGTCAACGGCCCGCGCGCGTTGATGCTGACACCATTCTGGGCGTTCATGCAAAACGCTGATGGCCCGGTTGTAAATCTTTACGCTCCCGGCAGCGCGCAGGTCGGCACCGTGAATTTGGAAATCACCGGCGACTATCCCGTGAGTGACCATGTTGAAATTCGCGTGACGCCGGCCAAGCCCGAAGACTTCACACTGACCTTGCGCATCCCGGCTTGGAGCGAGCAAACGAAGTTGACGGTGAACGGCAAACCGCAGCCGGTCACGCCCGGCTACACAAAAATTCACCGGACGTGGCGCAAGGACGACAGGGTGGCCATCACCTTCGACCTGCGCGCCAAAATGGTTGAATTGAATGGTCAAATCGCGCTCCAGCGTGGCCCGGTGGTGTTGTCGCTGGACAACCGGCTCACGCCTGCCGCTGCCGGCGAAATCACGCTCAACCGGAATCCAGAATTAAAACCAGACCCGGCCGCCGCGAAGAAGATCGGTGCCTGGATGGCGTTCAATGTGGACGGGTTGACTTTTTGCGATTACGCCTCTGCAGGCAATGGCTTTAGCGAGCAGAACATATTCCGCACCTGGCTGCCGCAACCGCTGAACATGGCGACGGTTTACGAAACAGGCCAGACGTGGCAGACACTGACGCACGCTCCGACATGGACGAATCCGCCCAAGCCCCGGCCGCATGTGGAAAACCGGACAAACGATTTAGCGCTGGACGAAAACGGAGCGACTGCCACTTCGGACAGCGAATATGCCAAGGAACCCAGTTGCACGGCCAAGGTAATTGACGGTGTCATCGCCACGCCGGAAGATTTTTCAAACCGCTGGCATTCGTCGCTCAATCAGCCGCACCCACATTGGGTCGAAGTGCATCTGGCCCGGCCGGCGAAAATTTCCAGCGTGATAATTCACTTTGCCGATCCGGCCGGTTATCCGGCCAGTTTCACGGGCGCGGTGCGCGTCAACGGCCAGGAGCATCAGGTCATCAACGTGACCAACAACCTGGACACGCAAATTTACCAGGCAAAAATTGAGCCGGTGATGACGGATGCCTTCCGGCTGACCATTCGTGCTTCTGCCAACCCGGTCTATCCGAACGCGGCGCAGATCAGCGAAATCGAGCTGTATCCGTAATCCTTGCCCTCAAGGTCTGAAAGTAATCTTCCATTGACATACATTCCAGCGCAATGTATAAAGCTTCCATGCTTGCCAAAGACATGGTTGCTGCTTCCGCCAAACCCCTGCTGCTCTCCATCCTCGCCGAGGGCGAAAGCTACGGCTACGAAATCATCCAGCGCGTGCGCAAGTTGAGCGGCGGAGAAATCGAGTGGAGCGACGGAATGCTCTATCCTGTCTTGCACCGGCTGGAGCGCGACGGCCTGATTGATTCCGAATGGAAGGAGGCCGACACCGGCCGCCAGCGGAAATACTATTTCATCAGTTCCGCCGGCAAAAAAGTCCTCAAAACCGAACGCCAGCAATGGCTAACCGTTCACAACACCCTGGGCAAATTATGGAAACACCAACCCGTTACGATCTGAACGCCGCGATTGAAAACTGGCGCGCGGAACTGGCCGCGCAACCTGATCTTACGGCGGAAGTCCGGCGCGAACTTGAAACGCACCTGCGCGACGCCATCGCCGGCTTCCAGCAACACGGCTTGAGCGACGAAGAATCCTTCTGGCTCGCGCGTCGCCGCGTCGGCCAGCCGCAGCCGCTTGCCGAGGAATTTGTGAAAGTTGATCCAGCCGCTGTCTGGCGCGAGCGGGTATTCTGGATCATGCTTGGACTGCTGGTGCTGCGTTTTTGGAATATTTTGTGTTCCAGTTTTCTTTCACCGTTTTTCTTTCATGCCAGCCTTTCACATCTCTCAAGATTTGAAGACATATTTCCTCAGTGGGTGCGTTATTATTTGCCAGATTGGATACGCGATTCGGCCTACACCCCGGCATTGTTTTTTGTCATTGGTTTGATTAACTCAATCCTGGCCTTGCTGGCCGTGTATTTTATCACCCGCGGAAAATTGCAGAAAGCGCGATTGGCGATGGATTTTATTTTCACCAACCGGGTTAGGTTTATTCTCCTCACCGCTTTGTTCGCAACCCTCCTTGCTATGGCTGGCCATTTCATTTGGAATTCACTTTCCGAACCACAACTGCACGGGAGATTTTTTTCGGTCATGTTTTCAAACAACTTTCTCGGGTTGCTTTTGCCTGCCTCAATTGCCGCTTGGCTCATGCCGACGCAAAATCAAAAGACTCCAAAACACGCTTGAGTCCGGCGCGCGCGTTTCGTCCCGCAGGGACAACCGGAAATTAGCCAGACACGAAGTGTCTGGTTCATCACGCAAACCCATTTTCGTCCTGAAAGGACGGTGGAAACCGCCATCATGTTTTCCGCCGTCCCTTCAGGACGGATTTTGTTTCGGCTCACCTACCTGGCACGATGTGCCGGGCTAATTTCCAATCGTCGCTCCGCGACGGCGCGGGTTGCGTTTGATTCTCCTTCGCCCGATTTGTATCGTGCAGGCAATGTCGTCGCCGGAAAATAAAACTTCCCCGCCCGCCCTGCCCACCGACGCGGCGGAATCGCCGTTGCAACAATCCGTTGCCGCCGTCTGGGGCGTGGGCGAGGAGCGCGCGAAATTACTGGCGCGGCTGGAGATTTTCACCGTCGAGGATTTGCTGCTGCACAAGCCACGGCGTTACGAGGATCGCCAGAAATTTCTTCCCATCCGCGATCTGAAGCTCAAGGAAGCGGCGACCGTGCGCGGCAAAATCATCGTCGCCGGCACCAAACGGTTCAAAAAAGGCGCGCGCGCCATGTTCGAGTGCGTGTTCGATGACGGCACGGCACGGCTGCATTGCCGTTGGTGGCAGGCACAGCCGTGGATGGAGGACTGGTATGCGGTCGGCCGCGAGTTTCTCATCTTCGGCAAGCCGGATTCGCTCAAGCCGCGCAACATGGATCATCCGGAAACGGAACTCGTCGAACCGGGCGAAGATGAATTCATCCACGTCAATCGCATCGTGCCGATTCATCCGTTGACCGACGGGCTGACGGCACGGGTGATGCGGTCGCTCATCTGGCGGGCGCTGGAAAGATTTGAAAAGGAAATCGAGGAACCGCAGGTAGGGCGTGTCACTCCGTGCGCGCCGTCTTCCGCAATCATGCAGCGGCGCACGGAGGACTGCGCTCCCTACCAATCTTTGCCCGTCCGTGCCAATGCCGTCCGCATGATTCATTTTCCGGAGGAGTTGACCGACGTGGAAATTGCGCGGCAACGGCTGGCGCTGGATGAATATGTCGCGCTGCAATTTCAGATCCAGTCGCGCCGGAAAAAATTTGAGTCGCTGGCGAAAGCCTTGCCGTGCGGAGGCGATAATCATTTGATGAAGCCGTTCCTTGGTGCGCTGGGCTTTAAGCTCACGTCCGCGCAGACGAATGTGCTGAAGGAAATCCGCACGGACATGGGCGGGGTGCATCCGATGCGGCGGCTGTTGCAGGGCGATGTCGGCTCCGGCAAAACAGCGGTGGCGGCGTGTGCGGCGTTGATGGCTTTGGAGAGCAGTTACAACGTCGCGCTGATGGCCCCGACGGAGGTTCTGGCGGAACAACATTTTCGGAATTTCAAGAAATGGTTCGGGCCGCTGGGGGTGAAGGTGGAATTGCAGACGGGCAGTCGGAAGAGTGGTGAGGATGAAGGATGGAAGATGGAAGATGGAAATCGTGTCCGCCCAGCCAGCCTCCATTCTCAATCCTCCATCTTCGTTGGAACTCATGCGCTCTTCACGGCGGGATTTGAACTGCCCAGGCTCGGCTTGGTGATCATAGACGAGCAGCACAAATTCGGCGTGACTCAGCGGGAAGCCTTGGTCCGCAAGGGGAATTACCCACATCTGCTGGTGATGACGGCCACGCCGATTCCACGCACGCTGGGCCTGACGCTTTACGGCGATCTGGATGTGTCGGTGATTGATGAAATGCCCGGCGGTCGCGGCGCGATCAAAACTTTCGTGCGGACAACGGAGAAATTGCCGAAGGTTTTTGATTTTATCCGCGAAAAGCTTGCCGACAGCCGGCAGGCTTACATCGTTTATCCGCGCATCGAGGTCGTGGACACGGACAAGGACATCAAGGCGGTGACGAAGGAGTTTGAAAACGTCCAGCGCGCCTTGTCGGGGTTCAAGGTGGGGCTGCTGCACGGGCGCATCAAACCGGCAGACAAAGAGGCGGTGATGGCGGATTTTCGCGCGAACAAAATCCAGGCACTGGTCGCCACGTCGCTGATCGAGGTGGGTGTGGACGTGCCGAACGCGACGGTTATGCTCATCGAGAACGCGGAGCATTTCGGGCTGGCGCAGTTGCATCAGTTGCGCGGGCGCATCGGGCGCGGGGCGCACGAGAGTTTTTGCATTTTAATTTCAGACGCCAAAAGCGAGGAGGCGCAGTCGCGGTTGAAAATTCTGGAACAGACGAATGACGGTTTCAAAATCGCGGAGGCCGACCTGAAACTGCGCGGGCCGGGCGAGCTGCTCGGCCAGCAGCAAAGCGGCGCGATGCAACTACGTTTTGGCAACCTGGTGGATGACTGGACGCTGATCCGCCAGGCGCGGGATTTGGTGGCAAAAGGCTTTCAGTCATCGGGCGCATAAATCTGTTTCCATTTTTCAACGGCCAGACGTAAGCTTTGGGCATGAAAGCAATCTATTCCTTATTCGTAGCGATCATGGTCGTGGCCTCGCTGACCGGCTGCGGCAAATCCGAAACCACCAAAAGTCCGGATGCCGTGCCCACACCGATGGACAACCTGATGGCGTTAAAAAGCGCGATTCAGGCGTTTAATACCAAAGAAGGGCATTTTCCAAAGACGCTGGACGAGCTGGCTCCAAAATACATCGCCAAGATTCCCGATGCGCCGGCCGGCTTCAGATATGCCTACGATCCCGCCACCGGTGAATTGAAAGCCGCCCGCTAACTGGCTCAATCCGCCAGCTCGGATGCGCCGGGAAATGAAGAATGCCCGGCTTGAAAGTTTTCACCTTGGCGGCTTTCGTGTGAGGCTGGACATTTTTCCCGGCCGGCGTAAGTTGAAGCCATGAAAATTTCCATTTTAGCCCTCGTTGCAACAACGGCGTTGGCGTCCGGCTGCGGCGACAGTTCCAAGCCCGGCACGGCGGCCAATGAAGCTTCCAACGTCGTCACGGCACCGTTGACTTACATCGGCGCGGTGGGCCAGGCGCAGAAATACGCCGAAAAGCAGATTGATGTTTCCTACATCAACGAAGACATCCAAATGTTCAACGCTTCCGAAGGCCGTTATCCGAAAGATTTGCAGGAGATGATCCCCACGTATCTCGGCAAAATGCCCGAAGTGCCCCAAGGCTACAAGCTGGACTACGACACTACCACGCATACGGTCAAGGTCGTGAAACAATGACGCAATGACGCGCAGGCCCGGCGGCCGCTGGAAATTTTCTGAATCAAGGCCGGCCCCGGCCGGTGGTGAATGTATTTTTCGCTCGCCAAGCTTCCCCCGGCAAAAGAGAATCCGCCTTTGTTTCAACCCATGAACGAACAGATTGTCATCCTCGATTTCGGCTCGCAATACACGCAGGTCATCGCCCGGCGCGTGCGCGAGTGCAACGTCTATTCCACCATCATCCCCTTCAATACACCCGCGACGAAAATCGCGGCGATGAAGCCCAGCGGCATTATTCTGTCCGGCGGACCGTCCAGCGTGTATGCGCCCAAGGCACCGCTGCCGGATAAAACAGTTTTCGAACTCGGTGTGCCGGTTCTCGGCGTCTGCTTCGGCGTGCAGTTGTTTGCCCAATTTCTCGGCGGCAAAGTCGAAAAGGGGCTGAAACGCGAATACGGCAAAGGCACGCTCACGGTGAAGGATGGAAGCTGCGCGCTCTTTGCTAAACTTCCGAAGTCGCTGCAAGTATGGAATTCCCACGGCGACAAGCTCACCAAACTGCCGAAGGGTTTCAAGCCCGTCGCTGTCACGGAAAATTCCGAATACGCTGCGATTGAAAACCGCGAGCGGAAATTTTTTGGCCTGCAATTCCATCCCGAAGTCGCGCACACGCCGCGTGGCCGGGAGATCATTGCCAATTTCGTCCACGGCGTCTGCGGCTGCGGCAAGAGCTGGACGATGCGCAATTACGTGGACCAGGCGGTCGAGGAAATCCGCGCGCAAGTCGGCCAGGAACAAGTGATTCTTGGCCTGAGCGGCGGTGTGGATTCCAGCGTCGCGGCGGCCTTGCTGCACAAGGCCATCGGTGATCAACTCACCTGCATTTTCGTCAACAACGGTTTGCTGCGCGCGAAAGAAGCGGAAGTTGTCCAGGAAGTTTTTGGCCGCAACTTCAAGGTGAAGCTGCAATACGAAAACGCGGCAAAACTGTTTCTCAACAAACTGAAGGGCGTCACCGATCCCGAACGGAAACGCAAAGTCATCGGCAAGACGTTCATTGACGTTTTTCAGGCCGCGACGAAACGCGCAGGCCAGGCGAAGTTTCTTGCCCAGGGCACGCTGTATCCTGACGTCATCGAATCGGTGCCGATTGCCGGCAATCCCGCCGCGCTCATCAAGAGCCATCACAACGTCGGCGGCCTGCCGAAGGGCATGAAATTCAAGCTCGTCGAGCCGTTGAAAAATTTGTTCAAGGACGAAGTCCGGTTGCTGGGCGAAGAACTCGGTCTGCCCAAGGAAATCGTCTGGCGGCAGCCGTTCCCCGGCCCGGGTCTTGGCGTGCGCATTCTTGGCGAAGTGACGTCCGCACGCTGCGAAATTCTGCGCAACGCCGACGCCATCGTCGTCGAGGAAATGAAGGCCAGCGGACTTTACTACAAGATCTGGCAGAGCTTCGCCGTGCTGCTGCCCGTGCGCAGCGTGGGCGTGATGGGCGACGAACGCACCTACGATTACACCATCGCCATCCGCGCCGTGGAATCGCAGGACGGCATGACCGCCGACTGGGTGAAGTTGCCCTACGACCTGCTGGAAAAGCTCGCCAGCCGCATCATCAACGAGGTGAAAGGCGTGAACCGCTGCGTCCTCGACATCACCAGCAAGCCGCCCGGCACGATTGAGTGGGAGTAAATGGCTTTAAAAAGGTGAATTGTTGCGATTTTCATACTTGCAGTCGGATTAATCAACTTTGCCTCTAAACCCGCGACTTCTCGACGATATTCTTCGTTGATGAGTCTCGTCGGAAAACTTAAATCAGTTCGATTCTCGTTCATTTTTGCATACACTTTCATCAGTAATCACAATTCGATTGCTCCCCTCGCCCTCGCCTTTGAATCCAAGAGGGTAGGGCCAAACATCATTCGCGCCTTGAAGAGCGACTTCAATTTTAACCTCCAGATCTTTTTGTGCGTTTAAGCAACGCAGTTTGGCGACCTGTTTATTCGGCAACGATGTTCCGCTGCGCAAAGGCAAAAAAACACGTTGTCGTGACGGCAAAATAGCCGCCGCTCACCTTTCTCTGGGCACAGCCTTCGTCCCATAAACCAACCGCGCCTTTTCCGCGTCGAGAGCACTGATGTAGTTGTCCGTCCATTGACCGATGACTGCATCGGAGTTTGTATCCACCGGTGAAATCACGGCACAAGAACTGTTGCCGATACCGTCCTTGCATTCGTCTTCGCACTTGGATGCCCAGCAAATTCGATAGTGCATGATGGACTTGTAATCGTAGGGCAGCGTGGTGACGAGCCAGTTGGTTTTGGGAATCCAGTCATAATCGGGAGCGCGGCCAGGCTTGATGTTTTCGTAATGGATGGTGACGAATGCATCGCGGTCCCAGCGTTGATGTTCGTGAAAAAAACCGAGGACATGGCCAAGTTCGTGCGCCGGCATCCATTCGTTTTGCCGCCACCAAAACGCGGTGATGTTGATGTCGCTGCGCTCGCCTTTTTTGAAGCCGACATGGCTGGTGTTGTTGCCGGCATTGGTCTGGCCGGTGAAATTGATGTATTCAACTTCATCGGTGCGCGGGATGAATTTGATTTTTGCACCGGTGTCCATCCAGCGCTGCATGGCGCGCAGGGCAAGGACTTGCTGCGGCTCCGTCAATTTTGAGATGTCATACGGGATGATGCCGCCGGGCCACGGCAGAGTTTTTTCCGAATCTTTCTGCATGTGCTCTGGAGCGGAGTCAGCCAAAATGGGAAATGTTCCCAGCATCAGGAACAATACCAACAGGATTGGCCACCAACGTTGAACAAGAAGCCGGTTTGGGAGGCGAAAGATAGGGGTGACGTTCATATTACTGTTCCTGCACTAATTCTTCACCGCGAATCGTCTCCACAAACGGAGGCATGGGACACCCCAGCGCATCGGCGATGGCGCGGAGTAACTCAGCCTCGCGTTCGTTGACGCGGCCATTGGAAACCACGGTCTTGCCACAGGCCAGCAAAACATTTCGTTTCAACGGATCGTGATAACCGGCCAGACGTGTCAAAGCGGCGTCCACTTTGGACAAGTCCCATTCGCTGCGCGTAAGAAATTGAATCGAGATGTTCTGCGCGTCGAGAAATTCCACGCCTTTGGCAAAGGCCTTGCGGGCAGCCGCTTCATCATTGTCCGAACCAACGTGCGCGAGGGCGGAAAGCAGCACGGCACATTCTGGCAGGACATCCTGCACCCGGCCATAGCACGCGCCGCCGGTTTGCGCCCCATAAAAATAAGCCCGCAACTGGCGTGCGACCATTTTCATCAGAGTGTATTCAAACAATCCAATGGAACCGTCACATTCCACGAGTCGCTGCATGACCTGATGAAAGGCGTCGTGCTCGTCCAAATCATTCTCGCGCAGCGCCGGCACGGCAAATTCAGCGAGGGCAAGCTTGTAACGGTCGCCCAGGGCGGCCACACAAGGAATCAGCGCCTGCGTTTGAGCCCAGGTTTCCGACGTCAGGTTCGTCTGCAAAACTTTCAATTGTTTCTGGCGAACGTCATCCTCATCGCTCAAAAGGAGCGAATAAACAAGGCCAGCAGCACCCTCCGCCGTTTGCAAGGCACAGTTGATTTCCGACGGCAAATTGAGCCGCAACTGCGCCACCTGCCGGAGATGGTCGGCCGTGACGCCGCCGGCCAGATCCAACGCACTTTCGGGCAGAGATCGCTCAAGAGCCATTACGTTGCCCACGACGCTGTCAAAAGCCTGCTCCCGTTCCGCCTGATTCGGCGCGAGCATTTTCACCTTGGGAAAATTGCCATCAAAAGTTGGATCAATGGCGGTAATCCGTTTGGCCAGCGGCGGATGGGTGGAGAGACAATCCAGCCACGGTTCATAATCGGATTCGACAAAATACAAATGGCTGGCGACTTCCGCGTGCGGCGTGTCGATCCGGCCTTGTTTGAACAGACCGCCGACTTTCTTAAGTGCGCCTTCAATGCCCGCTAGATTTCGAGTAAAACGGACGGCGGCCGCATCGGCCAGCCATTCGCGCTCACGACAAATCGCGCTCTTGAGCAAACGCACGAACGGCAGGCTGACTGATCCCAGAATCCAAAAAATGAACCCGAGCGGAGCCGTGGGCAGCCAGGCCACATCAGAATCTTCGTCGAAAATCGTTTCTCCCGGATCCGATTTTTCCGTGGTGCCGCGCATCAAAAGCCGGCCCAGCAAGGTCGGCCAAAACAGGCCGTGCGCCAGCCCGATCAATTTCATATTGAACCGCGTGTCGCCTCTAAAAATGTGGCTGAACTCATGCGCGATGACGCCTTGTAATTCGTCGCGGGCCAGCAGTTTCACGCAACCGCGCGTGACGCCGATGGCGATATCATCATGCGTGTAACCGGCGGCAAAAGCATTGATGCCACGTTCGTTGTCGAGCACATAGATTTCCGGCACGGGCAGTCCGGAAGCAACGGCCATTTCGCCGACGACATTCCGCAGACGTTGCTCGTCAAGATCAGTGGGGTTGGCCGGAACGCGCCGTCCACCCAGAAATTCCGCCACCACCGTTCCACCATCGGAGAGCTGGCGCATTTTGTAGTAACTGCCGGCGGCAATGGAAAGCAGCGTGCCCGTCGAAACCCAGAAAATGGATTGCCACGACTCACCAGAAACGCCGAGCGTCAGCACATAAATAAACAAAGCCAACAGCAGATTGTTGACCGCCAGCACGGACAGGATGGCGAACCCAAGCAGCCATACCAGCTTGCGGGTTTGTTTCTGCGCATGTGCTTCACGGTCAAAAAAGTCCATGGGTATGGTGCGTTTTGTAACATAGCGGCGGCGGCACGAAAACATTTTTACGAAAATCGGCAGGTAATTTTAATGGCAGCGATATGTAAAATCGCCTTTCGACCGGATGTGGAACACGTCTCGGGAAACTGTTTAAACGGTGAGGAAAAACTGGTTTCCTGGTCATCTGCCGCGAAAATGGCAGTGGACTTTCCAGTTTGATTGGCTAGATTTTTCGAGCTTATGAAATCCGACACAACCACGACCGCCTTGAATTTTATTCTCGCCGCGTTGGTGATCCTCGGGGTGGTCTTTGCCCTGTTGAGCATCATGCGCACCCGCGAGTTCCGGCAGTTGACTGCTAACGCCACGGTTGCCAACAACACCATGATGCGGGCACAGGGTCTGGCGAACGATGCCGCCGCTTACAACGCCTCGGCCAAAAGCCCGGAGCTGACCCGCATACTCCAGTCAGTTCAACCTAAAACTGCCGCCAAATGATATGAACGACGATACTAACGCCCAGATTTCTGCTCTGCAACGTCAGGTCTTCGCGCTGCTTCTGGCACTCATTGTGGTCAGCGGCACATTGACGGTTTATCTTTATCGGCAGGCAAGCATTTCCGGGAAAGACATTGACGCCATCAAGCCCCAGGCGCAAAAGATCATTGCCACCTATAACGAAAATCAAGCGCTCATGGTCAATTTTGTCAACCAGCTTGTGGCCTACGGCCAGGCGCATCCGGATTTTCGTCCGGTGTTGATGAAATACGGCATTGCACCCGTGCCGGGAGTTCCGCCCGCCGTTACACCATCGGCCGCCGCGCCTAAGAAATAGACTTTTCAAACCAGCTTCCCGCCGCAGTTCGGACAATAGTTCGCCTGCGGCGGATTTTTTTGCCCGCACGCGACGCATACCTGCTGCGCCGATTTATGACGTCGGTGGATAATGATGTTGCGAATATAAGGAATCCAAGTGAAGGCGTAGGCAAAAATCACCACCGAA
>Ga0310811_10005622_pt1 | contig 15909 bp, 13 predicted proteins | sample YCmetagenome_FD_207642 | JGI IMG/M metagenome (GOLD analysis project Ga0310811, IMG submission 207642) | Soil microbial communities from experimental microcosm in Duke University, North Carolina, United States - YC | ecosystem: Engineered > Artificial ecosystem > Soil microcosm > Unclassified ...
CTCTGCCGCCGCGGCGTCCGCCGCCGCCTGCGAGCCATCGTCGCTCACGGCCACTAGCGCGTACCCGCCGGCGACCACGAAGCCCAGCTTGTCCGTCCCGCGCCTGCGCTGCGCGGCGTCCAGCGTCGTGCGCGCCTTGCCGGCGTCCTTGGCCGACGCAACGATCAGCGTGACCGCCCGGCCCGGCTGCGCGGGCGCGGCCCACAGCGCCACCCCCAGGCGATCGTCGAACCAGGGCGCCACGTCCTCGTACGCGACCGGCGCCCGGAGGTCCTTGAACAGGTCGCGCTTGACGTCGTCGAGCTGCTTGCCCGCGCCACCGCGCGTCTTGCGCAACAGCTCCTCGAACTTGACCCGCTGGCCGAGGCCGGGGGAGAGGTTCACCCGGGCGAACGCCGCGGCGGAGGCCGGCACCATGTCCTCCGGCAGCGTGCCGGTCGGCTCGTCCCACAGCCGCTTCATCGCGTACGCGGCGCCGCCGGCCAACACGGCCAGTACGACCCCGGCAGCGGTCAGCGTGACCGCGAGCCGGCGCCGGGGGCGGCTCGGTGGCGCGCCGCTGTCCGGCGGCAGGCTCTCGGGCCACGCGTCGTCCGCGCCGTTCTCGGCCTTCTCGGGCTCGGGCGCGGCTTCTTGGAACGCGACTTGCTCGATGGTCTCGCCCGCGCTGGCGGCTCGCTCGGACGCGCCTTGCTCGGACCAGCCGAGCTCGGACGCGGCCTGCTCGGATGGTGCGTGCTCGATAGCCTCGTCCGCGGCCGCCGCCTGTGCCGCCGTCGCTTCGTCCGCCGTGGCATGCACGGCAGTCGCCCCGTCGGGCGCGGCGTGGTCGCTCTGCGCCGGCCCGTCCGCGGCCGTGGAGTCGTCGACGGGCCCGGGCGGCGGTGTCGCGCCTCCGTCCGGACTGGGCGGAATGTCTGGTGTGGTCATGGTTATGCCTCCCCCGCTGGATGTGACCGAGATCGTAGCGAGGGGAGGCGACATAGCCGATCAAGTAAATCGACGGCCGTCCTGCTGCAACGACGGCCGCGCCCGCGCCGGTGAGGTCCGCGCGGGCGCGTCGTCGGGTTGGCGGCCGCCGGGCCTACAGCTGGGTGGCGATCCCCAGCAGCGCCGCGATGAACACGAAGAGGCCGATCATCGCGGTCATGCATCCGCCGCGGCCGCCGCCACCGCTCGTCTGGGCGGGCGGTGCCAGCTGCGGCTCTTGCGGCTGCTCGGGCGCGGCCGGGGACTCCGGCCCGTCGGGCCCGGACGGGCCGTGACCTGAGGACGGGGTCGAGGGGTGGCTGCCCGCCGAGCTGTCCGGATCGGGGCTGGCAGGTGTGGTCGAATCGGGCATTGGCGTTCCTTCCGGCCGATGCGCTCCGGGACCGCGCCCCGGATCCGTCGATGCAGTGCGCGCCCTTGCCCGGGTGGCCCCGAGCGCGCCGGACGGCACATCCCGCCGATCGTAAGCGCGTCCGCGCGGCGCGCAACCCGGTCTACGACCGGGCTCGGCCGTTCCTCCGCGTCGCGGTCGTGGCTGCCGCTCCGCATCGCGGTCGTGGTGCCTCGTGGGACGTGGTCCTCGAGAGGGCTTCCGGGCGCGACTTTCTGGCGACCGTTTCCGCGCATCGCCGTTGCGGCACCTTGCGCAGGTCTCCGAGTTCGCGCGGGGATCTCTCGCATCGTGGTCGCGGCACTGAGCCTCGCAGGACGTGGTTCTCGTCCCGCCGCCGGGCGCGACCGCGCGGCCCAGTGCGGCGTCCGAGCGCGCCTTTGCACGCCCGGCCGCCATGGCTCAAGTGATCGAGGAGGCCGGCACCGGCGTACGCCTACAGGCCCGAGAGACGCTGCCCCGCGCGCACGACGGCCATCGCGTGCCGATCGCCCGGCCGGCGGCCCAGGCGCTCGATCGGCCCCGAGACGCTGATCGCGGCGATGACCCGCCCTGTGCGGTCCCGGATCGGCGCGGAGACGCTCGCCACGCCCGGCTCCCGCTCCGCCACGCTCTGGGCCCAGCCCCGGCGGCGCACCTCGGCGAGGGTGCGGCCGGTGAACTTGCAGCGCGGCAGCAGCGGCATCACGGCCTCGGGCGGCTCCCACGCCAGGAGCACCTGTGCGGCGGAGCCGGCCGTCATCGGCAGCACTGCGCCGATCGGCACCGTGTCGCGAAGACCGCTGGCGCGCTCGGCCGCGGCCACGCACAGGCGCTCGTCGGCGCGGCGCAGGTACAGCTGCGCGCTCTCGCCAGTCGCGTCGCGCAGCGCGGTCAGCATCGGCTCGGCGGCGGTCAGCAGGACGTCCGGTGCGGCGTTGGCGAGCTCGCCCAGTCGCGGGCCCGGGCGCCAGCGGCCCTGGGCGTCACGAACGAGTAAGCGGTGGATTTCCAACGCCTGCGCCAGGCGGTGCGCGGTGGCGCGCGGAAGCTTGGTCCGCTCCACCAATTCCGCCAGGCTGGCGCCGTCGACGCAGGCGGCAAGGATGACAACCGCCTTGTCGAGCACGCCCACACCGCTCATACTGTGTCCCACAGACCGAAACATACCTCCCAAACTTTAGGATGTCCAGATGGTGGGAGAAGCACAACAGCAGCCGCGTACGCTGGCGGAGAAGGTGTGGGACGCGCACGTCGTGCGGTCCGCGGCCGGTGAGCCCGACCTGCTCTACATCGACCTGCACCTGCTGCACGAGGTAACGAGCCCGCAGGCGTTCGACGGCCTGCGCATGTCCGGGCGCCCGGTGCGCCGCCGCGATCTGACGATCGCGACCGAGGATCACAACACGCCGACCGACAACCTGCTGACGATCAGCGACCCGGTCTCGCGCACGCAGATCGAGACGCTGCGGCGCAACACCGAGGAGTTCGGCATCCGGCTGCACCCGCTCGGCGACGCCCAGCAGGGTGTGGTCCACGTCATGGGACCGCAGCTGGGCCTGACCCAGCCGGGCATGACCATCGTGTGCGGCGACTCGCACACCTCCACGCACGGCGCGTTCGGCGCCCTCGCGTTCGGCATCGGCACCTCCGAGGTGGAGCACGTCCTGGCGACGCAGACGCTGTCGCAGGCGCGCCCGCGCACGATGGCGGTCAACGTCGTCGGCGAGCTCGGCCCCGGCGTCACCGCCAAGGACCTGGTGCTGGCGCTCATCACCCAGGTGGGCACGGGCGGCGGGCGCGGGCACGTCGTGGAGTACCGCGGCCCGGCGATCGAGAAGCTGTCCATGGAGGGTCGGATGACCATCTCCAACATGTCGATCGAATGGGGCGCCAAGGCCGGCATGATCGCGCCGGACGAGACGACCTTCGCCTACATCGAGGGCCGCCAGTACGCCCCGAAGGGCGAGGACTGGGACCGCGCCAAGGAGTACTGGCGCAGCCTGCGCACCGATGAGGGCGCCAAGTTCGACACCGAGGTGACGCTGGACATCTCGCAGCTCACCCCGTTCGTCACCTGGGGCACCAACCCCGGCCAGGGCGCGCCGCTGGGCGGCTTCGTGCCCAGCCCGGACGACTTCCTCGAGAGCGCGGAGCGCGTCGCCGCGGAGAAGGCGCTGGAGTACATGGCGCTCACCCCCGGCACGGCGCTGCGGGACATCGCGGTCGACGTGGTGTTCCTGGGCTCCTGCACCAACGGCCGGCTCGAGGACCTGCGTGCCGCCGCCGCCGTCCTGCGCGGGCGCAAGGTCGCCGACAGCGTGCGGATGCTCGTGGTGCCCGGCTCGGCGTCCGTGCGCGCGGCCGCGGAGGCGGAGGGCCTCGACCAGATCTTCACCGCCGCCGGCGCGGAGTGGCGCTTCGCGGGCTGTTCCATGTGCCTGGGTATGAATCCGGACACGTTGAAGCCGGGCGAGCGCTCCGCTTCGACGTCCAATCGCAACTTCGAGGGGCGCCAGGGCCGTGGCGGGCGCACCCACCTGGTTTCGCCGCCGGTAGCCGCCGCAACGGCCGTCGCCGGTCATCTCGCCGCCCCCGCCGACCTGAACTAAAAGGGACACGAACACATGGACAAGTTCACCGTCCACACCGGCACGGCCGTCCCGCTGCGCCGGTCCAACGTGGACACCGACCAGATCATCCCCGCTGTCTACCTCAAGCGCGTCACCCGCACCGGGTTTGCCGACGGACTGTTCAACGCGTGGCGTTCCGATCCCGAATTCGTGCTCAACAATCCCGTGTACGAGGGCGCCTCGATCCTTGTCGCCGGGCCCGAGTTCGGCACCGGATCCTCGCGTGAGCACGCCGTTTGGGCGCTCTCCGACTACGGATTCCGGGTCGTGGTGGCGCCGCGTTTCGGCGACATCTTCCGGGGCAACTCGCTCAAGGCCGGGCTTCTGCCGGTCGAGCTCGACCTCGAAAACGTCGAGACCCTCTGGGCCGCGATCGAGGCCGACCCGAAGCTCGCGGTAACGGTCGACCTGGAGGCGCGCCAGTTGCGCGCGGCCGGCCACGAATGGGCCTTCCCACTGGACGATTTCAGTCGCTGGCGGCTGCTTGAAGGGCTCGACGACATCGGCCTCACCCTTCGCCACGAGGACGCTATCAGCGCCTTCGAACAAGGCCGTCCGGAGTGGACACCCGTCGTTCACTAGCCTCCGCAGGGCGTCTCGATGAGCCGTCGGTCAAATCCGTTACTCCACAACGATTTCTTTTCCGTCATATGTTTGTATCCTGTGTGCGTTGGGATACCTTGCCCACAGGGACTTCAATTCTGGTACGGGAGGAAACGTGAACAAGGCCGAGCTCATCGAGGCGCTCAGCGCTCGCCTGGGCGACAAGAAGTCGGCGAACGCGGCGCTGGACGCGGTGCTGGCCGAGATCCAGGCCGCCGTGACCAAGGGCGACAAGGTCGCCATCACCGGTTTTGGCGTGTTCGAGAAGCGCATCCGTGGTGCGAGAACCGCCCGCAACCCGCGCACCGGTGAAGCGGTGAAGGTGAAGAAGACGTCGGTTCCCGCGTTCCGCGCCGGCGCCAGCTTCCGCGAGATGGTCGCCAGCGGCAAGGTGCCGAAGGTCGCCGCCGCGGCCAAGAAGGCCGTCGCGACGAAGACCACGACCGCGAAGGCGACGACCGCCAAGGCCACCACGGCGAAGGCGACGACGGCGAAGGCCGCCCCGGCGAAGGCCGCAGCGGCCAAGACCGCCCCGGCCAAGGCCGCCGCCACCAAGACCGCGCCCGCTAAGAAGACCGCCGCCAAGACGACCCGCGCCGCGGCGTCCACGACGACGGCCCGCAAGACGACGACGGCCACCGCGGCCGCCGCGAAGACGACCACCGCCGCCAAGAAGGCCCCGGCCAAGAAGGCCGCCGCCAAGTAAGCAGGCAACGAAAAGGGCGGCGCCGTGAAAATACGGCGCCGCCCTTTCGCGTTTTCTGCTGTGGATTACTGCACCGTCACCGGGGCCAGCCGGTCGCGTCCGGCGATGCGGCCCTGCGAAAAACACAGCACCCAGCCGGCGCCCTTGCGGGTGTGGAAGTTGATGTCGGTGCGCTTCGTCAGCGCCGTCAGCAGCGATGGCATCAGCTTCCCCTGGCTGCACACCACCGTCGTGCCGCCACGGGCCGCCAGCGCGGCCAGCGCCTCCGCGGCCGGCTCAGGCTCGTGCAGCTCGTCGAACGTCGCGTCGATCTCGACCGGCAGCCCCAGCGGCTCCATGGTCTGCCGGCAGCGCAGGGGGGTGGCCGAGACCACCCGGTCCGGCCGCAACAGCGTCAGGAGCGCGCTGAGGGCCCGCGCGTCCCGCTCGCCGGTCGGCTCGAGGGGCCGCTCGGAGTCCGGGCCGATCCAGTCGCGCCGCCTGCCCGCCTTCGCGTGGCGCACCAGGGCCACCACCGCGGTCACCGGCGGCAGGGCCAGGAACGCCCGCACGACGCCGCGGTCGTGCGCGTAGCTCAGCGCCGCCTGCGCGTCGGCGGCCGGCACCCACCGGGCCTCCTCGATCTCGTCGTCGGCCGCCCGTGGCGTCCACGCGGCCGCGCGCATCGACCAGTAGTCGACACTCTTCTCCACGCCCGGCTCGCCGGTCAGATACCGGATCGAGGGCAGCCGCATCTGCGGTACCGCCTCGACCGCCGTCTCCTCGTAGACCTCCCGCACCGCGGCGGTCAGCTCGTGCTCGCCGGGATCGAGCTTGCCCTTCGGCAGCGACCAGTCGTTGTACCGCGGGCGGTGCACCAGCACGATCTCCAGCGCCCCGCCCTCGCCTCGCCGCCACACGACGCCGCCCGCCGCGCGGACCACCGTGTTCACTTCAGCCATGCGATGTTCTTTTCCTCCACCACCGACAGCCACACGGCCGGAAACGCGGCGCGGGCGCGCGTGACCGCCGCCCGTTCGCGCTCGAACAGCCGCCCCGCGGTCACCGCCAGGGCGACGTTGCCGGGCTCGGCCGCGGCCGCCTCGACCCACGCGTCGGCGGCGATCGCCGCGTCCTGGTGCTCGCCGAGCACGCCCTGCGCCCGCGCGATCGCCTTGGCCAGCAGTACCGCGTCGGGACCCACCACCACCGAGACCGCGTCCGCGGCATAGCGGGCCCGCTTCGCCCGTTTGCGGACCTCGTGCCAGTCGTCGTCGGGCAGGTCCGGGGTGAGGCCGCCGGCGCCGGGCGCGCCGCCCCCGCCGACGGTCAGGCGCCGCCACGGCTTGCGCACGATCCCCGGGAGCACCCGGTCGGCCCGCTCCTGCGCCAGCGGCGACAGGCGGGGCTCCCGCACCGCCCCGACCAGCGCTTCGAGCAGCTTTACGTACCGCCGCGAGTGCAACGCCGCGTCCAGCGTCGCCAGCGCCTTCGCCTGCCGCGACGCCAGCGCCGCGTCGATGCGCTCGATCGCGGCGGAGTCCGGCGGCGACAGCGGGTCGGCGCCGGCCGTGCGGTACAGCCGGGCCCGGAGCACCTCCACGTCGCGGGCGCCGCCGAGCGCCTCGGCGAGCCACGCCAGCTCCGCGCGCAGCCGTGCCGTCCACTCCGGCTCCAGCAGCGCCTGGAACGTCTGCAGGTCGCTACGCAGCCGGCGCGTGCCGACCCGCATCTGGTGCACCGGAGTGTCGCCGTTGGGCATCATCTCGCGCAGCCGCGCGAACGGGTCGTGCTTGAAGATCCGCGCCACGTCGCGACGGATCGCCTCCGTCACCACGTCGCCGGCGCGGGGCCTGCGCCGAAGCGGCTCGGGCGCCACCAGCACCGGCGCCTCCACCGGCCCCATCGCCCGCACGTGCTTGGGCACGAAGTCGCCCGGCTGCGCGCCCGCGCGCAGCAGCAGCCGCTCGATCTTGTCCAGCACCTTCGGCTCGCCGCCGATCCGCTCGACCTCGATTTCGCGGAAGCCCGACACGACGCGGCGGCCCTCCATGACGCTCACCGCGTCGTCGGCCACCTCGGCCAGGACGTTGCCGTCGCGGTCGGTGACGTCGTAGACGGTGCGCGACGTGCGCAGCACCGCCGCCGGCAGCAGGGTGCGACCGCGCCGGTACGCCGTCACCAGGTCCAGCAGGTCTTCCGGTACGACACCCGCCCCCGCCGACGGGCGGGAGTGCTCATGGCGAACCCCCGGCGCCGAGGACGGCAGCTTCACCGTCCACGTGCGCGACCGGGCGTCGCTGCTGCGGTACCGCAGCGAAACCCCGTGCCGGGCGAGGAGCCTCTCGGCGGTGTCGTAGTAGGTCGCCCGTAACGACACCGGGCCTCGGACGCTCACCCTTCCGGCGGCTCCGAGGTCCGGCATCGTAAACGCGTCGTCGACCAGGTACTTTCGCTCTTCATCCAGCATCCAGCCACCTTCGAGCTTGGACCGGCGTCACTCAACCCGGTCGACGATACGGCGCAGCAGCGCCTCCTGAGGGTTCTTGCCGGGCCGGCGATGCCAATCGCCGTTGCCCGACAGCTCGAACGCCCCCGTGTCGTCTCGCATCATCAAGCTCAACACCCGGTGCAGTTCCTCGGTCGAGGCCGGGTCGGTGACCTGCACCAATGCCTCCACGCGGCGGTCCAGGTTGCGGTGCATGAGGTCCGCCGACCCGATCCAGTACTCCGCGCGGTTGCCGTGGCCGAACCGGAACACCCGCGAGTGCTCGAGGAACCGGCCCAGGACCGATCGGACCCGAATGTTCTCCGACAGGTCCGGCACGCCCGGGCGCAGTGCGCAGATGCCGCGCACGATCAGGTCGACCCGCGTCCCCGCGCGGCTGGCCCGGTACAGCGAGTCGATGACCTCCTCGTCGACCAGCGAGTTCACCTTGAGCTGCACCAGGCCGTCGGCGCCGTACGCGACCTCGCGCTCGATCCGCTCGATGATGCCGCGGCGCACCCCGTGCGGTGCGACCAGCAGCCGGCGGTACGACGTCTGGCGGCTGTAGCCGGTCAGCACGTTGAACAGGTCGGTGAGGTCGGCGCCGACCTCCGGGTCGGCAGTCAGCAGCCCGTAGTCCTCGTAGAGCCGCGCCGTCTTCGGGTGGTAGTTGCCGGTGCCGACGTGGCAGTACCGGCGGATGTGGTTGCCCTCCTGGCGCACCACGAGGGCCGTCTTCGTGTGCGTCTTGAGGCCCACGAGGCCGTAGACGACATGACAGCCCGCCCGCTCCAGCGTCCGCGCCCAGCCGATGTTCGCCTTCTCGTCGAAGCGGGCCTTCACCTCGACGAGCACCACCACCTGCTTGCCCGCCTCGGCCGCGTCGACGAGCGCATCGACGATCGGCGAGTCGCCGCTGGTGCGGTACAACGTCAGCTTGATCGCCAGCACGTTCGGGTCCGCCGCGGCCTGCTCGACGAAGCGCTGCACGCTCGTGGAGAACGAGTGGTACGGGTGGTGCACGAGAATGTCGTGGTCACGCAGCCGCGCGAAGACGCTGCGCGGCGTCTCGCCCTCGGCGAAGTGCGGGTGCGTCGCCGGCACGAACGGCGGGTCCTTCAGGTCCGGACGGTCGACGCCGTTGTACACCTCCCACAGCGCCGTCAGGTCGAGCCACCCGGGCACCCGCAGCACGTCGTGGGAGTCCATGTCCAGCTCGCGTACGAGCAGCTCCAGCACGTGGTCGGAGATCGACGCGGCCACCTCGAGGCGCACCGGCGGCCCGAAACGCCTCCGCGCGAGCTCCCGCTCCAGCGCCTGCAGCAGGTCCTCGTCGCGGTCCTCGTCGAGCTCGACCTCGGCGTTTCGCGTCACCCGGAACAGGTGGTGCTCGACCACCTGCATGCCCGAGAACAGCTGCCCGAGGTGCGCCGCGATCAGCTCCTCGACCGGCAGGAAGCGCATCACCCGCGCGCCGTCGCGCGCGGCGTGCAGCGCGAAGAACCGCGGCACGTTGTTGGGCACCTTGATCCGCGCGAACAGCTCCGGCCCGCCGTCCTTCTCCCGCACCACGACGGCCAGGTTCAGCGACAGCCCGGAGATGTAGGGGAACGGGTGCGCCGGGTCGACCGCCAGCGGCGTCAGCACCGGGAAGATCTGCTCGCGGAACGAGGCGCGCATCCGCTCCCGCTCGGCCGGGTCCAGCTCCGTCCAGCGAACGATGTGGATGTTCTCCTCGGCCATCGCCGGCGCGATCTCCTCGGCGAAGACCCGCGACTGCCGCGACATCAACGCGGAAGTGCGCTCGGCGATCTGCTCCAGCTGCTCCGTCGGCGGCAGGAACCCGGGCCGCCGCACGGGCAGGCCGGTCTGCAGCCGCCGCTTCAGCCCCGCGACGCGAACCATGTAGAACTCGTCCAGGTTGCTGGCGAAGATGGCAAGGAACTTGGCCCGCTCCAGCAACGGCGTCCCGGCGTCCTCGGCGAGCGTCAGGACGCGCGCGTTGAAGTCGAGCCAGGACAGCTCACGGTTGAGATACCGGTCGTCGGGCAGCGGCTTCTCTTCATCCGGTACCCGCAGTTCGCTTCCTTCGGCCCCGAACCATCCGGCGCCGAGGTCCCCGCGGACGGCCTCAAGGTCACCGGCAGCCGCGTCCGCGCGGCTCGCGTCGTACTCGGTGCTGTCCGCCGCCTCGACGGCGTAGTCCTCGCTCACAATGCCCTCGACCGCGTCCGGTTCTTCGTCACCGCTCGCGTCCGCGCCCACGGCTGCCACGTCAGCGCTCTCACTCGTGGCCGCTGCGTCCGCACCGTCGCTCGCTGTTGCCGCATCCGGACCGTCGCTGGCTGCGTCCGCGTCCGCGTCCGCGCCCTCGACCGTGTTTGCCGTGTCCGTGCCCTCGACTGCGGTCGCCGTGTCCGCGCCCGCTGCTGGAGCGTCGGCGCCGTCGCTCGCTGCCGCGTCCGCGTCCGTGGCGGGGCTGGCGTCCGCGACCTGGGCCGCGTTCGCGGCTTCGGCTTCGTCCGCGCGCTCGGTCGCCTGCACCGCCTCCGCGTCCTGGGCGGCATCCGCGTCCAGGCGCTCGGTGGCGTCCACGTCCTGGCCGGCATGCGCAGCCGCGGGGGCGTTGTTCAGGGTCTCTGCCGCCCCGTTCGCATTCGGGGCCGGCGCGCCCTCGCCCGGTCCGCCGTTGCCAACGGCTCGCCCGTTGGTGGCCTTGGCGGCGTTCGAGGCTCCCGCGCCTGTCGCGTGGCCATTCGCGGACCCGCCGGCCGTCGGTGCGGCTCCGTTGGCGCTGCTCGCCGTTGGCTTGGTGGTCGATCGTGCGGTGGCGGCCTTGGCGTCGGTCGGAGGCTTGGTGCCGGTCAACGGCGCCTTCGGCTCTGCGGGCTTCGTCCCGGCACCCGTCGGCCTGGTCTCTGCGGGCTTGGTGCCCGAAGACCTTGCCGGCGCGGTTCTGGCCGCCGTCGCCCCGCTCGCCGTCGCCCCGTTTGCAGCCAGCGTGGTCTGAGTTGGCTCGCTCGCGGTCGGCGTTGTTTCGGTCGGCTTGCTTGCCGCAGGCTTCACGTCGACCGCCTTGGGCGCCGCGGCCTTCGCCGGTGCGCGCGCGCCCTCCGCGGCGTTGGCGGACGTCGCCTTCGCATTCGCGGCCTTGGCCGGCGCGGATGCGGGCTTGTCCTCCGCGGCCTGGCCGTCTGCGGGCTTCCCCAGCCCGGATGCGGCCTTGCTCTCTGTGGACTGGCTTTCCGCGGGCTCGGCCTGCTCGGACGCGGGCGTGCGGCTCTCGGCGGACTGGCTTTCCGCGGCTTTTGCCTGCTCGGCCGCGGGCGTGCTCTCGGCGGACTGGCCTTCCGCGGGCTTTGGCCGCGCGGACGCGGCGCCCGCGGAGGCGGCCGACTTCGTCGGGGTCTTCTGCGCGGGCACCCGCTCTGGTGCCCGCGTCGTGTCTGCCGTGGCCTCGTTCACCGTGACCTCGCTCACCGTGGCTTCGTCGGCCGCCGCTGACCGCGTGACCTTTGTGGCTCGACGAGTCCGCGCCGGGGCCCCGTTCCCGTTGGACCTCGTCGTGTTGGGCGGCGCACTTGCCGGGTCTTGCCGCTGGGCGGCGTTGCGCGGGCGGCTTCGACCGGCCTTGCTCTCGTCCACCGGATCATCATGGCCTGTTTGTGCCGGTCTGAACATGAACTTCCCGCTGCTTGGCCATCACGGAAGGGTCGCCGCCGGGAACGAAACCTCGACCCCGTCGTCGAGCAGCACCGTGCCCGTACGACTCTCGTCGTCGAACGTCGCCACCGTCCCCTGCATGCAGATCACGCTACCGTGCAGATGACTTGTCCGGTATGTGCGCCAAGGCCGAGTCTGGCCGCGGCATCGAGATCGGCGGCGGTGTCGACGTCGCGTCGCAGGCTCGGCCACGCGCCGTCGAGACGTACCGCGCCCGAGCGCAGGTGCGCCGCCGCCGAACCCGGCCCGAAATGTGGCGTCAGCGACTGCCCGGCAGGGGCCGCGAGCAGCACCGTACCGGTGCCCTCGAGATCCGGCACGAACGCCCGCCGGCCCGTCCGCGCGGCGGCGACCAGCGCGGACTCGAGATCCTCGGGACGCATCGCCGGCAGATCCGCCGTCAGCGCGACCACCGACACCGCGTCCGCGCGTGCCGCGTCCGCGCGTGCCGCGTCCGCGCGTGCCGCGTCCGCGCGTGCCGCATCCGCGCGTGCGCTGCCGGGATGCATAGCGGGCGTGCGGGCCGCACCCCTGGGCGCGGCGTCCGCGCCGGTCGCGTCCGCGCGTTCCGGGGCGGTCAGTTGATCGCGATGGGTTCGGTTGACGTCAGCTTCGTCCGCACCTGCGGAGCTGCCCGTGCCCAGGGCACTACCGGCGCCGTCTGCGCCGGGCTCTCCGTCCGTGGCGATGGCGCGGGCGTGGAAGGGGGCGACGGGGAGCTGGGCGGCCTGGGCGCCGTACGCGAGGGCGGCGTTGAGGCCGGCGGCCGGGGCGTCGGGCAGACACAGGGCGCCCAGCGCGGTCAGCTCCGCGCACACCGCCGGATCGTCACAGATCACCACGACGCGGGCGACCGCGCGGCACGCGAGGGCGGCGGCTACCGTGTCGCGTGCCATGGCCAGCACGAGGTCGGGGTGTACGGCCTCGGGAACGGCACCGCGCAGCCGCGTCTTGGCCGCTCGCAGGGGTTTGACCGGCACCACGGCGACCCAGGCGGCCGGCCGCTCGGAAGCCGTCGGCTGGGTGGTCGACTGGCCGTGGCAGTGCATGAGCCATCCTGACACGGCCACACGGGGCCCGGCAGTGGCATGATTCGCAGCAGAACCGTGAGGGGAGGGTGAGATGGTGCGCCAGAGGCTGGGCTTCTGGCGGCGTTTCGCCGTCATGACCGTCAAGCCCGCGATCCAGGTGCTGACTCGCCGCACCTGGCGGGGCATGGATCACATCCCGGCCGAGGGCGGGGTGATCATCGTGGTCAACCACATCTCCCACGCGGACCCGCTCGCCGTCGCGCACTACATCTTCGACGCGGGGCGATGGCCGTCGTTCCTGGCCAAATCCAGCCTGTTCGAGGTGCCGGTGCTCGGGTACCTGCTGAAGGCGGTGCACCAGATCCCGGTGCGTCGCGGCACCACCGACGCGGTCAAGGCGCTCGAGGCCGCCCGGGAGGGCGTGCGCGAGGGCGAGGCCGTGGTCATCTACCCGGAGGGCACCACGTCGCGCGAGCCCGACCTGTGGCCGATGCGCGGCAAGACCGGCGCGGCGCGGCTGTGGCTGGACACGCGGGCGCCCGTGATCCCGATCGTCATGTGGGGGCCGGAGCAGATCTACGACCCGCGGACGAAGAAGCTCAAGCTGCTCCCGCGCGCGATGGTCACCATCGTGGCGGGCGAGCCGATGGACCTGTCGGCGTGGGCGGACGCGCAGCCGACCGCGCAGATCCTCGGGGAGATCACCGAGCACATCATGCTGCACCTGCGTGACATGCTGGTGGAGATCCGCGGCGGTACTCCGCCGCCGCTGTGGACCCCCAAGCGCACGGCGGAGCGATCCGAAGAGCAGGCGGCATGAGCATCCAGCGCGCGGCGGTCCTCGGGGCCGGCTCGTGGGGCACGGCCTTCGCGAAGGTGCTGGCCGACGCCGGCACGCCCGCCGTCACCATCTGGTCGCGCCGGGCCGAGCTGGCCGCCTCGATCCGCGACCAGCATCACAACCCGGACTACCTGCCCACGATGTGGCTGCCGGATGCCGTCACGGCGACGTCCGACGCGCACGAGGCGATCGACGGCGCCGACCTCGTCGTGCTCGCGGTGCCGTCGCAGACGCTGCGCACCAACCTGTCGGCCTGGAGCGGCGCGATCGGCGCGGACGCGACCCTCGTGAGCCTCATGAAGGGCATCGAGCTCGACACGCTCAAGCGGATGAGCGAGGTGATCGTCGAGGTGGCCGGGGTCGAGCAGGACCGAGTCGCCGTGGTCACCGGCCCCAACCTGGCGCCCGAGATCGCCGCCGAGCAGATCGCGGGCACCGTTGTCGCCTGCCGCGACATCCGTCGCGCCGAACTCGTCCAGCGGGCGATCAGCACGCGCTACCTCCGGCCGTACACCAACGACGACGTCGTCGGCTGTGAGCTCGGCGGCGCCGTCAAGAACGCGATCGCCCTCGCCTACGGAATGGCCTCCGCGCTCGGTTTCGGCGACAACACCAGGGCCACGCTGATCACGCGCGGCCTCGCGGAGACTGCCCGCCTCGGCGCGGCGTTCGGCGCCAACCCGATGACGTTCGCCGGCCTGGCCGGCCTCGGCGACCTGATCGCCACGTGCTCGTCGCCCCTGTCGCGCAACCGCACCTTCGGCGAGCGGCTCGGCCGCGGCGAGACCCTGGAGCAGGCTCAGGCCGCGACGCGTCAGACCGCCGAGGGCGTCAAGAGCTGCCTGTCGATCCGTGACCTCGCGCGCAGCGTCGGGATCGAGATGCCGATCACGGAGCAGGTCGAGCTGGTCTGCCACGAGGGTGTCGACCCGCTCAAGGCCATCGCCGCGCTCATGGCCAGGGAGACGAAGCCGGAGCGCCCGGGCGTCCCCTCGACCGGCCAGTGACCGCCCCCGAGCCGTCTTCGGCGGCCCAGCCAACCGCCGCGGACGAGCCCGCTGCCACTGGCCTTAGCGGCCGCCCGGACGCGTTGCCGGAGACCGCTGACGGCCGTGCGGATGCGACGCCGCGGACCGCGGACGGCCGCCCGGATGCGGTGCCAGAGGCCGCGGACGGCCGCCCGGATGCGGTGCCGGGTGCCGTTGGGCAGCGCCTGGACGCGTCGGCGGAGCCCGCGCGCGACGATGCGGTTGCGGGACTTGGCGGTTCGCAGGCGCGTGGGGATGGGACTCGCGTCGTGCATGCCGGCGTGCCCGCGCCGGTCGCGGGGGAGCCGTTCCTGCCGTCGCCGGTGTTCGTGGCGCCCTATCACCTTGATCCGGTCGCGGGGCCCCAGGCGGGCGTGGACGGGTACGGGAGGTCGGACAACCGGACGTACCGGATGCTGGAGCAGGCCATCGGCGCGCTCGAGGGCGGCGAGTGCGTCGTCTTCGCCTCCGGCATGGCAGCGATCACCGCGGTGCTGCTGGCCACGCTGCGCGGCGGCGATGCCGTGATCCTGCCCAGCGACGGGTACTTCCTCACCCGCGCCTTCGCGGCCGAGCACCTGCCGGAGCGCGGGATCGAGGTGCGGACGATGCCGACGGCGGGGCCGTACCCGGCGTTTGACGGCGTCCGGCTTTTGCTGCTCGAGACGCCCTCCAACCCGGGCCTGGACGTCTGTGACGTCGCCGATCTCGCCGCGCGGGCGCACGCCACCGGCGGGCTCGTCGCGGTCGACAACACCACGCCTACGCCGCTCGGGCAGCGGCCGCTGGACCTCGGCGCCGACTTCTCGGTCGCGTCGGGCACCAAGGCGCTGACCGGGCACTCCGACATGCTGCTGGGCTACGTGTGCACGCGGGATCCTGAGCTCGCGGCGATGATCCGCACGTGGCGCGCGCGGACGGGTGGCGTGCCCGGGCCGTTCGAGGCGTGGCTGGCGCACCGGTCGCTCGGCACCCTGGACCTGCGCCTGGCGCGGCAGACGGCGAACGCTGCGGCCGTCGCCGACCTGCTTGCCGGCCATCCGGCGGTCGCGTCCGTGCGCTGGCCCGGGCGGCCGGGTGATCCCGCCTACGAGGCGGCGGGACGGCAGATGCGCCGCGTGCCGGGCGTCGTGACGTTCACACTCGCCGACAAGGCGGCCGTGGACCGCTTCCTGGCCGCCTCCGAGCTGGTCTTCGCCGCGACGTCGTTCGGCGGCCTGCACACCTCGGCCGACCGCCGGGCGCAGTGGGGCGACGACACGCCCGAGGGCCTCGTGCGGTTCTCGTGCGGTGTAGAGGACACGGCAGACCTGGTCGCGGACGTCCGCCGAGCGCTCGACGCCGCGCTGGGCTGACGCACCCGCGCGGAGGCGCGACCAGTTGCTGCGGACTGGCCTGAGCGAGGCGGACGTGGTGGCGGCGGCTTGGTGCCGCGGTCGTGGGGGCGCGCCGTGGGACGTAGCGGTGAGCGGAGTCGTGGCGGGTGCGGGTGCCGTCGAGGGCCGGCGCGGGGGAGG
>Ga0310811_10005623_pt1 | contig 15906 bp, 11 predicted proteins | sample YCmetagenome_FD_207642 | JGI IMG/M metagenome (GOLD analysis project Ga0310811, IMG submission 207642) | Soil microbial communities from experimental microcosm in Duke University, North Carolina, United States - YC | ecosystem: Engineered > Artificial ecosystem > Soil microcosm > Unclassified ...
GAGGGCGACTCAATGGGCTACAAGATCATGTCGGCCGGGCTCAATGCCCGCATCCCGCCTGCGGTCCCCGGGCTGGTCGCCGGCGAGACCGGCGGAAACGCGGTCGACGCGCACGCGATCCAGCCGTTCTTCACTGGCTTGCTCGCGCGCACTTGCGGGATGAACGTGACGCTTGCGCCGGAGGGCGAGACCATCGTGCTGACCGCCAGCTAGGCGGTCCCGCCGAGGGCGGACACCCTCGCCCCTCGATCTTCAATCGATTGCGATTCCATCGGAATCGCCCGCGCATTGTGGTTATTTTTCCCTTCTTCGACGCCCTTCCGCAACCAATCCTTAAGCCGTTTCGCAACACACTGACCGTCGCTCCCGAAAGGCAGCGGCCGACCGGTCGCGCCTGGCGACGAAGGTCTTTGGCTGATGGACGACCTGCTGCGCGAGTTCCTGACCGAGACGAACGAGAGCCTCGACACGGTCGATGTGGAGCTCGTCCGCTTCGAGCAAGAGCCGAACAACGCGAACATCCTCGGCAACATCTTCCGCCTCGTCCACACCATCAAAGGGACCTGCGGATTCCTGGGCTTGCCAAGGCTCGAAGCGCTGGCGCACGCCGCCGAAACGCTGATGGGCAAATTCCGCGACGGGATGCCGGTGACCGGCGACGCCGTCACGCTGATCCTGTCGACCATCGACCGGCTCAAGGAGGTGCTTGGCGGGCTCGAGCAGACCGAGGCCGAGCCGGAGGGTGACGACAAGGATCTGATCGGCGAACTTGAGCGGATGGCAATGGCCGGCGCCAAGGAGGAGCCGAAGCCGAAACACGCCGTCGGCAGCCTTATAGTACAGACACTGGAGCGCCCGTTGCGCCCCGGAGAGGTCTCGCTTGACGAACTGGAGCGCGCCTTCCGCGAGACCGAGATGGAATTGCCGGCGATCGTCGAAAAGCCGAAAGCCGCGCCGAAGGCGGAGAGCAAGCCGGTCAAGACCGAGAGCAAGAGCCTCGACGAGGACGAGAAGCAGGCGATCAAAGTCGCCAACCAGTCGATCCGCGTGAACGTGGACACGCTGGAAAAGCTGATGACCATGGTTTCCGAGCTGGTGCTTACGCGCAACCAGTTGCTCGAAATCTCGCGCCGTAACGAGGATACCGAATTCAAGGTGCCGCTGCAGCGCCTCTCCAACGTGACGGCCGAGCTGCAGGAAGGCGTGATGAAGACGCGCATGCAGCCGATCGGCAATGCCTGGCAGAAGCTGCCGCGCATCATCCGCGATCTTGCGACCGAGCTCGGCAAGGATATCGAGCTCGAAATGCACGGGGCGGAGACCGAGCTCGACCGCCAGGTGCTCGACCTGATCAAGGATCCGCTCACCCACATGGTACGCAACTCGGCGGACCACGGGCTCGAAATGCCCGAGCAGCGCCGTGCCGCCAAGAAGCCCGAGAAGGGCACGATCCGCCTCTCGGCGTATCACGAGGGCGGCCACATCATCATCGAGATCGCTGACGACGGGCGCGGGCTTAATACCGCGCGCATCAGAGAGAAGGCGATCGAGCAAGGTCTCGCCACCGAATCCGACATCGAGAAGATGACGGAAGCGCAGATCCACAAGTTCATCTTCGCGGCCGGTTTCTCGACGGCGGCGCAGGTGACCAGCGTGTCCGGCCGCGGCGTCGGCATGGACGTGGTCAAGACCAATATCGATCAGATCGGCGGCACGATCGACGTGAAGTCGGTGCCGGGCGAAGGCTCGAGCTTCACCATCAAGATCCCGCTCACGCTGGCGATCGTCTCGGCGTTGATCGTGGAGGCTGCGGGCGACCGCTTCGCTATTCCGCAGCTTGCCGTGATCGAACTGGTGCGCGCGCAGGTGAACTCGGAGCACCGCATCGAGCGCATCAAGGACGCGCCGGTGCTGCGCCTGCGCAACAAGCTTCTTCCGCTGATCCATCTCAAGAAACTCCTGAAGATGGACGGTGCCGAGGCGAGCGACGCCGAGAACGGCTTCATCGTGGTGACCCAGGTCGGCAATCAGACCTTCGGGATCGTGGTAGACGGCGTGTTCCACACCGAAGAGATCGTCGTGAAACCGATGTCGACCAAGCTGCGTCACATCGCGATGTTCTCGGGCAACACCATTCTGGGCGACGGCTCGGTGATCATGATCATCGACCCAAACGGTATCGCGCAGGCCGTGGGTACCGCGACGACGCGCCAGGACGAGGTCGAAGTTTCTCAGAACGCTCAGGCCGAAAAGACCGTATCGTTGCTCGTGTTCCGTGCGGGCTCGAGCCAGCCGAAAGCCGTGCCGCTCTCACTCGTTACCCGGCTGGAAGAGATCGACTGCAAGAAGATCGAGCTCTCCAACGGCCGCCACTTGGTGCAGTACCGCGGCCAGCTGATGCCGCTGGTGCGGGTCAATGATGAGGCGCGCGTGCGCGCCGAGGGCGCGCAGCCGCTGCTGGTGTTCTCCGATTCAGGCCGATCCATGGGGCTCGTGGTCGACGAGATCGTCGATATCGTTGAGGACAAGCTCGACATCGAGGTCGGCAGCGATACGCCGGGCGTGATCGGCTCGGCGGTCATCAAGGGGCAGGCGACCGAGATTGTCGACGTCGGTCATTTCCTGCCGCTTGCCTTCGAGGATTGGTTCCGCCGCAAGGAGATGAGCGCGGAAGCGCTTACCCGTTCGCTACTGTTCGTCGATGACTCGGCATTCTTCCGAAACATGCTGGTGCCCGTGCTCAAGGCCGCCGGCTATAGCGTCACGGCGGTTGCGGCGGGCGAAGAAGCGCTCGCGCTGATCAAGAAGGGAGCGAGGTTCGATGCCATCGTCTCCGATATCGAGATGCCGGGCATGAACGGCTTCGAGCTCGCCGAGGCGATCCGCGCCGAGGCCCGCGGCGCGCACGTGCCGATTATCGCACTTTCTTCACTCACCTCTCCGGCGACGATCGAGCGCGGCCGCCAGGCCGGCTTCCATGATTTCGTCGCCAAGTTCGACCGTCAGGGCCTGATTGCGGCGCTGAAGGAGTCCACCGTTGAATTCGTCGAGGCGGCCTGAGATGAGCAACGACAACAGCCCCGGCGAACAGCTGATCGAATACGTGACCGTCATGATCGGCGGCCAGCTGTTCGGGCTGCAGATCTCGCGCGTGCAGGACGTGTTCATGCCGGATCGCCTTACGCGTGTGCCGCTCGCGCCGCCGGAAATCGCCGGCGTGCTCAATCTGCGCGGCCGCATCGTCACCACCGTCGACATGCGGCGACGCCTCGGGCTTCCGCCGCGCGACGACAACAAGCCCTCGATGGCGGTCGGGATCGAACTCAAGGGCGAGTCCTACGGACTGCTGATCGATACCGTCGGCGAGGTCATGAAGCTCAGCGAAGCGACGCTCGAGCCGAACCCGGTCAATCTCGATCCGCGGCTCGCGCGGGTTTCCGGCGGCGTTCATCGCCTTGATGGACAGCTGATGGTCATTCTCGACGTTGACTACGTGCTCAATGGCTCGGCGGAGACGCTGGCCGCATAGCAAGGTGAGGGCAGCGGACCGGAAGGCCGGCACGCTGACGCAACAAGGTGGTGAGCCCATGAAGACCTGTCTGGTGGTCGACGACTCAAGCGTCATCCGCAAGGTGGCGCGGCGCATTCTTGAAGGTCTCGACTTCAAGATCACGGAAGCGGAGGACGGGCAGCAGGCACTCGAACAGTGCCGTAGCGCCATGCCCGACGCGGTCCTGCTCGACTGGAACATGCCGGTGATGGACGGCTACGACTTCCTTAAGGCGCTGCGCCGCATGCCCGGCGGCGATGCACCGAAGGTGGTGTTCTGCACCACCGAAAACGACGTCGCACACATCGCGCGCGCGCTCAGTGCCGGGGCGAACGAATACATCATGAAGCCCTTCGACAAGGAAATCGTCGAAGCCAAGTTTCAGGAAGTCGGCCTGATCTGACGGGGCCTTCGCCCGACTCGCTTCTGTTGCGTTTGTGTATTCGAGTGTGTGTATGAGTGTTGCCGCGACCCTCGCGCCTCCCGCGCCTTCCGCTGCGCCGGACCCCCTTCGCGTTATGATTGTCGATGACGCGGTCGTGGTGCGTGGACTTGTCTCGCGCTGGATCGATGAAGAGCCGGGCCTGAAAACCGTTGCGTCCCTGCGTAACGGACGAGAGGCCGTCGACCAGTTACTCCGACACGATCCCGATGTTGTGGTTCTCGATATCGATATGCCGGAGCTCGGCGGGCTCGAGGCGCTTCCTCTGATGCTCGAGAAGAAGCGCGATCTCGTCGTCATCATGGCGTCGACACTGACACGCCGGAACGCGGAGGTGAGCCTGAAGGCGCTTTCGCTCGGGGCGGCCGATTACATTCCGAAGCCCGCGACCAACCGCGAGGTGACCACTTCGGCGACCTTCCGGCGCGAACTCATCGAGAAGGTCCGCCAGCTCGGCTTGCGCAAGAAGCGCGGCGCCGCGCCTGTTCGTGTCCGGCTGCCGATCGGCGCGGCCGCCGCGCGCGCCAAAATCGGCCTCGTCGACACCCGCGCTATTCCCGGCCTTGGGCACTCGAGCGACTTCACGTTGCGGCCGTTTACGCTGACGCCGCCGCGCGTGCTGTTGATCGGGTCCTCGACCGGCGGTCCGCAGGCACTCACCGCTCTGGTGGCGCAGCTCATACCGGTGATCGAGCGCGCGCCGGCGCTGATCACGCAGCACATGCCGCCAACGTTTACGACGATCCTCGCCGAGCATCTGTCGCGCGCCGCAAACTGCTCCGCGCGCGAGGCCGAACACGGCGAAACGGTCGTGCCCGGCAGGATCTATCTTGCGCCGGGCGGACGCCACATGACCGTCGTGAAGCGCGACCGCCGCGCGGAAATCGCGCTCGATGACGGGCCGCTGATCAACTTCTGCCGCCCCGCGGTCGACCCGATGTTCTCCAGCGCCGCGCGGGTGTGGGGGATGGGTATCCTGGCGCTCGTGCTCACCGGGATGGGGACGGACGGAACGAACGGCGCGCGTGATGTCGTGAGCGCGGGTGGCTCGATCATCGCGCAGGATGAGTCGACGAGCGTCGTGTGGGGCATGCCGGGATCGGCCGCGAATGCGGGGGTCTGCTCGGCTGTGCTTCCACTGGAGGAGATTGGGCCGAAGGTCGTGCGGCTTTTCCGGGGAGACAAGTCGTGACGCCGCTCGACTACGACTATCTCCGCAAGCTGTTGAGGGAGCGTTCCGGCCTCGTGCTGTCGGCTGACAAGCAGTATCTGGTTGAAAGCCGGCTGACGCCGGTCAGCCGCAAGCACGCGCTAGGGTCGCTGAGCGAGCTGGTCGTGAAGCTCAGGAGCGGCAACGAGCAGCTGACCGTCGATGTGGTCGAAGCGATGACCACCAACGAGTCGTTCTTCTATCGCGACAAGATCCCGTTCGAGCATTTCCGCGACGCAATTATCCCCGCGCTGATGACAGCACGCGCCCGGGAGCGGCGCATCCGCATCTGGTGCGCGGCGGCTTCGACCGGTCAGGAGCCCTATTCGCTTGCGATGATGCTGAAGGAGATGAAGGACAAGCTTGGCGGCTGGCGCGTCGAGATTCTTGGCACGGACATCTCGGTGGATGTGCTGGAGAAGGCCAAGGCCGGCGTCTACAGCCAGTTCGAAGTGCAGCGCGGGCTGCCGATCCAGTTGCTGGTGAAATACTTCACCCAGGCCGGCGACACCTGGCAGATCGCGCCCGACATCCGCGCGATGGTGCAGTACCGGCAGCACAATCTGCTCGCCGAATTTTCAGGCTTCGGCCGCTTCGACGTCGTGTTCTGCCGTAACGTCCTGATCTATTTCGAGCAGGACACCAAAAGCAGCGTACTCAACCGCATCGCGCGGCAACTCGACCCGGATGGCTATCTGGTGCTCGGCGCGGCCGAGACCGTGGTTGGCCTGAGCGATGCGTTCAAGCCGATCCCCGAGAAGCGCGGTCTTTACGCGCCGAGCAAGGAGCCGCGGCCTGCAGGCCTCGGCGCAATGCCGCTGCGCTCGCTCGCGGTCGCATCGGCGCGCTAGCTATCTCACGTTTTTCAGGCTGGTCTGGGTCCGGTCGAGCGCGGAGAGCCGGTCGAGCCCGCGCGCATCGGACAGGAGCGCCATCGTCTCGGCGCGGCTGAGCGTCGCGCTTGCCTCGGCGAGTGTGTCGCACTCGTCCAGTTTGGCAAGCCCGACCACAAGCGCGACCTCGATTTTGCCGCGCTTGCGCGCGGCGGCCTGCGGCAGCATGGCGCGATGCGCGGCGAGCAAGGCCGGCTCGGCGAAGAGCAACGCGATGGCAGGGCGCGGGTCGTCATTCGCAAATTCGGCAGCGAGCGCGTTCGCGCGCCCCAGAATCCCCGGCGGCCCGCTTTCTTCCGGCGTCAGCAGCAACTTGTGCTGTCGCATGCGGCGTCCCGCCGCGGGATTGGCGGTCCATTGCGCGAGCGGAATGGCGAGGATCAGCCCGATGATCACCGGCGTCATCCAGGCGAACAGCGAGAACGATACCTCGTAAGCCGCGAGCGCCAAGAGCAATCCGAATACGGTATGCCAGGCATAGCGCCGCAGGGTCGCGCGCAGCGGCAGGGTGCCGTCGTCGCGTCGCTGCGCGCTCCAGCCGCTGTCACGCCCGGTCACGACCTGGATCACCGAGACCGACTGGATCAGCATCATGACGGGCGCGATCAACCCGGAGATCACGATCTCGGCCAGCATGCTGATGAAGGCGCGCAACGCGCCGCCAAATCCGTGGCGCGCGGTGCGGTCCGGCAGCATCGCGAGATAGCCGAGGAGCTTCGGCAGCAAGAGCAGCGCCATGGTGCCGCCGAAGACGTAGGCTGCGCGCACCGGATCCTGTGCGGGCCACTGCGGATAGAGCGTGAAGGTTTTCGGAAAATATTCTGGCCGGATGAATTGCGCCTGCAACGAGATCAGGATGCCGGTGAGCAGGAACAGGAGCCAGAGTGGCGCCGCCACATATGAACCGATGCCGGTGGCAAGATGCAGCCGTGTCACCCAGTGCAGTCCGCGCGCCGGCAAGACGCCCGTATGCTGCAGATTGCCCTGGCACCAGCGCCGGTCGCGCGCCGCGTATTCGGTCAGCGAAGGCGGAGACTCTTCGTAGGATCCGCCGAGCGTCGGCGCCATCACGATGGCCCAGCCGCCGCGCCGCATCAGCGCCGCTTCGACGAAGTCGTGGCTGAGAATATGGCCGCCGATCGGCCGCGGTCCGCTCAAGGTCGGCAGCCCGGCGGATTGCGCGAAGGCGCGCGTGCGCAAAACCGCGTTGTGGCCCCAGTAATTGCTGTCTGAGCCGTGCCACCAGGCGAGTCCGTAGGCGATCAGCGGCCCATAGAGGCGTCCGGCGAATTGCTGCACACGGGCGAAGGGAGTGGTGGCGTTGACCATGACCGGAAAGGTCTGGATCAGGCCCACTCCCGGGTTGCGCTCCATCCCGGCGACGAGCCGCACCAGCGTGTCGCCAGTCATCAACGAGTCGGCGTCCAGCACGACCATCTGCTCGTACTGGCCACCGAAGCGCTGCAGCCATTCGGCGATGTTGCCGGCCTTCTTGGCGTCGTTCTTCGCACGGTGCCGGTAAAAGATGCGCGGCTCGGCGAGGCGCCCGCGCAGCGCAAGGAATGCGGCTTCCTCGGCGACGAAAGTATCCGGATCGGTGGTGTCGCTGAGGATGAACACATCGAAACGATCCGCCGTCCCGGTGGCGGCGACCGACTCGCAGATCGCCTGCACGCGTGCGAGCAGCCGATGCGGCTCCTCGTTGTATGTCGGGAACAAGAGCGCACTGCGTGTCGAAATCGCCGGCAGATCGCCCGTGGCGATGTCGAGCGGCGTGATGCGCCCCGTGACCTGCGCAATGAGGCCGCCGAGCAGGCTCGCAAACGAGAGCGCGATCCACGCGAACAGGATGACGAACAGCGCGAGGATGACGGTTTCCAGGGCCGTCAGTCCGCCGACCGCCAGTACTTGATACATTTGGTACGCCGCGATGACGCTGAGCACCAACGTGATGCCGAACACGAAGGTGCGTCTTGCCGCCAAAGAGCCGGTCGCGATCGGAAGACGAGCGGGGGGCGCTCCTTCGCGCAGCGATTGGACCGGCATGGCGAGCGGCGCCTCGGGCGGCAGATACAGCGCGCCCCCGACGGATGGCGCGGCGGGTACCAGCCTCAGGGCGTCCATCGATCCATCCACACTTCCGAGACCAGATCGTCGCCACGCATCAATTGCGCGCGCAACTCGACCGCTTTCTCACCGCCTGGCGCAAGCTGGAAGTTCACACGGATGCCGCCCGTCTCGGGATTGGGATGCGATACGACGTTGAGCACTTTGCCCTTGTCGGCCGAGACCTGAGCTTTGGTGTCCGCCGGCGGAATGGCTTTCAAATTCTCGCCCGCAAAGTCGATCACGATCAGGCGTGTCTCATCAGGGCCAGCACCAATCCGGGTCGCGACGACCTGCGCCAGCGGCAGGGGCTTCGGAATGTGGACCCCCCAGTGGATGCGGTACGTATAAGAGTATTCGCCCTTGGCGCGCGTCGGCGCGCGCGGGCGCCAGAAGGCCACGATGTTGTCGTTGATCTCGGTAGTGGTCGGAATCTCGACCAGGGTCACGGCGCCTTCGCCCCAGTCGCCGATCGGCTCGACAAACGCACTTGGGCGGCGCTCGTAGCGCGCTTCGAGGTCCTGGTAGGTGCGGAAATCGCGCTGGCGCTGCATCAGCCCGAAGCCGCGCGGATTGTTGTCAAGGAAGGAGGAGACCTGCAGGTCGGCGGGATTGTTCACCGGCCGCCAGATCTGCTCGCCCCAGCCGTTCTGGATCACAAGGCCGTCCGAATCATGCACCTCGGGACGGAAATCGTCGACGCCGCCGCGATCATTGGCGCCGAAGAAGAACATGCTGGTGAGTGAGCCGAGCCCGATCTGCTCGATCTGTACGCGCGGAAACAGCGTCGCCTCGATGTCGTAGATCGTGGTCTCGCCAGGCCGGATGGTGAACCGGAAGGCTGCCGCCGCGCTCTCGCTGTCGAGCAACGCGTGTACGACGAGCGAGCTTGCGCCTTTTGCGGGTCGCTCCACCCAGAAAGAACGAAAGTTTGGAAATTCTTCGCCCTTGGGGTCGGCGGTGTTGAGCGAAAGCCCGCGCGCCGAGAGCCCATAGTTCAGGTTCTTCGCAACGGCGCGGAAGTAACTGGCCCCGAGAAACACGCCAATCTCGTCGAAATAGTCCGGACGGTTGATCGGCCCATGGATGCGGAAGCCCGCGAACCCGAGGTTCCTGACATCTGGCGCCGGCTGGTCGCCGAAGGTGAACATATCGGGTGAATATTCGATGCGGGTTGCGGCTCCGTCCTTCACTTCAAAAACGTCGACGCGGTTGGCGTAGTAGAAGCCGCGATGGAAGAACTGAAGCTGAAACGGAAGGCCCTCGTTGCGCCACACCGCATGGTCCGGCCGGAAACGGATCATGCGGTAGCGATCATAGGTTAAGTCCTTCAGGACATCGGGAAGCTTGTTGTCCGGTGGCTTGTAAGGCTTCTGTGCGAGCTCGCGCGCCCAGGCGCGGACGTTTGCCGCCTCGAACGGCACCGGCCGTTCCTGCGCAAGGGCCGGTTTGACCATAAGGTCCAAAGCGGCGCGCCCAACGAAAGGTAGCGCCAGCCCGCCAGCCAGGAGATCGCGACGTCGCAAGGAATTGCCCTCTGAAAGCTTCTGCGTTGGGGGTGCCGCGATGCGCCGGGCTGACCCTGGCCGCATCATTCGCCCCAAACCTCCCAACGGAATCTCAGCCGAAAGAGTTCCGTCAGAACAAAGCCCATCGGGGTGCATTCAGGCAAAACTGTGAGCGCCCCGAAGCGTCGCATCGACCGAGAATGGCGCGCGTTCGATGCCGCACGATTTTCCTCGCGCGACACGGGGATGACGGCGCGAGTTCGTCTGCAAGTTCGTTCGAATCGATCTTCTATACAAATACAATCTATGATATGCAGAATTGAATTCGGGGAGGGACGCGATGGACATCACGTACGCGGACGACATTCGTCCGAAATTCCGCGACCAGGACATCGCGTGCATGCGCGGCCGGCGCGTTCTCCTCGCAGAGTCCACCTGGATGTGTGATCCCGCGGCCGGCCATGGCTTTGCGGACCACGCCAATGCGCGACGTGTGTTCGGGGCCTTGACCCGCGAATTCGGCTTCATGCCGCCGGATGGAAAATGGTCGCAGGACTGGCTCGATACATACAAGGCGTGGATGGATGGCGGTTTTCAGCCGGGCTCTCCGGCATCGAATGGGGGCTCCGGCACCTCAAGCGGGACGGGTACGGGCGACAGCCCGGGCACTGGCACCGCGACTGGCGGCACCACATCGGGTGCAAATCCCACGACAGGTTCAGACAAGGAGGATATATGAACCGTACATTCTTTGTTTCTATTTCATTTGGACTGCTTGCATTACTAGGCGCGCCGGCTACGGCGCAGACAGACCAGAACCCCGCCATGAACGCGCCGGATCAGGTGGCATGGCAACTTTTCATCCAGGCCAATCTGCGAGCGGGCGGCAGCAACTCCATGTTCGAGACATGGGCGAGCGACACCGACACGTTCCAGATGACGCCATCGTTCCCCACCGCGCCGGCGCCAATGGCGCTGCGCCGGCCGGTCCTTCCGCGACTGGCGCGGGAAGCGCTGCAGAGGAGCGGCGCGCTGTTGCCTGCGATCCCACCCGACGTGACGGCGACGCTCGAGGAGACGCGCCGCAATTTGCCGGCGTTCACCTTCATCAAGGACAACAACCTCTACAAGATAACCGGCCTGCGCGCGGCGTTCGGAAAGACGCTGTCGTTTCCGGTCGACGCAATCGAGGTCAAGGCCAACTGGGTGGCGGTCACGGATATCCCGACGTTTACCAACAACCGCGTCACCGTCGCGCAGGTGCCGCAGCTCTATCACGTGAACAAGGGCAATGACGGCAACGACTACGCACTGGTCGCAATGCACGTGATCAGCAAGCTCGTGCCGAACTGGACCTGGGCGACGTTTGAGCACAAGGACAACCCGTCGCGCTGCGATATCCTCGGATGCAGGGACGCCTTCGGTGCGCAGCCGGCCTTCGTTCCGCCGGCGCAAACTCCCTCGCAGGGATATGCGGACTGCACAAAGACGCCGGCGCTGAAAGCCATGCTCGCCAGTGCGAATATCGATCCGGTCTACAACAACTATTGCCTGAAGGGGTCGCAGACGGACTTCACCGACAGCGCCGGCCTGGACATGCGCGTCGGCAACTCGGTCACTGAGAGCACCTTTGTGGCGACGGCATCGTGCATGACGTGTCATGGGCGCGCCAACTTCGACAAGAACGGCAACCCGAATTCGTTTGCCGGCTTCATCAACCCGGGAAGCAATCCGCCGATCGCTCCGCTCGGTCCAATCCAGCCATCTTGGTACTACAGCTTCAGTGCGGCACCGCCGATCTTCGAAAACATGCCGGGGCTGAATCAAATTGCGACGTCCGCGGACTTCGTCTGGTCGATTCCGTTCTGCGCCGTCGATGATACGAAGAGTCCCCCGCAGCTTTCGCAATTCTGCATCGGGAAATGAAGGCGGGTGCTGCATCGGCTGCCGGCAAGGTCGAACTCGCCGGCAGCCTTCGGCGAGAACCGCCGGACGCAAACGCCGCCGGGATCGTCGATCCCGGGGAGCGGATCTGCATCATGGTGCACGTCAAGCGGCGCGGTCGGGACAAATATCCGCCGGGGAGCGCCGAGGATCTTGCTCGCTTCGCGAAGCCTGTCACGCGCGCCGCGCTGGCACGGCAGCGTGCGCGCACACACGGCCGTGCCGCGCAACGCATTGTGGACTTTGCCAAGGCCCACCGGATCAAAGTCCGCGAGGTGGATATTGCGAGGCGGCGCGTCGTGCTCGAGGGCGCGGCGCGCCGCATGTCGCAGATGTTCGGCGCAACGCTCGCAAACTATATCGAGCAGGACGGCCGCCGGTTTCGCGCCCGCACTGGAAAGCTCGTGGTACCGAAGGAGATTGCCCCCTGGACACGCGCTATTCTGGGATTCGACCAGCGGCCGCTCGCGCCGATAGCCCTTCGCGCTGCGGCCGGGACCGGAAACGGACCCGCGCTCTGGCCGAGCGACATCGCGGCGCTTTACGGCATTCCGCTTGACCGCGACGTGTCGGCACAATGTGTCGGCATCATCGCGCTGGGCGGCGGTTATCTGCCTGCCGATCTCGCTGCCGCGGTCGCCGGCATGGGGCGCCCGGCGCCGGTCGTGATCGATCAATCCGTGAGCGACGCGACAAACACCTATGGGGGCGGGACCACCGCCGATCAGGAGATCGCGCTCGATCTGCAGGTGCTTGCCGGGCTGCTGCCGCGCGCGCGTATCGTCGTCTACTTCGCGCCGAATACATTGCAGGGTCTGACCGACGCGGTTCATCAGGCCGTCCTCGACGACCGGAACCGGCCAAGCGTTCTGTCGGTCAGTTGGGGCAGCGCCGAGACATTCTGGACGCCGGTTGCCCAGGACGCGATGCAGTCCGCGCTCGCCGACGCAGCGCGGCTGCGTGTGACGGTGCTTGCCGCGGCGGGCGATGAACTGGCGACCAGCGGTCTGAGCGATTCGAAAGCGCATGTCTGGTTTCCGGCATCGAGTCCCTACGTGCTTGGCTGCGGCGGCACGGCGGTGACCCTCAACGGCGCGGCATTGGCGGGCGAGAGCGTGTGGAACGCGGGCTTCACGGGCACGGGGGGCGGCATCAGCGATGTCTTCCCGGTCCCGGCGTTCCAAGAGCACATTGCCATGCCGGTCTCGGTGAACGATGGCGCAATGCGGCGCGGCGTGCCGGATGTTGCTGCTGCCGCGGCGAGGCAGCCGGGCTATCGCATCATCTTGAACGGTCAGCCGATGGCGAAGGACGGCACCAGCGCCGCGACTCCGCTCTGGGCTGGCCTGATCGCCATCGCGAACGCCGAGCGCGGAAATCCCATCGGCCTCATCAATCCGTCGCTCTACGCCAATCCCGCGCTCTGCCGCGTGGTCACGCAGGGCAACAATCGCATCAACGGCACGGGATACGATGCGGGACCCGGCTGGAGCGCGTGCACCGGCCTGGGCGTGCCAAAAGGGCAGCAGATCGTGAGCGCGCTTGCGGCGCTTCCGGTGGCATGACGCGCTCCGCTACGGCTGGAACTTGCGCAGCGCCGGATAGAACCGCACCCAGACATTGTCCGGCGGCGCATTCGCCTTGTGACACGCCTGGCAAAAGCCGCTCTGGTCGGGCGCCACGGTCTGCCGCAGCACGGGCTGCGGCTGGAACGGATTCATGAAGATGTAGTATGCCCAAGCCGAGGCGGCCGGCGGTGCTAGGTGGCCGGCGGGGCGCCGCGTGTCCTTCACGGCGACCTCGATGCCGACGCGGTCGCCATTGAAAACGCCGCTCTTGAGTACGCCCTTTGGATCGCGGTCGGCCGGAATGAACACCTCCATCACCAGGATCGTCGGATCGGGAAATTCCTTGGTCGCGGCGAAGTGCGCGTAAGCCTCCGGGTTGATGTAGACGTTATGGAAGAGCTGCCCGTCCTGTGCGCGGTTGGCCTCGCGCGCGTCGTTCCGCGTCATCTCGTCGCGATAGGCGAGGCCGAGGTTCGAGCCGACGAACACCCATGTCTCGAAGCCGGCCGGCAACTGCATCATCTTCCCGTCGGGTGTGTAGACCGGGCGCGCGCCGGACTGTGCTCGGAGCGGCGCGACGAATGCGATGCTGAGCACGCCCGCAAGTCCGGCGAGCAGGCAAGTGCGAAACAAGAGTCCCTTGGTTTTGGGCATGGCGCCACCCCCGCGTTCGATGAGTACAGCGCTACATTGCTCGCGCTGTGATTGCGCCGTCAACCGGCGGGAGTTGTTCTTGCCGGCAGGCGTGGGCCGGCCCGCCGGGCGGGCTTATGCGGTAGCCCTTCGGGCATATCGCTGCGCGCGTTGAGAAAAAGAGGGAAGATCGGCGCGCCGTTGGCCGAAGCGGCCGCACAGCTATAGTGCGCAGCGGATTTCTGCTACTACCTCCGTTGTTGCGCACACGAGCGAACAGGGGAGCGCCATGCCGGCAGTCGCATTTTCCAATAACGATATCGCTGTGGTCGCCTGGACTTTCGACAAGCATCTGGACGGCTGCCTCGGCTTTGCGGTCATTCAGATCGACGTCGACGCCAACAACAAGGAGACGGTGCTGCCCGCGCTCGCGCGGTTCGCGAACCAGGACAAGAGCCTCAAGCTCACGACCGAGCAAGCGCCGATCCAGAAGTTCTGGTGGAAGGATTTGTTCGCCAAGCGCGGCGGCACCTATCAGTATCGCATCGTTCCGATGGGCGGCACCCCGGGCGGCAAGCTGACCCCGCTCGCCGGTGTCGATCCGCTTGTGAGCAACAAGATCACTCTTACTCAAAAGCGTCCGCCGTTCAGCGCGTATTTCAATCGCGGGATCGTCGCGACGCAGGCCCTGAGCCATGCACTCAATGACAAGCCGAGTGTTCCGGCGCTGGCCCCACACATCCTCGACCCGAAGGATCCGATTCGCATCCGCCTGATGGGTCAGCTTTTTGAGGGTGTGACCGAGTTGCTTGATCGGGCCGACAAGGAGGGCGGCACGATCAATGGTGCGCTCTACGAGCTCAACGATCCGAAGGGGCTCGAGGTTCGCTTGCAGGCGGCCGATCATGGCGATCCGAAGAGCCGCACCATCATTCTTGGAAACGAGCAGGTCGCCAAGACCGACACGGCCCCGGCGAACGAAGACGCGGACTCGGAAAATCGCGAGAACCTGAAGAACGCCGGCGTCAATGTGATCGACCGCATTCTTCAAAAAGGTGACATTCCACACAACAAGTTCCTGGTGCTGAGCCAGAACAACACGCCGACGGCGGTATTGTCGGGTTCGACCAACTGGACCAGCACCGGGCTCTGCACCCAGACCAACAATGCGCTGATCATCAATTCGCCCGAGGTCGCCAAGCGCTACATCACGGGCTGGAACGCCATCAAGGCCGACACCGAAGCGGCCGACGGCGACCAGAAGAAATTGCAGTCTCCCACACAGCGTACGTTCAATCGCACCAACAACGCGAACTCGATCAGCGCGCCGATCAAGCTTCCCGACGGCGTGACAGTGGAGGTGATGTTCTCGCCCAATACCGAGCACACGCTGAAAAGCCCGCCGAAGGAAGTGCCGAACGACATGAAGCGGGTCTTCGACCTGATCGACGGCGCGAAGCAGGCGGTGCTGTTCCTCGCCTTCGACCCCGGCAACAACTCGATCCTCGATGCCGCGGGCCGGGCGCTCGCCAAGAACCCCGACCTCTTCGTGCGCGGCGCGCTCACCAACGCGCAGCGCGCGACCAATTTCTCGACCGCCCTCCATCAAGGCGGCGGTGCCGATCAGGATGACGGCGGTCAACATCAGGGCGTGACAGTGGTTGGCGAACCGGGCAAGCCGAAGAAGAAGGGCACGAAGCTTCCGTCAGCCAAGCCCGACTTCCGCGCGGTTCCGGCGGGCATGATCACCGCAAACGACGCGTTCGGCGCTTGGGAAGCCGAGATGCAGAAATTCGGCTTCGCGATCATCCACAACAAGATCGTGGTAATCGATCCGTTCAGCGACAACTGCACTGTGGTGACGGGATCGCACAATCTCGGCTTCCGCGCCTCGCACAACAACGACGAGAACATGGTGATCATCCGCGGCCATCGCGGGCTCGCGGAAGCCTATGCGTGCCATGTGCTCGATCTGTACGACCACTACGCGTTCCGTTTTCTGCTCAAGCAGCACCCGGACATCTTCGGCCGGCCATTGCAGGGCGACGACAC
>Ga0310811_10005624_pt1 | contig 15905 bp, 47 predicted proteins | sample YCmetagenome_FD_207642 | JGI IMG/M metagenome (GOLD analysis project Ga0310811, IMG submission 207642) | Soil microbial communities from experimental microcosm in Duke University, North Carolina, United States - YC | ecosystem: Engineered > Artificial ecosystem > Soil microcosm > Unclassified ...
TTTTGTGCGACATGGTCCCACCCCCCCAAAGGTCAAATTAAGCCCTCTAATTAATGATACGAAACCCTATTTAAGGTGCCTAAATTAGGGACTTAAATAGGGTTAAGGGTCTTAATTATATTATAGTGGGTGGTTAGCACCCCTAAGGCAATCGCCCCCTTGAGGGGGCCTATTTTGCAGTGTAGTTTTAATTACTTTTTCATAGTGGTATTATTTAGGGTTGTTAATTTTTGTTAATTCCTTTGAGTCTTATACAGCCTGGTTTTTTATTGTTTCAGCGATTTTTTTTAATTCTTTAAAGAATTTATAATTTTCTTCATAATCCATGTAAGTATATGGTTCTCCATCTTGTTTAGAGTTTGTGCTTACTCTAACATCGAATCCAATACCATAGCTTGAGGTTTTGAAGTGGAATAGGATATATTCCAAGTCTTCACTTTTAACAAACGAGTATCCTGTATATTGCATCCATTGTGCAGCCTCCCAATTAATGAATTTCATTTTTAATAGAAATTCAGATTCTGCCATTCTTAAATATATAGGTATTTTTTCCATGATTGTATTTGTTTTTGCATATTGGATACAGCCTGGATTTTTATTGTTTCAGCGATTTTTTTAATTTGCTAAGCAATATTTTTGTACGGTTTAAATTGTCGAGTCGTATTTGTGCTAGAAGTTGACATCTTTCAATTTCTACTTCCAACACTTCAAATTTTTCGCATACATCATTTGTGGAGGAAATTTTACTACCTACCCTACCTAATTCCATTGCAATTACTTTAACTGCATTTTGTTGTGTTTCGTTTAGATTTTGGTAATTGATTTTTTCCATATAGTTATTTGTCAATATAGTTTTTTTGAAGCCATTCTACTATATCAATTGCAGATTTTTTGCACAAAACGAGTTTGTCGGTATCTTCACCGTTTCCCTGTGCAAATATTTTAATTAGCACATCATAGTTACTAGTATTGGTATCTGGATGAACTTTTGCCAATTGTTTTTTGAAGTATGTTGTTATTTCTTCCATTACTTATCTAGGTAATTTTTTTGTAACCATTCGACAAGTGCTTTAGCAGAATCTTTATTAAGATTTAGATTTTTGGTATCTTGTCCATTTCCATTGGCAGATATTTTAACACTGCATGAATATTCGGTTTTGTGTGGTTGAACTTTATTTAGTTCATCTTGGTAGTATGTGGAGTTTTCCATAATCTTGTTTGTCTTTGTATGATGGATACAGCCTGCAGTATGGATCTTTCAGCGATTTTTATTTAATTAATTTTCTATTTGTGTGAAGAATATTAACATATATACAACCTGCATCTAAATCATAACAATCTTTACATAACCCTGTGTATGAATATTCACTGTCATCTCCTGCACTCACAGTAAAATTTATATATTCTCCAACAATTCCCCAAACCCATACAGTAACTTTTTTCCATGTAAATGGATTTGTAGTTTTTACATTTTTGGCTACAATACCCAATTTTGTATTACCAGTCCAAACTGCATCTACAAATATTAAAGGTTGGATTTGTTTGTTTTTGTTCATAACCATGTTTGTCTTTGTTGTGATTTATACAGCCCCACGAGGGGCGTTTTTCAGCAGATTTTTTCGTATATGCTATAAAAGTCTTTATCTGAAACAAATTCTCTTTTTCCCATGTACAGATAAAATATTGAGTCTGTTCCACGTTGTTTATTTGTTCCTTTTTTTAGGTTGTATTCTTTTCCAGTTATGGAATTTTTGAATCTGCCTAAAGGTCTTATGTTGGATAATTTTGTCATATTTTTATAATGACTAGTTATAAGATTTTTCTACTATTTCATTAATTGTTTCATGTGAAACAACTAAATCAGACCAACATTTTTGCACAGGATTTTTTCCTTCGTTGTCTTCTTCATTATCGTGGTCTAGGATAAAAACTTCCATTTCTTCGGTTGTTTGGATTCCCACCACGATTCCACCTCTTACGGTAATTAATACTTTTGGTTTCATAATTTTTTAAATTTTAGTATATGCACCTGATATAATTTTTTTCAAAGATTTTAATTCTTCTGTATATCCATGCAGTGTTATTTTTTCTTTTGAAAATTCTCTTTCCAAGGTTATTTTATAGTCTTTTCCTACTCCTTCAGATGAGATAGCACGCCAAATTTTATTTTGATAAACTCCAAAATTTCCAACTCTAACCTTTTCAAAGGTGGATATGGTTACTTCTTTTTCAGAAACATCAGAATCAAATGCAAACGCTTTAACTTTCATAATTTTAAATTTTTAAATTGTTGCAAAAACTGTGATACTTGAAACGACTGCTGAAAGGGTGAATAATAATATAAATAGCGTTTTCATGGTATGTTTGTTTTTTGTATAGGATACAGCCTGAAATATGGTTCTTTCAGCGAATTAGTTCAATATTCTATAAGATGTGATTACAAAATCATGTTCAGAATTTTCACCTTGTTGGATAAGGTTTATAATATCTGTTTGAGATAATCCGTAAAACCATATTTCGTCATCTAGGTTGTCGGGTTGTTCATGTAGTGGAACATTTTCCATTTCAGAAACAATGTATTCAGAAAATTCTTCCTCTGAATCTTTCCAGTAGCCTTCAACTGCAAAATATTTATTTGTTTGATTGATAAATTGTATCAATTTTTGGCTTGTTAAGGAATCCATTTCAAAGGATGCTTTTTTGCCATTTATGGATATTTCGAATTTTTGGCACGTTTCAAATGAGTGCATTGCTTTGTGTTCAATATCGAGTATATGTTCCACTAAAGAATTTTTGTTGACGGTTTTCATGATTTGCGTTTGTTGTTTGTATATAGGATACAGCCCCACGAGGGGCTTTTTTCAGCAAAAAGATTAATTAATCTTTTTGCGTTCTTCGAACGGCAAATTGTTTTTTGTTACAGGTATTCGTTATAGAAGTAGTTTAGTATTTCCTCTGTGATTTCGAGTTCATTTTGGAGGAAAATTTCGTCTTCTTCATTTGACAACCATCCTGCATCGAGTTCCATATTTTTGCTATGGATATTTTCTTTTAATTTTCCTTGTATATCAATTTCGGCACCAAATTTATCAGTTCTATAAGTAACTTCAAATTCGTTTTCGTCTGACTTAAATATTGTGATTGTTGTTGCCATGATTGTATTTGTTTGATTTATACAGCGTGATCGCCAGGATTTTCAGCAATTTTAATTTTTATCCTTTTGCTTGAATGGTTCTATTGAGTATTTTTAAGTTTAGGTTGTATTCGGTTGGTTTGTTAAAATCTCCTATGTATCTTTTTACATATTCGTTTTTAATTTTCAAAAGTTCTTCTTTTGATTTATTGCCTAGATTTTCCATATTAAATTTTATGAATTTCTGTGGATGTGGAAAAGCTAATTTCCCCCTGTGAATCCACATTATTTTTTATCCATTTGGATACAGATTTTTTAAGTCCTGCCAATGTGGTGTATTTTTTGTAATTCATTCCATTTCTTGTACGTCCGTACAAATTTGCCTTAAAACTGGAAATTTTGCAGTCTGGTTTTCCTCTAGTCATCAAAATTACACTAAAAGTATAATCTTTATCGGATAGACTTACTTTTAATTGTTCAGTTTCATTATATAGATTTTCCAATGATGTTTTCATGCGATTTGTAGTTTTCTTGAATTTTGGATGTTTCTAAGCCTGTTTTTTCTCATTGTGTAGATTAGTGCAATGAATGCAAACTTTGAGATTGGTATTGCTATAAAAATTATCAAAAACATATATCCAAACATAATGGTAATTGTTTTGTTGTGATTTATACAGCTTTGAGTTGGCATTTTTCAGCGAAATATTATGTTTTTTTATTAAAAAAAAGGGAATGCCTTTTTTATAAATAAAAGCAAACCCATTTTTAACACGAAACAAGAAAGATTTTTATTTTACTTTTGTAAATTTTACATTACCTGTTTTATATAAAACTTCAAAAGGATTTATCATCATGTAATTTGGAAAGAAATAAATTGTTGAGTTATCGTCAATTTCTGGATTTCCTTCTTCATCAATTGAAATATCATATCCGATTATTGGTGAATCTGTTAATCCGACTTGCCCTGTTAAGTCACTCCAACCGTTTCCTAAGTATCTTGAATCCTCAAGAATATCGCAAGGTTCAGGCATTAAGTCTGGGTATCTTTCTAAAAACTCCTCTTTATCGTTAAGAATAATTTCTAGGTGTGTTGGATATTGCTTTAGCGTTATCATAATACTTTGTTTGTTGTGATTTATACAGCCAAGATTTGTGATTATTCAGCGATTGTTTTTAAACCAATTCTTTGAAATATTCTTTTGTTCCTTTTGTGATTACTTTGCAGGTTTTACCTGTTTTGGGGTGGTTTTCAAAGAAGTCGATTAAATCGTCTCCATACGTTTTTTTGTTTGTTGATACTTTGTATAGTGCAACAGTATCTTTTGGATTTGTCTGTAAGTGTTTTACAATTGCATCCTTTATTTTATCTTTGTCGAATGTGTCGAAATTTTCGATTATTTCGTCTGTGTCGAATGAAGAAATGTAATGTGCCATATTAACTGTTTCCGTTTGTTTGGTTCAAATGAAATTGAATTGCTTCGTAATCCTGTGTATTGCAGGTGTTATTTTTTAGTTTTTCAACGAGTTCCATAACTGTTTCATAACCATTGTCAGGAATTAAGGCAATTACAGTTTCGCCTTCTTCACTTGTTTCCTCAATTTCCTCATCCTGTTCATCTACAAATGTAAAAGCCCAATTTTCAAGTTTATTAATTATTTTGGCTTTATTTTTTTCGATTGCTTCGGGTGTTGCGAATTTTGAGTATTTCATGACTTGATTTCTGTTTATGTATTTGATACAGCCTAATTTCCAGGTTTTTCAGCGAAATATTTTATTCTTTTCGCATGCTACGCATGGTATTTGTTTAAAGTTGTTCCAAAGTTTTTGTTTGTGATGGGTTTGTATTTGCCCATGTGATAATATCACAATACTTTGTATTTTGTGGAAAGTTTGTACCTTTGAAAGGCACCTTTTCACCTTTCTTGTAAACGTGTACAATTATTTCTTTTGTATTCGTGTCTACTTTTGTTTTTATTTTAAGACTTTCCATAATGTTTAAATTTTTTGTAAATTGAATGGTATTGCATCAAGGTAGTAGTCGATTGTATAACCGATTTCATTTAGTTCCTGTGTTAATTTTTTGCAGGATTCGTAACTCATTTCGGAAGGGTTGTATTTTATTAATACATTCTTTACGTTTTCTGGTATTGCATCCCAGTTGTCAAGCAAGTCGATATTTTCTGTCGGTGTGTTCATGATTTATACAGCCAAGTTTTTTGTTTATTCAGCGAAATTTTGCATGATACGTATGTCAATTATTTATACTGAAAATTCCAATGTTTTAACTCCTTTATGCAAGGAAAAGTTTACATCTTTTCCAACTATTTCAAATTTAAAATGTTTGTCGATATTATATCCTTGTTCTATTGATTGAACAATGTCATTTACGCAAGTTACAAAAATCGGTAGATTGATGCCGTTATTAAATGCAACAATTTTTTTCAATGCTTGTTGCTTTAAATTTTCGCTTAAATTGTTAAATGAAGTTTTCATAGGTCTCATTTTGTTTGTTGTGATTTATACAGCCATTTTATATATATTTTCAGCGATTTATTTTTTTAATAAAGTTGTCATGCGTAGCAAGAAATAATCGCTGAAACCCATTTTGTTTTGGCTGTATAATGTACGAACGTCAACAAGGCAAGTAGGAGGATCGAAACAAGATTATTCGAAAGGAGAATTTTTCAGTGAACCCATTATTTTTTTTGTGGTGAAATTAGTTTTAAACAAACTGCTGAAAGAGCCCCTTGAGGGGGCTGTATAAATCACACAAAGACAAACAGTACTATTATGAAAGTTCACAGTATAAAATTAATTAGTAAAAATAATAAGCAAAGAGGTACTTATATTTACTTTATCACTGTAGAAAATGATGGGAAGTATTTTTATTGTAAAAGTATTACAACAAAAAATCCTATATCTAAAAATGATATTAATATTAACGATTTGGAAGTTACAAGGGAAATTCCAAAGGAGTTTTACAAGGCAAATAATATTTTTGCTGAATAATCAAACAAACAGGCTGTATAAATCACACAACGAAACAGACAAATAATATGAAAAAACCAACTTCAATAATACATTACAAAGGGTATCAAATTGAAAACTATGATACAGACTTTGGAAGTTCCTTAATCTATAAGGATGGTGAATTGTCAGGATGCACACATTCAGACGAGGGCAAAAATAATTCTGAATTGAAGGCAAAGTACAGAATTGATACAAATCAATTAAGGGGCTTGGTAAAATATAACTTTTAAAGCAATTAAGACGCACATAAAAAAAATAAAATTATGACAGATTTAGAAAAATTTGTGGCATTATACAAAGGTTTTGGTATTGAATGTAAGGTTATGGAAAAGTATGGTAATAAATACATTCTTTTGGGTGGGGAGAGTGAAGACAGTACAAAAAGTGAATTGTTTGAGGGCTATTACGGTACTCATTCAGAAGTATTATTTGATAAAAACGGTAATTTTACAGGTCAGATATTTAATAGTGGACGTTAATTAATTTCATTATCCAACATAACAAAATATTTATGAAAAATAAAACACAACTGAACTTGGTTTTGGAAATTGACAAAAACAATATTGATGACTTAAATATGATGACCCAAATTATTCAAGAGGGTTGGAAAGTTATCCACATTGGTGATTTGGATAAAAAACCTGAGGATGCGTTCAGAAATTTAACCAATTTAAAAGTTATTTTAATTAGAATTTTTGAATAAAGGGTTTCCGTGCAAAGGACGAAAAAAGATTAATTAATCTTTCTGCTGAAAGATAATTTGAATAGGCTGTATAAGTCATACAAACAGAAACATTATGAGAAAGAAATTAAGTCAGGCAGAATTCGATACATGTGGAATCGTAATTGAAAACGAATACACTTTGAAAGGTATTGAATCAATGAAATCCTTTGTCAAGGAGGTCAATGAATTTCACCCATGCGAGATCGAATATGAGGTTAGTTCGTTTGAAGGACGACTTTATTATGAACATGTATTGGCAAAGTTAAAATCAAAATTGGACAATTTGTATATTCAACCAAAAGGATATGACAAAAAATATCATGTGGTGCATTATGTAAATTATCCAAATGTGCAGAATCATGAAATTCGATCTGTTAGAGAATCAATCGAGGCACCAAAAAATATTGGTGTATTGACTGCCAAGAAAATTAAAAATTGGGTAACATACCAAGAAAATTTGCATGAAGACATTATGAAAGTTTCTTTGCAGAATGGTTCAGAGGTTGCCGACTTTTTGAAAAGTATTGAGGGCATGGACGTTCAATTTTGGCACAATGAAAAAAGTGGGGATATTCGTAAGGGTGGTTTATTATTCCGTTTTGAGATTGACAAGGGTTATGTAAGTAAAAAAATTTTATTGGATATTGATGAGTCTGCTTCATTGGATGTATTTTTGAAGTTGGCAGATAACCAGTACAAAAAATAAAAAATATTTGTTTGTTGTGTATTTTTGTTGGATGGCTTTTCCCACAAAGGGAGAGCCATTCTTTTATTGTGTGGTGGCATTATCTATATAGGGATAGGTAAATACGTCTGGTGGTTTTTAGAGCCCCCTGAAGGGGCTTGTATTGCCTTTGTTTTAGAAAGTTGCCGTGACGTTAATCGGTCACTCATAAATGTTCTTCACATTTCTGCTGAAAATATAGAGGGAGAGGCTGTATAAGCCAAACAATAAAAGAACATGAAAAATAAAGCACAATTAATTCAAGATATTAAACAATTCTTCCTTGATAATGATATAGAGGATTCTATTGATTTAAGCGAAATTGGTAGATGTTTTACAACATCCACAAATTCTGAAAGTGGAGAAATTGATATTATTTCCTTGAGTCAATCTAGTTTTATATATGTTTCTAGTTGGCATTTGGATGAAATAGATGGAAAATATGAAGTTTTGTCAAAAAGTGATTTAAAGGAAATTTTGAATGTGCTTTATGCTTATAAGGCAGACAAAGAAAGAACTAAAAAAAGATTCAGTAATTAATTGCCGTGGCATATGCCACGCACCTACGTTTTTTGCAAAAAACGGGTGCTGAAAAATGTTCCAAGCAGGCTGTATAAAGTACATAAACAGAAAACAAACATGAAAGACGTAAACATTATAAATATCATTACCTTTAATGGTGGTATATTGGAATCAGTTGAAAGTTTTATTATTTCAATTGGCGAAAACAGCCAAAAAGAAATTTCAAATGCAGAAAAGAGATTTACCGACCTTATTAAGGAATTGAATAATTCTTTTGAAGATGACGATTTGGAAAGTTTTGTTGAGGGTGGGTATTTTTCTCAAAATGGCATAGAAATACGTTTCAATTGGTCAGATAAAGTTCAATAATTATGATGGTATTATATTTCTTATTCGTAAGTCTATTCATTTACACAATTGATTTTGTATCATTTGTTAAAATTTTCTATATTCGCTTTGATATTATCGGAGTGAATCCAAAATTGCATAAAAACAGTTTTGTTGTTTTAAAAAAATAAGCATTAAATTTTGCCATGCGTAGCATGCGATTCAATTTCTTCGAGAAATAATCGCTGAAAAACGATCCAAATAGGCTGTATCCTGCATAACTAAAAGACAATATGGAAAATATAAATATACCACTATCTGAATATATTGAGTTGCTTGAAATTAAACTCACAAGTTTACAGTGTGCATATGAATATGATAGTTCTTGGAATTATGGTATTCCTGAATTGGAAGAAAAAATTGAAAAATTAAAAGCTGAAAACCGATCCAAACAGGCTGTATAAGTCATGAAAGGAAAAGTTTATAAAACGATTGTAACTTTAGAAGTTTTGTCGTCTGAACCACTAGGAAATATTTCTTTGGAAGATTTGGCATATCAAACTGAACAAGGGGATATGTCACTAAAAAGCGAACAAGGTAAAAGTATTAAATTGACTGGCAAAAAAGCCGTTGAAGTCATTTTAAGTCATGGAACAGATACAGAATTCTTTGGAATGGATAAAGAAGGAAACGAAGACTCTGACTATATTTAAAACTATATTTAAAAAAAATAACTATGGAAAAAATTGTATTGAAGGAATTAAGCGATTCTCAATTGCTTGAAATTGTTAAAGAGTTGCAAAAAGAAACTTTTGAAGAAAATAGTATTGTAAGAAAATTGGCAATACAATTCTTTGGGAGTGATTCTGTAAATCGAATACTACAAATATCAATTATCATTCTTCCAGTCGTTGCAGAAAGAATGAAATGTTATAGTCCTCATATTGAGAAGTAAATTTCTGCTGAAACCACAAAATTCCACGCTGTATACCACATAAGAAACAAACAAAGACTTATGAACGTAACGAAAGAATTAATCGCACAACTTGGAACAATATTCGGGGCAAGTTTTATATCCTTAAAAAATTACACATCCTCAACGAGTGGAGAGGTTGCAAACCACGTTATCAATGTGGGTGCAAGTTACAAGAATGGAACAGGCAAAATACGAGGATTCTGTAATGGAAGAGGCACGTTTAAAAATGCTAAATTCCATGATGAAAAACTTGGATTCTGAAACTGCTTCAAATCAAAGTATTGCACAAAAGGATGCGTATTTACACATCAATTCTTCCGTGAAGTTGCATATTGAAAATGGCACATTGCATATTTCGGGTATGACTTGTTCAAAAAAGGTCATTGTTGAGGGTACATACAAAGAGAAAAAAAGTTCTCCAGTTGTATTGGCACAGGAGAAAATCAAAAAGGAGTTGAATTTATCAACTGCCAAATGGAGAAATTACAAATTTGAAAACTTGAATATCGTTAAAACTGGTGGGAATGAATTCGTGCTTGGTACAACCAACGGACAAATCAACTCACAGGATAGCGAATAAAAATATGTTGTGTTTGTTGTGTGTTTATGGAGTGGCCAGTCTTTGATTGGTCACTTTTTTTATTGAGAAAAGCCCCCTTGAAGGGGGCGTGTTGGCATTATCTTTATAAGGGAGAGTAAATATACTGGATGGAGAATAGAGCCCCTTGAAGGGGCTTAAATTAAGTTTTGCAATTCTCTTAAAAATTTATATTTTTGCCATGCGTAGCATGCGATTCAGTTTCTTCAAGAAACTATCGCCATTCAAAGAATGCAGAAATGTTCTTCACATTTCTGCTGAAAGTATAAAGGGAGAGGCTGTATAGATCACACAAAGAGAAACAAAACAAAAAATATTATGAAAACTGAAAGCACATATTTAAAAGAAGCATTAAAAATCACTAACAAGATGGGTGTTACACTTGAGATCTTGGGAATGGAACACAAAAAACATTTCTCTTATGACAAGGAAAAAAGATATGTATTCAAGTGTTGTCTAAAAAGAAATGACAAGCAATATACGTTTGACTTTGGTCAAAGCATTGCGAAGGGAATGGAGAAGCCAAACATGTATGATATTATGACTTGTCTTACAAAAAATGATCCTGAATCATTTGAGGACTTCTGTGACAATTTTGGTTATGACACAGATTCAAGAAAGTCAGAAAAAATTTACCATGCAGTTGTAAGAGAATATAAAGGCATGTGCAGATTATTCACAGAAGAAGAACTGGAACAATTGCAAGAAATTTTTTAAGAAAAAGCCACTCGAAATGTGGCTTTTTTCACTTTTTACCGCTGTACGCAGTGTAACGCAGTTCAATTTCTTCAAGAAATAACTGCTGAAAGTTACAGGCCCAAGGCTGTATTAAATATGAAAGACACAAACAAAATGAACATGGCTTACTCTATATTATTAAATGCAAAAGAAATAAAGTCAGACTTTATTCACGAGTTTTCAAAAATATGTATTTCAAGTGAAACACTAATTGCATTGGCAGATAAAGTGCATCACATTATTATCCACAAAGGCGATTTACAAGGTGCGATTCGTATGCTAAGTTCTTTCAAGAATGGAACAAAGCGTCTCCCTACAGATAAATACAATACTTATGATGGACAAAGAAACATTTGGAAACAGTCGGCACATGGTGAGTATTTATGGAAACCACAATTGCCACGTGCACACTTCCGTTGGAATAAGGGGGAGAGATACACGCTAACCGTTGACGAACTTATCAAAGTTGAGAAGTTTTTAAAAAAACATGGTTTGAATCATTTGTAAAATTTCAGAAAATTGCTGAATAATCAATAAATGGAGCTGTGTTTATCATGAACAAATTAAAAAAAGCGATCCACTCGAAATCATCCTATGCCATTTTGGATAAGTCTTTGGCAGGTGAGTGTACATTTCAGTCTGGTGGTTGTTTAATTTTGGCAGAAGCCTTATCAATGTACATGGATGTTCCTGTATATGTTGTATACAATAAAACATTGCAAATATCTGAACATTTTTTTGTAAAGATGGATCAAACATTGTTTTTTGATTCGGATGGGTTGCAGACAGGCAAAAAAATGTTAAAGAAAATTTCAGAAGAAATTGGCTATGGTGGAAATATTCTAGTAATAATGGAATTCAATGATAAAATTAGCATTGGAAATATTCCAAGAGATTTAGAAAGTTCCAAAGAATTGGCAGAGTTTTTTACCACAGAAACAAGTGCTGAAAAACCTGGAATCTTGGCTGTATAAGTCATAACAAGCAAAACAATATGAAAATTCAAGATATTAAAAAAGAAGAGTTGGCATTAAAATTCTCACAATTATTGCTTGAGTGCATTGGAATTGAAAACATGAAAATGGTCAATCACTTAAATGAGTTGACTGGATACAATTATAGCATTTGTCATTCTCACGACTATTGTGATGCAAATCAAATTATGTTGGATACCATTGAAAAACTTATCGGAACATATGATTTTGACTTCAATGATTGTGAGTGTATAAATGAGGCTTGGCACATGGCAAAATTGAACAATTTCTATATTTAAAAGCATTTAAAAATTATGAAAAAACTGTTTGATCTATTTTCCAAAAAAGAAAAATTTGAAATACCAATTGAGGGTAGAGAGATAAAAATTACTTGGCTACCCGACAACCACGGTGAATCAAATGCCTATATAGGCATGCAGGGCATTGTGGAAGGATTGGAAAAAAATGGCATTTTTCATTTAATTGGGAAAAATAGCGTGTTGACTATTGGTGTTAAACGAGGCAAAAAAATTGCAGAATATAAGTTTGAGTATGTATAGTTTTTAATTGCTGAAAGTAAATAAATCCAAGTTGTATAAGTCAAATAAAAAGATAAACAAATTATGAAACAAGAGACAGTATTTGAAAAAAGCAATAAATTCGAAAAGGCTCCATTTACACTTCCATTTTTGTATAATACAAAAGTTGGTGAAAAGATAAACCATGAATTTAAAAATGGAAATGAAACATATCAAGATACATACGAAGTTATTGAAATTCTAATTGATGTGATAACATCCACTTCGATCACAAGAAAAATACGTGTTTATTTATTGGATACATACGAAGTATAAAATATAAGTGCCGTGACTTTAGTCACACAAAAAGTTCTAAAAACTTTTTGCTGAATAAATTAAAATCAAAGCTGTATAAGTCATAACAAACAAAAGGATATGAAAGCATCAAAAAAATTAAATAATAGACTTGAAAAATTGAATAAGGAAACTATTGATATTATTAATTCTTTAAGCAAAGAGATTAAAATAGTTGAATTTGGAGATACAACTTTATCTCATACTTTTCCTGATTTAACAATGGATAATCTTATAGGAGACAAAGTATCTATGAACAATCCATTTGGTGAAATGAGCTTTTTCACTCTACAAGATTTAAATACACTAGATCTACTATTCATCCTTGAGTCAATCGAAAACGCAAAATAATTATGGCACAAAAAAATCCAATGCCAACTCTTTAGGAGTTGGAAAATCAATTTGATATGGCTGGTGGAATTAGCTACCTTGAATTAAATGTTGTTCTTAATCCACCAAAAGCTCCTGTAAAGCCATATTTGAAACAGAATCACACAGTTGAGGATGTTTCTGAATATGGTGTCAAGTTGGCAGAATACACAGGCGTACTTGTTACGTATGAAGAGGAAAAAAATCGTGTGAGAGAGTACAATCACAAGGTTCATGAACTCACACACGCATTTATTAGAAATTCGTCTGGAATTGATGATGTTATGGATAAAAATACTGCAGATGTATTGTTTAAATATTTTGAGAAAATCTCAGAAGATTACTATGAATTGGCAAATCATTTAAATGAATTTGTTGATACATTTCATGAAGTTAAACGTAAAGTTTAATTAATATTTGTGCTGAAAACCTAGCAGGGAGAGGCTGTATAATCCGAATACAAACAAAAGACATTATGAAAAAAGATGTGGTGTACAAAGAATTTTATAATAGTGGAGAACTTTTGTTAGAAAGACCTTATAAAAATGGAGTGCCTCACGGTATCTCAACTCAATATTTTTCAAATGGAAAAAAATTGGATCAGGTTGAATATGTTAACGGGAAAATTAAACTTGTAAAAGTATTGTTTGCGTGGGATACGCAAGAACCAACTTTCTTTGTTTATGCAAAAGAAGATAAATTGCTAGTAATTTTCAAAATCAAGAAATAAAAGATTCGCCCCTTTCAGAGGGGCGTTTTGCATTTGTGGTAAATATATTTTAGACTAAACTGCTGAAAGATCCCCTTGAGGGGCTGTATAAATTAAATAAACAAATATTATGGAAAACATTGAAATTGTGGCTCTTTTTGATGAAATAATGGATTATCAGGAAGTTGGAGAACTTTTACATTGTAAGAAGTTGTACAACAAATTATCTAATTCACAAAAGAAAGAATTCCAAGAATACATGGATAATCATAACAGAGCAAATATGCAGGATGATGATAATCCATTTGAGAAAACAAGATATTTTATTAAATTAATGAATCAATAAATTTGCTGAAAATTCCAGGAATCACGCTGTATAACTCGAACATAAACAAAACACAAGATATGAAAACTTTGGAAGTAGTATTATCACGAACAAACAATGCAGTTGAAATCACTGATAACGTATTGAGATCAAAACTTATTGTTAATGATTCAGAAATTCGTCCTGAGTATATTGAAATTAATACACAGGAATATAAAAACAATAAAAACATTCTTTTGGAAGAACCAATTGTTCGCATGAATTTTGCAGACAATAAAAACTGGAAAGGATCAATGGAAGATCTTAAAAAAGATTTGAAGCTTGCAAAATTATCAAAAAAATTGGTTAAGGCAGTACAAAATGGAAGTGACTTTGACTCAATTGTAGAAAAAATGATGACTTTATCTGGATGGGTAAAATAATATGGAAAAGGTAACAAAAATTGGGCTTAAGTCAAATTCTCATTTCTTGTTTGAATTGATGAATGGAAATACTCAAGGTGGTTCTATCAATGAAAGAGATATTTTCCATCGTTGCGAAATTCATTTAAATGAAAATCAATTAAATGAATTCAAAAATAAAATATCTCAATTTGGATATAATGTTGAAAAAAGTTTGAATCAGGTTCGTTATTACAAAGAAGAATTTGATTTGGACTATTCATGCGACTTAACTAAAATCTAAAACAATGGAAAAGTTAACAAAGGGAGAAGTTATTGAACTTCTTGATAAGGGGTATGTATTGAAACAATCTTTGATTCCTGATTTTGGTACATCTAGCATGACAAGACCGATTAAAAGAACAGGGAGAGAGATTAGTAGGTTTTCTATTGACGACAAACGTGTTCATCACTCCATAGGATTTAAACTCATTAAAACGCTTGTATTGCAGTCAACTGAAAGACAGGGTTTGGGGAGAGTTAAAACATATAAAAAAACCGTGGTGTAACCACGCAGTTCAATTCCATCAAGGAATAACTGCTGAATAAGTAAATTTCCAAGCTGTATCCAATACTTAAACAAACAAGATCATGAATAAGAAAAAATATAATATGAAATTATCAATGATTGTTCCAATGATTGATGCGGTATTGCTTCCGAATGATAATATTGCTATTTTGCATTTAAACTAAAAAAATTATGAGACCGAGATTAACAATTAATAGCAAAGGTGAAATATTTGAAATTGGTCAATTGGTAAAAGTTCCACAACCAATTGAAGGTGAGAGTCACAAACAAGCCTTTACTGGAGAAATATGTGGATATAAATGGAAGGATGTTATTGTTGAGGATGAAAATGGAGAAACCTACAAAGTTTGTGTTGATCGGTTGGAAATAATTCGCTGAAAGAAGCCCCTCGAGGGGCTCTTTTTATTATATAAAAAATTTATAATCATGCAAAAAATTGATGTAGATAATTTTAAAGATTTTACAGAAGAGGAGTATCGTGAAAATCTTGAAAAATTGGGTGGATCCACTCATGAATCTTTGGTTGGTTCACAGGTTTACTATAGCAAAAAAATTTATGGTTTACATACCATTGTAAAGTGGGATCCAAAAAAAGGAGAGTTTTTATTGGATTTGGATGGTTCTAAAATTTGGTCAAATCCATTTAGAATATTTAAATAAACTGCTGAAACCAATAATTTTTAGGCTGTATAACATACAAAACTTGAAAAAACATTATGAAAAATAAAGAAGGAATGTGTACATTGGTGTTCTTGGGACATGGTGCAAAAACAGGTTCTGCACTGATTGTAAAGGCAGACAAAAAAAAGACAGAGATTGCCATCGACTTCCCAATTCAGGTTGTCTTAATGATTAAAAACCCTGAATTTGGAGAGAATTATTTTGTTAGACATTTAAATTAAGAAATCATGCAA
>Ga0310811_10005625_pt1 | contig 15904 bp, 13 predicted proteins | sample YCmetagenome_FD_207642 | JGI IMG/M metagenome (GOLD analysis project Ga0310811, IMG submission 207642) | Soil microbial communities from experimental microcosm in Duke University, North Carolina, United States - YC | ecosystem: Engineered > Artificial ecosystem > Soil microcosm > Unclassified ...
GCGTTGTAGTAATAATAGGTCGCACTTGCGCCGCTCTTGAGGCCTTTGACCGGTATTTCGACGACCTCTCGGCTGGCGACGCCCGCGCTGCCGATCCCCCCGCCGAATTGGTTTTCTCCCTCGATGGATGAAAGTGTGAGCGCGTGGGCGGGATCGGAGGCCAGGTAGCGGATCGCGATGTCGTTCTGCGCACCGGCGTCGCGGACCCTCGTGACGCGGCCGGCGTCCGGCGGAAAAGCGCCCGGCATCTGGCGCTGATCGATCGCGGCGCCAATCCGGATCTGGTTGCGGGAACTGCCCCAATATCCGATCGTGGCGTTTCCGTCGGTCAATATCCCGTGGGATGGCGTGGATCCCGCGACATAGGGCAGCGTCAGGTTGGGATCGGTCCCCACGGGGCTGTCCAGCTTGCTGAAGCCGGCATAGCACCAGTTGATGTCGATGGCGTTCGCCTCGCCATTTCGGCCGGCGTCGTACAGGCAGGCACCACCCTCCTCGTTGGTGAATGCTTGGCCGGAAATCCGGATCGTACTCGCGGATATCCCATTATATCGGTCGTCGAAGTAGATCGGGTACTTGGCGAACACTGTATTGAATTGGGCGTCTATCGCGCTCATCCGTCCCGCATTTTCGGGGCCGGCATCGATATAGATACCGTATTTGACGATATCGATCGTGTTGACGCGGATGTTGATATTCTGCGGTGCCCGTGCACCGTTGATGGAATCATGGCTCGCCGCCACCCGGATGCCCGCATTCCATCCCAGCAGATATTTGGCGGAGACGTCGATGCGCGATCCACCGAGCAAGGTGATCCCATCGCATTGCGATCGGGCATCCTTCCGCCAGGCGGATGGATAGCCGGGGAAACGGAACGCGGCCGTTATCGCCGGGGAATAGAGACCGCCCAACCTGACGGTGTCGAGCCCGTAATTCGCGTTTTCGTTCCGCAGGTCGATCACCACCCCGCAACTCGCCGGATTGGTGAATCGCAGATTCGCGCTGTCCTCCATGAAGACATCGACCGGTGAGGAAATGACCCAAGCCTTGGAAAGCACGTAGCTTCCCCGAGGGATACAGATGGATTTTCCCTGTGCTGCGGCATCACGATAAGCACGGAAAAAGGAGCCGGTATCATCCTGGCTGTTGTCGCCTCGTGCGCCGTAATCCCTGACATCCAGACAGCGTGTGTCGGTTCCACCGGCGGAGCCGGCGTCCCGACCGGTCGTCGTCGCCGTCACCGAGGGAGGCGCGGGCGCGGCGGCCTCGGCTGACGGTGCACGCGCCGCGGCGACGGCCAGGGCGGATGCCGACAATAACGTTAGCGCGGTGGCGCGCATCGCAGCGTGTCCTTTCGCGGGAAGGGCGCAACGGTGAGGATGTATTCGGCTTCGATGGGGTGATCCTGTGCTGTCGGTTCGCGATCGGATCGATGCCCTACAGGTCGCTATAGATCTGCAGAGCCTCGCCTATGTCTTCGTAGACCTGCCCGGTACCGTTGTGGAGAACCATGCCCTTGCTGCAATATTCCCGTATCGAATGGGTGTCGTGAGACGCGATGATGAGCGTCCTGTCGCCGCGCTTGTTGAAAAGCTCGTCGTGACACTTTCGCTGGAAATTCTGGTCTCCCACCATGATGATTTCGTCGATCAGGTAGCAATCGAACTCGATCGCGAGCGAGAGAGCGAAGGCCAGCCTGGCCTTCATGCCGGACGAATAGGTTTTGACGGGCGCCTTCAGCTGCACCCCCAGCTCGGTGAAATCCTCCACGAAATCGCGGATTTCGCGATATTCCCGCCCATAGATGCGGGCGATGAAACGCGCATTGTCATAGCCGGTAAGGCTGCCCTGGAAGCCGCCGCCAAAGCCCAGCGGCCACGATGTCGTCATTTTCCGAACGACGCGGCCCGAGGTCGGCATCTCGACACCGCTGATCAGCTTGATGAGCGTCGATTTGCCGGCTCCGTTCCGGCCCAGGAGTGCGATCTTCTCGCCGCGCTCGATCTGGCAGTTGATGCCTTGGAGGACGAGTTTCTTGCGGTGGCCGAGCGGGTAGGATTTCCAGATGTTCTCGCAACGGATCATTCGACGACGAGCCTCCGCCGAACCTGTCGGCACAGAGCAAGCCCCAGGACCATGAACACGATGGATTCCGAAACGGGAACCCATGGGTCGAAATAGGGATCCACGTTATGCCCGAAAACGCCGAAGCGCATCATCTCCATGGCATTGACGAACGGGGTCCACAGCAGCGGCTCGCGCAGTTCCGGGGGCAGCCAGGACACCTGGTTGAACGTTCCCGAGAACGGGATCATCACATAGGTGGTAACCGGCAGGAACCGCTCGATAATTTCCGACATTTCGGAAAGTGGCGCGAGAACCAGGCACATGGACAGGGTGAAGAAGCAATATAGGGAACGGGGAAGATGTCGAAATAGATGCATATCAGGACGATGATCGAGAATGACGTCATCGATCCGATGACTTCGATGAAGAATCGAACGAATATGAAATCCAGCAGCTTGATCTGCTTGTGATACATCAGGCTGCTGTTCGCCGTGAATACGCCGGCGCAACGGCTGATGGCATGTCGGAAAAAGGTCAGGGGCACATAGCCGGTGATCACATAGGCGACCACGCTGATGCCGTGTTCCTCAGGCCCCTTCAGGATGCGCCACATCAGGCCCACGAGGGCGGGGAAGAGCAGCGGCTCCACGATCATCCACAGGAAGCCGATATTCTCGCGGCCAAATCGCGTGGAGAGCTCGCGGATCAGGAGCGCCTTGATGACGCGTATCTGGATGCTCCAGCCCTGGGCGAAGGATGCCATGCTCAGCCCTCCGGCGCGTGTTCCAGGATCCCGACGACGAGCATCCAGCCGATCAGATAGAGCGACAGTGATGCCGCGAACACGGTCAGGATCTGGGTCAGGCGATGCGGAAGGAGCGCCATGTCGGGCTGATTGGGCTCGACCACCCGTTCGAGATAGAATTGCTGGCGTGCCGCCTCCAGCTGCGCCTGCTCCAGCGCGGCGTTCGCCGCAGTGAGCGCCTGCGCCGAGAATTCCTCTTCCAGTTGCAGGCTCTCGTAGGTCGAGAGCTTCGAGGATATCGCGCCCTGATTGCCGACGGCCTTGCCGTTCTGGGCTGCGATCTGTGCCGCGATCGCACCGATCTGCTGCTTGATCGACGGAATGGCGGGGTTGTCGGGCGTGACCCTCTGCATGACCTCGAGCTGGGCCTGGAGAGCCGCCTGCTGCGCGACGAGCTTGTTCGAAATGTCGAGGACGCCAGCCGCCTGCTTGTTCGGATCGAGAATGTCTTCGCGGTTACGATACTGCGTCAGCGCGAGACGGGCCCGCCTGACCCGATCTTCCGACCTGGCGACGCGGCGTTCGGCCTCCTGCACCCCGGTCTGCTGGGCCTTGTCGTTCAGCCGATTGACCAGCCGCTCGCTCAACCCCAGCAGGAGGCTGTTGATGTTCTGCGCATCGTGCGCGTCGAATGCGCGCACCTCCAGGATCGCGAGATTGGTCTGCGTATCGAGCCGCGCGTCGATCTTCTTCGAATAGTATCGATAGAGATTCTCGAAGCGGTCATCGCGGCCGATGCCGGGATATCGCGAGATCGGATCGGCCGCGCTACTGGCGAAAGCTCGCTTGACGTTATAATGCTGCTCCAGATCCTGCAGCGCTGTGCGGGAGCGGATATAGTCGAGGACTTCGTTCGTCTGTTCCTGACCCGAGGTAAGGCCGGTCGTCTGGATCAGGCTGGCGATGGATGGGATCTGGTTCGATTTCTCGGACTGATTTTTTACGATGAATCGCGATTCCGATACATATTGATCGGATGCGATCAGCCCGAAATAGATGATGGCCAGCAGGGTCGGCAGGCCGACAACGGCGATAAACCACCGATTGCGACGCAGGAAATCATAACGCATTGAAATTTCTCTGATCCGTCGTGTCTTGTTGATAAGGCGATGGCCGATGCGCTGGCAGATGGCGGACTGCCAGTGCGTTGTCAAATCGCGCCGACCGGTCTGCGAACCGCTGCCGGCTACCCCGAATCCAGCATCGCAAAGCAAGGTCGCGGGCGCGTTTTCCCGAGAGATCACAGCTTGATCAGATAGGTCTCGCTGGACGCATCGAGATTGGGATGATGCAGGGGATCGCGATAGTCGGAGGTCGCCCACCGCTCCTGCAGTACGGCCAGTTCGCGACGATAGCGTTCGATATGCTGGGGCGAGGTATCCTTGCCGCGCGATTTGGATTCATGGTGCAGGAGCGTGGCGTCCGGCGTATACACATTGTGCCAGCCGGCGGCCTGCAACCGGAGGCAAAGGTCCACATCGTTGAACGCGATGGCCAGCGCCTTTTCGTCGAAGCCGCCGACGGACAGGAATTTGTCCTTCGAAACGACCAGACACGCGGCCGTCACCGCGCTCACCCGATGGGCTGCATGCGATCGGCCGAAATAGCCGATCTCTTCGCTGGGCAGGAAACGGTGGGCATGGCCGGCGGCACCGCCCATCCCGATCACGACGCCGGCATGCTGGAGCGACCTGTCGGCATAGAGCAGGCGAGCACCCACGGCGCCGACGTCGGGGCGCACGGCCTGCCGCATCATCGCGGTCAGCCACCCGCCATCGACGATCTCGGTGTCGTTGTTGAGACAGCAGAGATACGTCCCGTTCGCCTGTGCGATGGCCGAATTGTTGAGCTGCGAGAAATTATACGGTCGATCGTCCCTTATCACGCGGACGGCCGGATGCCGGGCGATCTGATCGAGATAGAGCAGGGCGCTCGATTCACTGCTGCCATTGTCGACGATCAGGATCTCGAACGGCTGATAGGACGTGCGCTCGATGAGGCTGTCAATACATGCGCGCAGCAGCGCAACCTTGTCGCGCGTGGGCACGACGATGCTGACGAGCGGTGGGCGCTCGGGAAGCGGCCAGTCGATCCCGATGATGCCATGTCGCTCCGCGCGGGCGATCGCGCCGCTATTCGTCCGGTCGAGATGATCCTGCACGACGGGAAGTCGCCCCTCCGCGCTTTCCGGTGTCTCTGTGCCGTGGAGATGGCTCTGGATATGGGGCACGTGTAGGACGTCGTCCGGATAGGCCGCACCGATGTCCAGCGCCCAGCCATAAGCGGTTTCCGTCCGGGCGGGGGGCCTGTCCGACAGCACGATCCGCGAAACGATCATCGCCTGGCTCAGATAGTCCTGGGCCAGTGCCAGATCGAGGTTCCATTCCGATTTGAACCACGGGCGGCGGCGTTCGCCCAGCGGATCGATCCAGTCGTTATCGCCATAGACGAGTTTCGCGCCCGGCCGGTGCTGAAGCGCCTCGGCAAAACGGTACAGGCACGTCGACGGCAACGTGGCGTTGGCGGAAAGCGGGAGCAGATAGTCGCCCACGGCCGTTTCGGCACCGATCCGCAGGGCTTCGGAGGGACTGGTCGTGCGCTTCGCGGCGATCCGAAACCCCGCCGCTTCGGCGACATCGATGGCGGCGGCGTCGGGCGCGGCGACGATGACGACCTCCCATGCGGGATAGAGTTGGGAGCGCATCGACCCGATCAGCGCGTCGATTGCGGCTCCGTCACGATCGGCAGTGTGGTGGACGATGACCGAAAAGGTTGGCCGATGCCGCCATTGCGCCATCGCGGCTGGAGCGGCGGCGGCGGCGAGGTCGTTGCGCTCGATGGTGCGCATCCAGACCGAATATGCGTGCGGGCTCTGGGCAAGGCTGATCCGCAGGCGATTGCGCGCCCTCACCTTGCGCCCCGTTACGTGCCAGTAGAGCGCGCCCATCGCCTCCAGCGGCCTGGATCGCAAGGCCTTCCAGAAGGCGGAATAGACGTTCATCGGAGCGCCTGCCCACGGGTGTCGAGATTCAAGAGGTTCGCCCATATCCGTCGCTGCGCCGTGCCATGATGATCTTTCTCCAGCAACGTCCTGGCGGCTTCGCCCAAGGTCGCCAGCGTCAGCCTCCGCTCCATCGTCTCGATCAGGCACTGCGTCCAGGTCGTGGCATCTTCCGGGGCCAGCACGCAGCCGCCTGCGACCATGGCGGCGGGCGGCCAGTCGCGTGGATAGACCCCCACGGCGCCGACGATCGCATGTTCGAAAATCTTGTTGGCGGAGCGCGCCTGGTCGAAAGGCGTGGGTTCCAGCGGATAGAGCGCCAGATGGAAGCGCTGCCGGGGCAACCATCGGCGATACCGCGGCCAGCTCATCACGTTCAGCCGATGGGCGCGGGGGTGCGCCTCGAGATCCCCATGCTGGCCTGGCACCGCGATGAAGGTGAAGTGGGCGGACGGAAACCGTTCCAGTACGGCGAGCACCGCTGGAGTGATTCTGGCGAGCCCTCCGCCATGACTGGCGGTACCGAGATGGACGAGATCCAGCCGGGCATCGGGCGACCCGGGGAAGTGTGCCTGATCGGCGAAAGGCCGCGCCCAGAAAGGATCGATCCGGATGACCGTGCCACGAACGCGTTCGTCCGCCCGGAATTTCGCGGCCAGCATGTCGGACGAGGTCAGGATCGTCTCGGCGCGCTGCAGGAGGCGGGACTGATACCGGTCGGCGAATTCAGCGAGCCGCGCCCTGTAGGAGGCGGGAAGGCCCGGCGATCGCGCCGCGCCGTCGATATCGTCGTCGATCACATAGATCAGCGGGTCGCTTCCGGCGAGCGCCCTGTCCATGAGCGCCGGCTCGTCGCGCCGGATCAGCACGTGGCGGTTGCCGGCGCGGAAGCTGTTGGCTCCAAGCCGCTGCACCGGACCCGGCCGCCACCATCGCCCGACCGAAGCGCGGCAACTGTTCAGAAAATAGAGGTCCGTCGTCGGCAGAGTCCGGATCATGCGGGCAATGGGCTCGACTGCATCGCGCGGCGCGCGGCACGACCGCGTGACAGATGGTCGATCGCTTCTTCTGCCGTCCAGGCGTGGCCGTGTGTGGGTTCGGCATAGCGCGCGACATCGACAAGGGCCGCGTGGACGACATCCTGCAGCGAGGCCCGATGGCGCCGCGTCGGACGCCTGAGCGCATCGTCGGTCAGCCCCCAACCGGCATAGAAGGGCATGCCGAAGCAGCGGACGGGCCGTTCCCACAACATCGCCTCGAAGCCCATGAGCGAGGTCACGCAATAGACTGCGGAGGCCCCTTTGATCAGACTGGCGCAATGGCAGTCGGTGCCGATCACCTGGACGCGGGGATGACGCAGCTCCGCGTCCGCGAAATGGCCGAATTTGGCCTTGCTCAGGACGTCCGGATGGACCTTCACGAGGATCGTGCTCTGCGGGTTTTCGTGGATGGCCGCCGCCAGCATGGTCGAGAAGCTCGTGCTGTCCGCCAGGCCGCCCGTGATGGACAGGTCTCCCAGCGTCTGGTCGACGACGAGCACGTAGGAGGTCGGCAGGGGGCCATCATAATCGGCCGCATGATTGTATTTGGAGATGCCGCCGTCCCGCCACCGCGCGGCGAGCGCGTCCGCGCGGGCCGACTGGTGCGCGTCGGTTCCGCGATCGATCGCCCGTTCCATACGCGACGGTCCGCTCGCATCGTAATAGACGCCGAGATCGTCGACGAGCAGAGACAATGGCGGGGCGTAACGTTCGAGCGACCGGACGAACCCGTCTTCCAGCAAAGGCGCAGCATCCTGGCCATCCAGACGGCGCGCCGCCCGGACGGCTTGCGTCCCCAACCGGCCACGGCACGCGGCGTGTCCGCCAGAAACGTAGCCAAATGCGGCAGTTCAGCGATGGTCTTGGTAGTCGATATCGTCATTGAACGGGGTACGCCTGGATCGATCCTGCGGTCTGTCCGTGGTCGATCGCCATCAGGCGCCGCCTATCACAGGCGGCTGGCTTCTAAAAGCTCCGTCTAGATTGCGCTGTGCCGGAAGGCAGTGATAAAGCACTCTCGAATCCCGATTTTGATGGTGAATTTCAAGCATGCCTGTTCGTTTTGTTCGCCTCGTTCGCGCTTCGTGGGCGCAGCGGGTCTGGTTCACCACATCGGCATTGTCGCTCGCCCTGGCAGGCTGTGCCTCGCTCCCGATCAGCGGCCCGACCGGGCACGAGATCGTCAAGGAGCAGAGGGATCCGAAAACGGGCCTCCACTATCAGCTGGTCGAGGTCGGAGATTTCGCCGATCTGCCTGCGATCCCCGCGCCGGCCTCGCCCGCGATCGACGACGCGCCGACTGCGCCCACCGATCTGATCGGGCCGGGCGATGTCCTGAACATCTCGCTCTATGAAACCGGCGTCACGCTGTTCGCGGCCAGCGGTTCGGGCGCGGCCCTGGCCGCCAGCGCGGGCACGGGCGGTGTCGACAGCGCGGCGCACGTCACCAACCTGGTGCCGATGCGGGTCGACGATCAGGGCCTCATCACCGTTCCGTTCGTCGGCAAGGTTCGCGCCGCCGGGCTCACGACCGCGCAGCTGCAGGCCAGCATCCGGTCGTCGCTGCGGGGCATGTCGCAGAATCCGCAGGTCGCCGTCACGATCGAGCAGTCTTTGACCAACAGCGTGATCGTCGGCGGCGAGATCGTCAAATCGGGGCGCCTGACCCTGCAAACCAACCGGGAAACGGTCGCGGACGTGGTTGCGCTCGCGGGCGGCTATCGCGGGGAGACCAAGGATCTCCTGCTGAGGGTGAACCGCGACGGCCACGTGCAGGATTTCCGGCTCGCCGACATGATGAGCGGCAGGGTGCGGAGCATGCTGGCGCGCCCCGGCGACCGCATCGACGTCATCCGGCAGCCGCTGAGCTTCTCGGTGATGGGCGCGGCGAGCAAGGTCGAGCAGATTCCGTTCGCGGCACCGACCATGACGCTGGCGGAGGCCGTCGCTCTGGCCGGCGGTGCCAATCCCAATCTGGGCGATGCCAAGGCGATTTTCGTCTTCAGGCTGGAAGCCGGGCCGGACGGCAAGCCGCTGCCGATGGTCTATCATCTCAACATGATGAACCCCGGCACCCTTTTCCTGGCGCAACGCTTTCCCATGCAGGACAAGGATGTGCTGTACGTCGGCAATGCCGGTTTCAACCAGCCTTCCAAGCTGATCCAGGTGATCAGCCAGCTCTTCTCGCCGGTGGTGGCGGCGACGGCGGGCGTCAACGCGGTTCGCTGACGGGCGTGCGCCGGGCGGCCGCATCCGCCCGGCCGGCCGTCGTCAGGCGGCGCGATCGATATGCGTCTTGATGTCCTGCACGAAGCGGGAGTGGCGCACGCCGAACAGGAAGAGGTTCTGCAGCACGTTCGCGATGCCCCGGCAGGGCCGTTTGATCTGGATCAGCAGCAGGTAGCGATCCTCGTCGGTGTCGTTCCAGACCTCGTGATTGAACATGTCGTCGAACACGAAGGACCGGCCTTCCTCCCACGCCACGACGTGAAGTTGGTCTGCTCCCTCGATATGGATACGGCATTTTTCGCGATCCTGGGGCACCTTGAGGGCAAGGTGATAGGTGAGCATGCCCTTGGTCATGCCCCAGTGGCGCGGGATATGGCCGCCGGCCTCCATGACCGAAAAACTGGCGGTGACCAGACCCGGCACCTTCTCGATCAGGGACGCGGTGACGGGCGCGCGGGCGCAATTGCGCTCCATGCGGTAGCCATAGCCCTTGAGGAAGAGCGACTTCCACCGCCGGTCCGCAGCGATGCGTCCGTGATCGAAGGAGATGTCACCCAGCGCCGGAATGTCCGCCGTGCGGATGGCGACCGCTTCATCGCGAATGTCCTGCCAGCGCGCTTCCAGCACCGGGATCCATGGGAAATGGGCCTTGTCCATGATCGCCTGATCGGGGACCAGCGAGTGACGCAGGATCAGGCGATCGATCTTCGGGCGCAACTCCTTGCCGATCTGGAACAGGGATTTTCCCGTGAACGGCACCTTCCGCCCGCGAGCGTTGACCTTGTCGTTCCAGTTCAAAAGGGCCTCCGTGACCGATCGTTCGGTATGGGCGGGAAGGGGACCGAAGGCGCCCACACGTTCATTTGCCGGATGGCAGCTGGTGCGGGCCGCGATAGCGCGGCGCCACGCCTTTCAAAAACGTCGCCGCTCGCCTGTCTTCAGCAAGTCCCGGCTTGAGCGGGCTTGCGGCCTCCAGCCGGGCGATGACGCCCTCCGTCACCATGTCCAGCCCCTCGGGCGAGAAGAAGCCGCCGGGCACAAGGCAGCGATCGATCAGCACGCGGCAGAAGGCTTCGAATGTCGCCGTGTCCGGTTTGCCGGGATCCTGCCAGAAATCGTCGAGCGATCCCTGGAAGGTCACGCCCTCGACGTCGTAGACGGCCTGGCCGAGCGCGATCACCGGTATGTCGAAGGCGAGCGCGAGCGTGCCGCTGGTGCTGTTGATCGTCACCATTCCCTGGGCGCGGCGGGTCACCGGGGCGATGTCTCCCGATTCGAGATAGTCGACGCGGTCCGCGACGCCGTGGAGGGTCGCCAGCGTTTCGGTCTCGAGGCGCCAGTTGCGCACGCCGTTGTCCAGCGGATGCTCCTTGACCACCAGCCTGAGCGGCGCGGGCGCGTGGGCGGCGAAGGACGAGATCACCAGGCGCAACGCGTCGCTCACCCCCGCGAAGGACGAGTGGAGCCGGATCTGTGCATCCGAATCGAGCTGCAGCGGGAACAGGACGTAGGGATCGCCGTGCTGCTCCAGCCGCTGCACCAGCGCCTCGGACCGTGCGGCGGCCCGTTTCCGTCGCAGCAGCCGCCGGGTCCAGCCCATGCCCTCGATCAGCGGGTGCCAGGGGCGATGATTTTCCCAATGCGGATAATGCCAGCGGCTCAGCACGTCGGCGGCATTGTAGGCGAGGCCCTCCAGCGCGCGGCGCCGAAACGAGGCGGGGGCGAGGCGATGTTCGGGGGCGGGGGGGAGCGCCGCCGCCTGCTCCCGATACCAGGCGGGATCGCGCGGAAGCGTGGAATGGCCGTTGACACCGCCGAGTTCGAGCGTGACCCAGCCGGGCCGGATATAGCCTTCCTCGAAAACGTGGACCGGGATGTGCAGATCGCGGCAGATCGGAATGGCGGCCATGTGGACGGGGCGGCAATCGCCGAACAGCACGACGTCGGTGATGTCGAGCTGGCGGATCAGCCGCTTCAGCGCCGCCGGCCAATCGGCCAGCGAGCCGCGATAATCGATGCCGTTGGGCAGCCGCCAGAACAGGCGATCGCCGCCGTTGAAGTTCACCTTGTAGACGCCGTAGCCGTCGCGCCGCAGCGCCTGGCCGACGCGCCGGAAAAGAGGCCCCATCAGGCCCTGCAGCAGAAGGACATTGCGCTTTGCGAGGGCCGCGGCGGGGCCAGGAGCCGCGACCTGCGGCATCAGCACCGGGCCTTCGAACGGGTTCGCCATCAATCGTCCCTCACTACACGCGCGGCGAGCGGCGGACCCACGCCACTGCACCGGCCGAGGAAGCGCGCTAGATATTTTTTGCGGTGCGGGCAAGCGGGCCAGCCGTGACAGGTGGGAGGGCGAGGGTTATAGGCGCACTCCTTGTCCAAAATTTACGCTGCCCAGTTCAGGAACAGGCGTAATCGAGACCGGTAACGTAGCGAATTGTGATAACCAATCTTCTCTCGTTACTGGTCGTCATGCTGCTGTCGTTGCTGTTCGATGCGATGGTACGACCCAGGCCGCGTGGTTTGTCCTCGTGGTATCGGCGGCCAGTTCATCTGCTGACGGTCAGCGCCCTGTTCGGTTTGTTTCTTGCCGCTTCGGGTAACGCCCTTGTCGCGGGATTGCTCGCCATCGCGCCGATCGCGTTGCTTGCCGTCGTCTCCAATGCCAAGAACCGGATGCTCGGCGAGCCGTTGCTCTTCTCCGATCTGGCGCTGGTCGCGGCACTGTTCCGTCATCCGCGCTTCTATTTCACGGCCATCTCCGCCGGCCAGCGCATCGCCCTGCTGATCGCGCCGTTCGTGCTGTTGATCGCGCTGGTGGAGCTGTTCGTCACGCGTGCGCAGCCCCATCTGATCGGTCTCGCCCTGCTGCTGGGGTCGTTCATGCTCCTGGCATGGCGGCTCCGCGCCATGGCCAGGGATGGACATGGCGCGGTTCCCGATGCCGTGGCCGACGTGCAGCGTCATGGCCTGATCGCGACCCTGCTGCTCTACTGGCTGCGCTGGCGCGGGACGCCCGATCCAGCCGGGTGTGCGCCGCTGGCAGCGGAAGGCCTCGACGCGGTCGGGCTGGTGGTGGTCGTGCAGTGCGAATCCTTTGCGGACCCGGTCGCATTGACGGGCGATGCGGGGCTGGCGCTGCGCGGCCTCGGTGCCGCGCGGAAGCTGGCCTGGCAGTGGGGTGAGCTCGAAGTCAGCGGATTCGGCGCCTACACCATGCGAACCGAATATGGCGTGCTCTTCGGGCGTAGCGAAGAGGCTCTCGGCTTTCGTCGCTACGATCCCTTTCTCACGGCGCTGGGCGAGACATCCTATGCGCTTCCGGCCCGCCTTCGCGATGGCGGCTATCGCAGCCTGTTCGTCCATCCGCACGACATGCGATTCTATGGCCGGGACCGGTTGATGCCGGCGATCGGTTTTCACCAACTGATCGGCGAGGAGAGCTTTGCGCCGGTCCCGGCCGGCGCCCGCTACGTCGATGACGGGACGCTCGGCAAGGCGATTACCGGTTTGATCGACGCCGCCGTCGGGCCGACCCTGGTCTACGCCGTGACGATGGAAAATCACGGCCCCTGGAGCAAGGACCGGCTGACCGGATCGCCCGGCGGCCTGGAAGCCTATATGCGCCATCTGCGGAGCAGCGATGCAATGCTGTCCGGCCTGATCGATCATCTGCGGACTTCGGGCCGTGCCGCCATGCTGGTCTTCTTCGGCGACCATCGGCCGAGCATCCCCGGCGTCACCGAGCCGGGCGGTGCCCGCCATACGCCCTACGTCATGATCCGGACGACGGCATCCGGAGAGATCGTCACGGGTGCGAACCGAAGAGTCGATCTCACTCCGGACGGCCTTCATCACGCGATTCTGGAGGGCGTCATCCGGCCGGCGGGGTGAGCGCGCGCAGCAGCCGGTCCCGCACGGGGCGCGGAAGTAGCCGGTCGAGCCATCGCAGCCACGCGAACGGCCAAGGCAGCACGAGGTGCGGCAGCCCCTTTTCCACTGCACGGGCGATGCGGGCGGCGACGTAATCGGGCTGCATGAGGAACGGCTTCGGCCCCGGCACCTTGTTGCCGCCCGCGGTGTCCACGAAGCCCGGCGATACGAGCGTGACACGCACGCCGCGTTCCGCGACGCTTATGCGCAGTGCGTCGGCGAAACGGGCCAGCCCCGCCTTGGCGCCGGCATAGGCGGCCGCGAACGGCAAGGCGTGGAAGGCGGCTGCCGATCCCACCAGCACGATACTGCCTTGCGATCGCTCTGCCATGCGGTCCGCAAGGGCCGATGACAGTGCGCACGGCGCCACGAAATCGACCAGGCCGAGCCGCTGGACCTGCTCCGCGCTTTCCACGAACGTGCCCGGCGGCCGGATGTCGCCCAGCCCCGCGACGAGAAAGGCGAGGGTGACGGGCGCGCGATCGTCGGCTTCTCGCGCCGCCGCGATTGCGGCATCGACATCGGTGAGATCCAGCGACAGAATCTCCACATCGGCGCCGGATTTTCGGCAGATTTCCGCCGTCGCCTCGAGCCTTCCCCGATCACGGCCCCATAGCGAAAGGCTGCGACCGGGGGTGGCATAATGGCGGGCGATCGCAGCGCCCAGTCCGCTGGACGCACCTGTGATCAATATTCGGTTCATTATCGTCACTTCATGGTCATTTTGTGGCGTTTTTGCAGAGATGTAGATAGAATTTGTGCAGTACGGCACATCGCTTGACAGGGGATGTTGTCGTCTGTTGATAGCGTAGCGATGTGTATGCGTTTGTGCAGCCGGGGCGGAGCGTGATGAAGTACGATGCGGTGCCTCGGCAGAGGATGCGGCTGTTCGAAAGCGATCTGCTCGAGCGGACCACGACGATATCCCCGCGTGCCTTCGCGTGCATCTGGCTGCCGATCCTTTCGGCGACGCTCTGGTTCGCCTGGGGCAGGGCGAGCATGGCGGGCGCCCTGGGCCTGTTGCTGACGGGTTTGCTCGGCTGGACGCTGTTCGAATATGCGATGCATCGCTTCCTCTTCCACTGGAAGACGCAGTCGCCCGTCTTCCGGTCTGTGGTGTTCGTGACGCACGGCAATCATCATGTCGATCCCGACGATCCCCACCGCAACATGATGCCTCCGATCATCAGCGTGCCGGTATCGGCGGCGGTGTGGGCTGTCCTGCGGCTCGCCATCGGTCCGGCCGGAACCTTCGCGTTCCTCGGCTTCGCGATCGGCTACGTGCTGTACGATATCGCGCATTATGCCTGCCACCAGCTGCCGATGCGGCGCGGCCTGTTGCGGCATCTGCGGCGCCATCACATCCGGCATCACCATGCGCGGGTGGAGGGTAATTACGCGATCACCGCGATCATGTGGGATTGGGTGTTCCGTACGCGTATTCCCGCCAAGGGGCGCTGAGGCCGCCCCTCAGTTTCGCCGTCGCGTCAACCTGCCCTGCAGCTTGCGCAGCCGCGTGACCCAGCCGAGGCGGTTATGGTCCGCGCCGTCGGTCATCCGCGAGATCAGCACTTCCGGCGGGCAGGGCAGGCCTGTCACCGGATCGAGGTAGCGCGGATAGACGATCAGCACGGCGGCGACGAGTTCGGCGAGCGTGCGCTGGCGACCACGCCGTGCCGGAATTGGGGCGAGATCGCGGGTCAGCCCCCATCCCGCGTAGAAAGGCACGCCGTGACAGGTGACATCGTGGCCACGGAGCAGGGCCTCGAACCCGGTCAGCGAGGTCAGCACGTGCACCGCATCGACGCGATCGAGCAGAGCGGCCATGCCGCCACCCCGGACGACCCGATCGGCGAAGCGCAAGGCGTCCGCGTCGGGCACCACGCCCCTGCGATGGCCGGCATCCACGTCCGGATGCGGGCGGAACCAAATTTCGGCATCGGGCTCCAGCGCGCGGGCACGGCGGATCAGTTCCAGATTGCTCGTGAGGCTACCACCACCGAGGCGAACAGACATGTCGTCTTCCACCTGCCCCGGCACCAGCACCAATCGCCGGCCCGGTTGCCGTTCCGGAAACGGGGAGGAGCCACCGCTGCCATATTTGCTGATTCCCGCTCGAAGCATCGTCTCCCGAAGACGTTCGGCGCGATCGAGCAGGCTGGCGGGGAAGGTCGCTTCCTGAAGCATCGTCTCGAGGTCGCTTGGATGGCCCGGATCATAATGGATGCCCTGGCGATCGACCGTGATCGAGGAGGGCGGCACAAGATTGCTGCCCAGGCCCACCGAGCGGACGAACCCATCCTCGACGCGCACCAGCGAAACGCCGGCCGACGCGGCCTTCGCGGCCATTCCGGCCGAGATGCGAGAGGGCCATACCGCGATGGTGCCACCCTGGCGTGCGGCATGGCGGATGGCCCGCCGTTCGGAGAGGACGAAGCGGAGCGGATGCGCTGACGTCCCCAGAAATCGCCGTATCTCCGGCCGTTTCCACCACGCGATGCCGCAAGCGGCGACGATCCCCTGGTTGGCCGCCTGAATCCGGCGCCAGTCGGCCAGCCGTTTGACGATCGTCTCGGCATCGGACGCGGTGCCGGTGAACGGGTCGCGATACGTGGTGCCGAACAGATGCCTGCCGACCGCTTGGCGGATCTGCTCCGGCGTCGCACCCGGCTCGCCGAATCGTCCGGAAGACAGGATACGGACGCGGCATCCGGCGATATGGGCGAGCGCCACCCATTCGTCGTCGCCATGTGCGAGCACCGTGGTTCGATCGTCCAGCAGCGACCAGGGGTCGACCTCCCGGTCCAGGGTTTCGCCCGGCAGACGTCGGCC
>Ga0310811_10005627_pt1 | contig 15903 bp, 11 predicted proteins | sample YCmetagenome_FD_207642 | JGI IMG/M metagenome (GOLD analysis project Ga0310811, IMG submission 207642) | Soil microbial communities from experimental microcosm in Duke University, North Carolina, United States - YC | ecosystem: Engineered > Artificial ecosystem > Soil microcosm > Unclassified ...
GGGCGCCTGGTGGTCGCTCTGGTCGGCACGGTGACGCTGCTGATCGGGTGCGTGGTGGGCTGCGCCTACGACGACATCAAGAAGGTGCTCGCCTACTCCACGGTGAGCCAGATCGGGTACATGATGCTCGCCGTCGGGCTCGGCCCGTTCGGCTACGCACTGGGCATCATGCACCTGCTCACCCACGGGTTCTTCAAGGCCGGGCTGTTCCTCGGCGCCGGGTCGGTCATGCACGGCATGAACGACGAGGTCGACATGCGCAAGTTCGGCGGGCTGTACAAGTGGATGCCGATCACCTTCGTCACCTTCGGGCTCGGCTACCTCGCGCTGATCGGGTTCCCCTTCCTGTCCGGCTACTTCTCGAAGGACGCGATCATCGAGGCGGCGTTCGGACAGCCGGGCTGGCAGGGCTGGGTGTTCGGCCTGTCGGCGATGCTCGGCGCGGCACTGACCGCCTTCTACATGACCCGGCTGATGTTGATGACTTTCTTCGGCAAGGAACGCTGGAAGGAGCGGCGCACCAGCGAGGGCAAGGCGTTCCACCCGCACGAGTCGCCCTCGGTGATGACCGTGCCGATGATCATCCTGGCGATCGGCTCGGTCGGCGCCGGCGCGTTCTTCTCCCTCGGCCACCGGCTGGCCGACTGGCTGGCGCCGTCGCTCGGCGGGCTGGCCGAGTCCGATCACTCGGTGCTGCCCCCCGCGCTGATCCCGTGGCTGACGATCGCGCTCGCCGCGCTCGGCGTGCTGATCGCCTGGCTCGTCGTCGGCCGGCGCGACACCCCGGTGGAACGGCCGGAGCCGGTGTCAGCGCTGGTCCGCGCCGCCCGTAACGACCTCTACGGAAACGCGGTGAACGAGACGCTCGTGGCCAGGCCGGGTCTGTGGCTCACCCGGTTCTCCGTTTACTTCGACAGCCGGGGTGTCGACGGCGCGGTCAACGGGCTCGCCGCGGCGCTCGGTGGTAGTTCGGGACGGTTGCGGAGACTGCAGACCGGGTTCGTCCGGTCCTATGCCCTGTCCATGCTCGCAGGCTCGTTCGTGCTGGTCGCGGCGCTGCTCCTGGTGAGGTTCTCATGATCGTTCCCTCCGTGCGACCGGCGCGGGCACGCCGTGTTCCGCCCACCGCGACACCGCTTTGCGAGGAATCATGACCTGGCTGCTTGCCCTCATCCTGGTGCCGCTGGTCGGCGCCCTCGTGCTGATCCCGCTGAAACGTGACGACCGGCTGGCGACCCGGGTCTCGCTCGCCTTCGCGATCGTGGAACTGCTGCTGATCATTCCATTGTGGACCGGGTACTCGCCGGGCGGACCGCGCCTGCAGCAGACCTCGTCGATGGACTGGATCCCGTCCTTCGGCATCCACATCTCGTTCGGCATCGACGGCATCGCGCTCATCATGATCGCGGTGATCGCGTTCCTGGTGCCGATCGTGATGGGCGCACTCGGCACCGCCGACCGGCTGCCCGAAGGCCGCAGCGCCGCCGGATTCTTCTCGCTGATCCTGGTGCAGGAGGCGCTGACCATCGGCGTGTTCGCGGCGACCGACGTGTTCCTGTTCTACGTGCTGTTCGAGATCATGCTGATCCCGATGTACTTCCTGATCGGCGGATACGGGGGCCCGAACCGGCAGTACGCGGCGGTGAAGTTCTTCCTGTACTCGTTCCTGGGCGGCCTGATCATGCTGGCGTCGGCGATCGGGGCCTATGCTTTGGTTCCCGGGCAGGGCACCTTCGACTGGGCCACCCTGGTCAGCGTCGTCCACAACGCGCCGCTGTCCACTCAGGTCTGGTTGTTCCTCGGGTTCTTCCTGGCGTTCGCGATCAAGGCGCCGCTGGTGCCGTTCCACACCTGGCTGCCGGACGCGGCGGGGGAGGCGCCGATCGGCGTCGCGGTGCTGCTCGTCGGCGTGCTGGACAAGGTCGGCACCTTCGGCTTCCTGCGTTATTGCCTGCCGATGTTCCCCGCGGCCAGCAAGACGCTGGCGCCGTTGGTCCTCGTGCTGGCCGTGATCGGCGTGCTGTACGGCTCGATCCTCGCGGCCGGGCAACAGGACATGAAACGGTTCGTGGCCTACGTGTCGATCGCCCACTTCGGCTTCATCGCGCTCGGCATCTTCGCTTTCACCAGTCAGTCGCAGGTCGGTTCGGTGACCTACATGCTCAATCACAGCATCGCCACCGGGATGCTGATCGTCGTGCTCGGGCTGGTCATCGCGCGCGGCGGGTCCACCCGGATCTCCGACTACGGCGGGCTGGCGAAGGTGACTCCGCTCCTGGCGGGCATGGTGCTCATCGCCGGGCTGTCGACCTTGTCGCTGCCGGGCACGAACTCGTTCGTGAGCGAGTTCCTGGTGCTGCTGGGCTCCTTCCAGACACGGCCGGTGTACGCGATCCTGGCCAGCGTCGGGATGGTGCTGGCCGCGGCCTACGTGCTGTGGCTCTACCAGCGGATCATGACCGGCCCGGTGCGCGGCAACGCGCTGGTGGGGGTCACGGGAGAACCTGTGGCGCGCGGCGCCTCCGTTGCGGGTGGCGGTGGGCGACGGGTGGGCGGACCGGGCACGGCGATCGCGCCGGAGCTCGGGGCGAAGCGGGCGATCCGTGATCTCGGCGGCCGGGAGCTGGCGATTCTCGTGCCGATGGTCGTGCTGATCATCGGTCTGGGCTTTTACCCGCAACCGGTGCTGAACACCGTGACCCCGTCGGTCAACGCGACTCTGTCGGCCATCCAAGGAGGCCAGTAGATGATACTCGCGCAGCAGATCTCGACCCCCCAGGTCGAATACCCGGCGATCCTGCCGGTGTTGATCGTGCTCGCCACGGCCTGCGTGAGCGTGCTGTTCGAAGCCTTCCTCCCCCGCCCCCAGCGCTGGCCGGCACAGGTGATGCTGAGCCTGGCCGGCATCGTGGTGGCGGGCATCGCGCTCATCCTCTACGTCGGCCATTCGCCGAAGGCCGGGCTGACCACCCTCAGCGGCGCGATCTCGGTGGACAAGCCGGCGCTGTTCCTGTGGGGCACCCTGCTCGCGCTGGCGATCGGCGCGGTCCTGCTCATCGCGGACCGATCCGTGGAGCGCGGTGGCGCCTTCGCCGCGCAGGCTTCGATCCGGCCGGGCACCATCCAGGACCAGGCGCAGGCGACCGCGGTGATGCAGACCGAGGTCTTCCCGCTGACGCTGTTCGCGCTCGGCGGCATGATGACCTTCTGCGCGGCCAACGACCTGCTCACCATGTTCATCGCGCTGGAGGTGCTGAGCCTGCCGCTGTACCTCATGTGCGGGCTCGCCCGGCGGCGCAGGCTGCTCTCGCAGGAAGCGGCGGTGAAATACTTCCTGCTCGGCGCGTTCTCCTCGGCGTTCTTCCTCTACGGGCTGGCGCTGCTCTACGGCTATGCGAACTCGGTGAAACTGGCCGACATCGCGCACGCGGCGGCCGGTTCGGACCGCTCCGACACGCTGCTGTTCGCCGGCCTCGGGCTGCTCGTCGTCGGGCTGCTCTTCAAGGGCTCGGTCGGCCCGTTCCACACCTGGACCCCGGACGTCTATCAGGGTGCGCCCACCCCGGTGACCGCGTTCATGGCGGCGTGTACGAAGGTGGCCGCCTTCGGCGGGATTCTCCGGGTACTGACCGTCGGCTTCGAGTCGACGAGCTGGCAGTGGCGCGGGGTCTTGTGGGCGGTGGCGATCGTGTCGATGGTGATCGGCGCCGTGCTCGGCCTCACCCAGACCGACGTCAAACGGATGATCGCCTACTCGTCGATCGCGCATGCCGGGTTCCTGCTGGTCGGGACCATCGCGCTGACCGGTTCAGGCCTTTCCGGGACGCTGTTCTACCTGTTGGCCTACGGATTCACCACGATGGCCGCGTTCGGCGTGGTCTCGCTGGTCCGCGACTCGACGGGTGAGGCGACGCACCTCTCGGCGTGGGCGGGACTCGCGAAACGCTCGCCGCTGCTGGCCGGCGTCTTCACCTTCCTCCTCCTCGCCCTCGCGGGAATCCCGCTGACCAGCGGCTTCGTCGGCAAGTTCGTGGTGTTCTCGGCCGCGTTACGGGACGGGATGGCGCCGCTGGTGGTCATCGCGCTGGTCTTCAGCGCGGTCGCGGCGTTCTTCTATCTGCGGGTGGTCGTGCTGATGTACTTCTCGCAGCCGTCGCCCGAGGGGCCGACGGTGACCGTCCCGGGAGCCTTCACCACGGCCGCGATCACCCTCGGCGTCGTGGTCACCCTCGTGCTCGGCGTCATTCCCTCGATCGCGCTGAACTGGGCGAACGCCGGCACTTTCGCGTTCTGAACCCGGTGGGGGAAGGGCGCCGGTCCTTTCCCCACCGGGCGGCGAGCGCACCGTGAACGTGGGTCGGCGAACCGGGGCCATGGCGGCCCGATGACGAGACCCTTTTCTCTTCAGGCTGTCTGAACCTGTGGTGGAGATCGAGGTTCGGGGAATCGCCTGATGCGGAGCGTATCCTTCTCGCTACTGATACGAAATGCGTGAATCGTGGGGCTCCCGAAAAGCGCCCCGCGTGACCAGCACGCTTGTCGTGTTCGTCACCATTACACCCGGACGAGTGGTGAAACGGGCTTGTGCGGGTTGCCATTACGCTGGTGAGGACCGGTATCAGGAGTGCGGAGGGCGAGGACGTTGTCGGTTCAGAGTGACGCCATCGAGGAGTTGCGCGCGGCCGTCGGGCTGCGCATCGCCGATGAGCGACTGCTGCGCACGCTGGCCGCCGGCCTCGCCGCCGTCGAGGACCTGCTGCGGGAGACCGCGCGCAGCGAGGTCAAGGAGGTCCACGACGCCGCCGCGCACCTGTTCGAGGCCGGTGGCAAGCGCTTCCGTCCGCTGTTCACGCTGCTCGCGGCCCAGTTCGGCAACGGAAACCAGGAGGGCGTGGTGACCGCCGCGACCGCCGTCGAACTGGTGCACCTGGCCACGCTCTACCACGACGACGTGATGGACGAGGCCACCATGCGCCGCGGCGCGCCGAGCGTGAACGCGCGCTGGGGCAACAGCATCGCGATCCTCACCGGTGACTTCCTCTTCGCGCACGCCTCACGGCTGGTGTCCGAGCTGGGCACGGACGCGGCCCGCATCATCGCGGAGACCTTCGCCGAACTGGTCACCGGCCAGATGCGCGAGACCGCGGGGCCGGTCGAGGGCGAGGACCCGGTGCGGCACTACCTGAGCGTGATCGCGCAGAAGACCGGTTCGCTGATCGCCACCGCAGGCCGCTTCGGCGGGATGGTCTCGGGCGCGGAGCCCGTTCGCGTCGAGGCGCTCCAGCGGTTCGGGGAGCTCGTCGGCACCGCGTTCCAGATCTCCGACGACATCATCGACATCGCCTCGCCGTCCCACGAGTCCGGGAAGACCCCGGGCACGGACCTGCGCGAGGGCGTGCGCACCCTGCCGATGCTCTACGCGCTGGCCGATCCGGGCACCGACCCGCGGCTGGTCGAGCTGCTGGCGGGCCCGATCAGCGACACTGAGCTGGTCGAGGAGGCGCTGGAGCTGCTGCGGGTATCGAAGGGTCTCGATCGGGCTTCGGCGACACTTTCCGACTACGCTCGGCGAGCAAGCGCTGAGTTGTCCGCGCTGCCGCCGTCGCCCGCCCGGGACGCGTGTGAGTCGGTCGCCGATTATCTCGTCGCACGCACACGTTAAGTTTGGGGCCGATCGATGTGAAGCGTCTCCGTTGGGGGTAGCGAGGGGGACGAGCTGGCCCAGCGGTGCTGTGTCGCGGGCGAGTCGTAGCGGGACTACGCAGCGTTGCGGCCGATGCGGCGGGAAAGGAAGGACAGCACTATGTCCATCTTCGGGCAGGTGTGGCTCTGGAGCGCTGCGGCGTTCCTGATCGGGGTGTTGCTCACCTGGGTGACGCTGGTCCGTCCCGCGCAGGCCAGAAGCCGCGCGCTCGAGCGAAGACTGCGTGCCCTGCAGAGCGCAACGAGGGCGGCGGAACGCCCCGCTACCCCGCCCGAGACGGTCTACGAGCCGGAGCCGCGGGTCGAGCCCGAACCGGTCGAGCGGTACGAGCCGGAGCCGGAGAGCTTCCTGTCTCCGGTCGAACCCGAGCCGTTCGAGCACCTGCTCCGGCCCGAACCGGAACCGGCCGGGGAGCACCGTGAGCCGGCCTGGTTCGAGCGGGACAGCTACGGCGAGCCGATCGGGAACGACGAGTACACCGAGGTCCGGCACCAGGAACCCGGTGATCGGGTCGGGCGGCCCGAGCAGGAGCGGCCCGAGGCGGGGCCCCCGCCGGAGGAGTTCGCCGGGGTCAGTTCCGTGCTGGAGCCCGAGCTGGCGGTCGAGACGACCTCGGTCTTCAAGCTGGTCGAGGAACATCCCGTCGAGGACGAGGGTGCCGAGCACGGATCGCTGTTCGACGGGGCAGACACCCCGGAATACGCCCCTGGAGTCCAGGAGCACGCACCGCGGCCGCCCGCCTATGCGTTCGGGGGCGGCGACGCGCCCGGCAACGACGAGTCGGCGGCCGAGACCACCCAGGTCCTTCCCCGGCGCCAGCCCCGGCCGTCCGCCCGCGACGATTCCGAGGTCCGGGTGATCCAGCCGTCCATGCGGGCCATCGAACCGCGGGGGGATTCGGACGAAGGCGGGCGTAGCGGTTCGCTGTTCGAACCCGCGGTGCGCTCGAACGGCCGAGGCGCGGCCGAGGACGAGGTTCCCGAAGCACCGCCGGTTCGTCCGCACGAGCACGAATCCACGGTGCCCCCTGGTCCGTTCGGCCCGGGTTCGGCCATGCCGCGCCCCGGCGGCGGACGGCCCGCGGAGGAGTTCACCGTGAAGGCGAGCGTCACCGCCCTGCGCTACTGCACGGCGCAATCGCCGCAGTTCGCGCGCATGGTCGCCGAGGTGTGGTTCCTGACCACCGCGGACGCCGAACGTGTCGGCTTCCGCCCGCTCGCCTGACCGCGCACGCGTAAGGCCTCCTGGCGGCGCGCGGCCGGCCGGGAGGCCTCACTCACCCGAGAGACTTCACCGAGAGCGGATCAGACGACGGTCCAGGTGTCGTTCCCGGTCAGCAGGGCCTGCAGGTTCGCCGGCTTGGCGGCCTTGGCCTGGTCGACCTGTGCGCGGGCCTGGTCGTCGTAGGTGGGGCGGTCGACCTGGCGGAAGATGCCCGTCGGGGTGTGGTTCAGGTTCTGGTCACCGAGCCGGGACAACGCGAAGGCGTACGCGGTGTCCGTGATCGTCGGATCGTGGACGACGATGTCGCCGCCACGCGCGGTGATTTCCTCGACCTTGCCGATCTCCAGGCCACCCCAGCCGGTCGTGGTGACGCCGTACTCCTGTGCGGGTCCGAACGTGATCGGCGAACCCGCCTTGAGCGGGATGAGCCGCTGTGCCGCCTCGTCGGCGTCCTTGAGCACGTCGAAGGCACCGTCGTTGAAGATCGGGCAGTTCTGGTAGATCTCCACCAGCGCCGATCCGCGGTGCCGCGCGGCGGCAGTGAGGACCTCGGTGAGCCCGGCCCGGTCGCTGTCCAGCGCGCGGCCGACGAACGTGGCCTCCGCGCCCAGCGCGAGCGAGATCGGGTTGAACGGGGTGTCCACCGAGCCCATCGGGGTGGACTTGGTGACCATGCCCTGACCCGAGGTCGGCGAGTACTGGCCCTTGGTCAGCCCGTAGACCCGGTTGTTGAACAACAGGATCTTCAGGTTCACGTTGCGGCGCAGCGCGTGGATGAGATGGTTGCCGCCGATCGACAGCGCGTCGCCGTCGCCGGTCACGACCCACACCGACAGGTCGGGCCGGGTGGTGGCCAGACCGGTGGCGATGGCGGGCGCGCGGCCGTGGATCGAGTGCATCCCGTAGGTGTTGAGGTAGTACGGGAACCGCGACGAGCAACCGATTCCGGACACGAAGACGATGTTCTCGCGCTTGAGTCCCAGCGTCGGCAGGAACGACTGCACGGTGTTGAGCACCACGTAGTCACCGCAGCCGGGGCACCAGCGGACCTCCTGGTCCGACTTGTAGTCCTTGGCCTTCTGCGGCGCGTCGCTGGTCGGAACGAGGTCCAGGCCGCCCGCGGCGGGTAGACCCAGGTCGGTGGCGGTCATGCTGCCACTACCTCCAGAAGATGATCTTGGGCTTCGCCGGTGTGGCTCATGTGGCTCATCGAACCTCCTGTGTTTTGCGGGACACCCGCACCCGGTCGGTCTCGATGATCAGGGCTTCGCCAGTGTGGCTCATCGAACCTCCTGGGCGCTGATGATGTCGGTGAAGACGTGTTCCAGCTCTTCCGCCTTGAAGGGCAGGCCGGCGATCTTCGTGTGGGAGTGGACGTCGACCAGGAACTTCCCGCGCAGGAGCAGCGCGAGTTGGCCCATGTTCATCTCCGGGACGACGACCTTGTCGTAGCTGCGCAGGATGTCGCCCAGGTTGGCCGGCAACGGGTTGAGGTGGCGCAGATGTGCCTGCGCGATCGGCATCCCGTTGTTGCGCACCCGGCGGCAGGCCGCGCCGATCGGCCCGAAGCTGGATCCCCAGCCCAGCGCCAGGACACGGGCCTTGCCGCCGGTGGGGTCGTCCACCACCAGGTCGGGCACCTTGATGCCGTCGATCTTGGCCTGGCGGAGGCGAACCATCTTCTCGTGGTTGTCGGGGTCGTAGGAGATGTTGCCCTTGCCGTCCTGCTTCTCCAGCCCGCCGATGCGGTGCTGCAGGCCGGGGGTGCCCGGGATCGCCCAGGCGCGCGCGAGGGTTTCCGGATCGCGCACATACGGCCAGAACTCGTCCGAACCGTCCGTGGCGTTGGGCTCGGTGGCGAATTCGACGCTCAGGTCGGGCAGTTCCGTCACGTCCGGGACCAGCCACGGCTCCGAGCCGTTGGCGATCGCGCCGTCGGAAAGCAGCAGCACCGGGGTGCGGTAGGCCAGCGCGATCCGGGTGGCTTCCAGCGCGATTTCGAAGCAGTCCGACGGGGACTGCGGCGCGACGATCGGTACCGGAGACTCGCCGTTGCGTCCGAACATGGCCTGCAACAGGTCGGCCTGCTCGGTCTTGGTCGGGAGTCCGGTGGACGGGCCGCCACGCTGCACGTCGATCACGACGAGCGGCAGTTCGGTCATCACGCCGAGCCCGATGGTCTCGCTCTTGAGCGCGATCCCGGGACCCGAGGTGGACGTCACCCCGAGTGCGCCGCCATAGGCCGCGCCCAGCGCGGCGCCGATGCCGGCGATCTCGTCCTCGGCCTGGAAGGTGAGCACGCCGAAGTTCTTGTGCTTGGACAGCTCGTGCAGGATGTCCGACGCCGGGGTGATCGGGTAGGTGCCCAGCACGATCGGCAGACCCGCCCGCTGTCCCGCGGCCACGATTCCGTAGGCCAGCGCGGTGTTCCCGGTGATCTGCCGGTAGGTGCCGCGCGCCAGCTTCGCCGGTGCCACCTCGAAGGTGGTCGCGAAGGATTCGGTGGTCTCCCCGTAGTTCCAGCCCGCGCGGAAGGCCAGGATGTTGGCCTCGGCGATCTGGGGTTTCCGCCCGAACTTCTCGCGCAGGAACCGTTCGGTGCCTTCGGTCGGCCGGTGGTACATCCACGAAAGCAGCCCGAGCGCGAACATGTTCTTGCACCGCTCGGCGTCTTTCTTGCCGAGTCCGGTGTCGGCCACCGCGCCCTGGGTCAGTGCCGACATGGACACCTGGTGGACCTGGAACGCGGAGAGGGCGTCGTCGTCGAGCGGGTTCGAGTCGTAGCCCACCTTCGTCAGGTTGCGCTTGGAGAACTCGTCGGTGTTGACGATGATCGTCCCGCCCAGCGGAAGGTCGCCGAGGTTGGCCTTCAACGCCGCCGGGTTCATCGCGACCAGCACGTCCGGCCGGTCGCCCGGGGTCAGGATGTCGTAGTCGGCGAAATGCACCTGGAACGAGGAGACGCCCGGGATGGTGCCCTGAGGGGCGCGGATCTCGGCCGGGAAGTTCGGGAGGGTGGCCAGGTCGTTTCCGAACGCGGCCGCTTCGGAGGTGAACCGGTCACCCGTCAGCTGCATCCCGTCACCGGAGTCGCCCGCGAATCGGATCACCACGCGATCCAGTTTTGAAATTTCCGTGGGACGAGTTGCCGACAACGAACCATTCAACGAGCCATTGCCGTTGGCAGTCGTGCTCATGGGTTGGGGAATCCCTCTCTCCCGGCGCCGATACCTCTACCTTACTTCGCGTTTCGGTCCCTCGTGTGACCGTGTGACCCGACTTACCTGTAACCCATGGTAACAGTTACTTTTCGTCGCCGATCAGGCGGTACGGGGGCGGCGAACCCGGGAAAATCCGAGGCTTCTCGTCGCGGCACGATCCCAGTCTCCACGGTGTCCAGTGTCCGGACAGGGCCGCCCTCAGCCGTGGGATCCGGGTTCGTCACGAGCGGGACTTCGCCGGTGTCGCGGGCAGCAGGACGGGCCGGCTCGAAAGCGGCCTCCGTCCACGGTACGCGCTTCTTGCCAGGGGTCCGGATGCTGAGACTTCGACGGTCGGCAGGCTCAGGTGTTTCCCGGTGTGGGCGGGCGTTCGAGCAGTCGCGACAGCACGACGGTGGAGACCGTGCGGTCGACGATGTCCAGCCCGCGAAGCCGTTCGAGCGCGGTCTCCAGCTGGTGGATGTCGGCGGCGCGCAGGTGCACGATCGCGTCGGCCGCGCCGGTGACGGTGTAGGCGGCCACCACCTCCGGCAGCGGTTCGAGCCGGGTGCGGATCCTCGACGGCGCGACATTTCCGCGGCAGTGCACCTCGACGAACGCTTCGGTGCCCCAGCCGAGTGCCTCCGGGTCCACCACGGCGGTGAACCCGCGCAGCACGCCCGTCTCGAGCAGCCGGTCGACCCGGCGTTTCACGGCGGGCGCGGAAAGCCCGACGATCTTGCCGACGTCGGCGTAGCTGGAGCGTGCATTCGCGACCAGGCAGGAAACGATTCGTTGATCTATCGGGTTCACACGCAATGAATAGCAGGTATACGCACAAGAAAGCGCGATTGATTGTCCCTGAATCGAGCCCTTACCGTGGTTTCATGACCGTTCGGGTGCCCCCGGGACTGCCCCCCGAGGACATGGCGTCACTCGCCGTGGCCACCGAGCGTGCCCTGCTCGCCGCGGCGCCGAAGCTACCGACCGCACGGCGGTATCTGATGTGCCCGCCGCGGTACTTCGCGGTCGAGCACGCGATCAACCCGTGGATGGATCCGGCCCGGCCGGTGAACGTCGAACGGGCCATGGCCCAGTGGACCGGGCTGCGCGACACCTATCGCCGGCTCGGACACACCGTCTCCGAGATCGAGGCGCGGCCGGGCCTGCCGGACATGGTCTTCGCCGCGAACGCGGCGACCGTGGTCGGCGGTCGTGTGCTGGGCGCCCGGTTCCGCGCCGCGCAGCGCGCCGCGGAGGCCGAGCACTTCCGCCGGTGGTTCGTCGAACAGGGTTACCGCGACCTCGTGATGCCCGCGGAGATCAACGAAGGCGAGGGCGACTTCGTGTGGACGGGCGGCGTTCTGCTCGCCGGCACCGGTTTCGGGCCCTGCGCCGGGCGCGGGAATGCGCGGGGGAATGCGCGGGGGAATGCATCGTCTTCGCCGCAGGCCGCCGCATCGGCTGTCCCACCGGCTGTCCCACCGGCTGTCGTACCGGCTGTTGTCGGCACGGCCGAGCCGGTGCCGGACAGCCCCTTCCGGACCAGCCCGGCCGCGCATGCCGAAGCGCAGGAGGTGCTCGGTGTCCCGGTGGTGTCCCTGCGGCTGATCGACCCCCGCTACTACCACCTGGACACCGCGTTGTTCGTCCTGCGGGAGGCCACCGAGGAGACGGCCGCACAGATCGCGTACTACCCCGGGGCGTTCTCACCGGGGTCTCGCCGGGTCCTGGCGAGGTTGTTCCCGGACGCGGTCCTCGCTGACGCGCGGGACGCGGAATGTCTCGGTCTCAACGGTGTTTCCGACGGTCGCGACGTCGTGCTCCCGGTGGAGGCGACCGGACTGGCCGGCCGCCTGGCGGAGCAGGGCTACACGCCGGTCCCCGTCGACATCTCGGAGCTGCGGAAGTCGGGCGGTGGCCCGAAATGCTGCACGCTCGAAATCCGCGAGTTGTAACAACCGCTGTGCCCGCTCCGAATCAGGGGATGCACCTTTCGTCGTCCTCCCCCGAACCGGCCGTGTTTCGCACGCCAAGGAGCCGTTATGACAGCCTGTCGCCTGTGCGGGTCGGCAAGCCTTGCCAGCGTGGTCGATCTCGGCGCGACTCCGCCCTGTGAGCGTTTTCTCACCAGGGAACAACTTGATCAGCCGGAACTCACCTACCCGCTGCACCTCAGGGTGTGCACGGACTGCTGGCTGGCCCAGCTCCCCCCGTTGATCACGCCGGAGGATACCTTCACCGATTACGCCTATTTCTCGTCGTACTCGGCCAGCTGGGTGAAGCACGCGCGGGATTTCGTCGATGCGGTGACGGAAAAGCTCGGGCTGGTCGCCGGATCGTTCGTCGTCGAGGTGGCCAGCAACGACGGCTACCTGCTCAAGCACGTGGTGGACAAGGGAATCCGGTGCCTCGGCGTGGAACCCTCGGTGAACGTCGGGCAGGCCGCGCGGGAGGCCGGAGTGCCCACGATGACCGCTTTCCTGTCGCCGGAGACCGGGGCCGCGGTTCGTACCGAGCACGGTCCCGCCGATCTCGTCGTGGCGAACAACGTGTACGCGCACATCCCCGATATCACCGGATTCACGCACGGGCTTCGCGCTCTCGTCGCCGACGACGGCTGGGTGAGCATCGAGGTGCAGCACCTGCTGACGCTGATCGAACGCGTCCAGTACGACACGATCTACCACGAGCATTTCCAGTACTACACGGTGCGCTCGGCCTGCCGGGCGCTCGCGCTCGGCGGACTGTCCGTTGTGGACGTCGAGCTGCTGCCGACGCACGGCGGGTCGATCCGGCTGTGGGCACGCCCGGCCGAGGTCGCCGGCGAGCCGAGCGAGGTGATGGCCGAGGTCCTGGCCAGGGAAAAGGCCGCCGGTCTGCACGAGCTTTCCGGATACGCGGAGTTCTCCGCCAAGGTCACCGGGGTGCGGCTGGAGTTGCTTCGCTTCCTGACCGACGCGGCGGCGCGGGGCAGGACGGTGGTCGGCTACGGCGCCCCCGGCAAGGGAAACACCCTGCTCAACCATTGCGGGATCCGGACCGACCTGCTCGCCTACACGGTCGACCGGAACCCCTACAAACACGGCCGGTTCACCCCCGGCGCCCGCATCCCGGTCCTGCCTCCCGAGCGCATCGCGCAGGACCGGCCCGACTACGTCCTCGTCCTGCCGTGGAACCTCAGAGCGGAGCTGACCCGGCAGCTGTCCTATGTGGAGCAATGGGGCGGCAGGCTGGTGTTCCCGATCCCGCACCTGGAGGTGCTCCCGTGAAGGTCGTGCTGTTCTGTGGCGGATACGGCATGCGGATGCGAAACGGCGCCGCCGACGACGCGCCCAAGCCGATGGCGATGGTCGGACCGCGGCCGCTGATCTGGCACGTCATGCGCTACTACGCCCACTTCGGACACACCGAGTTCGTGCTCTGTCTCGGGTACGGGGCGCACCACATCAAGGACTTCTTCCTCAACTACGAGGAGACCGCGTCCAACGACTTCGTGCTGCGCGGCGGCAAGACGGAGATGCTGTCCACCGACATCGCGGACTGGTCGATCTCCTTCGTGCACACCGGGATCTCCTCCGCGATCGGCGAACGGCTGCGCCGGGTGCGCGACCACCTCGACGGTGCGGACATGTTCCTGGCCAACTACGCGGACGTGCTGACCGACGCCCCGCTGCCGGACATGATCGAGCGGCTTTCCACCGCCGAAGCGGGCGCGTCGATGATGGTGGTGCCGCCGCAGTCGTCCTTCCACTGCGTCGAGCTCGGCGACGGCGGCATGATCGGCGCGATCACGCCGGTGAACGAGATGCCGCTGTGGGAGAACGGCGGCTACTTCGTGCTGCGGCAGGAGATCTTCGACCATCTCCCGGAAAACGGCGATCTGGTCGTCGACGGGTGCGGGGAGCTCGCCAAACGCGGCCGGTTGCTGGCCTACCCCTACCGCGGGTTCTGGAAGCCGACCGACACCGTGAAGGAACGGGCGGCGCTCGACCACGACTACGCGCGGGGGCACCGTCCGTGGGCGCTGTGGGAGCAGCCCCGGGCCATGGCGAGAACCGCATGAGACCGGCGCGAGCCGCACGTGTCCTGCTCACCGGGCACCAGGGCTACCTGGGCACCGTGCTGGCGCCGGTGCTCGCCGCCGCCGGCCACGAGGTGATCGGACTCGACTCCGGCCTGTTCGCGGAGTGCCTGCTGGGTCCCCGGCCCGCGGATCCGCCCGGCCACCGGGTCGACCTGCGCGACGTCACCGCCGGACAACTGTCCGAAGTGGATGCCGTGGTCCATCTGGCCGCGCTGTCCAACGATCCGCTCGGGGCACTGGCACCGGAGCTCACCCACGACATCAACCACCGTGCCTCGGTCCGGCTCGCCCGGTTGGCGCGGGACGCGGGCGTCCGCAGGTTCGTGTATGCCTCGACCTGTTCCGTTTACGGCGCCTCAGGCGGCGACGAACTGGTGAACGAGGACGCGCCGCTGCGGCCGGTGACCCCGTACGCCGAGTCGAAGGTGCGCGTCGAAGAGGACCTGCACGAACTGGCCGACGACCATTTTTCGCCCGTCTTCCTCCGCAATGCCACCGCGTTCGGCCACTCGCCGCGCCTGCGCGCCGACATCGTGCTCAACAACCTCGTGGGGCACGCCTTCCTCACCGGAACCGTGCGGGTGCTCTCGGACGGCACGCCGTGGCGCCCGCTGGTCCACGCCCACGACATCGCCCGCGCGTTCGCCGCCGCGCTCGACGCGCCCCGCCCCGCCGTGCACGCGAAGGCGTTCAACATCGGCACCGAGGCCAACAACGTGACCGTCGCGGAGATCGCCAGGCAGGTCGCCGAGGCGGTACCGGGATCGAAGCCGGTGATCACCGGGGAGACCGGCCCCGACCCGCGCTCCTACCGGGTGGACTTCTCCCGCTTCCGCGCGGCGGTCCCGTCCTTCACCTGCGAGCGGACCGTGCGGGACGGCGCGGTCGAACTGGCCGCCGCGTATCGGAAGCACGGGCTCACCTCCCAGGCCTTCGACCAACGCTTCACCCGGCTGGCCTGGCTGCGCCGGCAGGTCGGCGCCGGCAAGGTGGACCAGACGCTGCGGCGCCGCGGATGACCAGCCAGGAGGCACCCCGCCACGGAAAACACCGCCGCTCACCCACCGCGCCGAAACCACCGGAGACCATCCTGGCCCACGGGTCGCCGCCGACCTCCCACGGCCGCACCGGCGCCCTGCGGGACACGGCACGCGCGATGGCCGGTCGGCTGTCGTGGGGACTGGCCGATCAGGCGGTCTCCAGTCTGACGAACTTCGCGGTCAGCAGCTATGTGGCCCGTTCCCTGGGCGTGGCGGCCTTCGGCGTGTTCAGCCTCGCGCTGGTCACCTACGGCGTTGCGCTCAACGTGTCCCGGGGACTGGCGACCGACCCGCTGATGGTGCGGTTCAGCGGGGTGTCCGAGCAGTCCTGGCGCCGCGCGGTTTCCCGGGCCACCGGAACCGCCATCGGCGTCGGCGCCGCCGCGGGTGCGGCCTGCCTGCTCCTCGGCGTCGCGATCGGCGGCGCCGCCGGCCACGCCTTCGCCGGGCTCGGGGTCGTGCTGCCCGCGCTGTTGTCGCAGGACAGCTGGCGGTTCGCCTTCTTCGCCGCCGGCAAAGGCCGGAAGGCCTTCCTCAACGACCTGGTCTGGGCGGTCGTGCTCGTCCCGGCGATGGTCCTCGCCGACCACCAGGGCAGCGTGACCGCGTTCGTGCTGGCGTGGGGGCTTTCGGCCGCTGTCGCCGCGG
>Ga0310811_10005628_pt1 | contig 15901 bp, 12 predicted proteins | sample YCmetagenome_FD_207642 | JGI IMG/M metagenome (GOLD analysis project Ga0310811, IMG submission 207642) | Soil microbial communities from experimental microcosm in Duke University, North Carolina, United States - YC | ecosystem: Engineered > Artificial ecosystem > Soil microcosm > Unclassified ...
ACGATCAGTATGGCCGGCTGTTGGCGCGCCACATGGGCCAGTACATTCCCGGCAAGCCGACGATCCTGCCGAAGAATATGCCGGGCGCCGGCTCGCTCAATGCCATCAACAACGTCTACAACGTCGCGCCCAAGGACGGGACGTCGATCGCGACCTTCGGGCCGGAGGTCGCGTTCGAGCCGCTGCGCGGTGGCGAGGGCGTGAAGTTCGACACGTTGAAATTCAACTGGATCGGGTCGATGAACCGGCAGGTCGGACTTGCGGTGATGTCGGCGCGTTCGGGAATCCGGACGATCCTCGACGCCCGCACCAAGCAGGTTAGCGTCGGCGCCTCTGGATCGGGCTCGCAATCGAACCTCAATCCGCAGGTCTACAACGCGTTCCTCGGCACGAAATTCAAGGTCATCACCGGCTATCCCGGCACCAAGGACATCACGCTCGCGGTGGAACGCGGCGAGCTCGACGGCATCGCCGGATGGAGCTGGGACAGCCTCAAGCTCGAGCGCCCCCAGTGGGCGACGAGCAAGGATGTCAATCTGGTGCTGCAGGTCTCGGACCGCCGCCATCCGGAAATTCCCGACGTCCCGAACATCTACGACTACGTCGACAATCCGGACGACAAGGCGACGCTCGAGCTGATCTTCGGCCACCAGTTGCTGGGGCGGCCGTTCATGATGGCACCGGGTGTGCCGCGCGAGCGAGTCGAGGCGGCGCGGTGGGCGTTCGACCGCACCATGAAGGATCCGAAGTTTCTTGCCGAGGCTGCGGCCATCCGCCTCGAGATCGACGCCGTCAGCGGCGAGGAGATCGAGGCCCACGTGAAGCGCATCTTCTCGATGCCGAAGGCGCTGATCGACAAGGCGGCGATGACGATCAAGGCCGCGACCGCGGGCAGCCAGTAGGTTCAGTTCTCCGATGTTGGCACAAGACATTCGACTCGATGACCGCGTGGCGCTCGTCACCGGCGGCGCCCGTGGATTGGGCAAGGCGATGGCGGCGGGACTGCTGCGGGCCGGTGCCCGGGTGGTGGTCGCGGACGTCGACAACGACGCGTTGCTCGCGGCGTCGTCCGATCCGGAATGGCGCCTCAGCAACGGGCGCGCGGTCGCCGTCGCGTGCGACATCACGCGCAGGATCGACTGCGAGCGCGCGGCAGAGCGGGCGCTCGAGGCGTTCGGGCGGCTCGACATCCTCGTCAACAACGCCGGACGCGGGCCCAATCACGTCACCAACTCCGCCGCAACCAAATCGCTGAAGTTCTGGGAGGCCGATCCCGAGCGCTGGGATGAGGTCATTCGCACCAACGTCGTCGGCACATTCCTGATGGCGCGCGCGGCCGCGCCCCACATGATCGCGGCGAAGTGGGGGCGCATCATCAACGTGACGACGAGCCTGTCGACGATGCAGCGCAAGGCCAATTCACCCTACGGCGTGAGCAAGGCGGCGATTGAAGCCGAGACGTTGATCTGGGCCCAGGACCTCGAGGGCACCGGGGTGACCATGAACACGCTGATTCCCGGAGGCGCGGCCGACACCGAGTTCGTCTCGCCGCCGACGCGGCAGGCGGCGCTCGCCGGCAAGGCCAAGCTGCTGCCGCCTTCGGTGATGATTCCACCGCTGCTGTGGCTGGCGTCACCGCTGTCCGACCGCGTGACCGGCGCGCGGTTCGTCGGCAAGCTGTGGGATGCGAACGAGCGTGTTGCCGAAGCCGCGGTTCGCGCGCGCGAAGCGCCGGTGCTGCGGCACGCCGACTGAAGGGGAGAGCCATATGAAGATGCGCACGTTTCTCGGAGCCGTCGTCGCGTCGCTGATCGCGTCGGCCGCGGTCCACGCCCAGTCCCCCGATGCCTTCTACAAAGGGAAGCGCGTCACGATCGAAGTTGGATCGGCGGCGGGATCGGGGTACGACGCTTATGCTCGCCTCGTAGCACGCCACATGACCAACCATCTGCCGGGTAATCCGTCGGTGGTGGTGCAGAACCTGCCGGGCGGCGGCGGCCTGACCTCGGCCAATCACCTCTACAACGTGGTTGCGCGCGACGGCACGACCATTGGCAGCGTCCAGCGTGGCCTGCTGATCTCGCCGCTGATCATGCCGGACGGGGTCAAGTACGACGTGACGAAGTTCCGCTGGCTCGGCAGCACCAACGCCGAATCCGGCGTCGTGGCGGTCTGGCACACGGCGCCGTTCCAGACCATCTCCGACGTGATGCAGCACGAGATGGTGGTGGGAGGCTCGGGGCCTTACACCGACAGCGAGACGACGCCGCGCGCCTACAACCGGATCCTCGGGACAAAGTTCAAGATCGTCAGCGGCTATGAATCGACGGCCCCGGTCCTGCTCGCGATGGAGCGTGGCGAGGTGCAGGGGATCGGCAACTCGTCGTGGTCGAACTGGACGACGACCTACGCGCACTACCTGAAGGACAAGACCGTCCGGCTGCTGTTGCAGTCGGGACCGGACAAGAATCCCGATCTGCCCGACGTGCCGATGGCGATGGATCTGGCCAAGACCGAGGCCGACCGCCAGGCCCTCGATCTGCTGCTCGCGCCGAACAAGATCGGCCGCCCGTTCGTGGCACCGCCCGAGGTCCCGCAGGATCGCATCGCCGCCCTGCGCGCGGCATTCGACGCCACGGTCGCCGATCCCACACTTCGCGCCGAAGCGAAGGCGCAGAACATGGACATCAGCCCGGTGACGGGCACGTACATCGAACAGACGGTCGCACGGCTGTACGCGCTGCCGGCCGCTGTCGTAAAGAGAGCCAGCGAGGCGATCCAGCCCGAACGCAAGTAGCGGAAGCCTTTGAAAAGGACGGGAAGCACGATGGATTACCGCAAGTACCGGCCAGTCGATTGCGATGGCCACGTCATCGAGTCGATCGACGACATGAAGCCCTATATGGACGATGTGGTCCGGTATCAGGCCAATCGCCCCGCGCTCCACCACCACAATGTGTTTCCCAATCTCGATGGCGCGCATTTCGCGATCCGGCGCGATCCTCAGTTCCGCGCCAATCGGGTGAATGCGTCGAATGCCCGCGCCGGCTCGCCGGAGGACTGGACGGCCTTCCTCGACAAAACCGGGGTCGAGAGCTCGGTCCTGTTCCCGTCGGAAGGCCTCGCCATCGGCATGTTGACGGGGCCCGACTACGCCACGCGCCTGAGCCGGGCCTACAACGATTACGTGCACGACAAGTTCGCGCGCCCGAACCCGGCCCTCAAGCCGATCGCGCTGATTCCGATGCAGGATCCCGACAGCGCCGTCTGCGAGCTCACCCATGCGGTGAAGGACCTCGGCATGGTCGGCGCGATGCTGCCGTCGGTCGGGCTGCCGCTTCACCTCGGGCACGCCTTCTACGATCCGGTCTATCGCACCGCGGCCGACCTCGGCTGCGTGCTGTGCATTCACGGAGGCTCGTCGCGCGGGATCGGCTTCGACAGCTTCACCAATTACCCGGCGCGCCACGCCCTTCATCACACGCTGCCGCTCGCGACCGCGCTCGTCGCGCTGATCTATCACGGCACGATGGATCGTTTCCCGAGCCTCAAGTTCGGGTTCATGGAGGGCGGCTGTGGCTGGCTTGCGTTCCTGCTCGACCGCATGCACCGCGACAAGAGCTACTACGACAAGATCGATCTGCCGAAGAAGACGCCCGAGGACTATCTCGGCGACGGCCGCATTCTGGTCGGATGCGAGGGATCCGAGGAGACGCTGGCGCACGTCGCAGGGCGCATCGGCGCCGAGGCGTTCGCCTATGCCTCCGACTACCCCCACGAAGTCGATCTGCCGCACGCCATCCATGAGATCGAGGAGGTCGCCGAGCGCAACGATCTCTCCGAGGCCGACAAGTCGAAGGTGCTGCGCGAGAACGCCCGCGCCTTCTTCGGCATCTAGCGGAGAATCAGCCCTTCGTCATCGCGCTGACCTTGGCGATCGCCTCGGGCGACGCCGAGTAGAAGCGCTTGAGCAGCGCGAGCGCGTCCTCGCCGGACATCACGTTGCTGACCTCGAGGCCGGCCTTTTGGATTTCCCCCAGGAAATCGGGGTCCTTGGCGCTGGACACAAAGGCGTCGCGCAGTGCCTTGGCGCGATCGGCCGGAATATCCGGCGGCGCGATGTAGGGGCGCCCGAGCGCGCCCGGGGCGACCGCGAGATCGAGCGCTTCGCGATCGATCTTGTCTTTGACGAACTCAGAGGCGAGCGGGACGTCGGGCAGGTCGGACGCCTTGTCCAGCGCGATCTGCACGATGACTCGCACCTGCTTGTCCTTGATCAGGTTGCCGCGCGCGCGAACCGTCGACCACACCGAGAAGAACCCTTCGACCTCGCCACGCTCGAGCGCAAGGAAGGATTCGTTCGAGCCGGGATATCCGGTGACGATCTTGATTTTGGTCCCGAGAAGGTTGTTCAGAACGCGATAGTTGAATGCCGTCGCAGAACCGCCGTCGGTCGCCGCCGCGGGAATGTCGCGCGCTTTGAGATCGGCGACGGTCTTCACCGGCGACGTGTGCCAGACGAAGAATGTCCCGATCTCGCTGTTCGCGTTGCCGATCCAGGTGAACTTCGTGGCGTCGTAGCGGGCGGCCTTTTCACCGAACAGCGGCTGAAAGGCGACGCCCTGGAGCTCGGCGGCGAACACGCTGCCGTCCTTGGGGGCGACGCTGTAGAGATTGTTGGCGGCGGAAATTCCGCCTGCGCCTGGGACGTTCTTGACCACGATCGAGGGGTTACCCGGCAGGAAGCGGGGCATGTGGCGCGCGAAGATCCGGGCCATGACGTCGTAGCCGCCGCCCGGTGTGGTCGCGACCACGAGATCGATGTGGCGGTTCTTGTAGAACTCGGCCGCAGGCTGCGCCGATGCGGCCTGCGACAGAACGATCGCCGATAACGCCGTCAACCCAATGAAGAAGGAACGCGCCATGGTGCAGCCCCCGCAGTTTTGTTTTGCGGAATACTAGCACGGGCGTCCGGGGGCACGAGTGTGAACCGCGGCTGGCGCGACGTGAGTAGTTATTCGCGTGCGGCGAGCGCTCCGCGCCCCTTCAGAGAGCGCGAGAGGAAATCGATGAAAAGCCGCACGCGGCGCGGTTGATAACGGTCCTTCTGATAGAGCGCATACAGGGTGCGTTCGCTGAGGCGGTAGCCTTCGAGCAACCGCACCATCCGCCCGGAGGCGAGGTCGTCGTCGACGATGTACGCGCCGACCAGACCGATCCCCAGGCCGGCGAGCACGGCATGGCGGATCACGGCATTGCTGCTGGACCGGAAGGACCCCGACACGTCGATCGTCTCGCGCCCGCGCGGACCGGTGAACTCCCAGCGGTTACTGGCTTCGCCGTTCGGCATCAGACAATTGTGCGCGCTGAGATCGGTGGGGACCTTCGGCATCCCGTGGCTGTCGACGTACGCCGGGGTGGCGACGATGATCCGCGGCAGAGCGGCGAGAGGCCTGGCCACCAGTGAGGCGATGTTCACCTGCTGCGGCCGGATCGCCACGTCGAAGCCGCGCGAGATCAGATCGTGCTCGTCGCTCCCAAGCTCGCGCAGCGCGAGGTAGGGGCGAATGCCCGGATAGTCGGTGCAGAAACGCGCGAGCAGGGGAGCCAGCACCGTCTCTCCGAAGGTGCGCGACGAGAGCACGCGGAGTTCGCCCTTGACGTCGCGCCGACGGGACATCAGGCGCTCTTCGATCACGCGCACGTCGGCGAGCACGGCGGCGCAGCTCCGGTAGTACTCGACTCCCGCCGCGGTGGTTCCGATGCGCTGAGTGGTCCGGGTCAACAGCTTCACGTTCAGCAGGCCCTCGAGCTCGAGGATGCGCTTGCTGACCATCGCCCGGGTGACGCCGAGCTCCTTCGCTGCCGGCGTGTAGCCGTTCAGGCGAACGACCGACTCGAAGGTTTCCATCAGCTTGTAGCGATCCATGGCATGTCCCGGCGCTTGTCAACCGTGGGTTGACAAGATTAATCGCTCTTAAGCCTTGCGGGAAGCGCCATTGAGCCAAGAATGCGAGGAAAGCGAGCCGTCGCACCGACGTTCAGGCGAAGCGGCAGGATGGGAGTCCGCATGTCAGGCAGTTACGTCGTTGGAGTCGACATCGGCGGCACCTTCACCGACTGCGTTGTCGCCGATGATCAGGGCCGCATGACATTCGGCAAGGCGTCGTCCACGCCGCCCGAGTTCGCGGTGGGGGTCGTGGACGCGGTGAAGGACGCGGCGCGTAACGTCGGCGTCGGGCTGGACGCGCTCCTCGGTGCGACCCGGCTGTTCTATCACGCGTGCACCATCGGCGATAACACGCTCATCACCCGCTCCGGAGCGGCCACCGGTTTGATCGCCACCAAGGGCTTCGGCGACGCCATGCTGATGATGCGTGGCGGCATCACCGCGGGCCTGCCGGACGCCGAGGCGAATCACTCCTCCGCCCTGACGAAACCCGAACCGTTCGTGCCGAAGCGCCTGATCGCCGAGGTTGACGAGCGTATCGATTTCGAGGGCGAGGTTCTCGTCTCTCTCAAGCCCGAGGATGTCTCGGCCGCGGTTCGGAAGGTCGTCGACCGTGGCGCCGAATCCGTCGCCGTCGCCCTGCTGTGGTCGATCTCGAACAATGCCCACGAACGCTTCATCGGCGATCACATCCGGGCCGAGTTCCCGAATCTGTTCGTCAGCCTGTCGAGCGATGCTGCGTCGTTCCAGGGGGAATACGAACGCACCGCGACGACCGTCTTCAACGCCTACATCGGCCCCAAGATCGGGACTTACCTGCATAACCTTCGCGATCTCCTCCGCCAGAACGGACTGACTCGCGAGCCGCTGATCATGCAGGCCTACGGCGGGGTTCTGGACATCGATTCCACGGTACGCACGGCGGTCGGCACGATCGAGTCGGGCCCGGCCTCGGGGGTCGTGGCCTGCCAGTTCACCGGCAAGCTCGCGGGCATTCCCGACATCGTCGCCGCCGATATGGGTGGGACCACCTTCAAGGTCGGCGTGATCCGCGGCGGCGCGATCGAGCGCGACTATCATCCGACGTTCCTGCGCCATCGCCTGCTGTCGCCCAAGATCTGGGTCGAATCGATCGGCGCCGGCGGCGGTTCGATCGCTTGGATCGAGCCGGACACCGGGCTCCTCAAAGTCGGTCCGCGCGGTGCCGGGGCTCGTCCGGGGCCGGTCTGCTACCGCCGTGGCGGGACCGAACCGACGGTGACCGACGCCAGCCTGATCCTCGGCTTCCTTAATCCCGAGTATTTCCTCGGCGGTCAGATCGACCTCGACATCGAGGGCGCCAGGAACGCGATTCAGGAAAAGATTGCCGGGCCGCTCGGCATGACGGTGACCGAGGCGGCGAATGCGATCCACCGCATCGTCAACGCCCAGATGGCCGATCTCATCCGCAACGCCACCATCCAGCGCGGCCACGATCCGCGCGGCGACACGCTGTTTGCGTTCGGCGGCGCGTGCCCGGCCCATGCCAGTCGCTTCGCCGCGGAACTCGGGATGAAGCATGTCGTGGTTCCGGCGACGGCATCGGTGCACAGTGCCGTCGGCCTGGTCGCCTCCGACGTCGTCTACGAGGACGGCCTGTCGGAGCGGGTGCAGGTGCCGGCGGAGCCGTCGCGCATCAACGCAGTCTTCGCGCCTTTGGTGGCGAAGATCCGCGCCAACCTGCACAAGGCCGGCTTCAGCGAGCGCGACATCACGCTCAGGCGCAGTGTCGACATGCGCTACCGCTACCAGGTCCACGAGCTCAACGTCCCGCTCGATCCGGGCTTCCACAATCTCACCGATCAGGATCTCGAGAAGCTCTACGCCCGCTTCGATGCGCTTTATGAGGAGGCGTACGGCAAGGGTGCCGCGTACCGTGCGGCGGGCAAGGAGATCGTCAGCTTCCGCGTCACCGGGGCGGGGCTCCTGCCGAAGCCGGCGATGCTTCCGGAGGCGCTCGGTGGCAAGGACGCCGCGCCCGCGCGCAAGGGCGAGCGACCGGTTTACTTTCAGGAGTTCGGGCGCTTCGTCCCCACGGCACTCTACGACGTCGGCGCGATGCGGCCCGGGATGGAAATCAATGAGCCGGCGATCATCGAAACGCCCATCACCACCATCGTCGTCAATCCGGGCGACCGCGCCACACTCGACGAGTTCGGCAATGTCCGGATCGCTGTCGCCGGCGCCGCGGTCGTTCGCAGGGAGGTGATCGATGCCGCCACGGTCTGACGTATCCAACCTTCCCGGCGCTCCGGTCGGCACGGTCGATCCCGTCACCTTCGAGATCCTGTCGCACCGCCTGCAGCGCATCGCCAAGGAGATGGGCTCGACCATCGAGCGCGTCGGCGGCACGGTGAACACCACGCAGCTCCATGACTACATGGCGTCGCTGTACCGCGCGAACGGCGAAATCCTAGCTACCGGCGAATCGGCGCCGTGGCACGTCGCCTGCGGCGGCTTCACCGTCAAATGCATCATGGAGCGCTTCGCCAAGTACGACGGCGTCAACGAGGGCGACGCGTTCTTCCTCAACGATCCGTATGTCTCGGCGATCCATCAGTCGGACGTCTACATCGTCTCGCCGATCCACTTCGAAGGCCGTCTCGTCGGCTGGAGTGCGTCGTTCGTCCACGTGATGGACATCGGTGCGCTGTCGCCGGGCGGGAACTCGCCGGACGCGAAGGAGATCTGCCAGGAAGGACTTCGCGTTCCCGGAATCAAGCTGGTCGACCGCGGCGTGCTGCGCAAGGACGTGTTCGACACCCTGATCAACATGACGCGGCGCCCCGACATGGTGGCGCTCGACATCAACTGCCAGCTCGCGGGGCATACGGTCGCCCGCAGCCGGATGCAGGAGCTGTATGCCGCCTATGGCGCCGAGCTGATCGACGCGGTCACCCAGCAGATGATCGATTACTCCGAGGCCGCGCTGCGCAAGCGGCTCGAGCAGATTCCCGACGGCGAGTGGAGCGACAGCGCGACCATCGAATCGCGGCGGCAGACCTGGACGGTCCGGCTCAAACTCAAGAAGACCGGCAGCAATCTCGAGTTTGACTTCGCCGGCACCGATCCGCAGGCGAGCACCGGCGTCAACCTGCCGTATCACGCGACGTTCGGTGCCTGCTTCGAGGGGATCGCCGAGACCCTGGCCTTCGATCTGCCGCGCAACCACGGCCTGTTCCGGCCGATAACGGCCGTCGCTCCCGAGGGTAGCTTGATGAATCCGCGCTACCCGGCACCAGTCTCGATGAGCACGACGTCGGGGGGCGCCACCGCGAAGTTCCTCGTCGTCTCGGTGCTCAACGGGCTCCTGTCCGGCAGCGACGAGTGGCGAAAGGAAGTGATGGTGCGCATCTGGGGTGGGCGGCGGCTGCGCACGTCGGGAATCAACCAGCAGGGTGCGTTCTATTCGACCAGCCTCGCGATGTCGCCGCTCAGCGGCAGCGGCGCGCGGGCGACCATGGACGGTGTCGAGACCTCGAAGCTCGACTTCATGACGTGCGCGAACGTCGAGTGGCTCGAGATGAACTGCCCGATGCTCTTCCTGTTCCGCCGCCACGCAACGGACCGGCAGGGCGCCGGCCGGTTTCGCGGCGGCACCGGCGCGGAGATGGCGTTCACCGTGCACAAGGCGCCGGAAGGCAAGATCAATGGCGTCGCCTATGGCGTCGCTGGTCTCACCAACGGCGGCAAGGGGATTTTCGGCGGTTACCCCGGCGCGCCGAGCGTGGTCGAGCTCCACCAGGGAACGAGCTTGAGCGAGTCGCTCGAGGCCAACACGATGCCGGGAACGATGGACGAGCTCGGGGGGACGCGCAGCGTGCTTCCCTACACCGACTTCGAGATCAAAGCCGACGACGTGCTCTACTACACGCTCGGGATGGGTGGCGGCTACGGTTCGCCGCTCGACCGCGATCCGGAGATGGTGCGCCGCGACGTCGAGGACGAACTGGTGTCGGCCGAGGCGGCCTTCGATGTGTACGGCGTCGTGATCGACGCCGCGACCCTGCGCATGAACGTGGAGGGGACCGAGCGCGAGCGCGCCCGACGTCGGCTCGAAAATCTCAAGGAGGCGTCGTGAACAGGCCCTTCCGCGAAAACCTCGAGCTTGCCGATCATCGCGGCGCGACATGGGTCCGGTGCAGCCGCTGCGGCTATGCGATCGCGCCCTCCGACGAGGACTGGCGCGAGCATTGCACGGTGAAGCGCCTGCCGCCGAGCAACATGGGCCCGCATCGAGAGCTGCTCGAGGGGCGCCTCGTGCTCGAGGAGCGGTATTGCCCCGGTTGCGGCGTGACCGTCGATGCCGATGTGGTCGACGATGCGACATCGGGTATGGCGGGCAAGAGCAGTCGACCGGCCAAACGCAAAGGCAACAAGAGTACCGCGCCGGTGCCGGTCACCCTGCGCGCCAGCGAGACCGCAGTGATCGTTCTCGACTTGCATGTCAAATGCGTCGAGCCGACCCATGCAGGCTATTCGCTCATCCAGACTGTGCCAAAATTCCTCGCGCGGGCGCGGGATGCCGGCGCACATGTGATTTTCATCGTGCCGGCCTGGGATAAAGGGTCTCCGGAAGATCAAATCGCAGGGCAGATGGGGCGGCACGGAGATGAGCCGGTGCTCTATCCGCACGCCTACGACAAGTTCGCGAATGGCGAACTGCAGGCACTGCTGCAGAAGTGGGGGACGAAGACTCTCGTTTTTGTCGGAGGATCGGCCAACTTCTCGATGCTCCACACCGCAACGACCGCAGCGCGGTTGCACAATTATTCAGTCGTGGTGCCGGTCGACGGCATCTATGCGCATTCCGATTATGAAATGGATTACGCGCTTTATCACCTCACGGTGGTACCGCGTCTGCAGGACAAAATTCATTTCGCCAATCTTACGGGAATCGATTTTGCCTGATGCAGGTGCTTGACCGCAGGCTTGGGGAAAGCCTGCGGGATTGGGCAAAAGGGAGGAAGAACATGAGGCCGATTGGTCGCGTTATGTCCCTTCTCGTTGCTGTTGCGGCGTGTCTTGCGTTGCCACCTTTCGATCGTATTGCGAACGCCGATGCGGCTCTTTCGTTCGCGGGGAAGACGGTCACGATCGTTATCGGAAGCGAGACCGGTGGTACGACCGATTCATCGGCGCGCCTCATGGGAACGTTCCTCGCCAAGTATCTGCCGGGCAAGCCGACGGTCATTGTGCAAAACAGGCCGGGCTCGCACAGCATGGCGGCGATGAACTATTTCGCGCAGCGGGTGAAACCCGATGGATTGACGGTGGCCGTCGCATCCATCAGCCAACTCGATCCGGAGAATTATCGGGTCCCGCAGTCCCAGTACGACCCAACCCAATTCAACATGGTGGGGGGCGTGGATCTCGGCGGTGGAATCCTCATCGCCCGGACGGACGCATTGCCGCGGATTCACGACAAGACGGCGCAACCCCTTGTCATGGGCGCACCCGCCGGTCTGCCCCACAGCACGATGCTGATAACGGCCTGGGCCAAGGAATATCTCGGGTGGAATGTCCGCTGGGTCGCCGGCTATCCCAGTCCAACGCCACAGATGATTTTGGCGCTCGAGCGAGGCGAGGTCGACATGACCGGCTTCTCGATCACCGGGCTCACCGATTCGCTCTTCGATCAGAAGAAGTACACGCTGCTCTATCAGTCGGGCACCGCCCGCTGCACACGGCCATCCTCGCTCAAGGAGATTTCACATGTCCCGCTTTTCCGAGCGGCGATGGACGGAAAAATCAGCGATCCGGTGGCGCAACAGGCGTTTGCCTATTGGTGCAACGCCAGTTCGACGCTCGTTTGGATGGCGCTTCCGCCGGAGACGCCGGCGGCTGTGACCGACGTTTACCGCTCGGCTTTCCGCGAGATCGCCTCAGATCCGGAATTCCTGGAGCAGGGCAAGAAATTTTCCGTGGAGTTCACGACGGTCACGCATGAAAGCGTGGATGTGGCGGCCCGGGCTTACGGACAGGTGCCGCCCGAGGTCGTCAGCTACATCCCGAAGATGCTGCTGCGCCAGGGCCTGAAGGCAAACTGATCGTTGCCCCAACCCGCGCGAGATGCGCCTTCCACCGCGTTTCGAATTCAAGAGGACGACAATGGATCACATCAAATTTCCCTATCGGTCTTCGGGCCATCTCGCGCTGATGCACGTCATCAATGAAACGGGAGCCTGGGAGCGCAATGGTCTGAGCGTCGAATTCGACAAGCCTATCGGGAAGCACGAGGCGCACGACCTGGCTCTCAAGGGTGACGTCGAGTTCGTGTCGGGAAATCACATTTCGACCTACGCGGCGCGGGCGCGTGGGGATACGTGGACCTATCTTGGCCAGACCGTGTCGAAGAACAGCATCTCGCTCGTCACCCGAAAGGACGCCGGCATCGATAAGCTCGAAGACGTCCGCCACAGGAAGTTCGGCACTAAAGATGGCCATCCTGGATACAACACATGGCTCTATCTGAAGCAGGCCGGAATTGATCCGGACCGGGACCAGGTGGAACTCGTTCAAGTGGCGAGCGCGATAGATTCCGCCGGTTCACAGTACGGTCGGCGCAAGCGTCTGCCGCAGATGTTGCTGGATAACGATATCGATGCCTGCTTCCTGAGCGAGCCGGAACTGGGACTGGCCGCTCCCCTGGGTCTGAAGGTCATCGATATCCCTGCTCAGGACATGATCTTTTTCATGACGATTTCTTCGACAATGAAATTCGTCACGGAGCATCCGGATATGGTGAAGCAGATGCTCAAATCGGTGCTCGAGGGAATTGCCTATTTCAAGATGCATCGCGATGAAACCATCAAGATCATCCAGGCAAAGCATAACCGGGAAGGTAACCTCGACCTCGCCGGTGCGCAGCGCGTGTATGACGACCTCGCGCCGCGCCTGGAACCCAAGCTCTATCCGTCGTTGCCCGCGGTCTACAACGTGTACCAGGAGGCCTTAAAGGCCGACGAAAAGAACGGCGACGCGAAGCGGATTCATCCGATGGCGTTGTGGGATGTTCATCTGCTTCGTGAGATCGACGATAGCGGGTTCATCACCAACCTCTACAAAAGCCACCCGCATTTGCTGGAAGGCTATGGTGGCTAGATCGCGGTTGCTCAGCGGTGATGTCCTCGCCTGAAGCGGATCCGGAGTTCATGGTCAAGGAGCTCGAGGTCGAATGAGCGCGCGGTTGCCACGGCGTTGGACCATCGCCGCGCTTGTCGGCGTTCTCACCCTGTGGTCTCGCACGGAGTCAGCGGCGGCCGCGTCGTTCTACGACGACAAGATCATTCACATCATCGTCGGCGGTGCCGCGGGCGGCGGGTACGACGTGACGGCCCGTCTTCTGGCGCGCCACCTGCCGGCTCACGTCGGCGGCAACGCCAAGGCGATCGTCCAGAACATGCCGGGCGCCGGCACGGTCAAACTGCCGCTCCACATGTACACCGTTGCGCCTACCGACAGCACGGTGATCGGCGCCTTCAACAACGCCGTGGCCTTCGCTCCTCTGCTCGGCGTGCCCCAGGCGGACTTCGACCCAACGAAGTTCCACTGGCTGGGGTCGCCGTCGACCGAGATTGGGCTGGCAGTCATCTGGCACACGGTGCCGGTGAATTCGATCGAGGATGCCAGGAATCGCGAGGTCATCATGGCGACCTCCGGCGGCGGGTCGTCGGCGGCGTTCTACGGGCGCATCCTCAACACGGTTCTCGGCACGAAGTTCAAGCTCCTCTCGGGCTACTCGGGGATGGGCGAAGCGTTCATCGCCATGGAACGAGGGGAGACCGAGGGCTTCCCGAGCGCACTGTGGAGCAGCCTGCAGGCGACCAAGCCCGACTGGATCCGCGATCATAAGGTCAAGGTGATCCTCCAGTACGGGCGCAAGCCCAGCCCAGACCTGCCGGACGTGCCGGTGGCGCGCGATCTGGCGAAGAATGATCAGGACCGCGTGCTCATCGATGCGGCCATGGCGCCGCTCGAGATGGGGCGGCCGTTCGCGATGGCGCCTCAGGTCCCGATCGAGAACGTGCGCGTGATCGAGGCGGCGATGATGGCGACGTTCAAGGACTCGGCGTTCATCGCCGAGGCGCACAAGCAGATGCTCGAGGTTGACGCCGAGCCGAAGACGGGAGACGACCTGTTGGCCATCGTTACGGAGGTTTACGGGGCGCCGAAGCTGGTGCGCGAGCGGCTGCTCGATTTCTACAAGCAGGATTCCAAGTAGGGTTCAGGAGGAGGACGCGTGTCGGATATCGTTTCCAGGGACGTCACGTGCGGCAACGGTATGCCGGGATATCTCGCCCTCCCGCCGGGGAGCGGCAAGGTTCCGGGCGTGATCATTCTTCATGAGCGCTATGGCTATGTGCAGCATCCGCGGGATGTGGCCGATCGCTTCGCCCGTCTCGGCATGGCGGGATTTGCCATCAACGGCTTCTTCAACTGCGACTTCCAGCCGGCGCTTGCCGACGGCACCAAGCGCTTTCATTTCACCGATCCGCAATCGGTCGAATACGTCCGCGCCGCCATCCGCACCATGACCGAGGAGGCCCCGGTCGACCGAAGCAAGATCGCGTTGCTCGGGATGTGCCAGACCGGGCGGCATCCTTTGGTGATGGCGGCGCAGAAGGGCGAGATCGCGGCGGCGATCTGCTGGTACGGGGCAGGGGCGAACCGGGAGTTCGAGGCGGGACCGCTGTTCCCGCGGCCGCTCGGCGAGGTGATCGCTGACATCGATTGCCCTGTCCTCGGCCTGTTCGGCGAGAAGGACAATCACATCCCGGTGTCGAACGTGCGCCGCATGCGCGATCTGCTCGAACAGAGCGGCAAGACATTCGAGATCAACGTCTACCAGGGGGCGCCCCACGGCTTCCTCAACAACACCATGCTGGAGCGATATCGTCACGAGGAGTCGGAATCGGCGTGGCGCGTGCAGATGGATTTTCTGCATCGCGCGTTCAATGGCGGCTTCGACCGGACGCGTGCCGTCCAGCACTACGCCGCCGATATCGCCGCGGATTATCGCTTCGCGTCGTCGAGCGCTCATGTCTGAAGTCCGTGGAGATCGCAGATGAACCGCGTTTTTGCCAACGCGCTGATGCTGGCGGCGCTGTGCACCGCGTGGAGCGGCGCGGCTGCCGCCGACGCGACCGGCGACTTTTATTCCGGCAAGCGGCTGACGTTCGTGGTCGGTTCCGAGGCCGGCAGCGGCTACGACGCCTATGCTCGGCTCCTGGCGCGAAACATCGTCCGGTTCATCCCCGGTAATCCCGAGGTCATCGTCCAGAACAAGCCCGGTGCCGGATCGATCACGGCGATCAATGCCGTCTACAACACGCTGCCCCAGGACGGCACAGTCATTGTGTCGCTCAACCGCACGGCGCCGTTCAGCCAGATTCTCGGCCACAGCGGGGCACAGTTCGATCCGGTGAAGCTCAACTGGCTCGGCAGCCTATTCGAGGAGATCGGGCTGCTGGTCGCGGACAAAAAGGCGAAGGCGCCGACGCTGGCCGACGCGCGGCAAACGCCGGTCATCATCGGCGCCACGTCGCCGGGCACCGACAGCGTGATCTTCCCGGCGCTCCTCAACAACACCATCGGCACCAAGTTTCAGCTCGTCCAGGGTTACGGCGGCATGGACGGCATCTATCTGGCGTTTGCCCGCGGCGAGATCCAGGGTCAGGAGAGTTCGCTCGAATCCACCCGGCGCAAGATCCCGAACTGGCGCTCCGAGACCGACATTCTGGTGCAATTTGGCCTGCGCAAGCACCGCGATCTGCCCGACGTTCCGCTGGTGCTCGACCGCATCGATCCGGCCTGGGTCGTCCCGGGCCTTACGGTTCAGGAGGTTACCGACTTCTGGCGGTTCATCCTTGCACAGACGCGGATCGGCCGACCGTTTGCCCTCGGGCCTGG
>Ga0310811_10005629_pt1 | contig 15901 bp, 11 predicted proteins | sample YCmetagenome_FD_207642 | JGI IMG/M metagenome (GOLD analysis project Ga0310811, IMG submission 207642) | Soil microbial communities from experimental microcosm in Duke University, North Carolina, United States - YC | ecosystem: Engineered > Artificial ecosystem > Soil microcosm > Unclassified ...
GATTTTGCTCGGCGTGCTCGGCGCGATCGGCGGGCTGCTGCTCGCCATCGGCGCGTTCACCGCGCTGCAAGAATTGTCCGCGCGACGCCGGGGGATTTGACGGATGGCGTGCGGCAAAGAGCGACTCTCGTTCGGAAAGGCGATCGGGTGGGTGTGCGGCGGCTTGGCCGCCGCCCTCGTGGCGAGTTCGGCATGGGCCGACGGCGCGAGCGCGGCGCGGTCGGCGGGCGCATCGCCGGCTGCCGCTTGCACGTTCGACTGGCCGCTCTGGGACAGATTCAAGCAAGGATTTCTCTCGGCCGACGGGCGTGTGATCGATGTCGGTTCGGCCGACGAACGTACCGTATCCGAGGGGCAGGGATATGCGCTGTTCTTCGCGCTCGTCGCGAACGATCGCGCCAAATTCGACGAAATCTTGCGCTGGACGGAGAACAACCTCGCGGCCGGCGATCTGACGAGTCACTTGCCCGCTTGGCTGTGGGGCCACGGGCAAGACGGCAACTGGCGCGTGCTCGACGACAATTCGGCGTCCGACGCCGATCTTTGGATTGCCTACACGCTCATGCAGGCGGGCGCGCTGTGGCACGAACGAAGCTACACGGCGCGCGGCGCGGTGCTCGCTCGTCACATCCTCGAGCAGGAAACGGCCACGCTGCCGGGCCTCGGGCTGACATTGTTGCCGGGCCCCCAGGGGTTTCATCCGAACCCGGACGAGTGGCGCGTCAATCCTAGCTATGTGCCGCTCCAGATCTTGCGCGGCCTGGCCGCTCAGCAGCCGGACGATGCTCGGTGGGCGCGATTGACGGCGTCGGCATCCACGCTGCTGCAGGACTCGGCCCCGCGCGGATTCGCGCCGGACTGGGCGCGCTATCGCACGGGGCAAGGGTTCCTGCCCGATACCGACACGCAAGGGCGCGGCAGCTACGACGCGATCCGCGTCTACCTGTGGGCCGGGATGCTCGATCCGACCGGCGCGGGCGCGAAGCGCCTGCTCGAGCACTTCAAGCCATTTGCCGATTACATCGCGGCGCACGGCGCGCCCTACGAATCGATCGATACGACGACGGGCGAGGCGAAGCAAACGGGTAACGCCGGCTTTTCCGCGGCGGCCGCGCCGTTTCTGGCCGCATTGGGCCAGACGGCCGCGGCCGACGCGCAGGTGCGGCGCGTGCAATCGCTCGAGGCTCAGGATCCGCCGGGCTACTACACGAGCGTGCTGACGCTGTTCGGGTTGGGTTGGCGCGATGGCCTCTTTCGGTTCAAGGCCAACGGCATGCTCGACGTTCGGTGGAGGGCGGCGTGTCCGGGCGCATCGCAATGAAGCGTCGCGCTGGCGTCGGAGCCCGTCTCGTCGTGCAATGCGCGATCTTGACCTCGCTCGCGTGGACGGCGTGTGCGAAGGCCGTCCCTTCTTCCGATGCTCGCGCCTCGTCGCCCGCTCCGCAGGCGATCACCCCCGAGGCGCGTTTGCTCGCGACGGCGCGCATGTGGTCGGCGAAGCATCGCGACGACCTTGCATGGCAGGCCGTGCAAAAAGCGATGTTGATCGCGCCGGACGATCCCGTGCTGATCGGCCTGGCCGTTCGGATCAGGTTGCGTTTGGGCGATGCTCGCGGCGCGGCGGCTATGCTCGACCGGCTGAAGGCGCGTCAGCCGGATGCCTCGACCACCCAGCAGCTCGAGGACGAATTTCGTGCCGCCACGAGCGGGCGCGGCGAATTGGCCACGATTCGATTGCTCGCGCGCAGCGGGCAAAACGAGCAGGCGGTGGAGCGTCTGCACACGCTCTTTCCTCATGGTGCGCCGCCCGGCGCGCTCGGGGCCGAGTATTACCAGATCCTGTCGGGCACGCCCACCGGGTACGTGCAGGCGGTCGACGGGCTGCGCAGGCGTATCGCGGCCGATTCGAGCGATTCGGCGGCGGCGCTGGTCCTCGTCGGCTTGCTCAATCAACGCGGTGCAACGCGCGCTGAAGCGAATCGACTCGCGTGGGCGCTGGCGGAACGCAAGGACGTCGACCACACCGAGGCCATGAATGCGTGGCGAGCCGTGCTGCAGTCGGCCGGCGAAGATCCCGCTTATCTCGATGCCGTGCATGCGTACTTGGTGCTCGAGCCCGACGACAACGAGTTCAAGGACCGGGCCGCTGCGCTGGACGCAGAGCGGCAGGCCCAACTGAAGCTCGAGCGCGACCCCGACTACATCGCGCAGAAGCAAGGGCTGCGCGCATTGTCCAGAGGCGATCTGCCGGCGGCCGAAACGCTGCTTTCGCGAGCCGCCAAAGCCCGCGCAAGCGATGCCGACGCTATCGGCGGTCTGGGCCTCGTGCGCTTGCGCGAGGGGCGGCAAGAAGAGGCGCGCGCGCTGTTCCAGCGAGCCGCGGCCCTTGCGCCCGACAACCGTTCGAAGTGGGACGGGCTCGCCCGTACCGCGCTGGTCTGGGGGACGATCGCCAAAGGGCGCGAGGCCGCCGCCGCGGGGCGCCCGCAAGAGGCGCAGCAGGCGGCGCAATCTGCGCTCGTGCTCGACCCGGGCAACGCGCAAGCGAAGCAATTGCTCGCCGATGCATGGCTCGCGCAGCGCAATTGGACGGCCGCCGAGCCGTTGCTGCGCGAACTGCTCGCCAGCCGCCAACTCGACGTGGGCGCGGTGGAAAGCATGCAGACGCTGCTGCGCGAGACCGGGCGTGAAAATCAGATACCGGGCCTGCTCGATGCGCTCAGCCAGCGGTTTCGGGATCCGGCCGATCGCCAAGGTCTGGCGGGACTGCGCGCGGATGTCCTGACGCGGCAGGCGCAGCAGCTCGCGTCGACGGGCAAGCTTGGCCCGGCCGCCGAGCACTACGAGAAGGCGCTGCGTTTGGCGCCGGATGCGCCGTGGACGCGCTTCGCGCTCGCGCGCATCTATCGCGACCTCGGTTTGCCGCAACTGGGGCGGGCGGTGATGGACGATGGGCTGAAGACGAACCCATCGCCGGAACAGCGCTATGCAACGGCCCTTTATCGCAGCTCCGTCGACGATTTGACGGGGGCGCAATCGGTTTTGGCGGGCGTTGCGCCCGATGCGCGCACCGACGGCATGCGTGCGCTCGCACTTCGGCTCGAGGCGCAAGTCGCGCTGCAAGAGGCGCGTGTGGCGTTCGCGAGCGGCGACGCACAGGTCGCGGCGCACGCACTCGATACCGCACGCGAGAAAGGCGGCGGCGATCCGTACGTGACGGCATCGATCGGCGCCTTGCTCATCGACGAAGGACAAACCGATCAAGGCTTGGCGCTGATGCGCGATTGGATGGCGCGGCATCCGACCGAGACCGATACCGATGTTCGATTGCGATACGGCGATCTGCTCGGCAGTGCTCAGCGCGATGACGACTTGGCCGCTTGGCTAGCCCGGTTGCGCCGCGAGCCGCATTTGACGGCGGAGCAGAGCGCGCGGCTGGAAGATCAATCTTTGCGGCTCGTGCTGCGCCGGACCGACGCGGCGCTCGACGACAAAGACTTCGCGCTGGCGCGGCGCCGCTTGGCTGAGGCGAGTGCGGCCGGCAAACGCGACAAGCGATACGCGTTCGAACTGGCCGATCTCGAGCGCGCACAAGGCCATTTCGCCGCCGCACGCGCCGCGCTTGCGCCGGTGCTGGCGCATTCGCCGCAAGACCCCGAGGCACGCCTCGCGCTCGCGCGCGTGCTCGAAGACAGCGGTGAGCGCAGTGCGGCGCTGCGCATCGTGCGCGAGGTGCTCGACGCCGCACCGCCGGACGATATCGACACGCGCCTGTCGGCCGCGCGCCGATTGACGGCGCTGCGCCAGCCGCAAGAAGCGGCCCACATCACGGACGCACTTCGAACCGCCTATCCGGCGCGCTCCGATGTGACGGTCGAAGCGGGGCGGGTGGAAGAAGAGCTTGGACGCTACGACCAAGCGGCAGCGCTCTATCGCCGCTCGCTCGCGCAGGAGCGCGCGGCTGGCATCGTCGCGCGCGGCCCGGACGGCACGCCGGCGCAAGGCGCGTTGGCCGATCTCGAACAGCGGCGCGATCCCGAGATCGAGGCCGGCTGGATGCCGGCGTTCAAATCGGGCGACCCGGGCATCTCCGATTACCACGCGCAGCAGGTGCCGATCTATATTCAGATGCCTTACCGCTACGAGGGCCATGTTTTCCTGCACCTCGATACGGTTCACTTGGATGCAGGCACGCTGGCGGTCACCGATCCATCCACTTTCGCACTGCGCACGTTCGGCACGTTTTCGGCGTTCCCGTCGATTACCGGCGTGCCGGTCCACGTCTTGCATCAATCGGCGACAGGCGTGGCCATCGGCACGGGCTTCGTCTCCGACGCCTGGCGTTTCGACATCGGCACGACGCCGCTCGGCTTTCCGATTCACTACATCGTCGGGGGCGTCCGCTATCGTTTCGACGCGGGGCCGGCGAGTTTTTCGGTCAGTGCGTCGCGCCGGCCGGAAACCAGCAGCGAGCTCTCCTACGCGGGCCTGCGCGATCCGTGGACGAACGCCGTGTGGGGCGGCGTGCGCCGCGACGGCGTCGATTGGCATACGGGCATCGATTGGGGACGATTCAGCCTGTTCTCCGAACTCGGCGCCGGCGTGCTGACGGGCAAGCATGTCGCGTCGAACCAAGAAGTGACGCTTCGAACGGGCTTCACGACGCCTGTCTACGAGGGCAGGAGCATGCGCGTGAGCACGGGGCTCGTCGGCAACGTTTGGCATTACACGAACAACCTGCGCTTCTACAGCTACGGTCAAGGCGGCTACTACAGTCCGCAGATGTACATGTCGCTCGGCGTGCCGATCGAATGGAACGGCAGGCGCGGACCGCTGACGTGGGATCTGACCGCGACGGTCGGCGTGTCGCACTCGTACGAAAAGGATTCGCCCTACTATCCCAACGGCTTGCCCGCCGGGGTACCCCAGCCTCCCGCGGGGCAAAGCCTCGTCTACACGGGCGGCTCGGGCGGCATAGGATTCTCGTACGGTTTGAGCGGCGTGGTGCAGTACCGATTCAATCCGCGTTTAGTGGCGGGCCTGCGCGTGGACATCGACCATGCGCACGATTACGCACCGAGTTCCGGCATGGTCTACGTGCGGTATTCGTTCGACGCGCGCAAGCCGGACACGAGCCTTTCGCCGAAGCCGGTCAGCCTCTATTCGAGCTACTAGCCCTATCAGTCACATGGACGAACGCAATCAACCCTCGAGCCAGCGCGACAGCGCGGACGGAGCCGATACGAACGGCGGCGCCGGCGCGCCCGCGGCCGGCCAGCGCTCCCCCCGTTTCGGCGCGCTCGTGCGCGAGGCGGTCGCGGCGCACGCCGGCAGCGGCAGCCGGCTCGCGATCGACGCGTTGCCCGACGAAGTCGCGCGGCTCGCACCGGGCCATTTCTATGCCATCTATGCCAAGCCGCGCACGGCGGCGTGCGACGCGCTGATTTGGGCCAGCGCGAAGGCCGCGAACACGCGCCATGTGACGATCGTCCTGTCGCGCCCACGCGCTCAGGCCGCGGCGCAAATGCGCGCGCTCGGCTTTCGTCCGGGCATGCCCGCCCAAGGCTGGCCGCGCAATCTGAACGTGCTCGCGATGCCCGATGAAAGCGGGGAGCCTTTGGGCGACGGTCAGCCGGCCGACGCTGTTGCCGCGCCCGTGCAATCGGGAGGACGGATCGCATTCGCCCATTTGTTCGGCGGCCTGCGCGCGCTCAAGCGGTTCGGCTTTCGATCGAATGCGCTGTATTTCATCGAAGGGGCCGAGCGGTGGCTATCTTGGGGCGATGCGGATGCGTTGGCGCGTGAGGGCCGGCTGCTCGCAAACTGGTGCGAGGCCCGGCGAATCGCACTCGTGTTGCTGCTCGATCCGGCAAGGATAGGCGGGACGCCCGAGCGCGACGAGACCGTCGACGCCTTCATGACGGACGAACTCGCTCAACGGGCGGGACATCTCGAGTTTCATGGCGCCTGCGCGGGCATGGCCCGCATGGGGCGCACGCATGGCGAATTGCTTTGGCATGTCGATTTCTGGCGTACGGGCCGTGCGCTGGCGACAGGCGAGACGCGTGCGCTGCGCTTCACCGACGATGGGCGGCTATCCGTCGCGCCCGAGGTCGTCGATGTCCAGGCGCAAGCGGCGCTGCGTCTCGCGCGCGACGAATCGCGCGTCGTTGCGACGCACGCGGTCGTCGCCCGCGAGAGCTGGGTGCCTCCGGAATGGGACATCGTCGAAGACCAGCAGGCGGCCGTCGCCGCATGCGTCGGGGCGCAGGCCGCGACGGTCCTGCTCGATTACCGCGATCGATCGACGCTCGAGGCGTTGTGCGCCGCCGTGCATACACTGCGCCGCGAATGCGGACGGGCGCTCAAGATCGTCGTGGTCGAGCGGCGCGAGGCCTTGCGTCATCAATACGAATTGCTGCTGCTCAGTCTCGGCGCGAACCTCATCATCGGCCGAGAATTGCCGTTCTCGCGCGTGCAGTCGTTGCTGCGCTCGCTGCAAGGCCAACTCGATACCCGGCCCGTGGCGCTCGACTATCAAGCGGCGCTGGCCGCGGCATTGACCGACGACGTGCGAGGCTACTTGCCCGTGCCCGCGTTCTGCGAGCGCATCGAAGCGGTGCTCGCGCGCGGCGCGGTGCTCGATTTGCCGCATGTGCTGGCGAAGATCGCATTGCTGCCCAACGTGTCGCACGCCGAAGCGTTGAAGCAATGCGCGCCCCGTCGCGCCGGCGATGTGGTGACCGCCGACGCGGCGCATCTCTACGTGTTCTTGTTCGCATGCCGATTGCCCGATGCCGACGTGGCCCTCGCGCATATCTTCACGACGGCTGTCGAGCACCTGTCGGATCGCGTCGTTTATCTGGCCGAAGCCAGCATCGAGCGGGAGATGAAGGCGCTGGCGGACACGAATCGGCGTTCGCCTATCGCCGATTTCAGCGATTTGTTCCCCGCCGCGCCGGTCGGCGAGCCACGGCGCCCGGCCGTGGAACCGAGCCTGGCCGATGCGGCTCCTGCCGACGCTGCGGCGTCTCAGCTTCAGGCTGTTGAAAATATGCTCGCAAAGATCAATCGGGACGAAACGGCAGCGCGGCGCCCCGCAGCCGATGCGGCGCCGCGGCCGCCCGGGCTTCGTCGCGGCGCGGAACCCTGTCCCATGCCGGTGCGCGGCCAAGGGGGCCCGACATGATCGTCTTCTTATCGATCTGCTTCGCCGCCGGCATCGTCATTGCGATTCCGGTTTGGATCGTCTCGCAGCGCTTCGGCACACGCCGGGGGTTGCATGAAGCGCGTCGTTTCAACCCCGAGGATGCCGTGCCGTACCGCATCGAACCCGTCGCGCTGAAGGGCCGGCTGATGCCCGATCTCGATGGCGCCGAAGACGAGGTCGGTCATGGCGAGCAGGGAGGCGCTCGATGAAGACCGTTGCGCTCGTTTCGACCGTAGGAGGCGCGGGCCGCACCACGCTGACCGCGGCGTTGGCCGTTCTCCTCGCGCGTCGCAGCCACCCTGTCGCCGCGCTCGATCTCGATCCGCAGAACATGCTGGGCGCGCACCTCGGCCTCGACGCGTTTGCTGCAGCGGGGCTCGCGCAGGCGATGGCCGGCCAGGCGCCTGCGTGGCAAGGCAATACCTGGCGCAATGCGGAAGGTGTGCTGTTCGTCCCGCACGGCGAGACGACGCTGGCCGAGCGAGCGGCCTACGAAGCCCGGCTTGCCGCGCAGCCCCGCTGGCTTGCCGATGCGCTCGAGCAAATCGATTTTCCGGCTCACGGCGTCGTGCTCGTCGATGCGCCGCGCTTTCCTTCGCAGCAGGCCGAGCAAGCGATTCGCTCGGCCGACCTCGTGCTGTGCGTGACGCCGCCCGAGCCTGCCGCATGCGCGACCCTGGCCCGCTGCTTCCCAAGCTTGCGCGAAGCGGCTGGGACGGTAAAAGTCATCGTCAATCGGCTCAACCCGGCGCGCGAAATGCAGCGCGATGCGCTGGCATTGCTGCGCGCCGCGGTAGGCGACGCGCTCGAACTCGCGCATCGCGTGCATTTCGACGCGGCGATGCCCGATTCTCTCGCTCGCGGCGGATGGATTTTCGATGACGTGCCTTATTCGCAAGCGTCGCACGATCTTCACGGCTTGGCCAATTGGCTCGACGTCTGGCTGGAAAACGATGCGAACGCCGGTGCGGATGCGCGCGCGGGCTCGGAGCCGACGCGATGAGCGCGCGAATCGCACGAGGGTTGCGCGGCATGCGCGCGCGGTTGATCGAATGGTTCGCCCTGGGTCTCGGGTTGCCGCGCGAGCGCACGGCGCTCGATTGGTTCGTGCGCCTCGTGTTCATGCCGCCACGCGGCGGCAAGCCTGATCATCCGCGACGCTTGTCGCGTCTGGCTTTCCGTACGCTGGCCGAACAATGGGGCGTGCTCGATCCGCATAGCGTGCGTTCGTGGTTGTGGCGCGCGTTTGTTCGGCCGCCGCGTGCCCGTGTGCGCCCGGACGTATCGCGCGCACGCGAAACGCTCGATCGGCTGGAACGATGGTTGACGCCGGCGGCGCTGTTCGTTCGGGGCGCGTGGCGCAAGGTCGAAGATTTGCTGGGCCGGCTGCCTTGGGACCGCTGGGGCAATGCGCTCGAGCGCGGCACGCAGCGCCTGGGGCATGCGCGCCGTCTCGTTTTGGCGCTGGCCCTGTTCGGGGCGTTGCTGTGGGCCGGTGTCGGCGTTTCCCCGCTGCAGGCCAGCGGGCAGATCCAGTTCTTCGTGCTGACGATCGGGCTCGCGCTCGTGGTGCGTCGCTTTCCGGGTCGGCTGCCCGTGCTCATTCTCGCCGCGCTGTCGCTGCTCGCGATGGGCCGCTACATCATTTGGCGGGTGACCCAAACGCTGGACTTCCGCACGCCCACCGAAGCAATCGTCGGTTACGCGCTGTTTTCCGCGGAAGTCTATACGTGGATGATCATGACGCTCGGCATGATCCAGACGGCTTGGCCGCTGAACCGCACGGTCGCACGACTGCCGAGCGACCCGTCGACTTGGCCGAGCGTCGACGTCTACATCCCCACCTATAACGAACCGCTTTCGGTGGTACGGCCCGCGGTGTTCGCGGCGCAAGGTATCGACTGGCCTTCGTCGAAGCTTCGCGTGTACCTGCTCGACGACGGACGACGCCCCGAATTCGAAGCGTTCGCGCGCGAGTCGGGCATCGAGTATTTGACGCGCACGGACAATCGCAACGCCAAGGCGGGCAACATCAACGCGGCGCTTACGCGCACGCAGGGCGAATACATTGCGATTTTCGACTGCGATCACGTGCCGACGCGCTCGTTCCTGCAGACGACGATGGGCACGTTCCTGCGCGATCCGAAGTGCGCGATGGTGCAAACGCCTCACCACTTCTTCTCGCCCGACCCGTTCGAGCGCAATTTGGGCACGTTCCGCCGCGTGCCGAACGAAGGCAAATTGTTCTACGGCCTAGTTCAAGCCGGCAACGATCTGTGGAATGCCTCGTTCTTCTGCGGCTCGTGCGCGATCATCAAGCGTGGGCCGTTGGAGGCCGTGGGCGGCGTAGCCGTCGAGACCGTGACGGAGGACGCGCATACAGCCCTGCGGTTGCATCGCAAAGGTTACACCACGGCCTACTTGCCCACCGTGCAGGCTGCCGGTCTGGCGACGGAAAGTCTGGCCGGGCACATCAAACAGCGCACGCGCTGGGCGCGCGGCATGGCGCAGATCTTCCGTATCGACAATCCGTTTCTCGGTCGCGGGCTGGGCCTGTTCCAGCGGCTGTGCTACGGCAACGCGATGATGCATTTCTTCTACGGCGTGCCGCGCTTGATTTTCCTCGTCATGCCGATGGCGTACCTATTCTTCCAGCTGTACTTCATCAACGCGGCGGCGACGACGATTGCGAGCTACGTGCTGCCGTACATCTTCCTGTCGAATGTCGCGAATTCCCGCATGCAGGGAAAGTATCGACATTCGTTCTGGGCCGAGGTCTACGAATCGGTGTTGGCCTGGTACATCGCGCTGCCGACGACGTTTGCCTTCTTCAGCCCGAAACACGGCAAGTTCAACGTGACGGAGAAAGGCGGGCGCGTCGACGAGGGCTATTTCGACTGGGCCGTATCCAAGCCGTATCTGGTGCTGCTCGGCTTGAACGTCGTGGCGTTCCTGGCCGGCGTGTATCGGCTGTCGTTCGATGCGAACGGCGAAGGGCCGACGATCGTCATGAACATGGTATGGACGATCTACAACTTGGCGCTGCTGGGTGCGGCGGTCAGCGTCGCGAGCGAGGCCAAGCAAGTGCGCGTCACGCACCGCATCGCCATGCGCGTTCCCGCCACGCTGCTGCTGCCGGACGGGACCACCGTCGCGTGCATGACCAGCGACTATTCGACGGGCGGCTTGGGGCTCGAATTGCCCGCGGACGGCATCGTGCTCGACGGCGGCCAAGCGCTACACGTGACGCTGAGCCGCGGGGACCGGATGTTTTATTTCCCGGCGCGTGTGACGCGGCTGGCCGGTCGTCATTTGGGCCTGCAGTTCGAGACGCTGACGCTCGAGCAGGAGCGGCAATTCGTGCAATGCACGTTCGGGCGCGCCGATGCGTGGCTCAGCGGCGGCGACGAGACGAAGGAAGACATGCCGCTTGCCGGGTTCAAGGAAGTGATGCTGATGGGCATCGAGGGCTATGCGCGATTGGCGCAGGGCGCTCTGCGCTCGGTGCGCTCGCTGCTGGCGCTCGATCGCGCTCGATACTGACGATGGAAATCCGTTCATGACGTTCTGGAATCTTTATTTCATCCTGAAGCTGTTTCTGTTCGCGACGGGACACTTGAAACCGGTGTGGCTCGCGAACATTGCGTTAGTCGCGCTGCTTGCGTTGACGAGCCCCATCCGTCATCGTGGCTTGCGCGCATTGCGGTTCATCGGGGGGCTTGCCGTAGGGGTGCCGCTGCTCTACTACGAAGCGATCGTTCCGCCGTTCTCGCGCGTGATCGAAGAGTTTTCGGGGCTTGAATCGTTCACGGCCCGCTACTGGTGGGAGCTGGCGCAGCGGTTCTTGCCGCCCGCGCTCGTCATCGGCGTGCTTGCCGTGATCATCGGCCACTGGATCGTCAATCGATGGCTGCGCGTGACGACGTTCGTTGTCCTCGCATTGGTCGTCTTGCCGGTATGGAACGCCGCGAATCTCGTCGTCACGGCGGCGCAGAACGTCTCGGCGGCAGGCGCACGAAAGGGTAACAACGTCGTCGAACAGCCGCTCGATCACAATGCCGCGCTGGCCGCGTTCCGGACGGCGGAGTCGCAGCGACAGGTGACGTTCGGCAAACTCAGCAGCGATCCCAACCAGCAGTTCGACGTCATCATCCTGCATATCTGCTCGTTGTCGTGGGACGATCTCGACGTGTCGAAGGCGCGCGATAACCCGATGCTGAGCCACTTCGACTACCTGCTGACTAACTTCAGCACGGCCGCGAGCTATAGCGGCCCCGCCGCCATACGCGTGTTGCGCGCGAGCTGCGGGCAAGAGGCGCACGCGGACCTTTACAAGGCGGCGCCGCAGCAGTGTTATCTGCTCAGCGATCTGGCGCGTGCGGGATTCACGCCGCAAGTGCTGATGAATCACGACGGCCACTTCGACAACTTCCTCGACCTGGTCAAGCAGAACGCGGCCGTGCCGAACATCCCGATCGAGTCGAACGCGAACGCGACGGTGTCGATGCATGCGTTCGACAATTCGGTCATTCATGACGATTATTCGACCTGGTCGAATTGGTATGCACAGCGCGCGCAAACGCCGGGCCCCGTTGCGCTCTACTACAACACGATCAGCTTGCACGACGGCAACCGCGTCGTCGGCAAGGAAAATTTGACGAGCATCGCTTCATACCCGTATCGCGTCAACACGCTGATGAACGAAGTCGACCAGTTGGCCGATCTGATCGCGAAGTCGGGGAGGCGCGCTGTGATCGTTTTCGTGCCCGAGCACGGCGCCGCACTGCGCGGGGATGAAAATCAGGTCGCCGGATTGCGCGAGATTCCGACGCCACGTATCGTTCACGGCCCGGTAGGTGTGCGGATCGTCGGACTGCCCGGGGCGCATGGGCCGACGACGGTCATCGACAGCCCGACGAGCTTCCTCGCCCTGGCGCAATTGTTGTCCAACCTGGTGTCGAACAGCCCCTTCAAGCCGGGCGCCGTGCTTTCGCAGTATGCGTCCGGTTTGCCGCAAACGCAGATGGTCGGCGAAAACGAAGGGACCGTGACGATGAAGACGGCGACAGGCTATGCTGTAAAGACGCCCGACGGCGTATGGGTGGATCAAAAGTGACGAACGAGACGAACGAGACGAACGGTACCGGTTGGCCCGTCAACGACATCGGGGGGCTCGCTCGCGAGGTGCCCGAGGTCGATCCTCGGCGCTACTTCGACGAGCAAGCGCGCGTGGCCTACGAGGACGCGCTGGTCAAGTGGCCGGTCCTGGCGCGCCTGATGGGGCTGGTCGACGAGGAAGGAAACGAGCAGCCGCCTGTCACCGCGACACCGCAAAAAGCGTCGCATTCATTAAAAGCTTGAACGCTTCGCCCAGCAGCACGGCGCCGGCAACGCCCGCGCACCACAGCGCGATGAACCAGACCCAGCGGGGCAGCGCCAAGCGGGGCGCGGCGCGCGTGCCCTTAGTGATAATGATGTTCGCCATGGCGTACCTTCCCGCGAAATACCCAATAGCCCAGCATCGTATAGGCCATGATGATCGGCAAGATCACGACGGCGCCCGTCAGCGTGAACTTCAACGTGCGTTCGGGTGACGCGGCTTGCCACAGCGTGACCGATGACGGAATGGCATAAGGCCATAGCGTCGCGAGCAGCCCTGCATAGCCGAGCACGACGAATGCCGTGGCGAGCACGAACGGACGCGTGTGATGACGATCGCGCGCCGCGCGTCGCATGAAGTACGCGCAGATCGCGACGAGGAACGGTGCGGGCAGCATGCGGCGGAACCACTCGCTGTCGAACCAGCGCGCCGCCACGTTGGGCTCTTGCAGCGGCGTCCAAATGGTGACGGCTACGATGAATGCGATCAGCACGAGCGTCAGCGGCCAAACGAGGCGATGCAGCCGGCGTTGCAGATCGCCCTCGGTCTTGGCGACGAGCCAACAGCAGCCGAGCAACCCATACGTTACGACGACGCCCAGCCCTGTCAACAGCGCGAACGGCGTGAGCCAGCCGAACGCGCTGCCGGCGAATTCGCCATCCGCCAGCGGGATGCCTTGCACGAATGCGCCGAGCGACACCCCTTGAAAAAACGCCGCGCCCGTCGATCCTCCGATGAAGGCGAGATCCCACAAGTGCTTGGTGCGCGAGGCTTTCCCCCGGATTTCGAACGACACGCCACGCAGAATCAGACACGCGAGCATGGCGACGAGCGGCAGATAGAGCGCGGACAACACGGTTGCATAAACGAGCGGAAACGCCCCGAACAGCGCGGCGCCGCCGAGCACGAGCCACGTTTCGTTGCCGTCCCACACGGGGGCGACCGTGTTCATCATGAGATCGCGTTCTTGCTCGTCGGGAAAGAGGGGAAAGACGATCCCGATGCCGAGATCGAAGCCGTCCAGTACGACGTAAATCAAAATGCCGAGCGCGATGATCGCTGCCCAGACGACGGTGACATCCATGATGTACCTCGAAAAACTTGAAGAAGATGACTGGCGGTGTTGTGCTTCGTCCGCTTTGGCTCGATACCCGTGGGCCGAAGGCTCATGCCGTGGCGACGAGCGAGCGGCGGCCGCCTCGGTGCGGCTCGGAGGCCTTGTCGTCGTCCGGCGTAATGTTCGGGCCCGCGTTCATGAGCTTGAGCATGTAATAGATGCCCGTGCCGAACACGAGGAAGTACACGACGACGAACGCCATCAGCGAGATGCCGACCTGCTGAGCCGTGAGCGGAGAGACGGCCTGAGACGTTCGCATGACGCCGTAGACTACCCACGGTTGCCGGCCGACCTCCGTGGTGACCCAGCCCGCCAGCAGCGTGATGAAGCCGCTCGGACCCATTAGGAGTGCGAAACGATGAAACCAGGCAGTATCGTAAAGGCGACCCCGGCGATCGAGCACCCAGGCAATCACGGCCAACGCGATCATGAGCATGCCGAGCCCGACCATCACGCGGAAACTCCAAAACACCACCGTCGAATTCGGGCGGTCCTCGCGCGGGAATGATTTCAACCCACGGATTTCGCCGTCCCAGGAGTGCGTGAGCAGCAGGCTGCCCAGATGCGGGATGGAGAGCGCGTAGCGCGTGGTTTCGGCTTGCATGTCCGGCAGACCGAACACATTCAGGGCGGTGCCGTTCGTTTCGGTGTCCCAGAGGCCTTCGATCGCGGCGATTTTCGCGGGCTGGTAACGCAGCGTATTGAGGCCGTGCTGATCGCCGACGAACGCTTGCAGCGGCGCAATGGCGAGCAGCATCCACATGGCCAGCGAGAACGTCTTCTTGATGGCCGCATCGCGACGCCCCTTGAGCAGATGCCAAGCTCCCGTCGCGGCGACGAGCAGGGCCGCGACGAGAAAGGCGGCCAGCGTCATGTGCACGAGGCGATACGGGAACGACGGGTTGAAGACGATTTGAAACCAGTCGACAGGGACGGCGCGACCGTCCTCGATGGCGAATCCTTGGGGCGTTTGCATCCAGCTGTTCGACGCCAAAATCCAGAACGCCGACATCAGGGTGCCGACGGCGACGGTGGCCGTGGCGGCGAAGTGCGCGCGAGGACCGACGCGATTCCAGCCGAACAGCATGATGCCGAGAAAGCCGGCTTCGAGAAAGAACGCGGTCATGACCTCGTAGGTCAGCAGCGCGCCCGTGATCGGCCCCGCGAATTTCGAGAAGCTCGCCCAGTTCGTGCCGAACTCGTAGGCCATGACGACGCCGGACACTACGCCCATGCCGAACGCGATGGCGAAGATCTTCGACCAAAAGAGGCAGAGGTCCTTGTAATACGCTTTGCCGGTTTTGAGCCAGCGCCATTCGAGGACGGCAATGAAACTCGATAAGCCGATGCTGAGGGCAGGGAAGACGATATGAAACGAGACGGTGAACGCGAATTGAATGCGCGCGAGGTCGAAGGCGCTGAGCGAAGACGAATCCATAACGTGATACCGGTGACGAGCGACGCACGCCGGCCGATGTCGACGCGCACTGCATGAGCAGCCGGTCGCAAGAGTAGAACAGTGAGGGAAAAAATGCTGCGCCGCGCAGTGCGGCGTCCGCGGTAGGAAGGTGCGGCAATCTACCGTATCGACAGCGATTAAAGCGCTGACGCGAAAGCAATTTTTCGCCGCGATGCAGCACGTGCGCGGCGCCGCGCCTGCGACGCGCTGCGGCAATACACCGCGCTTACGCGCGGCGTTCGCTTGATCGATATCGACTACGTGCGGGAAGACCGCGTGCTACGCGGCGGCGGTGCGTGCTGACGTGAGCGATGCTACGGAAGACCGACGAGATCCGACGGGCGGAAGCCGGTGTTGGCGATGACGCGAGCTGGTGCGTATAGCGCCGTTCCAAAAGGGGGCGGCGGGGCAAAATCGCAGACTACAGCAGCGCGACCGCCCCTTGCCGCGGCTCGCACCGGCGCAACACGGCGCCCGTGCTCTTCGTCACAACAACGAGTTGCACGAAGCTGTTTTCCGGTGCGAAGGGGGCGAAGAAGCGGTCCATTACGTCAATGAACGCGCTGATGCTGCTGCCGGAAAACGCTTGCTCATCGACGGCGAGCGTTACCTCGATGCCGCGCACGAGCGAAGGGCAGGGGGCCATCACGATCCACTGCATCGTCGATCGCGAGCCGATGAACGCAATGCCTTCGATATGGCGCGTGGGCGTAGGGGAGAGCGCCGCGAATTGAC
>Ga0310811_10005632_pt1 | contig 15898 bp, 13 predicted proteins | sample YCmetagenome_FD_207642 | JGI IMG/M metagenome (GOLD analysis project Ga0310811, IMG submission 207642) | Soil microbial communities from experimental microcosm in Duke University, North Carolina, United States - YC | ecosystem: Engineered > Artificial ecosystem > Soil microcosm > Unclassified ...
CCACGATCTCGCCACCGACTCTGACCTTGCCGTAATCGTCCGGCATGACCTCGACCCGGTCGCCGGGCTTGCGGCCGTTGGGATCGCTGGGGTCCGGCGACACCGCGGTCTGCGGGGTCGCGGCGGCCGCAAGTTCGAGCGCGTCCGAGGTCGACATCTCGCTGCGGCGGCCGTGACCGATCGCGCGCATCCGCGTCTCCCACGCCCGCACATTGCCGAATTCAGCGAATATCTGGTCGGCGGTCGCCAGATTCTGCCGCACATACCAGACATTCATATAGGCGTGGACGTCGCAAAGCCCGGTCCTGTCGCCGTCGATCCACGGCCGGCCGTCGCGGAGCTGGGTTTCGATCCATTGCAAATGGGCGCGAAGCTGGTCGCGCATTTGCGGGATCGCGGCCGTCATGGCGGCGACGTCGAACTTCGCGCCGCGCAGCTTTTCACGGTCGGCGATGAATTCCTGCGGCACCTTGTCGGCGCGCGTGCCGAACACGAGATTCACGGTGCTCTGGAAGAACGCGCGATCCGTCCACATAGCCGTTCCCCAGGCGATGCCTTCATTACCGTTGGGGAAAAGGGTCGGCTCGGGAAAACGCCGCTCCAGCTCGCGCAGGATGCACTGCGAGTCGCAATAGATATCGGCGCCGATCTGCATGACAGGCGTGCGCCGGTAGCCGCCGGTCATCGGCATCAGATCGGGGCGCGGCATGATCCGCGAGATCCGGACCGAGGTCCACGCGATGTTCTTCAGGCCGAAGACGATGCGCACTTTCTCGGAGAATGGCGACTCGTCGAAATGATGCAGGATGATTGGGGCTGTGGCCGGCATGCGATCCCTTCGGGCGTTGTCTTGCCGGAAGGTATCGCCTGAAGGGATCGCTTACAATGGACGTTGCGACCTATCGATTCGGTGTCTGCTCCATGGCCAGCTCGGCTTGAAGGCTTGCAAGATCGCGATAAATCGAAGCAACGGCGAGGATGCGGCCCTTGCTCCTGTATTTCAGCAGGCAATCCCTGGCCGCTATGTCGCCTTCGATGGCAATTTCATCCCATTGCTCGGCATGGCCGACATAATTGACCGGCACATCGTAGTGCTGGCTCCAGAAGAACGGCACCGCGTCGAAGACCTGCTGTTGTCCCAGCATATTGCGCGCGGCGGTCTGGCCCTGGCGTTCCGCCACCACCCAATGCTCGACCCGGATGTTTTCCCTGGAGTGTGGATCCGGCCAGCGCGCTATATCGCCCACGGCGTAGATTCCGGCGACACTGGTTTCGAGGAACGCGTTCACGGCAACGCCGCGGTCGATTTTGAGGCCTGCCTGTTCTGCCAGGCCAAGGCGCGGCCGGACGCCGACGCCGACGACCACGAGTTCGGCCTCCAGCACGCCGCCGTTCCTGAGCGTCGCGCGCTTGCCGTCGATCGCGACGACGGTGTCGCCCAAATGAAAGATGACGCCGTGTTCTTCGTGCAGCGCGCGAACGAAGTCACCCATGTCAGGTCCGAGCACACGTTCCATCGGCCGTTGTTCCGGTGCCACCACATGGACCTCGATGTCACGCGCGCGCAGCGCGGCGGCTGCCTCGAGTCCGATAAAGCTGGCACCGATCACGATCGCCCGGCGTGCTCCCTTTGCGGATTCAATGATGGCCCGGCAATCCGCAAGCGAACGTAGTACGTGGACGTGCGGCTGGTCGGCGCCCGGGATTGGCAACCGAACCGGCTCGGCACCCGTCGCCAGCAGCAGACGGTCATAAGGAATCGTGCTGCCGCCGGCGATGACGACATCGTGCGCTTTGGTATCGATCGATGCGACATTGCTTTCAAGCCGGAGGTCGATGCCGGCCTCCGCGTAAAAACCGTCCGGACGCAGCGGCAGCCAGTCCTCCGGCGCGCTGCCGGCAAGATAATCCTTCGAAAGATTTGGCCGGTCCACCGGCGGTGCGGCATCATTGCTGAGCATCACGATGCTGCCGCGATACTCCCGCCGCCTCAGCATCTCCGCCGCTGCAAAGCCGGCCGCGCCACCGCCGACAATGACGATTTTGCCGGGCGCATCGCCGGCTCCCTTACTGCGCGGCTTCGGTCCTTCACGTTTTTGCCGGACAAAGATCCGGTCACCCTCGCGATCCACCTGCCAGACCGCGAGCGCGCTCAACGCCGGCGCGCGGGTCGCTTCTCCGCTGCGCAAATCGAAACACGCATGATGCCAGGGGCAGCGGATACTGTCGCCGACCACGAGCCCGTCTGCGAGCGGCGCATGATAGTGGCTGCAATGCGCATCGATGGCGAAAATCTCCGAACCGGAGCGCACCAGCAAAACCTCCTGATCGCCGACGTGCCCGATCAGGGTTTCGCCGCTGAAATCATCCAATGCGATGCCTTGCGTGAGATCCGGCCCGGCGGGCGGGGCTTGCTCTGCAGCCATGATTGTTCCCTCCATCGTCGAAGCCTTTAGACGGCTGGCGGGAGAAAAGGTTCCCGGGCGCAGCCGAACACGCTGAGTTAGCCGAGGGGCCGAGATAGCCGGCGGTCAACCCCTTGGTGGATTATCGCACCGCCGGCGCCACGTCGATCAGGCCGAGATCGACAAGGGTGCGGTGGAAGCGGCGCTTGCGTTCCGAGGCCGACGCAAAATAGGCGCCGCCGCAGTGCTCAAGCAGGCTCGCGCGCGTCGCAAAGATCTGATCGAGCGGCAACCCGGCATGCTGCAATGCCACGGTCCCGAGAAACGCAATATCGAGGTCAGGGCCACGTCCGCAGGGAATGCGACCGGAGACATCATTCAAGGCTTCGATGGCGTAGAATGTCTGGAACTGCCGCCTCGGGTCCAAATCGAGCTTTTGCCGCTTCTCGATCCGCCGTGTCATGACGGGTTGATGATCGCCATAGTGCACAATGAGCATGGGACGTTTTGGAAAGCGGGCGGCGAGTTCGGCCTTGAGCCTGTTCCACGTCACCGCGGTCTCCGCAAGCCGCGCGTAGTACTCGGCATAATGCTCATCGGGGAGACTGGCTGCGGCAAACGCGCGCTCGTCGTCAAGGCGGCCGGGTGCAACCAGCCGTCGGTTGTGCGGGCCGTGGTTGAAATTGGTCAGCGCGTAGAGGAAGCGAGGTGAGGCATCGTCAGCAATACCTTTCATGTGGGCATTGAGTGCGGCGTCCAGAAACAATGCATCGGAAGATGTCGCTTCGAATCGATTGATGTCGAAGGGCGGGTCGAAATCTTCCGTGAAAAAACGTTCGTCGATGCCGATGGAACGGTAAAACCTGTCGTAGTTGAGAAAGCTGCGACGGCAGCTCGACGTGAGCATCGTCCTGTATCCCAGCGCCGCGAGCGTCTTCGGAAGACTGCTGTGGAAGCGGCCCGCACCTCGCTGAAAAAGGAAATAGGCGTTGGAACCGAAGCTCGCGCTTGAAAGGCCGGTCAGCAGGCTGAATTCCGATTGCCACGATCCGCCGCCAAAAATGTCCACGTTGAGGCGTCCATGGAGCCCGGTTTCCGGCGACAGCAACGATTCGACGTTTCGCTCGAGCGGGAGACCGAATATGCGGGGATCGAACACCGACTCGTGCTGGATGACGATGATGTCGGGATAGTCGGCGCTGCGTGCCGGCACGGCCGCCATCAGCGGCAGCGGGTCCTTGGCGATATCGCTCAGCGCGAGTCCGCCGGACTGCCGCCAGGAGAGCGGGTCGAGCAGGGAGGCGATGAAGCTCGAAAGAAACCCCCGGGGCAGAGTCGCATTTCGCTGGAAGGCAAGCGGCGCGCCGCTTGCCCGGTAGGACGCCATCAGCCCGACAGAGGTAATGCAGAACAACAGGGACTGGAGTTCCAGGGAAACCGGCACCCCACCCATGTCGCGCAGAACGGCGACTGCGGCGAGTAAGAGCACGATGCTCCCGGCGAGAACGGCCGTCAGGGCCAGCGGATACTGTGCAAGCAAAAACGGAACGGTTCCGGCGAAAACCAGCGGCAAATCCGTTGCGACGAGTTTGATCCCGCTGTGAACGTATTTGACTTTCGACGCCCCGAAAATCCCTGCCGCGAGGATCGACGACAACAGTATCGCTCGCTCGAGGTCGCCGACGACGAACAGCAGCGCGGCACTGCAAAGGCACAAGCCGGCAGCAGCGAGTTTGAACTGCTCAACGCCCCGCTCTGCAAGCCAGAGGACAGCGAGGGCGGTCACGATTGTCAGTGTCAATGACATCGGGACAGGATGCCAGACCAGGCGATCGACGTCCACGCGGCGACTTGGAACTTAGGCTATCGCGATGCAGCGAGGCATATCTGCCGCGGCGCTAGGACGATGGATCGCCTCAGATCTGCCGCTCGACCATCTTCAGCTTGAGTTCGGCGATCGCTTCCGAGGGGTTCAGGCCCTTCGGGCAGGCCTTGGCGCAGTTCATGATGGTGTGGCAGCGGTAGAGCCGGAACGGGTCTTCGAGATTGTCGAGCCGCTCGCCGGTGGCTTCATCGCGCGAATCCTTCACCCAGCGCGTCGCCTGCAACAGCGCGGCCGGCCCCAGGAAGCGGTCGCTGTTCCACCAATAGCTCGGGCACGAGGTCGAGCAGCAGGCGCACAGGATGCACTCGTAGAGCCCGTCGAGTTTCTCGCGGTCCTCGTGGCTCTGCTTCCACTCCTTCTGCGGCGTCGGCGTGGTGGTCTTCAGCCACGGTTCGATCGAGGCATATTGGGCGTAGAAGTTGGTGAGATCGGGCACCAAATCCTTCACCACAGGCTGATGCGGCAGCGGATTGATCTTCACCGCACCGTCTTTCACGTCGTGCATCGACTTGGTGCAGGCCAGCGTGTTCTGGCCGTCGATGTTCATGGCGCAGGAGCCGCAGACGCCTTCGCGGCAGGAGCGGCGGAAGGTCAGCGTCGGATCGATGTGGTTCTTGATCCAGATCAGACCGTCGAGCACCATCGGCCCGCATTCGGCGGTGTCGATGTAATAGGTGTCGACGCTCGGATTCTTGCCGTCGTCCGGATTCCAGCGATACACCCTGAACTCGCGCGTCTCGGCCGCGCCGGACGGCTTCGGCCAGGTCTTGCCGCCTGAAATCTTCGAATTCTTCGGAAGCGCGAATTCAACCATGCCTGCAAGCCTTCGCTGTCGTCATCAATACAGCCGCGCCTTCGGCGGGATGTACTGCACGTCGTTGGTCATCGTGTAATCATGCACCGGGCGGTAATCGATCGTGGTCTTGCCGCGATCGTCGATCCACGCCAGCGTGTGCTTCATCCAGTTCTTGTCGTCGCGGTCGGGGAAATCCTCGCGGGCGTGCGCCCCGCGGCTCTCGGAACGGTTGGCAGCCGAGTCCATCGTCACCACCGCTTGCACGATCAGATTGTCGAATTCCAGGGTTTCGATCAGGTCGGAATTCCAGACCAGCGAACGGTCGGACGTCGCGACATCGCCGATGCCGCCATGCACCTTGTGGATCAGGTTCTGGCCTTCGCTCAGGATGTCGCCGGTGCGGAACACCGCGCAATTGTTCTGCATGACGTGCTGCATGCTGTCGCGCAGTTTTGCTGTCGGCGTGCCGCCGGAGGCGTAGCGGTAATGATCGAGGCGGCCGAGCGCCTTGTCGGCGCTCCCTGCCGGCAATTCCGGCTGCTTGCCGTTCGCGGTCAGTTTTTCGGCGCAGCGAAGTGCCGCCGCGCGGCCGAACACCACGAGGTCGATCAGTGAATTGGAGCCGAGGCGGTTGGCGCCATGCACGGAGACGCAGGCGGCTTCGCCGAGCGCCATCAAGCCGGGCACGATGGCGTTGTCGTCGCCGTTGACCTTGGTCAGCACCTCGCCGTGATAATTGGTCGGGATCCCGCCCATGTTGTAGTGCACGGTCGGCGTGATCGGGATCGGCTCGCGGGTGACGTCTACATTGGCGAAGATTTTCGCCGATTCGGAAATGCCCGGCAGCCGCTCGTGCAGCACCTTCGGATCGAGATGATCGAGGTGCAGGTAGATGTGATCTTTCTTCTTGCCGACGCCGCGGCCTTCGCGCATTTCGATGGTCATCGCGCGCGAGACGACGTCGCGGGAGGCGAGGTCCTTGGCGGACGGCGCATAGCGCTCCATGAAGCGTTCGCCCTCGGAATTGACGAGATAGCCGCCTTCGCCGCGCGCGCCCTCGGTGACGAGACAGCCCGAGCCGTAGATGCCGGTCGGGTGGAACTGGATGAACTCCATGTCCTGCAGTGGTAGCCCCGCGCGCAACGCCATCGCGCCGCCGTCGCCGGTACAGGTGTGCGCCGAGGTGCAGGAGGCGTAGGCGCGGCCGTAGCCGCCGGTGGCGAGGATGGTGGTCTGGGCGCGGAAGCGATGCAGTGTGCCGTCGTCGAGCTTGAGCGCGATCACGCCGCGGCAGACGCCCTGGTCGTCCATGATCAGGTCGATGGCGAAGAACTCGATGTAGAATTCGGCGGCGTGGCGCAGCGCCTGGCCATACATCGTATGCAGCATGGCGTGGCCGGTACGATCGGCCGCGGCACAGGTGCGCTGCGCCTGGCCCTTGCCGTAATCCAGCGTCATGCCGCCGAACGGGCGCTGATAGATCTTGCCGTCCTCGGTGCGCGAGAACGGCACGCCCCAATGCTCGAGCTCGTAGACGGCCTCGGGCGCGTTGCGCACCATGTATTCGATCGCGTCCTGGTCGCCGAGCCAGTCCGACCCCTTGACGGTGTCGTACATGTGCCAGCGCCAATCGTCCTTGTGCATATTGCCGAGCGCTGCCGAAATGCCGCCTTGCGCCGCTACCGTATGCGAGCGGGTCGGAAACACTTTTGTGATGCAGGCGGTGCGCAGGCCGGCTTCGCTGCAGCCGACCACGGCGCGCAGGCCCGCGCCGCCGGCGCCGACCACGACGACGTCATAGGTGTGGTCTTCGATCGGATAGGATTTTCCGTTGCTGGCGGGGCCGCTGCCGTTGCTGGCCTTGCCGTTACCTTCGGAGGCCGAATCTTTAGAAGCCATGGGTTACACTCCCGATGACATTTTGAGGATCGCGTAAATCGAGGCCAGCGCCACCGCGATACAGAAGAAATTATTGGCCATCACGCTGGCGAGCTTGACCTTCTCATTGTGCACGTAGTCTTCGATCACAACCTGCATGCCGATCTTCATGTGCCAGGCACTGGCGACAATGAAGAGCAGCATGATGATCGCGATGGGCAGCGAGCTGAAGGTTTGCTTGGCGTACGCCTGGTTGCTGCCGATCAGCATCAAGACAACCACGATCACGGGCACGATCAGCACGGTCATCGCGACCGCGGTGAGGCGCTGCCGCCAGAAGTCGGAAGTGCCGGAATGCGAGGAGCCGAGGTTGCGAACCCGCGCCAGCGGCGTGCGCATCGAGGGAGATCTTGGCGCGTTCATCGTCCGCCTCCGACCGTATAGGCGACGATCCAGACCAGTACGGTGAGCGCAATGCCGCCGATCAACGCGCCCCAGGTCAGGGCCTCGCGCTCATTGGCCTTGAAGCCGTAGCCGAGGTCCCAGACGAAATGGCGCAGGCCCGAAAGCAAATGATGCATCAGCGCCCATGTGTATCCGAACACGATCAGGCGTCCGATGAAGCTGCCGGTAAAAGCCTGCACGTTGGCATAGGCGCCGGGGCCGGAAGCGGCCGCGATCAGCCACCAGGCCAGCAGCAAGGTGCCGAAATACAGTGCGAGGCCGGTTAAGCGGTGGACGATGGACAGCGCCATCGTCAGCGTCCATCGGTAGGTCTGCAGATGTGGCGAAAGCGGTCGTTCGATCCTGGCGGTCATCGGCGGCTTTGACAGTTGGCGGGGCGCAGGTTTGGCCCTTAGGGGATCGCGGTAGCGTAATTCTATTTACGAAGTCGAAACAGCCAGCGCAACGGACAAAATCACCTATTGCGAACCAAGGTTCATACCTATGGAGGAGGCCTGCAATTGCAGGCGTTGACAAAGCTCTGCGCGGGCCTCTTGGCTGGTATACCTGAAGCACGATTCAGGAACGGGCACGCGCGGTGCTCCAGCGTGAGGAAAACGAGATGGCAGCCATCGCCGGGCTTGATATCACCGAGCTTGTCGAACTGGCGCTGATGCTGGTCGTGGTCGGCGGATTGTCGGGGTTTTTCGCCGGCATTTTCGGCATCGGCGGCGGCGCGATCCTGGTGCCGGTGTTCTACGAATGCTTCCGGCTGGCGGGCGTGCCGCTGGAGGCGCGGATGCCGCTCTGCATCGGCACCTCGCTTGCCATCATCATCCCGACCTCGATCCGCTCGTTTCGTGCCCATCACGCTCGCGGCGCGGTCGACATGGAAATCCTCAAAATCTGGTGGCTGTCGGTCGTTATCGGCGTCGTCGCCGGCAGCATCACCGCGCGCTACGCGCCGGAGAGGCTGTTCAAGATCGTCTTCGTCGGCGTGGCGTGGTCGGCCGCCGCGCGCCTGCTGCTGGCGCGCGACAACTGGAAATTGGGCGTGGACCTGCCGCGCGGACCGTTGATGCGGCTCTACGGCTTCGTCGTCGGATTGCTGTCGACGCTGATGGGGGTGGGCGGCGGCCTGTTCTCGAATCTCTTGATGACGTTCTACGGCCGGCCCATCCATCAGGCGGTGGCGACGTCTTCCGCGCTGGCGGTGTTGATCTCGATCCCCGGCGCGCTCGGCTACGTCTATGCCGGCTGGCCCGCCGCGGCGCGTTACCCTGAAGTCGTCGCCCTGCAATTGCCGTTTGCGCTCGGCTACGTTTCGCTGATCGGCGCGCTGCTCGTGATGCCGACCAGCCTTTTGACCGCGCCGCTCGGCGTGCGCGTCGCGCACGCGATGAGCAAGCGCGCGCTGGAGATCGCGTTTGGCTGTTATCTCTTCATTGTCGGCAGCCGGTTTGTAATCAGCCTGCTGTAACGGCGCTACTTCGCGTAAATCTTCGCGTAGGTATCCCGCAAGATATTCTTCTGCACCTTGCCCATGGCGTTGCGCGGCAATTCGTCGACGACGAAGACGCGCTTCGGCATCTTGAACTTTGCCAATCGTCCGTCGAGCGCCTGCAACACGGAAGCCTCGCTGACTTTGGCGCCCTTGTTGCAGACCACAACCGCGGTGACGCCTTCGCCGAAATCGGCGTGCGGCACGCCGATCACGGCGGACTCGATCACCCCCGGCATGGCGTCGATCTCGCTCTCGATTTCCTTCGGATAGACGTTGAAGCCGCCGGAGATCACCAGATCCTTGCCGCGGCCGAGAATGTGCACATAGCCCTTGTCGTCGATCTTGCCGAGGTCGCCGGTGATGAAGAAGCCGTCGTCGCGGAATTCGGCCTTTGTCTTCTCCGGCATCCGCCAATAGCCCTTGAAGACGTTGGGGCCTTTCACCTCGATCATGCCGATGGTGTCGCGCGAAACTTCCTTGCCGGTCTCAGGGTCGGTGACGCGCACCGACACGCCGGGCAGCGGATGGCCGACGGCGCCGGGTACACGTTCGCCGTCATAGGGGTTCGAGGTGTTCATGTTGGTTTCGGTCATGCCGTAGCGCTCGAGCACGGCGTGGCCGGTGCGCGCGGCCCATTCGCGATGGGTGTCGGCGAGCAGCGGCGCGGAGCCGGAAATGAACAGCCGCATATGTTTGGTCGATTCTTTTGTCAGCGCGAGGCTCTGTAGCAGCCGCGTGTAGAAGGTCGGCACCCCCATCAGCACGGTCGCGCGCGCCATCAGCTTGATGATCAGTTCGGGGTCGAACTTCGGCAGGAAGATCATCGAGGCGCGCGCGAACAGCGTGACGTTGCTCGCCACGAACAGGCCGTGGGTGTGGTAGATCGGCAGCGCGTGGATCAGCACGTCGTTTTTCGTGAAACGCCAGTAATCGACCAGGCTGTAGGAGTTCGACGCCAGATTATCATGCGTCAGCATCGCGCCCTTGGAACGGCCCGTCGTGCCCGACGTGTAGAGAATGGCGGCGAGGTCGTCGTTGGCGCGGGCAACCGTCGCAAAGGCGGTGTCTGCTTTAGTGGCAGCGTCCGTCAGCGAGCCCTTGCCGTCGGGCCCGAGCGTCTCGACCCTGGCTTTCACCTTGGCCGCGATCGCGCCGATACCTTCGGCCTTGGAAGGATCGCACACCACCAGCGACGGCTCGGCATCGCCGATGAAATACTCGAGTTCGTTCAGCGTATAGGCGGTGTTGAGCGGCAGATACACCGCGCCGGCCCGCACCGCGGCCAGATAGAGCACCAGCGCCGGCACCGATTTCTCGGTTTGCGCCGCAACCCGGTCGCCCACCTTCACGCCCCGCGACACCAGCACGTTGGCCATTTGGCCGGCGCGGGCGATCAGGTCGGCATAGCTGATTTTGGCGCCGTCGAGCATCTCGATCGCGAGCCGGTTCGGGTCGTCGAGATCGTCGAACAGGCGGCAAAACAGGTTGGCGTTGGCGGTCGTGTTCATGCAACATTCCCTGAGGGGGCAAGCCTTGAATTTGGGCTGGATTAGCAAAAAGGCCCCTCACAAGGCAACGGAGACAGTTGGCATGTCAAATAACGGGAAACGCGTGGCCTGGGTGACCGGCGGCGGCACTGGAATCGGCGAATCCGCGGCGGAGCATCTGGCGGCAGACGGCTGGACCGTCGTGATTTCGGGCCGCCGCCAGGCGGAGCTGGACCGGGTCGTGACCAATATCACCAAAAAGAGCGGCAAGGCCGAAGCGATCGCGCTCGATGTCAGCAACAAGGCCGGCGTCGACAAGGCGGCCGAGCAGATCGTGGCGAAGCACGGCCGGATCGATCTTCTGGTCAACAGCGCCGGCGTCAACGTGACCAAGCGCAGCTGGGCCGATTTCGAACCGGACGGCTGGGAGAAGGTCGTCGATATCAATCTCAATGGCGTGCTGTACTGCATGCGCGCGGTATTGCCGGCCATGAGAAAACAAAAGGACGGCTGCATCGTCAACGTCGCGTCCTGGGCCGGTCGTCACGTCTCCAAGATGACGGGCCCGGCCTACACCACCACCAAGCACGCCGTGCTGGCGCTGACCCATTCCTTCAACATGGACGAATGCGTCAACGGCCTGCGGGCCTGCTGCTTCTCGCCCGGCGAGGTCGCAACGCCGATCCTGAAATCACGCCCCGTTCCGCCGAATGAAGCCCAGATGGCGAAGATGCTGCAGCCCGAGGATTGTGGCCGCACCATCGCCTTCATCGCCAACCTGCCGCCGCGCGTCTGCGTGAACGAGATATTGATCAGCCCGACGCATAATCGCGGGTTCATCCAGACACCGGCGAGTAATGACTAGTTCTCTCCGTCGCCCCGGGCCTTGAGCCCGGGGGCCCATCGCCGCCGGCCTCCGTTTGCGTGCGCCGGTGGTTACGCTTTATATTTTTTAGAATGCTGTTCACGGCGTATGGACCCCCTGCTTTCGCAGGGGGCGACGTGGGAAAGGCCCTGAATGTTCCGTCACGCCTCTCTGCATTTCGCACTTGCCTTCACCCTCGCCCTGTCGGCCGCGCCCTCGCGCGGCGAGCCCGTAGCGCGCATCCACGAACTGGCGCAGCAGGAAAAGGCGCCGCTGCTCGATACGCTGCGCGACCTCATCGACATCGAAAGTGGCAGCAAGGACGTCGAGGGCCTGGCGAAACTGGCAGCGTTGATCGACGAACGACTAACTAAACTGGGCGGAAAGGTCGAGCTCATTGAGCCGACCGAGATCTACCGAATGGAGGACACGCCGGAGAAGCCGGGTGCCATGGTGCACGCCGAGTTCAAGGGGACCGGCAGCAAGAGGATCATGCTGATCGCGCACATGGACACGGTCTACCTGCGCGGCATGCTGAAAGACCAACCCTTCCGCATCGACGGCGAGCGCGCCTATGGGCTCGGCATCGCCGACGACAAGCAGGGGGTCGCCCTCATCCTGCACGCCGTGGCAATGCTGCAAGCGCTGAAGTTCGCCGATTACGGCACGCTGACCGTCCTGATCAACGGCGACGAGGAGATCTCTTCACCTGGCTCGCGCAGCACCATCACACGTATGGCGGGCGAACAGGATGCTGTGTTTTCCTACGAAGGCGGCGGAATGGATGGCAGCCTGCGTCTCGCCACCAGCGGCATCGGCTCGGCGTACCTCACGGTGGACGGCAAGGCCTCACATGCAGGTTCCGCACCGGACAGGGGCGTCAATGCACTGGTCGAATTGTCCCACCAGATACTGCAATTGAGCGACCTTTCGCGAAAGGAGCAGGGCCTGACCCTGAACTGGACGGTCTCGCAGGCCGGCACCAATCGCAACGTGATCCCGGCACATGCCACCGCCCAGGCAGACGCGCGGGCGCTAAAAATGTCCGATTTCACCGGGCTCGAGGCCGCGCTGCGGCAACGCGCGCAGACCCAGCGGATTGCCGACGCCAGGGTGCAACTGAAGTTCGAGATGAGGCGTCCGCCGCTGGAAGCGACGCCCCGCTCGCGCGGCCTGGCAGCCCATGGTGCCGCGATCTACGAGGAATTGGGGTTACCCTTGAAGGTGCTGGACGTCGCCACCGGCGGCGGCACCGACGCCGCGTTCGCCGCCATCAAGACCACGGCCGCCGTCATCGAGGGATTTGGCCTGAGCGGCTTCGGCGCCCACTCGAACGACGCCGAATACGTCAGGCTGGAGACCATCGTGCCGCGGCTTTATCTGTCCGTGCGCATGATCATGGATGTATCGCAGGGCAAGGTGAAATAGGCGTCCGTCCTGACTCTCCGTCAGTGCGAGGAGCATAGCGACGGAGCAATCCATTCTTCCTTTGTGCGGCGCGATGGATTGCTTCGCTTGGCTCGCAATGACGACCGGATTACGCAGCCGGCAACCGCGGCATGGTGGTGCGATACGCCGGCCTTGCGGACATCGTCGATCGCCAACGGCTGAGCTTGGCGTGGCTCTCAAGCAGCTTTTCACCTTCCTCGGCCATCGAAAAATATCCGATCATCGGCGCGAGATGGATGTCGGCCAGGGATAACCCTGCGCCGCAGAGATATTCGGCGTCCCCAGCAAGCCGCTCCAATGCGGCGAGCACTTGAGGCGCTGCGTCCAGGCCCTTTTGTATCTCGGTCGGATCCGACGGCCGCCCGGAGCGAGGCCGAAACACGCGATGGGAAAATACTTGCCGCACCAACGGCCAGTAAACGTAGCTGTCGATGATGGAAAGGAACTGGCTGCAACGGGCGCGATGGCGTGGGTCGGTGGGCTGGAGAGGGGGACCTGGGAATGCCTCGTCGATGTAACGCGTGATCGCGCAGGTCTCGTAGACCTGAAACTTGTCGTGAACCAGTGTCGGCACGCGTTTGAAGGGGTGAAGCGCCAGATAGCTTTCCGGGACATCGGGAGCGAAGGGATTGACCTCGATCCATTGATGATCCTCGCCCTTCTCCTCGAGTGCGAGACGCGCAATCCAGCTGTAAACGCTAAATTGGTAGCCGTGTAGTTCCACTGTCATTTGGCGCTCCCTGAAGCGAGCTCGGCGCGTTGATGTTGACGGCGAGCAGCGTGCGCCGCCCGAGGCGATCCGCCGTGATGCTGCTCATGCGTGTCCTCCCGCACCGTTGACGGCATCTTGATTGTCTCCGGTGGTCTCGCCGTCAGCGGTGCCGAGACCGTCAAGCTGGACCAGGTCTCAGGTTGCAGCAAGCCGATTGCTCGCCGCACTGCAGCCACGTTCCGTGGAGTGGAAAATGGCAGTATCGCAGAAGATTCTGCGGACGGGCGCGTTGGGCCGCGTAATGCGAAATTGCGTCTGCCGTCATTGCGAGGAGCACTTGCGACGAAGCATCCATTCTTTCTAGCGCGGCGCGATGGATTGCTTCGCGGAGCCTGTCATCGGGCGCGCATTCGCGCGACCCGTTGGCTCGCAATGACGGCTTCCCTAACCGGCCTTCACCGGGGGCGCCTTGCCCCCACGGATCGCGCCCCCGAAAGTTTCAGACATCACGATAATTTATCCGCCGAAACCGCCCCGAAAACCTCCCGTAGCTCGGGCCAACGACGACGAAATCGAATCGATCGACCAGCGTCGTTGTTTTCATCGCCGGCGGCCCTCTGCCGGTCACCTTAAATCATCGGGAGACGATCCATGTCGAAGCCTATTGCCTATCTCGCCGCCGCAGCCTTCAGCGCGCTGGCGCTTACCGCCACCATCACCGCACCCGTCAGCGCGCAGGAAAAGACCGTGATGGTCGGGGGGGCCGCGATGTTCCCGTCCAAGAACATCATCCAGAACGCCGTCAACTCAAAGGATCACACCACGCTGGTGGCCGCCGTGAAGGCTGCCGGCCTGGTCGAAACGCTGGAAGGCAAGGGCCCGTTCACGGTGTTCGCGCCGACCAACACCGCGTTCGGCAAGCTGCCGGCCGGCACCGTCGATACGTTGGTGAAGCCCGAGAACAAGGCGACCCTGACCAAGATCCTGACCTATCACGTGGTGCCCGGCCGGTTGGAGGCCTCCAGCTTGACCGATGGCAAGAAGCTCAAGACCGCCGAAGGCGAGGAACTGACCGTGAAGAAGGCGGACGGCAAGATCTGGATCGTCGATGCCAAGGGTGGCACCTCGATGGTCACGATCTCGAACGTCAACCAGTCGAACGGCGTGATCCATGTGGTCGACACCGTGCTGATGCCGGCGTCGTAATCTTGGCGCCTCCCTGCCCGGTCCCGGCAGGATGCGCGCATGGCGAGCCGGGGCCACCCGGCTCGCTTTTTTGTGACCTCGATAGACCCTATGCATCAAACCGATAGCGTGTTTGACAGTAACGGAAACCCGGTTCCCGGCGTATAAGCGGGTATCGATCGCAGCCACGGATCAACCATGTCGAGCCTAACCGTCAGCGAGCAGCAAGTCAGCGCCAACGCCACGCCTGCGAAAATCATTCAGCCGGCCTGGGTGCGGGCCCTGCACTGGACCAATGCGGTCGCCATGGTCCTGATGATCATGTCGGGATGGCAGATTTACAACGCCTCGCCGTTATTCGACTTCCTCCGCTTCCCGCACAGCATCACGCTGGGCGGCTGGCTCGGCGGCGCGCTGCTGTGGCACTTCGCCGCGATGTGGCTGCTGATGGTCAACGGCCTGATTTATCTCGCGCTCGGCTTTGCCACCGGCCGCTTTCGCAAGAAGCTGCTGCCGATCACCCCCGCGGGCGTGATCGCCGACACCAGGGCGGCGCTGACCGGTAAGCTGTCGCATGACGATCTCTCGAAATACAATTACGTCCAGAAGCTGCTGTATGCCGGCATCATCGTGGTCGGCGTCGTCATCGTGCTGTCGGGGCTTTCGATCTGGAAACCGGTGCAACTGCAATATCTGACGGCGCTGTTCGGCGGCTACGACGCTGCACGCTACGTCCACTTCATCTGCATGGCGGCGATCGTCGCCTTCATGGTGGTTCACGTCGCGCTGGCGCTGCTGGTGCCGAAAAGCCTGCGCGCGATGATTATCGGACGCTGAGGAGAAGTATCATGGGCCGCATGCGCAAGCTTCTGATCCCCGGCGTCGACAAGACGCTGCTGGTCAGGGACGCGATCAAGACCATGCCGGACCTGTCGCGCCGGCGCTTCATCTCCGGTGGCGCCAGCCTCGGCGCACTGACGCTGCTCACCGGCTGTGACGTGTCGGACAGTTTTTCCGCCGAGGAGATGCTGAAGCAGGTCTCGAAATTCAATGACGGCGTGCAGGCGTGGATGTTCAATCCCGATGCGATGGCGCCGACTTTTCCGGAAAGCGCGATCACCAAGCCGTTCCCGTTCAACGCCTATTACGACATCGACGAGGCGCCCGAGATTGACGGCAAGGCGTGGAAGCTCGAAGTGCGTGGCCTGGTCGACAACAAGAAGCCGTGGACGCTGGAGGAACTCTACAAGCTGCCGCAGGTCAAGCAGGTCACCCGGCACATCTGCGT
>Ga0310811_10005634_pt1 | contig 15895 bp, 10 predicted proteins | sample YCmetagenome_FD_207642 | JGI IMG/M metagenome (GOLD analysis project Ga0310811, IMG submission 207642) | Soil microbial communities from experimental microcosm in Duke University, North Carolina, United States - YC | ecosystem: Engineered > Artificial ecosystem > Soil microcosm > Unclassified ...
TGCTAGGCGTAAGTTGCGGTGTCGCGTGGATGCTGCTCTCCGGCAGCCTGCCCCAGTTGGACGGAACATATCGGGCGGCAGCGACGCTGTCCGCGCCGGTGACTGTCGAACGCGACGCGCTCGGCGTCGCGACGCTGCGCGGTGGCGACCGAGACGATCTCGCGTATGGCACCGGCTTCGTCCATGCGCAGGATCGCTTTTTCCAGATGGACCTGCTGCGGCGCGTCGCCGCCGGCGAGATGGCCGAATTGATCGGCCCGACGGCACTAGAGCTCGATCGCCGCAATCGGGTGCATAGGTTCCGCGCGCGCGCGCGTACCCTGTTCGACGCCCTACCGTTCGATCAGCGGCAACTGATCGAACGGTACGCCGCCGGTGTCAATGACGGCCTGGCGTCCTTGGACACTCGACCGTTCGAACACTGGCTGCTGCGCGCTCAACCGGCGGCGTGGCGGCCCGAAGACACCGTTTTGGTCGTCTATGCAATGTATTTCGATCTCCAGTATCACGAATTGCACCGCATCCTGTCGCGCGCCGCGCTGCGCGAACGCGTTCCCGCCATCCTGCTGTCGTTCATGCTCCCAGCGACCAGCCGCTGGGATGCGCCCTTCGATGACCCAGCGCCCTCTTCACCCACATTGCCGTTGCCATCCTCGTTACCGGCTCCACCCGCATTGCGCACTTCGCGCTCTTCGCGCTTTTCGTCCCCTTCGCTCTTTTCGCCTGCATCGACGATCCTCGGTGACACCGTTTCGCCGCCCGCCGCACGTCCGGCCTGGCTGCAGGCACCGAAAGCCGCTGGCAGCACGCAACCCGACTTCGGTTCCATGACCGGCAGCAACGGCTGGGTTGTCGATGGTGCGCGCAGCGCGCACGGTGGTGCGATCCTCGCGAACGACATGCATCTCGGCCTGGCGCTGCCAAACATCTGGTATCGCCTATCGCTCGACAGCCCGTCGCCGGACGGACACGCGCGCCATATTACCGGCGTCAGCCTCCCCGGTACGCCGCTGGTGGTTTCCGGCAGCAACGGCCAGGTGGCGTGGGGCTTCACCAACAGCTACGGCAATTTCATCGACCTGATCGAGTTGCAGCGCAATCCGGCCGACGCGCTGCAGTACCGCATCCCGGAGGGCGGATGGGAACGCGCGACCGTGCACTCTGAACCCATCCTGGTGAAAGGTGGGATGCCGGTCGACTTGCCCGTCGTAGAAACGCGGTGGGGCCCGCAAATCCTGATGGGCTCGCGTGCGTATGCGGTGCGCTGGGTCGCGCATGACCGCGAGGCGGTCAACCTGAGCCTGCAGAGGCTCGAAGACAGCGCCAACGTCGCGGATGCGCTGCGGGTAGCGCAACGCAGCGGTGTCCCGACACAAAATTTCATGGTGGCCGATTCGGCTGGCGCAATCGGCTGGACGCTGGCCGGTCCGCTGCCGCAACGCGGCGTCGGTGTCGGGGCCGATGCGCCGGCAGCACCCGCTGATAACGCCCACGCCACCGACATTCGACCGGCGACAGCCCCTGACGGCTTGCCTTTCAAGTCGGACACTTATCGCGGCTGGCAGCACTATCTGCCGCCGCATGCCTACCCGCAGCGCGTGGACCCGCCGCTCGGCCGCTTGTGGAGTGCGAACAACCGCGCGATGCCGCTGGCCGAACAGGCGCTGCTAGGCGATTCCGGCGCTGACGTAGGCGCGCGCGCCTCGCAGATCCGCGATGACCTGCTTGCGCACCCGCACGCCAGCGAACGCGACCTGCTGGCAATCCAGACCGACGATCGTGCGTTATGGATCGACACGTGGCGCCGCGCCGCGTTGTCCGCGCTCGACGCCGACGCGCTGAGGGACCATCCCCAGCGCGTCGCTTTCCGGCGCGTAGTGGACGCCTGGAACGGCCGCGCGGATGCCGATGCGGCGGGTTACCGGCTGGTGCGCGCGTTCTACTTCTCGCTGTATGACGCGTGGTTCGGCAAGCTCGATTCGGACCTCGCGGCGCTCGACCCGCACCTTGGGTATCGCGTGGCCAGTTCACGCTACCTCGCGGTAATGGAAATCCTCGCGACGCAGCATGCATGGGTGCCGGATGGCTTTGCCGACTGGCGCGCGTTCATGCTCGATCGGATCGATCACGCGATCGGACTGTTGACCCAGAACAACGCGAATCTCGACCGGGCAAACTGGGGCGCACGCAATCGCGCCGCAATCGAACATCCGTTCGCGCGCATCATCCCGCCGTGGCTGCCCTGGCTGCGCGAGCGACTCGGCGCACCGCGCGATCCGCTGCCCGGCGACATCAACATGCCGCGCGTGCAAGCGCCCACCTTCGGCGCCTCAGATCGGATGGTCGTGTCGCCGGGACGCGAGCGGGACGGCATCTTTCAAATGCCGGGCGGACAGTCGGGACACCCGCTGTCGCCGTATTTTCTGGCCGGGCATGACGCCTGGGCGCGTGGCGAACCGGCCGGATTCCTGCCGGGCGCTGCCCTCCACCGGCTCGAACTAATACCTTCGGCACACTAAGGAATCGCGTCGCGCCGCATCGTCCGGCGCACGCCAAATCAGCGGGCTCCTATCGACGAATAGGCCCACTCCGATGTACACGAATCGCCGCGCTCAGCACAATGCTGCAGACGTAGCCCGATCACGGGCCGCCTATCGATACAATTCATCACGACACCTGGAAAAACCAACTCGAGTGGGCCCAAGCTGCGGCGCGCGCAGCGGACCCTGCTCGCCTACTTCAATCTGCGCGATGGCAAGGCCGACGACGAGGCGATCGACGAAACGATGCGCGCCGGGGTGGCACTCAAAGGAACCAATCTATGGGTGCTGATTTTTGCGATTTTCATCGCGTCGATCGGCCTGAACGTCAATTCGACAGCGGTAATCATCGGCGCGATGCTGATTTCCCCGTTGATGGGGCCGATCATGGGCGTCGGTTATGGCATCGGCGTCTATGACTTCGCGCTGATCAAGCGCTCGCTGAAGCACCTGGGGCTGGCGACACTGCTGAGCCTGATCGCGTCGACGGTCTATTTCCTGCTGACCCCACTGTCCGGCGCGCAATCGGAACTGCTGGCGCGCACCACACCGAACCTCTGGGACGTGCTGATCGCGCTATTCGGCGGACTCGCCGGCATGGTCGGCATCACGCGCAAGGAAAAGTCCAACGTGATTCCCGGCGTGGCCATCGCGACCGCGCTGATGCCGCCGCTCTGCACCGCCGGCTACGGCCTCGCGAACGGCAACTGGACCTTCTTCTTCGGCGCGTTCTACCTCTTTTCGATCAACTGCGTGTTCATCGCGGTGTCGGCCGTCGTCATCACTTGGGTGATCCACTCGCCGCGGCAGCGATCGGTAGACAAGCACATCGAAAATCGCGTCAAACGCGCCATTCTCGCGGTGGTGCTGCTCACCGCGCTGCCGAGCATATTCCTCGCCTATCGCCTGGTGCAGGAAGAAGTGTTCAATGCCAAAGCGCTGCAATTCGTCCAGCAGGAACTGCGCCTCAAGCAGACGCATATCGCCGAAACCAAGGTCATGCCCACCCAACGCATGATCGAAGTCACGCTGATCGGCGAGCGCGTCGACGACCGCAAACTATCGGACATCGTCGCGCGCCTGCCGGCACACGGCCTGTCAGGCGCCGAACTGGTGGTTCATCAGGCGACCGATCAGCAAAAATCGACGCGTCGCTGCTCAAGGCGAGCATCGTCAATGACCTGTACCGGGACAGCCGTCGCGAACTCGAAGACAAGGACAAAACCATCCAGAACCTGCAGCAGGCGCTGCAGGACGTCGAGATCGACCAGGAGCGCCTGGCGCAGGCCGCGCGCGAGCTGCACGCGCAGTACCCGCAGATCCGCAAGGTACTCTTGTCCGACGCGTCGGAGTGGGACGCCGAATCCGGCGCGGTGGCCGAACTAAAGGTTACGGTGCTCAACGTGACCGCCCGAACACCATTGCGCCTCGCCGAGAAGCGCAGCATCGAACGCTGGCTGAAGGTCCGGCTGAATTCGGACCATGTGCGCGTCATGGTCAACTAGTGGCCAAGTGGAACCGCCAGCACCTCGCCGCCTGCAGGTTTGCCCCTTCAGGCGCGGGGTGACGCCGGCATGCACGGCACGGCCGCGAGCTGGCAACGACAACGTATTGGAGAAGAGCAGATGTTCGTCGATTTAGGAAAAGGGAAGTTCGTCATCGATACCGTGGCCGACCCGCATGCATTGGCCGCGATGCAGGCCTACGCGGACGCGTGCGGTGCGACTGTCCCCGAACTCGCGGGGGCCTTGCGCCGCACGCTGGGCATTACGTCCGACTTGCCCGCCGGGATCGACAGCGCGTGGCGTTGGCTACACCTGGCGCAATCCTATGCGCAAACCCAGCCCCAACTATTCGAAGCAGGCATGGAACCAGATTCGTACCGCGCTACTGTCGGTTCAACAGCGGTACAGCTCCGTGGTGCCGCAAACCGCATCAAGCGACGACTGGGCCGGAAGCCCTGGCGCCGAACGGGCCTCCGAACCCGGTCCCGCGAATCCGTCATAAGTTTGACGACGCAATTCACAACCGAGGCTCACCGGGTCCTTTCAGCGTGTCAAGCATCCCGGCTGAAGGCGTCAGGGTGAACATGCCGTGATAGGCCATGTCCAGTCGCAGATCGGGCTACCGAAGAAGAGTCGGGCATGGCGAGCGCCCGCCGCGTCAGGAGTACGTGGGGAAAAAGCACAGTTAGAACTACGTTTATCGGGCCAAAGCGAGCCGCTGTTGGCCCTCCATGAGACACGATATTCTTGCACGAAACCCGCCCGGCCAAGGCTATAGGCCGATCGCGAGCAGGGAGCGGCCGCGGCACCCGAGCACCGCCTAGTCGTATTCGTGTTTACATTCTTGCAGATCCGATTCCCGGTTCTCTACCCAACGCAACCTTGATAAGATTTTTCCTATTCCAAAATAGGAATCAAGGAAATATGAGGAAGGTTGACATAGGCAGACAATTACGTCTTTCTTTAGCTCGACGTTCGCTTGCGCACGTCAAACGATTGGATAACACTATGCTTGTCCAGCGGTAGTACGCAGCAGAATGACATCATGATGCAACTTATAGCACGCCGATGCCAACCCGCACGGGCACCGTGCGACCGCCTTGCCCTCCTCGGTTGCGAGCCGCAGCCGTATAAGACTAGTCTTAGTCCAACATTAAGACGCCGCCAACTGGCCGGCGTTGCTTCGTTTGCGAATCCAAGATGGCACGATCACTCCCGCCGCCGCCCGCACTGGGCCGTGGCATCGCGGCACCGTCGTCCAAACGACGCGACATCATAGTGGCGGACGACCATTTGGTCGTCATACTCGGTCTGAGCAAGATTTTCGAGAACCAGCCGACCATGCATTTGGTCGCCGCGGCAACGTCGATCTCCGAACTGATGCAAGCGCTGGACCAACTGCCCTGCGATGTGCTGGTGTGTGACTATGCCTTCGAAAATGACAGCGACCCGGACGGCTTGCAACTCATCGAGCGGATCGCGCGACTGCATCCAAGCGTGAAAATCGTGCTGCTGACCGCACATGACGATATCGTGATCGTCCAACAGGCCATGCGGCTGGGTGTCACCGGCTTCGTGAGCAAGGCGAGCGGGGCATTCGCGATGCTGCCGTCGGTGATCGAGACGGTCATGGACGGCAACACGTACCTGGACCCGAACATCGCGCAGACGCTGGTCGAGCACGTGCTCAAGAACCGCGCGCCGACCGGCACGCTGGCGGCGGTACAACTGTCGGCGCGCGAGCTGGAAGTGATGCGGCTCTTCGCGGACGGCATGACCGTTACCGAGATCGCGCAATACACCAAGCGCAGCCTCAAGACCATCAGTACGCAGAAAAAGAAAGCCATGATGAAACTCGGCGCCCACAATGACATTGCGCTCGTGAACGCGTTCAATCGGCTACGTTGACGCACCGACGGTCGACCATTGCCCTTCAAAATAAGAATTAGTGCACGTTAGAAATAGGAGTTTGGCGACTTTCACCCTGCGCGGGCCTGCGGCACGATGACGATCTTGCTAATCAAATACGGTGTTGGGCGGACACAGGCATAGGCTGCATATCGGTGACCGCGTGTTCGCCCCACAGACGTCTATCGCTATGACGATTCAGAATGCCTTGGTGGCGGATAGCAATGCGATTCAGCGCGACTATCTGGTCCGGCTGTTGCGGCGGCTTGGCGTCCCTTATGTCATGGACGCACCGGACGGCGCACAGGCGATCGACGCGGTACGCAAGAAGGAATGGGACCTGATCGTAGCCGCGCTCGACATGCCGGGCGCTACGGGCCTTCAGGTGGTCGACGCACTCGCGATAGCACGCAGCAACGCGCGTCAGATACTCAATAGCGCGCACGACCAGCGCATGCGGCAGGCGGCGCATGCCTATGCGCAGAGCCAAGGCGTGAAACTGTGGGCGGTCGATGCCCTGCCCGGGTCGGGAAATCCGCTGCTGGCCCTCGCAGTGCTGCTCGCTGCCGGCCAGGCGGCGCCCGACGCCGGCAAGGCCGCAGAGCCGTTCGCGCCAACGCCGAAGGATATCGAACACGCGTTTGCAAACGACCAATTCATCGCTTGTTTCGGACCGCAACATGATGTGGCGACCGGTGCGCTGTACGGTGCGCAATTGCTGCCGCGCTGGCGCCATCCGCAACGCGGCCTCATCGGCCCTGGGCGCTTCCTGCCTGCGGTGGCGGCGGCGGGCCTCGAGCAGGCGCTGTGCGAGTACATGATCTGCCACGCGATTGGGATGCTCGACGAACTCGGCTCCAAGTCTGCGCTGCGCCTTGGCATCAGCGTTCCGGCCGCGATCGCACGATCGTCGACCTGGGGGAACTGCATTGCGCAATTGGCGACGCAAGCGAATGTGCCCACGTCGAGCATCGCCATCGGTATCGACCAGCCGGAGCCGGCGCGCTACGACGCCAGGCTCGCCGGCGCCGTCGCACAACTGCGGCTGCTGGGCTTCGACTGCGCCATCGATGACGGCGCTAACGGATGCGCCGCGCCGCACCGGCTCGCCCTGGCGCCGTTCAGTACATTGAAGATCGACCGTGAACTGGTCTCGCGTGCCTGCACCACCGCGCAGGGGAGCGCGCTGCTGGCCACCACGATAGCGAAGGCGCACGACCTCGATATGACTGTCGTCGCCCAAGGCATCGACACCGAAAACGATCTGGCTTGTTTGCTCGCGCTCGAATGCGACGTTGCGCAAGGCCACTACTACGGTCGGCCGATGACCGGCCACGCGTTTATCGCACACGTCGCGCGCACCGAACGAATCGTCCGTCGCGCTTCGCGCCGCATGCACGAGCCGGCGATGCCCGTCACGTGATCGCCTGGTGCGCACACGAATGGCCTTTTACCGTTGATTCCACCGCTGTTACTACTGGCACTCTTGGCGCAAACGCGCTCACCCCGGCGCCGCAGGTATGGGCGGCGTCATTTCAGGACACTCGTATGGCAACCTACAAAGAGTTGAAAAGCAAGATCGAAAACCTGGCGATCGAGGCAGAAGCCGCTCGGGAAAAAGAGCTCGAAGCGGTCATTCTCGCAATCCGGGCGCAAATTACCGAGTATGGCCTCACCAAATATGAAGTCTTCGGCAACCAGCGCGATGCGGGCCGGATGCGCACGCATGCGTCGCCGAAATTCCGCGACCCGAAAACCGGCGCCACATGGTCCGGCCGCGGCAGGCCGCCGGCCTGGCTGGCCGGCAAGAATCGCGACCGCTTCCAGATCAAGGAGTGAGCGTGGCGCACCCGGCCGGGGAGGTTCGCGGACCGGTTGGACTCACCGCCTCGGCCGGCTCGGACACATCGAGGCTGGCATCGAGGCTGGTCTCGCCTTGCGGCCGATCACGGCTAGCGGTGCGCCATTCGCCGCGTGGTCCGACACGCTCGATCCGTGCGCCGGTGTCGCGCGGTCGCCGCCGGTCGAACTGTTCCCATTGCGCCCGCTCAGGCGAGTGGCGTACGACCCGCCATTCGCCATCGACGGGTGCGAGCTTGGCGCCGCCGGGCAATTTGTACATGCCGCGCGCATTCGGCATGCGAATCCTGGCGTCGGACAGAATCAGTGCAGTGAGCCGGTCTTGGAAAAGATCGGCTCGAAGCGCATGCTCGGATTGCCCGGTCCGCAGGTTCTTCGCCGGAAGGTACTGCAGAGGACCGCTGGGTGGCAGTTCAATCAATTCCACGATCTGCAGCGGCGGACGATTGGCGCTGAGAAACCGCACCTCGGGCTCGATGTCCAGCGGCGTATACAGCCCTTGGCGCGGCTCGGCCCACGTGACCGAGCCGACGCGAAAGCGCGTGCCGGGCAGGAACACCTGCCCTGCTTCATCGTGCGCCCGTTTCGCCAGGGCGCCGATCAGGGGGCGGCCCGTGGCGCCATGGATCATGAACATCAAGCGCGGATCTTTTTCGGCTCTCATGCCAGCCACCTCCTGGCGCTTAAAAACCGTGGCGACGGTGTGTCCGTCAGTGGTCGCCGACAACGGGATGCAGCCGTTCCAGACGACATCGCCCGCAGCGAAGCAGTCAAGCAACTTCGGGTCCGCGGGCATCAAAACTGGCCGAGCGTCGCGCGGCGCCGGCGGTATCTGGCGCAGCCCCTCCGACAGGTCGCCATAGCGCTGCAGCAGCATGCTCGCGGCGGAAATCCCGGCGTCCCGTGGCGGCCAGTCGGCGGCGCCGTGGCCGGGCGCGCCGAGCAGCGCGTCGGCCAGGACGAACTGATGCAATGCGTACTTTTGCTCCCCGGGCAGCGCATTGGCCGCGACGTCATAACGCTCGCGGTACGACGCGTCAAACAGCGATGGCCGTGGCGGGTATCCGTAATGCACAACCTTGATCAGTTCCTTGAGGTCGGCCTCGAAGCGTGAGGCAGACCCGCGCGGCACGGCACAATGTTGAATCGAAAAATGGCTTCGATAAGTTCGCTGACCGCAGCGTGTCGGTCCACGACCGGCCCACCGCCGCGTCGAACGAGCCCGGCGTCCATGTTTGTGTGGCTTGGTCGAAGCGAACGGGGATCCGGTACCCGTGCGGTCTGCCGGGCGGCGGCTCGACTTGCCAAGTGTCGAGGGCCGGGTTGTAGTGGACCTTGAAGTGGCGCTCGCCGTGAACGATGAACGGGCCTTCGCGCGCCATGTAGATGCTACGCTGGTCCGGGTCACGCGGTGTGCGCGGCGTGCACGGCGGCGCGATCGCGTAATGGTCCGGCAGTGTAAAGCGCAATGCGCCTTCTTCGCCGCGTTCGATTGGCACGCCAGGTTCATTGGGACGCGCCGGGTCGTACGCTTCCAGAGCGCCGCCGGATAGCTCGCGCAGCGCGTAAAGCGTGTCTGCGCCGTCGACGCTGATCAGGCATGGCGCTGGCTCGGCGGCCTGTGTGTCGGTCCGGTGGGTGCTAGTGCTGGTGCTGGTGCTGGTGCTGGTGCTGGTGCTGGTGCTGGTGCTGGTGCTGGTGCTGGTGCTGGTGCTGGTGCTGGCGGTGGCGGCGGTGGCGGTGGCGGTGGTGGCGGCGGTGGTGGACGTTGCATCGGTACCCGCACGTCGATCGTGCCGATGCCGTTCGGCCACATGTAATGCCCGCCAAGCCGCGTCTGCCGCAAACTTCGGGACTTGAAATGGCGGGATGGCGTCAATGCGCGCGTCATCCTGCGCGGCGACCACGTCGATGCGTTGGCGCGTCTGCGACGTTAGCACGCCGTGCAGGCTGTACCACCCCATATGCGCAAACGCCTCGCTTGGCCGCGTCAGCAATGCCTCGACGCCATCCAGCCAGGTCGCGCGCTGCGCCCATCGCGGCCAGCCGCGCGGAGCGCCTGGGTTGCAGGTCGAAGCGCCTTCGATTTCGTCGCCAACCGCCATGTGCGTCGTGGCGGCACCGGCAACGCCAGCACCTGCCGCGACGTTCCTTGTAGCGGAAATATCGGCCCGAGTGCCGAAGCTCGCGACCGGCATGCCGTTTGTATTGCCTGTCAAAATCATAAACTCCTGACCCTCGCATCGACCGCCTACCACCGTGCGGATTGCCCCTCTCCGCGTACCGGCTTCGCAGCGCATCGCGCTTCACGCGGGTCACGCGGGCACCGGGGCACCGGGGCACCGGGGCACCGGGGCACCGGGGCACCGGGGCACCGGGGCACGGGGCACGGGGCACGGGAGCATGCAGCGATAGCAGCGATAGCAGCGATAGCAGCGATAGCAGCGATAGGTGCGGCCGGAACAGCGATGGTTCCGAACTTAGCGTAAAGGAGGCGCGGGGTCAGTCTAGCGGTGGCGTTCTACTTATGACGCTGCACAGCGGAATCCACCTGGGCGATGAAACGTTTCGCGTCGGAGAGCGCATCGGCGACGCCGTCTCGGCGGCATCGCGCCTGCAACGACTCGCAAGCCCGCGCAAGCTCGGCCTGTTGCAGGATCCTCAGCGCGCCGAAGGTACGGTGCAGTTGGCCAAGAACCGCCGTCTGGTCCGCGCGCGCGACGGCGCTTTCCAGTGTGGCACGGTCGGACGGCCAACATTGGATGAAAGCGGCCCACAGCGCGACGTCGAGTTTGGCATCCAAGGGCGGTGCCGGGTCGAGCGCCGCTGCCCCTTGCTCCGGCATGCCCATGCCCATTTCCCTCGCGCGCTGTCCCGTGCCATCCGCCTGCCAAGGCCCGAGCACCGCATCGAGCGCTGCAGCCAGTTGCGCGATCGTAACGGGTTTGTACAGTACCTGCGTGAATCCCGATGCCGCCGCGTCGAGGTCCTGCTCACTCGTCGCCGACGTCGCGATCACCGGCACCGTGCTGCCCATCTCGCGCAGCGCGCTCAGCAGTCCCAGGCCGTCGACACGCGGCATGCCAATGTCGGTCAGTACAACGTCGTAATGCTCTGCCCGCCAGTGCGCAAGCGCCTGTTCGCCATCCTCGACCACATCCACGTGCCGGTAGCCCAGCGCGACCAGTTGCTGATAGACCAGCGTGCTATTCACCGGGTCATCCTCGGCGACCAAAATCGCAACGTTGCGGTCGGTGTGTCCCCGCCGCGTCGCCATGGGCATGGGCATCGGCACTCGCGCCCTATGCGCCAGGTTGGCCGCCCCCAACGGATCATCGGATAGGTCGGCGGGATCGGACACGTCGGCCACGTCGGACCTGTCGGACCTGTCGACCGGATCGGCCGCATCGGCCGCATCGGCCGCATCGGCCGCATCGGCCGCATCGGCCCACAGCATGCCCGGGTCGCGGCACGCAAGCAGCGCGCGCAGCAAGGCGGTGGTCGAGAACGCGCTGACCTCGATGACGTCGCCACGCCGCTGCGGATGCAGCGGCGCGTGCATCGACACGACGACGATCCCGAGCCAGCGTGCCACAAAGTCGTTCTCCTCATCGAGCGGCGCTGCCGCACCACTGTTCGCGATTACCAGAATCGCAGCCGGATCGCCGCCGTCGATCCGAGCGTTCGACCTGTCAGTGGTTAGCGTGACCTCCGCGCCCCACGACACCATATGCGCCGACAGCGCCGTGCGCCACGCTGGCGCGTTGCACTTCAGCACGACCCGCTGCGCTGCGAGAAGCTCGGGGGGCGCCCCAGCGGATCTTGCGTCGGCAATCGCCCCGCCGAGATGGCTGATGCCGTCGGTACCGCCAGTCCCATGGGTACAGCCCATCTCGTCGGTACTATGCATCTCGTCGGTGCTGCCCATTCCGTCGGTGCTGCCCATGCCGTCGGTGTTGCCCATGCCGTCGGTGTTGCCCATGCCGCTCGCGCCACTTATGCCGGCCACTCCTTCGCCCATCGCGCCAATGCCGCTGCTTGCCCCAGCCGTGGCGGGTGCGCCCTCGGCCCGCGCAACCCCCGCCAAGACCAACTCCACCGTGAAAATGCTGCCCGCGCCCACCTCACTCTCCAGCTCGATGTGTCCGCCCATCAGCTCGACCAGCCGCTTGCACAGCGATAAGCCCAGCCCAGTGCCGCCGAAGCGCCGCGCGATCGAGCCGTCCGCCTGCATGAATGGCTCGAAAATCGCTCTCCGCTGTTCGTGCGCCACGCCGATCCCGGAATCGGCGACCTGCAAGCGTATCCGGCACGCGTCGCTGTTTCCCGACAGGACGTGCGCGCTCAGCGTGATCGCACCGCTTTTCGTGAACTTGCACGCATTGCTGAGCAGGTTCATCAGTATCTGCATGATCCGATGGTCGTCGCCGAACACGCGCCGCGCGATCGCCGGGTCCGCCAGGCAATAGAAGCGCAGCCCCTTGCCGACAATCAGCGGCGCGAAAGTCAGCGCGCAACGCTCGAGCATGTCCATCAAGTCGAAGACCCGACGCTCGATCCGCAGTTCTTGCGCCTCCACCTTTGACAGGTCGAGAATATCGTTGATCAGCGCAAGCAGCGCGTCGAATGAACGCCGGATCGTCGCCACGCGCTGCTTCTGCGCGGCGCCCGCCACCTCCATGTCAAGCAGCTCGAGATTGCCGAGCGCACCATGCAGCGGCGTGCGAATTTCGTGGCTCATCATGGCGAGAAACATCGACTTCGCCTGATTCGCCTGGTCGGCCGCCTGTTTCGCCTGTTGCAGCAACCGTTCGGCATCCTTGCGCTTGCTGATGTCGGTCAGCCCGAACAGCACCACGTCCCGCTCTTCATATCGGGTATGCGCGAACGCCGCGGAGACGTCGGTTACCGCGCCGCTTTCACGCGTGATCACGGCCTCGATGCCCCCCAGCGCGTCATCCGCCTCGGCTCCCCCGGATGTGCCATCCGCCAAGCCGCCCCCCGCTGCGCCATCCGCCGAAGCGCTCTCGGATGTGCCATCCGCCGAGGCGTTCCCAGCTGCGTCGTGCGCCGAGGCGCGCTGGCGCCATTGCTCGAGCAGGCGCCGATAGAACGCCACGCCGCGATCCGCTTGGCCGTCCAGCAAGGCCGCGGCGATGTCGTTCTGGGCAACGATCTCGCCGCTGCGCGGATCGATCACGCTCAGTCCGACCGGCGCGGTCGCGACCACCGTGCGGTTGAACGCCTCGCTCTCGAACACCCGCCGCGAGTGCGCCTGCAGCGGCGCCAGTACGTTGCGGTCGAACACGATCACGAACCCCCACAGCAACGCAAGGATGCCAAGCAGCGCCGCCACAGACACCGCAAGGTCGCCCCGCATGCCGGCCAGCGCCGTGCGCCAGTCGAATGCGTACACCGCGATCCAGTCTGGCCCCACGACGCGCTGCATCAAGAAGAACGTGCCGCCGCGGCGCAATAATTGCAGACGCTCGCTCGTGTTCGCGAACATGTCCGCGTTCTGGAACAGGGTGTGACGCCAGGCGGCTTCGCGAGCATTGTCCGGCGTCGGCGCATCGACCCCGAACAGGTGCTTGCGGTCGCGCGATACGATGAAAAAGCCCGGCGATGCGCGTTCATTCAAGAAAAATGTCGAAAAATCCTTCGCCAGGACGCGTACAGCCATTACCGCGGCGCGCTGCTCGCCGCGATACATCGGCGCCGCGAGGTAGGTGACCGCCTCGCCCGTCAAAGGATCGTCGTGCAGGGACACCCAGACGATGCGCGCGTCGCGCAGGTAGCTGTCCGGGTAGGTCGCGAGCGTGGCTTCCACCGAGGCCATCTGCTGGGCGATGGTGGGCCGCACACCGTTCGCACGAGCCGCGTCGCGAATCGCGGGCGGCAGCGGCGGCACCGACGCCAGGAAGTCGCCGGACGGCGCATAGGTGAATCCGCCGAGTATCGCCCCGCTCTCGCGCTGCCGAAGTTCGGGCGCCGGGGAGACGTCGCGGATGACCCGCAGCAGCATCGCGAGTCGTTGCGCGTCCTGTGCGCCGGTCAACGTCGTCATGACCGAGAATGGCGTCTTCGTCAGGTCCGATGAGGTGATCAGCACGCCGCCCTGCCTTTCCAGCCGCGTCCGGTAGCGATCCAAGGGAATGCCGTCCGCATCGTGCAACGACCAAATCCGCTCGTATAGGTCCACGAACTGCTTGAGGCGCGCCGCGATGCGGTCCGCTTGCGCCTTCACCTGGTCACGTTGCAACAGGAAAACGCCCCGTTGGTCGTCGATGAATGCAACGAAGCGCACGCGCACGACCAACAGCGCCAACGCGACGATCGCGATCGACACGATCAGCGCGCCTGCATAAAGGAGCCGTCGGGTGTAGGGCCCCGACCGGTCGGATAGACGGTTCGCCGTCACGCCCCCGGGTCGTTCCGACGTGATGCGGCTAAGCGAGCGAGCGTAGCGCATCGAGGAGTTCCACGTCGTTCGCGACGCCCAGTTTCTTCATCGCCGTGACCTTTTGCGCGCTGATCGTTTTCAGGCTGCGGCGCGTGTAAAGAGCAATCTCTGTGACGGTCATGCCCGACGCGAACAGTCGCACCACCTCCATTTCGCGCGACGACAACTGAATCGCGCCTCCGCAAGCGACCGGGTTGTCCAGCAGATACCCGATCATCGCTTCGGAAGTCGCGTGGTCGAGGTAACGCTGACCCTTGTGCGCCATGCGGATAACCTTGGGCAGAGCGACAAACTCGCCGCTCGCCTTGCTCAGATAACCACTGACGCCGATGCGCAGCGCCCGGTGCACGATCATGATGTCGCGGTGACAGCTCAGCAGCACGATGCGCACTGACGGATATGCAACCCGAATGCGTTTCAATAAATGCAATCCGTCCTGGTGCTGGTCCTCCTCGAATGCGTAGTCGCATAACAACACGTCGCATGACGCCTGCCGAAGCGCTTCCATCAGTTCCGAGATCGACACCGCAGCGGCCAGCACGTGAATATCCGGTTCGTCCTCGAGGAGTCTGCTGATGCCGAACAGCACAACGCGGTGGTCGTCCGCGACGACCACGTTGATTCTTCCGCAAGCGCACCGGACAGCGGCATTGTCGGCCTCCTCCGCTGCGGGCGCTTGAGCTTTTTCTGATGTCTTGCTCATAGGACTGTTTGGCGATCTCGACGACCATGTCGACACCGGTATCTTATCGTATGCCGAAAGACAGTCCTATCCTGTCTTATCCGTTAGTCATCCATGGCTTTCCTTGCGTCATCCCTTTCAGTTCTCTCCGATGAGCATTTTCAGATAAGTCTCATATGCCGCTCGCCAGCCAGCGCCAATAATCGACACGATACAGGGTCGCCGAGTCCACGATAGGCGGTAAAATCCATACAAGCGGAGGCAAGCATGTACATGTCTTTAGGCAAAGGACGCTACGTCCTCGATACCAATCAAGACCCGTATGCGAAGGCGGCGATGGAAGCGTACGCGGACGCAAGCGATCCCGCGCATCCCGAGCGCGCCGCGGCATTGCGGGCCGAACTGGGCAGCTACGCGCAGTCTCTCGCCTGCGCCGAAACGGCGTGGCGCCTATTCCACGTAGCCTGGAATATCGCCAAACATCACGACGGCTACGACAAGCGCGTCTGGGCACAAGTCAGCCTGCATTTCTCTTTGCTGCGGCGCCGTTTTCACGCGCACCAGCCACCGTTCTGTCCGTCGCGTAAATAGGTAAAACTCCTAAACCTATAGCTGGAATTTTATAGACTGAAGCGGAAGACCGGTGCGGCGCTGGAGTGCACCCAATTTCGCCCGAGCTGCCTCCCGTCGAGGCAACCCCTAACGCCGCGGTCTCGGGTCGGACACGTGTGTGCATAAGAAAGCAGGCAGTCGATCTCTCTTTCACTTCGCCGCGACCAAACCAGACTGCACGTATGTATTCGCATACTTAATGTTGCCTCCTGCTGTAGGGACGTCTTGTCGACGGCGCTCGCGCTATTCGGAGTCGTCCCAGGGCACCGGGAGACAAGAAGTAGAAAGAAAGGACCTCGGCTCGGCGGCTGCTCATTCATCCAGG
>Ga0310811_10005635_pt1 | contig 15894 bp, 18 predicted proteins | sample YCmetagenome_FD_207642 | JGI IMG/M metagenome (GOLD analysis project Ga0310811, IMG submission 207642) | Soil microbial communities from experimental microcosm in Duke University, North Carolina, United States - YC | ecosystem: Engineered > Artificial ecosystem > Soil microcosm > Unclassified ...
CCCCAGCGGCCTCGTCCCGATCGGCCCCGCGATCGACTACGCCGCGCCGCACGACCGCACGAAGCTTCGCGCGGCGGCATGAAACTCTGTTGAGCGCCCCATGAGACTGCCGACTCTCTACGTCACGCACGGATCGCCGACGCTGATCCTCGACGATTGCCCGGCGCGGGATTTCCTCGCGGGACTGGGCAAGACGCTGCCGCGCCCGCAGGCGGTGCTGTGCGTCTCCGCGCATTGGGAGGCGCCGCGCGCGGCGGTGAGCGCCGCGCCGAAGCCGGAGACGATCCACGATTTCTACGGCTTCCCGCCGGCACTCTACGAGCAGCGCTATCCGGCGCCGGGCGCGCCGACGCTGGCGGGCCGTGTCGCCGGCATGCTGCACAAGGCCGGCATCTCCTGCGTCGTCGACCCGCTGCGCGGTCTTGATCACGGCGCCTGGGTGCCGCTGAAGCTGATGTTTCCGGGCGCGGACATCCCGGCCTTTCAGCTTTCGGTGCAAAGCCCGCTGGGGCCCGAACATCACATCGCGCTGGGCCGCGCGCTGGCGCCGTTGCGCGACGAAGGTGTGCTCATCCTCGGCAGCGGCAGCGCCACGCACAACCTCGCCGATTTCCGCGGCGTGCGCGGCATATCCGATCCGGTCCGGCCTTACGTGAAGCCGTTCGACGATTGGCTGGTGAAAACCGTCGAGGCCGGCGACGAAAAGGCGCTCGCCGAATACCGACGCGCGCCCGAGGGCCCCCGCAATCACCCGAGCCCCGAGCATTTCCTGCCGATCTTCGTGCCCTTCGGCGCCGCGCTCGCCGCCGGCGAAGGGCGGGGCACGACGCTCCACCGCTCCTACACCTACGGCATCATCGCGATGACCGCGTTCGCCTGGGGCATGGCCTAGAAAGCAAAGATCGCAGGAGCCGGAGAGCCGGGGCGAAAAGAAAATGCGCGTCAACGGCGTGCAAGAGCCTTTCTCCCCGACTCCCCGGCTTCTGTTTTCTTACTTTTTCGCGACCCCGATCACGTTCGGAATCTCGGGTGCGACGCCGGAGACGCCGATGCAGCCGAGCGTGCCGCCGCAGAGGCCGTTCAAATTGAGCGTGACGCCGCCGGCTTCGAGATAGAGCTGCGCGGGCCGGCCGCCTTCCAAATATTGCGCGCGGCGAAGATCGAGCGGCCAGCGCAGCAGCAGGCGCGCGAAGCCGCCGGCCGTGTGCGGCGACTGGGTGAACGCGACGATGAGGCGGTCGTGCCCGTCGGCGCCGAGCACGGCGAGGCTGACGCCCTTTTCGCTCCGCGGCCAGGTCACGCGCTTCCGGCAATCGATCAGGCGGATGTTCTGGATCTGCGTCTCGAAGCGGCGGAACTCGTTGTCCTTGTCGCACACCTTGTCCCAGAGCTGGAACGGCTCCGCCGTGGCGCCGCGCCGCGGATTGAACGCGAAGACCGAGCGATAGTTGTTGAATTTCGGATTGTTCACCCGCCGCCCGTCGCGCATCAGGCCGACATTGGTGAGGTGATCGTCCTGGTACAGCCCGGCGTTGACCGCCAGCACAAAGCCCTTCGCGCGCGCCCATTCGGCGGCGGTGCGCTGCTTGTCGCCGTCGAACTTCGCCATGGCGAGCGCGAGCTTCGCCTTCGCGGGATCGATGCGCACGAGGGTGACGATTCCGTCGCCGGTGCGGTGCTCGCCCGGCGCCCTCGGCTGCGCGAGCTCGAGCCCCGCCTCGAGCGGCCGCCACACGATCTCGGCGCGGGCCGATGCGGCGGCAGACGCCGACAGTAACGCGATGACCAGGAAGCGAAGAAACGTCACGAGACACCCCGCGGTTGTCCTCAACGAAACCCTCCCCCTTGGGGGAGAGGGGCAGGGGCGAGGGGATGATGCCGCCGGCACGGCGCCGATCGCGCGAACCTTGCATTGTGCGCCGGCCCTTCACCCGCGGGGGCGTTGCCCCTGCACCCTCTCCCCCGAGGGGAGAGGATTCCCTGCTAGATCATCCCTTCCTTCTTCGCCTGCACCGCACCTTCGCGCAGCGATTTCCGGAGACGCGCCACCAGCTCGTCCACCTGCGCGCCGTCGATGATGAGCGGCGGGCAGATCGCGATCGTGTCGCCGATCGCGCGGATGATGAGGCCGTTCTCCTGCGCGCGCGCGGCCACCATGCGGCCGATCTTGCCGACCGGCGCGCAGGCCTCGCGCGTCTTCTTGTTCTTGACCAGCTCGACGCCGGCGACGAGGCCGACGCCGCGCACCTCGCCGACGAGATCCTCCTCGGCGAGCGCCGCGAGCTTCTTCTGGAACGGCCCCATCTGCCGGCGCACATGCGAGAGCATGTCGCGCTCCTTGTAGAGCTTCTGGGTCTCGATCGCGACGGCGGCCGCCACCGGATGTCCCGAATAGGTGAAGCCGTGGCCGAACGTGCCGATCTTGTCGCTCTCGGTCAGCATGGCCTGCCACACCTTCTCGTTCACCATCAGCGCCGAGATCGGAATGTACGACGCCGAAAGCGCCTTGGCGCAGGCCAGCATGTCGGGCTGGATGGCGTAGGTCTGCGAACCCCAGGGATTGCCGGTGCGGAAGAAGCCGCAGATCACCTCGTCGGCGATCAGCAGCACGTCGTATTTCTTCAGCACCTTCTGGATCTTCTCGAAATAGGTGGGCGGCGGCACGATCACGCCGCCGGCGCCCATCACCGGCTCGGCGAACATCGCGGCCACCGTGTCGGGCCCTTCGCGCACGATCAGCGCCTCGAGCTCGTCGGCGCAGCGGCTCGCGAAATCCTCGGCGCTCTCGCCTGGCTTCCCGAAGCGGTAGTGATGCGGGCAGCCGGTGTGGATGATGCGCGCGATCGGCAGGTCCCAATCCTGGTGATTGGCGGGGAGGCCGGTCAGCGACGCCGATGCGACGGTGACGCCGTGATAGGCCTTCTGGCGCGAGATGATCTTCTTCTTCTGCGGCTTGCCGATGGCGTTGTGATAGTACCAGACGAGCTTGATCGCCGTGTCGTTGGCCTCCGAGCCCGAATTCGCGAAAAATACTTTCGACATCGGCACCGGCGCCATCTCGAGCAGCATTTCGGCGAGCTCGATGCCGGGCAGGTGCGATTTGTGCGTGAACATGTGATAGAACGGCAGCTTCGACATGGCCGCCGTCGCCGCCGCCACCAGGCGCGGCTCGTCGAAGCCGATCGCGGCCGACCAGAGGCCGGCCATGCCCTCGATGTATTCGCGCCCCGAGTCGTCGTAGACGTAGACGCCGCGGCCACGCTCGATCACGAGCGGGCCCTCTTTCTCGTGCACGCGCAGATTCGTGTAGGGGTGGACGAGGCTCGCGATGTCGCGGGCGGCGGGTGAATTGCCGCGGCGCGGCAGTGTCTCGTTCATGATGGGCTCCTCGGGAAGGCAGGCGTGAACTCGGTTGCGGCGGCCTTATAGCGCGCCGATTTGCGCGGGGCGAATCGGCACAAACGCGCAGGACGTCAGGGCGTGACGGGTTCGGCCGGCGCCACGCAATCCGCGCCGTCGTAGCGCGCGTTGTTGACCTTGGTGCTCACCGTATAGGCGGCAAGGTCGGCGCCGGCATAGGGCTTCAGCAATTTTTGCGCTTCCGCTGGCGGCGTCTTCTCGGCATCGAGCCAGGCTTCGAACTCCTCGCGCCGCGTCAGCATCACCGGCATGCGCTCGTGGATATGGGCGATGGCGGGCGCGGCGTCGGTCGTCACGATCGTGAACGTGTCGAGCGGCGGCACGTCCTTGGCCGCCGCCGGGTCGCGCCAGCGCTCCCAGAGCCCGGCAAGCGCGAACGGGCGCGCGCGCACGGCGCCCGCCACGGGCGGGTCGCCGAGCACGATGCGGTAGGGCTGCTTCTTGGCGCCCTTCGCGGCGCCGCTGGCCGGCGCCTGCCACTCGTAGAAGCCGTTGGCGAGCACGAGGCAGCGCCGCGCCTTGAACGCCGCGCGGAAGGCGGGCTTGGTCGCCACCGTGTCGGCGCGCGCATTGATCATCATCGAGCCGATCTTCGCGTCCTTGGCCCAGGAGGGGATGAGGCCCCAGCGCATCGCCACGATCGCGCGCTTCCCTTCGCTGTTGAGGCGCACCACTGGCACGTTCTGCGTCGGCGCCACGTTGTAGCGCGGCACGAAATCCATCGGCGGCCCGTTGTAGCCGAACAACGCGCGCAATGCCTCGTCGGGATCGGTGATGGAGAAGCGTCCGCACATCGGAGCGTCATCCTGAGCGAAGCGAAGGACCTAGCGGGTGCAAGTAGGGCCGCGCCCGGCAAAGCGCAATATCGGCGCACGCTTCTCTCGGCGTCGATGAGATCCTTCGCTTCGCTCAGGATGACGGATCGGCGGTGCTAGCCCTTGACCTCGATCACGGTCCGACCGCGCACCTGGCCTTTCAGGATCTTCTCCGCCAGCGCGGGCGCATCGGCGAGCTTGGCCGTGGTCGTCATCGCATCGAGCTTGTCGAGCGGGAGGTCGCGCGCGAGCCGCGCCCAGGCCTCTTTCCGCTGCGGCGCGGGGCACATCACCGAATCGATGCCGAGCAGGTTCACGCCGCGCAGGATGAACGGGAGGACGCTCGTCGGCACGTCGACGCCGCCGGCATTGCCGCAGGCCGCGACCGATCCGCCATAGGCGACCTGGGTCAGCACCGCGGCGAGCACCTTGCCGCCCACCGTGTCGACGGCGCCGGCCCAGCGCACCGAATCCATCGGCTTGCTCGGCCCGTTGGCGAACTCGGCGCGGTCGATGACGGCCTTGGCGCCGAGCGATTTCAGGTAATCGGCCTGCTCGGCGCGGCCGGTCATGGCGGTGACGTTGTAGCCGAGCTTGGCGAGGATCGCGGTGGCGACGCTGCCGACGCCGCCGGCGGCGCCCGTCACCAGCACCGGCGCATCCTGCTTCAGGCCGTGATCCTCGAGCGCCATCACGCACAGCATCGCCGTGTAGCCGGCCGTGCCGATCGCCATCGCGCGCTTGGTCGAGATCGCTGTGGGCAGTTTCACCAGCCACTCGCCCTTGACCCGCGCCTTCTCGGCCATGCCGCCCCAATGGCGCTCGCCGACGCCCCAGCCGTTCAGCACGACCTTGTCGCCCGGCTTGAACGCGGAATTGCCCGACTCCGCCACCGTGCCGGCGAAATCGATGCCGGGCACGTGCGGGAACTGGCGCACCAGCCGCGCCTTGTTCGTCAGAATGAGCCCGTCCTTGTAGTTGAGCGTCGTGTATTCGACCGCGACCGTGACATCGCCCGGCGGCAGCTTCGCCTCGTCGAGCACCGTCACCGCGCCCGAAACCTTGCCGTCCTTCTCCTCCAGCAGCAGCGCCCTAAAGCTCATGCCGAGCATCTCCTTGTCCGCGTTTCTTGTTGGGGGCCGCGTTATAGCCCGGCTATTGCGGCACGAAAACGGCGGTAAGGTCGTCGGCCGTCTTGGCTGACGACCGTCAGCGCCCGCGATGCAGCGTGCCGCCGTCGACGCGCACGACGTCGCCGCTGATGTAGCCGGCGCGGTCGGAGGCGAGGAAGACGACGACGTTGGCGATCTCTTCGGCCGTGGCGGGGCGGCCGAACGGGAGATCGAGCTTGCCGACGAGCTCTTTCCAGCGCTCGGCGTCGCCGAGCTCGTTCTTGGCGCGCGTGCGCATCAGAAATTCCATGCGCTCCGTCGCGACCAGGCCCGGGTTGACGCCGACGACGCGGATGCCGTGGTCGGTGCTGTGGGCGCCCATCGCGTGCGTGAACGACATCAGGCTCGCATTGCCGGCGGCGCCGGCCACGTAGTTGAAATTGTGGCGCTCGCCGCCGAGCCCGATCACGTTGACGATGACGCCGCGCTTCTTCGCCCGCATGCGGGTGAACATCTCGCGCGCGAGATTGATGTAGCCGAACACCTTCAAGTCCCAGGCCGCGCGCCATTTGGCCTCGTCGATGGCAACGATGTCGCCGCCGGGAATGGCGCCCGCATTGTTGACGAGGATGTCGAGATCGGGAAACGCGCCGGCGAGCCGCGCGGCTGCGCCCGGCGCGGCCATGTCGATGGCCATCGTCTCGATCTTGCCTTGCGCGCGCGCGGCCAGCTCGCGCTTGGCCGCGTCGAGGCGCTGGGGATCGCGCGCGGCGATCACCACGTCTGCGCCTTCGCCGAGGAAGCCCCGCGCGCAGGCGAAGCCGATGCCGCGCGAGCCGCCGGTGATCAACACGCGCTTGCCGCTCAGTCCGAGGTCCATGGCGCCCGCCTTTTGCCGCTGAAGACGCGGCCGAGTTAAAGGCGCGGGCGCGCCAACGCAAGGGACGGGCTGCGCGCACCTCCGCTCAGTGTCCGAAGCGCGAGGGCTCCAATTTCTTCCCATCGTGGGCTGGCACCCATTGGAACGGGCGGCGCACGCCCTCGATGGCGCCGGCGAGGTCGGCGCGCGAGAGGCCGATGTCCCTCAAGCGCTCGTCGGGCCACGACTGCATCTCGTGCGCGAGGCGGCGCGCGGCCGAGGCGCGGAGCGCCCGATCGCAGCGGCGCCGGAGACGCTCGAGGTGAAGCGCGGCCTGAGAGCGGAGGGGGCTGAGGCGCCGGGCGAGCGCGGCGGCGCCGTCGAGGCTGCGGCCGAGGCCGTGGCCGAAACCGTGGCTGAGGAGGCTGAGGACCATGGGTGTCGCTCCTGCGATCGAGCGAGGCCACCCTGCGCGCGCGCGTTCAATGAGGCAATTTTATTGATTTAATGATTTCGATAAGAGAAACTTTTGTAGAGGCAAGCGTCAACGAGGGCGGGCTTCGGTGTCAGAGCTAGCGTCCGCGCCACGGGAGCCACGCACGGCGCTGGCGATATCCGCGCGCCGGAGGCCGATGTCGTGCAGCATGCGGTCGTCCCATTCCCGCAGTTGCGCGGCGGCGCGGCGCGCGCGCCGCTCGCGGATGAGCGCGCGAACAACGCCCATACCGGCGCGAACCAGCCCCGAGCCGGCGAGCCGGACGAACGCAGCGCGGACCCGCGCGGCGGTTTGGGACACGGGGAGCAAGGCTGAGGCGGGCAAGAATCGCTCCGGTGCGGCCGCACGATCCTGCTTTTCCCGATTTCGTCAGCCAATTCCCGCCCAGGGAATGATCGAGACGACGAGGAGAACCCCATCATGCGCAGCTTGAACCTCGACCAGCTCCGCGCGCTCGGCGAAGTCGTGCGCCTCGGCAGCTTCTCCGCCGCGGCGCGGCGGCTCAACCTCTCGCAGCCGGCGGTGAGCCTGCAAATCCGCGAGCTCGAGGGCCGCATGGGCGTCCGCCTCGTCGAGCGGCTCGGCAAGCGCGCGTTCGCCACCGAGGCCGGGCGCTCGCTGATCGAGCACGGCGGCCGCATCGCGGCCGAGGCCGAGCGGGCGCTCGTCACGATGCGCCGGCACCGCGAGGGCTGGCTCGGGCGCGTGCGCATCGGCACGAGCTTCGTGATCCTCAATTATCTGCTGCCTCCGATCCTGAAGCGTCTCCGCGAGCAGCATCCCGATCTCGAGATCGGCGTCTCGCTCGGCTCGAGCGCGCAGAAGGTCGAGCAGCTGCTGCGCAACGAGATCGATCTCGGCATCGTGGCGCTGCCGGTCAACGATCCGCATCTCGAGGTCACCGTTTTGCGCCACGACCGCATCATGGGCGCGCTGCCGCCCAAGGTGCCGGCGCCGAAGCGCTTGAAGCCCGCCGATTTCGCGCGCTGGCCGCTGATCCTCGATTCGCCGGGCTCGCGCATGGGGCGCATCGTGCGCGATTGGCTCGCCGCCGGCGAAGGCGCGCCGCGCCCGGCGATGGAGATCGGCGACATCCACGCGATCAAGACGCTGGTGGCGGCCGGCGTCGGCGCTTCGATCCTGCCGATGGATGCGCTGGGTTTCGAGACCAAGCGCGGCGAGATCGCGGTCCGGCCGCTCGCGCCGCCGGCGCGCTATTCGATCGGCCTCGTGCAGCGCCGCGACAAGCCCGACGATCCCGCGCTCGCGCTTACCCGCGCTGCGCTGATGACGCTCAGGAGGGAAAGGAATTGATCGGCAAATCGCTACGGGGCGACGCGAAGCGTCGCCGTAAGCTCGGCCTCTTTGGCCGAGCGACGCGAAGCTTCGCCACCAGCTCGCGCAGCGAGCGGCGCGAACCGGGTCCGGGGCGGCGACAGGAGAAACCGCACCCGGACCCGGGCCGCTGAGGTGCGGAACGCTTGGGGAGGAGGAGCGCGTTCCGCGGAGCCGGCGAACTAGGGGCGGGCAACGCCCTTGATTCGACCGGCTTCGACGCCAAGCCCGGAGTTCGGGGCGGGGAACACCCCGGGCTCGGCGAAGATGGGCAACCGTCTGACGCCGTCGCTCGGCCAAGAGGCCGAGCTCTTGGCGAAGCGAAGCTTCGCCCGTAAGTTCGCGAAGCGAACGACGCGCAGGAGCGGCCAAAGCGTGCTGGCGCTGGCGCTCGCCCGCAGCGGCGGCGATGTCGCGTCGAGCGGCACGTTGTCGTTGGCGGCCAGCGTGCGCAGCGTGAGATGCAGCCGGCCGGGCGAGAGATCGATGGCGAACGGATTCCGGATCATGCCCGCCCCCTATTAGTAACGTTGGGGGGCTTGCGCCCGGTTTCGCCCTCGCGCGGCAGCAGCAGCATGCGGCCGCGCACGGCCGCGTCGATGTCCATCCGCTGAAGGCCGATGTCGCGCAGCATGCGGTCGTCCCAGCTCCTGAGCTCCTCGGTCGCGAGCTTGGCTTGGCGCGTGGCGATGAGCGCCGCGGCGTAGCGTTTGGCGGCGATCACGATCCAGGACGAGGCGAGCCAATCGAGGACGGGTTGCAGATTGATCGTTGGCCGCCCGATGGCAGGCGGGCCGGAATAAGGATTGAGGACGGACATCGCGGAACTCCAAGGCGCGCTCGCCGGCAAGGCCGGGCGCGGCGGTGACATTGTCCGCAGACGCAGCCATCCCCGAAACCGGGGGGGGGGCGGCGCGGCGGCGGACGGAATTCGAAAAGAAGCAGGATTCGGTGCCGGATCAGTTCCGGCGGACTCGCGCTAGCAGCGTCGGAGTCGCTTATAATCGGCGGTCGTCATGACGGCGGTCTCTCCATTCGCGTGCCGCGGGGACGGCGCGCGATCCTCACAGGAAATGTGCAGTGTCCTCAGGGGCAGCGCGCCTCGGCCTCTTGCTGCGGCCTGTGCGCTTTTTCGTTCGTATGCGAACGATATGCACGAACCTGTTGCGATGCACAATCAGGATTTGCTAAACGATAGCATTAGCTCCGCTAATGGATCGCCATGCGCCGGCTGCCTTCGCTCGACACGCTGCGCGCCTTCGAATCCGCCGCGCGTCATCTGAATTTCACGAGAGCCGCGAACGAGCTCCACGTCACCCAGAGCGCGCTTTCGCAGCGCGTCGGCGCGCTCGAAGACGAGCTCGGCTTTCCGCTGTTCATCCGTCGCGCGCGCCAGATCGAGCTGACGCCGCGCGGCAGCGCGATCGCCGCGGCGATGGGCCGGGCGATGGCCGAGATCGCGCGCGTGTTCTCCGGCCTCGAGGAAAGCGAAGCGGCGCGCCGCCTCGTCATCAGCGTGCTGCCGTCCTTCGCAACGCGCTGGCTGATGCCGCGGCTCGTGCGCTTCCACGAGGCGCACCCCAACCTCGACGTGCAAGTGAACGCCGAGGGGCGCCTCATCGACCTCACCACGAGCGACGCCGATCTCGCGCTGCGCTTCGGTCCGGGGCGCTATCCCGGACATCACGTCGATTTCGTGATGGACGATTACGTGCTGCCGGTGGCGCAGCCGGCGCTGCTTGCCGCGACGAAGGCGCTGAGCAGCGCCAAGGCGCTCGCCAATGCGGCGGCGCTCGCGCGCCTGCCGCTCATCTACGACAGCGCGGTGGAGCGCGATGCCAGCGGCACGGATTGGAAGAGCTGGTTCGAGCATGCCGGCGCCGCGCAACCGCCGCGCGTCACGGGTCTCCGCTTCAGCCAGGCCGATCTCATGCTGCAGGCGGCGGCGCAGGGGCAAGGCGTGGCGCTCGCGCGCTACAGCCTCGTGCACGACGATCTCGTGGCCGGGCGGCTGGTGCCGGTGCTGAAGCATGCGATGCTGCGCGCGCGCTACAACTATTATCTCGTGGCGCTGCCGGAAAAGGCCGAGCGTCCGGTGGTCGCCGCCTTCCGCGCCTGGCTGCTCGCCGAGGCCCGCGCCTTCACCGCCGCGCGCGCGGCCAGCCTCTGAGGCCCGCCCGCGAGCGGGCGGCCGCCTCCGAATAAGGCCGATTTTACTACGTCAAAGGCAGCTTATCGCGACGGCCGCCGCGTTGGGCGCCCCGCAACAGATGGGCCCATGCCCGCCGCCGACGGCGGCGCGCTTTAGAAATTGTCCGCGGTGCGCGAGCGGGCCGGCAGCGCGCGCGCCAGCAACCGCCGCGTGCGTTGCATCGCCGCCGCAGCGAGGCGCGCTTCGCCGGACTGGACGGAGCGCAGGCGTGCGGCGACCGCTTTCGCGAAGCTGGTTCCCGCCGATGCGACGGCGGCGTGCCGCGCGGCGCGAACGGCCACGCGCTCGGCGGCGCGCTTTTCCGCCTCGGCGGCGGCGAACGCGGCGCGCGCATGCTCGAGGCGGCGCGCCGCGAGCTGATCGAGACGCGCGTCCCAAGCGAGAGCTTCTTTGGAACACTGAGCGCAATGGCCGGCCGAGCTCGGCGGCCAGACGATGATTTGGGTGCAGCCGCAAAAGCGGCAGGCTTCGCCAAACGATTCCCCGAAGCGCATCTTTCCCTCCTTCGCGGAAAACGGCAGACGACCGATACCTTGGATCATACGCGCTTTTGGCAAGGTGTGTTCCGGCTCAACCATGAATCTTGGCGCGCGGTTGCTTTTCCGCCACAGCCGCCGAAAATCGAGCATTGTCATGGACTTTGGCGATGATCTCCGGCGCCAAGCACGGCGCAGGGGAAACTCTACGAAGACGGGAAGCCCGCGTCTGTAACCTGGCTCACGTTTGCGCCGCCGTTCACGATGAAAGCGCGAGCCCGCCATCCGCCGTCATCGCGAAGCCGGGATTCCACGCCACCTCCCAAAGGTAGCCGTCGGGATCGGCGAAATAGCCGGTGTAGCCGCCCCAAAAAACGTTCCCGCCGGGCTTCAAGATGCGGGCGCCCGCGCGCGCCGCTTCGTCGAGCACGGCATCGACCTCGGCGGCACTGCGCACGTTATGCGCGAGGCTCATGCCGGAGAAGGCTGCGGCGCCGCCGCAATCGGCGGCGGGGATTTGCGCATCCTTCGCGAGCTCTTGACGCGGCCAGAGCGCCAGCACCACGCCGCCCGCCATCTGAAAGAACACGACGTCGCCTAGGCTCGCGGATGCCGCCGTGAAGCCCAGCGCCTCGTAGAAGCGCCGGCTCCGCGCGAGATCGGAAATGCCGAGCGTGATGAGCGTGACGCGCGGGTGCATGACGAGCACTCCTTCGATGCGGATTGCGGCGGACGCGACGAGCGAATTAAGGCCGAAGTTTTCGCTTGACAATGTTCTTGTTATGTTCTTAGCGCGATATTCGCCCGGCATTCGCGCGCAGCGCTTCCGTGTGCGCCATTTTCGTGCCGATGCTGCGATGCTTTGGGTCGGATGAAGTTGCGCGAATTGCGGACGTGGCCACACCGCAACCGGAACTCCGTAAATGACGATAAGTGACGAGTTGGAAGCCGCCAAATGACGATAAAAGACGAGGTTGCGCGAATCTCGTCATTCATCGTCTTTTATTGTTATTTCGCGAAACGGCCGGGGCATGCCTGGGCCGGCCGCCGACGGCGCCTCAGTTCACGAGCGCCTTTCGGCGGTTGGCGCTGGCGCGCGGCGTCTGGTCTTGCTCGTCGAAGAGCTCGGCGAGCTTCTCCATCATCGTGCCGCCAAGCTGCTCGGCGTCGACGATGGTGACGGCGCGGCGGTAATAGCGCGTCACGTCGTGGCCGATGCCGATCGCGAGCAGCTCGATCGAGGTGTTGTTCTCGACGTAGTCGATGACCTCGCGGAGATGCTTCTCGAGGTAGTTGCCGGGATTGACGGAGAGCGTCGAATCGTCGACCGGCGCGCCGTCGGAGATCACCATCAGGATGCGCCGCTGCTCGGTGCGCGCGATGAGGCGGTTCGCGGCCCAGAGCAGCGCCTCGCCGTCGATGTTCTCTTTCAAGATGCCTTCGCGCAGCATGAGCCCGAGGTTCTTGCGCGCGCGGCGCCACGGCGAATCCGCGGCCTTGTAGACGATGTGGCGGAGATCGTTGAGCCGGCCCGGGTTGGCGGGCTTGCCGGCGGCGAGCCATTTCTCGCGCGCCTGGCCACCCTTCCACGCGCGCGTCGTGAAGCCGAGGATTTCCACCTTCACCGCGCAGCGCTCGAGCGTGCGCGCGAGGATGTCGGCGCTCATCGCGGCCACCGAGATCGGGCGCCCGCGCATCGAGCCCGAATTGTCGATCAGCAGCGAGACCACCGTGTCGCGGAACTCGGTGTCCTTCTCCTGCTTGAACGAGAGCGGGTCCATCGGATTGACGACGACGCGGTCGAGCCGCGCCGTGTCGAGCAGCCCTTCTTCCAGGTCGAAATCCCAGGAGCGGTTCTGCTTCGCGAGCAGGCGCCGCTGCAGGCGGTTCGCGAGCCGCGCGATCACGCCCTGCAAATGCGAGAGCTGCTGGTCGAGGTTCTGGCGGAGACGCGTCAGCTCGTCGGCGTCGCAGAGATCGGGCGCCTCCACTTCTTCGTCGAACTCGGTCGAGAACACCTTGTAGGCGTCCTTGTCGTCGCGATTCTTGCCGTGCCAATCCGGGCGCGGCTGGCGCGAGGGGCCGGCGGGCTCGTCCTCGCCCTGCTCGGCGAGCATCTCGGCGTCGGCGCCCTCCATCTCGCCTTCGGCGTCCTCGCCGGCTTCCGCTTCCATCGACTCCATCGAGGCCGCGTCGGCCGAGGTCGACTGGTCCTCGCCGTCTTCGCTTTCGCCCTGGCCTTGGCCCTTGTCGTCGTCCTCGGTTTCCTGCTGCTGCTCGTCCTCGCCGGCGTTCTGGTCGTCGGGATCGTCGATGTGGAGGTCCTTGATGAGCTGGCGCACCAGGCGGCCGAACTGGTCCTGGTCCTCGACCAGCTTTGAGAGGCTCTGGAGATCGCGCGTCACCGTGGCGTCGAACCACGGGCGGAACGCGTCGACCATGCGCCGCGCCGCGGGCGGCGGCAGATCGCCGGTGAAGGCCTCGCGCGCCAGCAGCGAGACGACTTCGGCGAGCAGCGTGTCGTCGCGCTCGGTTACCTGGTCGAAGCCCTCGTCGCGGGCGCGGCTTTCGAGCGCGGCCGCCATGTTGAGGCGGGCGCCGGCCATGCGCTTGGCGCCGAGCGCATCGCAGCGCGCGCGCTCGACCGCGTCGTACACCGCCCGCGCCATCGTGCCGGCCGGCAGGCGCTTCCTGTGCATCTTCGTGTCGTGGTGGCGGAGATTGAGCGCGATCGAATCGGCGGTGCCGCGCAGCGCCGCCACTTCGCGCGCCGGCAGATCGCGCGAAGGCACGGGCAGGCGCACTTCGCCGCCGTGGATGCCGGAAGGCTCGGGCGAAAACGCCACGGTCAGGCCCGGCTTCCGCGCGATCGCGCGCGTCGCCGCGCCGGTCAGCTGGCGGAAGATTTCGATCGGCGGATCGGGCCGGGCCACGGTCGCGCGCGCCGCGCTAATTGCGCCGCTGCTTGGCAGCACCCTCGAACAGCTCGGTGCCGAGGCAGCGCTGGTAGTATTCGGCGATCACCGGCCGCTCGACCTCGTCGCACTTGTTCAAGAACGTGGCGCGGAACGCGAACGCGACGTCGTTGTTGAAGATCTTGGCGTTCTCGGCCCAGGTCATCACCGTGCGCGGCGACATCACGGTCGAGATGTCGCCGGCCATGAAGCCGGCGCGCGTGAGATCGGCCACCGCCACCATCGCGCTGATCAGACGCCGCCCGTCCTCGGTGTCGAAGGCCGGCACCTTGGCGAGCACGATCTTCACTTCCTCGTCGTGCGGCAGGTAGTTGAGCGTGACCACGATGTTCCAGCGGTCCATCTGGCCTTGATTGATCTGCTGGGTGCCGTGGTAGAGGCCCGTGGTGTCGCCCAGTCCCACCGTGTTCGAGGTGGCGAACAGGCGGAAGGCGGGGTGCGGGCGGATCACGCGGCTCTGGTCGAGCAAGGTCAGGCGTCCGTGGCGCTCGAGCACGCGCTGGATCACGAACATCACGTCGGGGCGGCCGGCGTCGTATTCGTCGAACACGAGCGCGCAGGGGCGCTGGAGGGCCCAGGGCAGGATACCCTCGCGGAATTCGGTCACCTGCTTGCCTTCGCGCAGCACGATCGCGTCCTTGCCGACGAGGTCGATGCGGCTGATGTGCGAGTCGAGATTGATGCGCAGGCACGGCCAGTTGAGCCGAGCCGCCACCTGCTCGATGTGCGTCGACTTGCCGGTGCCGTGATAGCCCTGGATCAATGTGCGGCGGTCGTAGGCGAAGCCGGCGAGGATGGCGAGCGTCGTCTCGCGGTCGAAGCGATAGGCGGTGTCGAGATCGGGCACGTGCTCTTCGGCGCGGCTATAGGCCGGCACTTCCCAATCGGTGTCGATGCCGAAGGTTTGCCGCACGGAGATCTTGATGTCCGGCACGCCGTTGGCGGCGCCGGTCTTGGCAGTTGTCGTCTGAGCCATCTCTTTGAGTCCGGTCAAAAAATCTCGCCGAGGCCGATACTTAGGTGCTCGGCGTCAGGAGGCCAACCTCTTCTTGAGGATCGCGTAGGCCTCGTTGATACGCTTGAGCTGCTCTTCCGCAGCTTGGTCTCCACCACCGTTGGCGTCAGGGTGGTAGCGCTTCACCAAGCGCTTGTAGTGCTGCTTAATGGTGGCGATGTCGGCAGGCCCCGTCAACCCGAGAGTGGCGAGGGCCTGATCCTCCAATGTCGCAGGTCTCGCCCGGAGCTCGGCCTGGGCGTACTCGGCATGGCCTCCCTCGGCGCGCATCTCGTCGAAGAAGCCGAAGCGCTCGTCGAACGGATCGCGGTAGCGGCGGCCGCCGCCGAAGAATTGGTTGCCGCGCACGCCCAGCGGCCAGAGCGGGCGCTCGCCCAGTACCGCGGCGCGGAGATGCGCCTCGATCTCCGCCGCGCTCATGCCGGCGTGGTAGTTCCAGGCCTTGTTGTAGGCCTGCACGTGCTCGAAGCAGAAGTAATAGTAATCGCGGAGCTGCCGGCGCGATTTGGGCGCGCGATAGTCGCCGGGCTGCTTGCAGCCGGCGTGGTCGCAGCGGCGCGCGTGCGTCCGCTCGGACGGGCCGCGGTAATTCTTGAGCGTGTCGAGGCGCACCTTGCGCATTGCAGCAATATGGGAGCGGCGCCGGGGCGCCGCAATCTTGACGAACGCCGCGGTTTTGTGATGCGCGGCGTGCCGCCGGCTAGCGCAGCCGTGCCTCGGCTTTGGGCGCCGCGCACATGGGCGGCGCCGGCGCCGCGAGATCGCGGTAGCAGACGCGGGGAGCCGCGCCCGCTATGCGCGCGCTGTCGGCCGCGATCGCCGGAACGAGGCTCAGCAGGAAGGCGGCTGCGAGCGCGCGGGCTTGTGCCAAGCGATTCATCGATGCCTCCGGCGGGGTCTAAGTCGGCGGCGACCTTAGGCGCGCGTGCCGGCGGCGCGGAAATTCCCTTTGCTTATGGAATCGATGATCGCCGCGCGGCGACGCCGTGCGCGGGCGCGCCCTTACGGCCGCTCAAGAGCCGGCGCACGTGCTCGATGCCGACCTTCAAGGAGGGAAAAGCGCGGAAGATGCCATAGCCTTCGCGCACGATGATGACCTCGATGTCGCTGGTCGCCGCGAAATCGAGGCTGTCGTCGCGGCCGACGCGGATGACGAGGCGTGGCCGCAAGGGGCGCACG
>Ga0310811_10005636_pt1 | contig 15894 bp, 12 predicted proteins | sample YCmetagenome_FD_207642 | JGI IMG/M metagenome (GOLD analysis project Ga0310811, IMG submission 207642) | Soil microbial communities from experimental microcosm in Duke University, North Carolina, United States - YC | ecosystem: Engineered > Artificial ecosystem > Soil microcosm > Unclassified ...
TCGTCTCCGTGCCTCGTGAGGAGTTACTGGCGATCGCGCTGGCCCCGGTGCTCCTTCAACAGGAACACGCAAATCAGGCTGAGCACCGAACAGAGCGAGATGTAGACGGCGATGGCGGATGATGTCCCGTACTCGCGCAGCAGAAACGTGGCGATGAGTGGCGCGGGACCACCGGCGGTAATCGATGCCAGCTGATACCCCAGCGCGGAGCCGCTGTACCTGACCGACCCCGGAAAGCTCTCGGCGATGAACGCGGCCTGCGGCCCGTATTGGATGTCCTGAATCGGATTCGAGATCACGATCGCCAGAAACACCAGCGGCAGCGATCGCGTGTCGAGCAGCCCGAAATACACGAACGGGAAGACGATCATGATCACGCAGCCAATCGCAGTGATTGTCTTTCGGCCGTACACGTCGGACAGGTGGCCGAACAGCGGATTGGCGAGGCACGACACGACCGCCATGGTCATGACCATGTTCAGCACGACGCCCCGACCGAACCCGAGCACGGTCGTTGCGTACGTGATGACGTACGTCGTGTAAATGTAAAAGCACACCTGCTGGCTCGTCCGCATCAGCGCAGTCAGCGCGACTTCCTTGCCGTTGTTGCGCAGCACTTCGACAAGCGGCGCCTTGACGACCGCACCGCTCTTCTTCAATTCCTCGAACACCGGCGTCTCGTGCACGCCGGCGCGGATGTAGAAGCCAGTAATCACGAGGGCGACGCTGGCGAGAAACGGAATGCGCCATCCCCACTCGAGGAACTGCTGATCGCTCGTCAGCCCTGTCATCAGCGCGAGCGCGCCGTTGGCGAGCACCATTCCTGCGGGCGCCCCAAGCTGCGCGAAGCTGGTGGTAAAGCCGCGCCGTTTTGGATCGGTCCACTCGGCGGCCATCAACACCGAGCCGCTCCACTGACCGCCGATGGCGAGGCCCTGCAGGATGCGTCCCAGCGTCAGCAGCACCGCGCCCCAGACGCCAATGACGTCGTACCCCGGCGTGAGACCAACCGCCATCGTCGAGGCGCCCATGACGATCATCGTGAAGACCAGCAGCTTCTTGCGGCCGACGCGATCGCCGAAGTGGCCGAAGATGGCCGCGCCGACGGGACGTGCCACGAACCCGACGAAGAACGTCGTGAACGACAGCATCGTCGCGATGAATGGATCGGAGCCGGGAAAGAATTTCTGCGGGAACACCGCGGCGGCGGCGACGCCGTAGAGGAAGAAGTCGTACCACTCGATCGTCGTGCCGACCGATGCGGAGACAACGGCGCGGATCTGGTGGCGGCGGACGGCTTTCTCGTTCCGAAGAGTGGTAGCAGCGTCAGTCACGGGCGACATTCTATCCGGAGTGCGATGGTGCGATATGTGCGACGGTGCGAGGGTGCGTCCGACGTGCGAATCGTGCGACGTTCGAGCAGGACGCTCCTTGTACGCACCTTCGCACATCGCACCTTCGGACGCACTTTCACACCATCGCACCGTCGCAACCGTCGCACCTTATTCCTGAGTCACCACGAATTTGAGCGACCACGACATCAGCGTCGAGACCATCAGCAGCCCGGCCATCGCTATCAATCCGGCGGAAAACGATCCGGTGGCGTCGCGCAGCCATCCCATCGCATAAGGGCCGACGAACCCACCGATGGTCGCTACGCTGTTGATGAACGCCAGCCCACCGGCGGCTGCAAGGCCGGTGAGAAAACGTGTCGGGATCGTCCACAAGATCGCGCGTGCGGACGTCGTGCCGATGAGCGCGAGCGTGATCCACGCGAGCGACACCCAGAAGTTCGGGAAGACGACAGCGAGCAGGAGTCCGATCGCGGAGGCGAGGCACGCAAGCGCAAGGTGCGTGATCTTCTTGCCGGTGCGCGCCACCCATTCCGCCCATCCAATCATCGCCACCGATGCGAGGAGATAACAGCCACCGGTTACGAATCCGATCTGCAGGTTCGACAGCCGTGCATCCTTCATGATCTGCGGCAGCCAGATGGCGATTGCGTACGACCCCGCAATGAAGCCGAACTGCGACGCCGCCAGCAGGAGCACGCGCGGATCTTTCAACGCCGCGGCGAGGTGCCGCTTTTCACGTTCGCGCGGCTCGCGATCGAGAGCGGCGCGCACCAGCAGACGTTCTTCGGCGGTCAGAAACGTCGCGTCTTCCGGACGGTCTGGCAGCAGCCAGAGGGCGGCGAGACCGAGTAGAACAACAGGCAGCCCCTCGACGAAGAACAGCCACTGCCAGCCGCTCATTCCGGCGACACCGTTCATCTGCAGCAGCAGGCCCGATACAGGTCCGCCCACGACGGTTGACGCCGGAACCGCGATGAGAAACCAGGCGAGCATCCGGGCGCGATACTCGGCGGGAAACCACGTCGCCAGATAGTAAGTCACGCCTGGGAAATAGCCGGCTTCAGCGATTCCGAGCAGCAGCCGCAGCACGTACCAACTGCGAGGTCCGGCGACGAAAGCAGTCGCCGCGGAGACGATGCCCCACGTGATCATGATGCGGGCCAGCCATCGGCGCGCACCGAAGTGGTAGAGCGCGATGTTGCTGGGGATCTCACACGTGCTGTAGCCGAGGAACAGGATGCCGGCGCCGAAGCCAAACTGCGTCGCCGTCAGTCCCGTCTCGCGGTTCATCGTCAGCGCGGCGAAGCCGACGTTGTTCCGGTCCATGTAGTTCAGCAGGTAGCCGAACGTGACGAACGGAACGATGCGCCAGGCGGCCTTGAGGAAGGCACCTCGAGTGGCCTCGGGGCGAGCGGCGTGCGTGTCAGTCGACGCGACAGGCATCGATCACCCTGCAAAGCTCGGAGGTGAACGCCGCCGTACCGAGCGGACCGCCGAGATCGATCGTCCGCGTGGATGCCTGTTTGAGCACCGCATCAACGGCCGTGTCGATGAGGCGAGCCGCCTCGGCCAGCTTCATGTTGTTGCGGCGCCGACCGAGCCATTGGAGCAGCATGGCTGCCGAGAGGATAAGCGAGGTCGGGTTCGCCTTGTCCTGCCCCTCGATGTCGGGCGCCGAGCCGTGCTGCGCCTGGGCCATGCAGTGGCGATCGCCGAAGTTGATCGACGCCGCCAGCCCCAGGCTGCCGGCGAGCTCCGCCGCTTCATCCGACAGGATGTCGCCGTACATATTGGTCGTGACGATCACGTCGTAGCGCTCCGAGTCGCGCACGAGCAGCGCCGCCATCGAGTCGACGAGCTGCTCGTCGTAGATGACGTCGGGATGCGCCTTCGCGATTTGTCTGACTTCGCGCAGGAACAGGCCTTCGGTCACGCTCAACACATTCGCCTTATGAACGGCGGTCACGTGCCGGCGCCGCGTGGCGGCAAGCTCGAACGCGGCGCGCGCAATGCGCGACGAAGCAAAGCCGGAGATCTTTCGAATCGACAACGCCAGGTCGGGTGTGGGCATGAACTCGCCGTTGCCGCGATGCATGTTGCGGTCGGCGTAGAACCCTTCGGTGTTCTCGCGCACGATGACGAGATCCATCGGCGTTCGGCCCCAATGGGTGAGCCCGTGGCGCGTGCGGCTCGGACGGACGTTGGCGAACAGATCGAGCTGGATGCGCAGCTCAGCGGATGCGTTGACGCCGCCTTGATCGCGCGCAGGGTAGTCGGCCGTCGAGACCGGCCCGAGAATGATGCCATCAGCGCGGCGGCAAGCATCAAGGACAGACGCGGGGAACGTGGTGCCGGCCGACCGCAGCGCGGTGAGACCGATGAGGCGGACGTCGAACGTGAGGTCGAGTGAAACGATCTGCTTGACGCGTTCGAGCACCTTCAGCGTGGCGTCGGTAATCTCGGGGCCAATACCGTCGCCGGGCAGCACCAGGATGTTCAGGGGAGCAGTCGACATTGGGGGAATTCTACGGTCGAGCGTAAAATGAGTTTTCGAATCCTGCGGGCGGTGAACTAACCGAAGGGCATCTTCGTAATGAACGTTGAGCCCGCGCGCCTGCCACGCCGAAGCGCGGAGCGCGGAGGCGGGCCTTGCGACATCCTGTAAATACCGGTATAAACAGCTTCTTGTTCAATTCCTCAGAGGACACAAGATGCGCAAAGTCTACGCGTTAGCTGCTGCCGTGGCGCTCCTGGCCGGTGGTGTGTTGATGGCTCAGGAGGAAGGCGGTGGGCGCGGCGGCCGCATGGGCGGCGCTCCCGCAGGACCACCTCCGGCATGTCCGGCCAGCGGCTACGGCGCGCAGGCGTATTACGCCGGCTTCGGCCAGAACGGCGGCGACGGCCAGACGTTCTATGAGATCGCCAGTCCCTGCATTGGCCAGGATGTGCGCGACGTGGCCCTGTCGATCGGCATGGGGCGCAGCTCCTTGTTGGGCGTCAAGAACGTCATCGGCGTGATGTTTCGTGTCGATGGGACGCTCGCCGACGGTGCTGGCATGGCCAAACTTGCCGGCGCCGAATTCCAGATGGCGTACTACATTCCGGCGATGCGCGCGATGCTGAAGGGTACCAAAGCGAACGGACAGCCGCTGAACGAGATTCGCGTGTTCGCGGATCAGTACGCGTGGAACGAGACGCAGGAAGGGCGCGGTGCCACTGCGGCCGCCAACACGCTGAACGATCGCGCGCCGTTGCTCAAGCTCACGCCGTTCGGCGCGCTGTGGTCGGTCATCGAAGCCGAAGGCCACACGGTCGTCAGCAAGACGGCCGACGGCAAGACCGTGCTGACCGGCACCTCACCATACGACGGTATCGAGGTGGCAATCACGGTCGAGGACAGCAGAAATCACGTGAAGCTGGGGCCGTACGATCCAACGGAGCTGATTCGGCTGCCCGTCGCGGTGACGGCGAAAGCCAACGGCCACACGTGGGGCGCGACGTTCGCCGACTATCTCGGCGGCACCAAACTCGAGCCGGATGTGTGGATGATCTTCCCGACCACGATGAAGTGGACGCTCGATGGCAAGCCCTACGCGGATCTGAAGGTCACATATTTCCGGTCCAACCCGTACATCGTGTTTCCCATCCCCGACGTGGCGAAGGGACGATCCTCGAATTAGGGCAAACTCACGTAGAGAAAGGACTGCTGAACCAACATGGTGAAGAGAAACGTGAAGAGAATGGTCATCGCATCCGCCGCCGCCCTGGCGCTGCTGATGATAGGCGCGCCGGCACGGGCGCACCACTCCGCGAACGCTGAATTCGACACTCAGAAGGAATTCACCATAACCGGGACGCTCACCAAGCTCGAAAATGTCAATCCGCATTCGTGGTGGTACGTCGACGTGAAGGGACCGGATGGCAAGGTCACGTCGTGGAAGCTGGAATCGCTGAGCCCCGCCGGCCTCATCCGCCAGGGTCTGAAGGTAAAGACCGATCTCAAGATCGGCGATACCTACAGCTACCGCATTTCGCCGGCGTGGAAGGATCCCGATCCGAACAGCAAACTGGGATTCATGCGCTCGATTACGGTGGCCGGCAAGGAATACGTCGTCGTCGAGCTGTAGGAGGCTTCTGTGAGTCAGACCTTCCGATCGTTGTTCGCTGCCGCATGTGCAATGGGTGTCGCGATCGCGATGGCACCGGCGACTTCTAGTGCACAGCAGCCCGCGGCTTCCGCGGCAGTCGCATCGCAGCTGCCGCCGGCGGCGCAGCGTCCCGGCAACCTGCCGCTCCGCAACGTGCCGTGCTCGTACACGCCGTGCGGCAAACGCGTCTCGCCGCAGGACGGCGCGGTGTGGCAAGTCAAGCCCAACGGCCAGACACCGCGTGATGCGCAGGGCCATCCGGACCTGTCGGGCAATTGGGGAGCGGCGAACCTCCAGTACGGATTCCCGGGCGGCGGCCGCATCCGCCGCAATGGCTCGTTCGAGGCCGATCAGTCCGCGATGCAGCGCGGCGCGCAGTGGAACAAGCCGATCTACAAGCCGGAGTACTGGGAGAAGGTCCGCAGCCTCGACTACGGCAAGGCGGACGTCGATCCGGCCTACGGCTGCTACAAGCCCGTCGGCGTGCCGCGCCAGAACGTGCCGGGCAGAATCGTGATGAAGGACAACCAGCTCTGGCTCCTGAACAGCGTCGAGAATGGCCTTCGCATCCTGCCGCTCAACAACGCGAAGCGCGACGAGGAGGACTATCAGTTCTCGACCTACAACGGCATGGGGCTGGCGCACTGGGACGGCGACACGCTCGTCGTCGAATCGGTGGGCTTTGGCGACATGACGTGGCTCGGCTGGGAGGGTTACTTCCACTCCGACAAGATGGAAGTGACCGAGCGTTTCCTGCGCAATGGCGACCTGCTGTACTACAGCTTCACCGTCACCGATCCCGAGGTGTTGATGGAGCCGTGGAACTCGTACACTTACGTTCGCCGCGTCAACCCGAATCCGAACCGTCAGGGCGAAGCGACGGAGTGCGACGAGCGTGACCTCGAGTTGCTCGCGGACCCCTTCCTGCGCGGATAAGAAAATTTACGAACTGACGGATGTACAAATTGACGAATTGTCGGTTCGGAAATGCGTAGATTCATAAATTCGTAGCTTCGCAAATTCGTAGATTCAGAAGGCCATGGTTAACGCCGTGGCCTTTTTGTTTTAGGATTCGCTACATGCGAAGACTCATAGCGTTCTCAGTCGCCGCTCTTGGCAGTTCCGCAGCGCTGTTCGCGCAGCAGCCCGCGCAGCCACCGGCACCGGTCTGTGCGCCCAACGGTTACGGCGCGCAGGGCTACTACTCGATGTTCGCGCAGAACGACGATGGGTTCACGGCGTACGAGATCGCGAGCCCGTGCATCGGAAAGGAAGTGCGCGACGTCGCGGAATCGATCGGCATGGGGCGCGGCAAGGTGATGACGGTCAAGAGCGTCATCGGCGTTCAGTTCCGAGCCGACGGAACGATGGCCGACGGCGCGGGAATGGCGAAGCTCGCCAGCTCGGAGTTCCACATCGCGTATTACCTGCCGGCGATGCGCGCGATGCTGAAGGGCACAAAAGCCAACGGTCAGCCGCTGAACGAAGTTCGCGTGTTTGCCAATCGCTACGCCTGGAACGAATCGCAGGAAGGGCGCGGCGCTACCGCGGCGATGAACACCCTGGGCGATCGGCTGCCGCTCATCAAGCTCACACCGTTTGGCGCCGTGTGGTCGTTGATCGACGCTGAAGGTCACACGACGGTCAGCAAGGCGCCTGATGGCAAGACCGTACTCACCGGCACGTCGCCGTACGACGGCATCGAGGTGTCGGTCACGGTCGAGGACAACCGCAATCATCCGAAGCTCGGGCCCTACGAGCCGACCGAGTTGATTCGGCTGCCGGTGGCGGTCACCGCGAAAGCGAACGGCCACACCTATGGCGCGACCTTCGCGGACTACCGCGGCGATCTCGAACCGAATGTCTGGATGATCTTCCCGACGACGATCAAGTGGACGATGGATGGGAAGCCGCTGGCGGATCTGAAGGTCACCTTCTTCCGCTCCAACCCGTACATCATCTTTCCGATTCCTGACGTTGTGAAGAACGCGGCCCCCGCTACGCAGACGGCCGCGGCGCAGCTGCCGCCTCAGGGGCAGCGCGCCGGCAACCTTCCGCTGCGCAACGTGAATACGTCGTATTCGCCTGCAGGGCTGCGCGTGTCGCCGCAGGACGGCTACGTCATGCAGCTGATGCCGAACGGCCCGACGCCGCGCGACGCCGACGGCCATCCGGATCTGAGCGGCAACTGGGGCGGCAATATTCCGAACGTTTTCCAGGTGCCTGGCCTGCGCCGGCCGGGCGCGTTCGAGGCGGATCAATCCTCAATGCAGCGCGGCGCGCAGTGGAACAAGCCGCTCTACAAGCCCGAATTCTGGGACAAGGTCCGCGGCCTCGATTACGGCAAGGTCGATGTGGATCCGTTCTACGGCTGCTATCACCCCCTTGGCGTGCCGCGGCAGAACGTCCCCGCGCGCATCGTGCAGAAGGATGGTCAGATCTGGTTGTTCAACGGCGTGGAGAACGCGCTGCGCATCCTGCCGCTCAACGGCGGCAAGCGTGACGAGAACGACTATCAGTTCTCGACCTTCAATGGCATGGGGCTGGCGCACTGGGACGGTGACACACTGGTGATCGAATCGGTCGGCTTCGGCGACCAGACATGGATCGGATGGGAAGGCTACTTCCATACGGACAAGATGGAAGTGACGGAGCGGTTCACGCGTGTCGGCGACCTGCTGTATTACAACTTCACCGTCACCGACCCCGATGTGCTGATGGAACCGTGGACGTCGTATACCTACGTGCGGCGCCTGAACCCGCGTCCGGCGCGCCAGGACGAAGCGCCGGAATGCGAGGAGCGCGATCAGAATTTTCTCGCGGATCCGTTTCTCCGCGGATAAATCAGGTCGCCGAACCCAGGCCCAGCGTCTTCTTCGGCGGCGGTACTGCCACCGGGGCGCCGTCCGTTGCGGTCGCGCGCTTGGGAGAACGGACCATCAGGACCGGGCACGGCGCGACGCGCAGGACGTGCTCCGCCACGCTGCCCATCACCGCGTGCGCGATGCCGCTGCGGCCGTGCGTGCCCATGATGATCAGGTCCGCATCACAGACGTCAGCGTAGCGCGCGATCTCGTCGGCCGGCGAGCCGATGCGCATGACGTACTCGGGGCGCACCCGCGCGAGCTCTTCCTTCGTCAAGAGCGACGAGAGCCGCTCGCTCACCGTTGACTCGAACTGGCCGATCGGAAAGTTCGCCTCAAAGTGTTCGCCGGTTTTCCCCGGTACGTGCAGGAGGTAGAGTCGCGCGCCGAAGCTGAGTGCCATCTGCGTCGCGTACTGGACGGCAGCGTCCGAGGTCGCACTGAAATCCGTTGGAACCAGGATGCTGTTTACCATCATCGCCACACCTCCGGCGGCAACGTGGGCAAAGTGCGTGCCCTCTGTGCAGTACGGAGAAGAGCGCCAGCTATTCGGAATCCGTTGCGAGAATTCGCGCGCCGCGGGGAATATCTCCGGTCGTCGGTGAAAATTCCCTACACGACCTTCGCGAAGTCCTCTTCGAAGAATTCGAGCGGCGCACGCTCGCCGGCGCTCCGTCGCTTGTCTTCGATGGCCCTCAACTCGACCCGCCGAATCTTCCCTGAAATCGTCTTCGGCAATTCGGAGAACTCGATCCGCCGAATTCGTTTGTACGGCGCAAGCGTGTTGCGGCAGTAGTTGAAGATGTCGGCCGCAACCTCGCGGGTCGGCGCGACGCCCGGCGCGAGCACGACAAACGCCTTCGGGACGGCGTGACGCACAGGATCCGGGCTCGGCACGACGGCGGCTTCGGCCACGGCGGGGTGCTCGATCAATACGCTCTCGAGCTCGAACGGGCTGAGCCGATAATCCGATGCCTTGAACACATCGTCGGCGCGGCCAACGAACGTCAGGTAGCCGTTCTCGTCGCGCGTCGCGATGTCGCCGGTGTGGTAATAGCCGCCGCGCATGGCATCCGAGGTCTTCTGGTCGTCATCCGCGTAGCCGTCGGTGAGGCCGAGAGGACGGTCGTCGAGTCGAAGGCAGACCTCACCTTCGTTTTCCGACACATTGCCCTCGGCATCGAGCAGCACGACAGGGTAGCCGGGCAACGGACGACCCATCGACCCTGGCTTCAGTGGTTGTCCTGGCGGGTTGCCGATCTGCGCGGTCGTTTCCGTCTGACCGTAGCCATCGCGGATGGTCAGGCCCCACGCCCGCTGCACCTGATCGATCACTTCCGGATTGAGCGGCTCGCCGGCCGAGAGCAGCTCCCGCAGCGACACCCTATAGTCAGCGAGCGGTTCCTGAATGAGCATCCGCCATACCGTCGGCGGCGCGCACAATGTCGTCACGTGATGCGTGACGAGTGCGTTCAGCACTGCCTTCGCATTGAACCGCGCGTAGTTGTAAATGAAAACCGTTGCTTCCGCATTCCATGGCGCGAAGAAGCAGCTCCACGCATGTTTCGCCCATCCGGGCGAGCTGATGTTCCAGTGGCGATCGCCCGGCTGCAGGCCGATCCAGTAGAGCGTCGACAGATGTCCCACGGGATAACTCTGATGCGTGTGCATCACGAGCTTCGGGCGCGCCGTGGTGCCTGACGTGAAGTAGAGCAGGAGCGGATCGCTCGCGCGGGTGACTCCGTCCGGCGCGAACCTGTCGCTCGCCGCGCGGCTGTCGTCGTATCGCGACCAGCCAGGCGCTGCGCCGCCGACGGCAATGCGCGTGAAATTACCGCGAACGCTATCGAACTTCTCCGCCTGCGCCGCCCTGCAGACGAGGTGCCGGACGCGGCCGCGATCGATCCGGTCCTGCAGATCCGCCGTTGTCAGCAGCGTCGTCGCCGGCGTCACGATCACGCCAAGCTTCATGGCCGCGATCAGCACCTCCCATAGGGCGACCTCGTTGCCGAGCATCAGCAGCAGGCAATCGCCGCGCCTCGCGCCGAGCCTTCGGAGATAGTTCGCCACGCGATTCGAGTCCGCCGAGAGCTGCGCGAACGAACGGATCGTCTCGGAGCCATCTTCTTCCACCAGATGCAATGCCGGACGATCGTTGGCCTTGGCGATCACGTCGAAGTAGTCGATTGCCCAGTTGAACGCAGCGAGCCTGGGCCACTCGAAGTGACGCGACGCCGTTTCGTAATCGCTGCGGCATGCGAGGAGGAAATCGCGCGCCGCGAGGAAGGTTCCCATTACCATGCAAAGTATATGAGACCGCTCGCAGGCTGCCTGGTGCTCGACTTCTCGACGTTGCTGCCTGGTCCGCTGGCGACGCTGCTGCTGGCCGAGACAGGCGCAGAAGTCATCTCCATCGCGCGGCCGGGCGCGGAGGAGATGGCGTCGCTGACATCGCTGCAGCGCGGGAAGCGGCGCATGGAAGTCGACCTGAAGGATGCAGCAGCGCTCGAGCGGCTGCAGCCGCTGTTGATGCGCGCCGATGTGCTCGTCGAGCAATTCCGCCCTGGCGTCATGCATCGTCTCGGCATCGGTTATGAGCAAGTCAGCGCGATCAATCCACGCATCGTCTACTGCTCGATTACCGGCTACGGACAACATGGGCCGAAGAGCGGCGTGGCGGGTCACGATTTGAACTACATCGCTGAAACAGGTTTGCTTGCGCGGTCCATGGGGGCGGCATCGAATCCCGTGATCCCTCCCGTACTCATGGCTGACATTGCGGGCGGCTCATACCCCGCCGTCATCAACATTCTGCTTGCACTACGCGAACGCGAGCGAACGAATCGAGGTCGCCACCTGGACGTATCGATGACCGACAACCTGTTCACATTGCTGCTCGGCGGGTCGGTCATCACGAGCGGAAGTCCGCGCTACCGGCTGTACCCAACCAGCGATGGGCGTGTCCTCGCGGTCGGCGCGCTCGAGCAGCGCTTCTGGGACACGCTATGCGACGTCGCGCGCCTCGAGCCGGAGCTTCGCGACGACACGAAAGATCCGATGCGAACCGCCGCGCGTCTGGCGGAATTGATCGCCTGTGAGCCCGCCGATGTATGGGCGCGACGCACGGCCGGGCGAGATTGCTGCTGCAGCGTTGTCGCCACGGTCGAGGAGGCGATGCGTGACGCTCACTTCCGCTCCCGTGGGATCGACGCGGAACAACAGGTGCCGATCGACCGCGTGTTCCGCGAACCACGAAGCTGACGCGCAGGGTCGCTATGTAGTAGAGTCGCGCCCGCCATGCGCCATCTTCTGCTGAGAATCGCGATGTTTGTCCTCGTTCCCTCGGTCGCCTTCGCACAGGAAGCGACGGTCAGCGGAACGATTACGGATACGACCGGCGGCGTGCTGCCGGGTGTCACTATCACAGCCGTTCACGAAGCGACGGGTAATACCTTCGTCGCGGTCACTGATGAGCGCGGAGCATTCCGCCTGCCGGTGCGTACCGGTGTGCACCGCGTGACCGCCGAGCTGTCGGGCTTTGCGACCGTCACGCGCAGCATCGACCTGCTGGTGAACCAGCAGGCCGTCATCAACCTTCAGCTGTCGCCGTCGACGGTGCAGGAAAACGTTACCGTCACCGGCGAAGCACCGCTCATTGAGACGACCTCGTCGCAAGTGGGTGGCAACATCGATCCGCGTCAGATGCAGGACCTGCCGATCAACGGCCGCAACTGGCTCGACCTCGCCATCCTTGCGCCGGGCAGCCGCCAGAATGCCACCAGCGACACGCTCGGCGGCCGGGACTACGAGTACCAGATCAACGTCGACGGCCAGCAGGTCACGCAGCTGTTTGCGGGTTCGTTCGGCCAGCCGCGCTACAGCCGGGAGTCGATGGCGGAAGTGCAGGTCGTCACGAACCGGTTCGATGCGACGCAGGGCCATTCAAGCGGCCAGCAGCTGAACGCCATCACCAAGTCCGGCACCAACACGCCACAGGGCACGTTCTCCGGCTACTTCCGCGACGACAAGTTCAACGCGAAGGATTTCATCGCCAACCGCGTGCTGCCCTATTCGAACCAGCAGCTGGCATGGACCTACGGCGGCCCCATCATCAAAGACAAATTCCACGTCTTCGGCTCGTTCGAGTACGAGCGCGAGCCGACAACGTTTACCTACGAGACGCCGTATCCAGCGTTCAACATCGATCAGCCGAGCACGCGCACCGAGAAGAAGGCGCTGGCACGCCTCGACTATCAGCTGTCGCCGCGCAATCGGGTCACCTTCCGTGTCAACAAGTCCAACGCGTACCTTCCCGTCGACGATCGCTTCTCGGGCGGCGGCAACCGCACACCGTCATCGGTGATTCAGACCAAGCGCTATTCGCTGAACTGGCAGGGGACCGCGACGCAGGTGCTGAACAACTCGACCGTCAATGAAGTTCGCGTCGGCTATGGCGGCTTCGGTTTCTGGCAGCACCCGGGCGTGCACTGGTCGAACCATCCCAATGCGCCCGGACAGCAGATGGGCGGAACGCCGATTCTGACCATGACCGGCGGATTCACAATCGGGCAGGGACACGCCAATTCGCCGGTGGACGTCTATCAGCGGCCGTACTCGGTTCGTGACGACCTGACGCTGTCGTACAACGCGCGCGGACGTCACGATCTGAAGACCGGGCTCGAGTACATTCACATGGGTCAGACGGTGACCGTGTGCGACTTCTGCATGCCGACCTACGACATGCAGGGCGGGGCCGTTCCCGCGAACATCGCATCGATCATTCCCAATCTCTTCGATCCGAACACGTGGAACCTAGCCGCGCTGTCGCCCGTGACGCGCTCGATGCGTCTCAGCGTCGGCACGTTTACGGTGTTCCCGGTGCGCCACGAGTACGCCGCATGGGCCCAGGACGACTGGACCATCGGACGACGGCTGACGCTGAACCTGGGTCTTCGATATGACCTCGGCTACGGCAACATGCAGCAGATCCGCTACGCGCCGTTCATCACCCAGGACACCCCGACGGACAAGAACAACATCGGCCCGCGCCTCGGGTTTGCCTACAGTCTCAACGACAAAACAGTGCTGCGCGGCGGAGCAGGGAAGTACTACGCCGCGGAGAACGAGAACACGGTGTTCTGGTCGCTGTTGACGGCGGGCATCATCAACATTCAGCGGTTCAACGACGGTCGCGCAGACTTTGCCGCCAACCCGTTCAATGGTCCGGTGCCGACGTACCAACAGGCGCTCGACATGTTCAACGCAGGGCAGCTGCGGCGCAGCGCACGCAACCTGTTCGATCCCAACCTCCGCACGTCGTACAGCTGGCAGGGATCGCTCGGCATCCAGCGACAGATCGGCAACGTGCAGGCGGTCACCGCCGACTGGGTCTACATCGCCAATCGCGCGCAGGAGATTTCGACGGATGTGAACCTTGCGTTCAATCTGGCCACCGGCGCACCGTATTCGTTCAGCGACACCGCGCATCGTGTCGCGCCCGGCTTCGACAGCGTCGTCGAGGACCTCACGGCAGGGCAGGACCGCTATCACGGCATCGACTTCAGCTGGACGAAGCGCATGAGCCAGCACTGGCAGGCGGCGGCCACCTACTCGCTGAACTACCAATGGAACTGGCAGCACATTCAACCGGCACCGGGATGTCAGTACTTATGGACGTTCTCGGCGGCGGGTCGCCCGCAGTGCGACGTGCCGATCGCGTTGCATCCGTCATTGCGCGACGAGTGGTACCGCGCCGGCGATCAGGTAAATCGCGCCACGTTCAATGGCATCTGGGAAGCGCCCGCCGGCCTGCAGTTGAGCGGCCTCTATTTCTACGGGGACAACGGCAAGTCGACGCCGCAGGCGGGTGTCGATCCACTCTCCATCAGCAGCGGCATCGCCGGGCAGGGCACAGGCGGACGGCTTCGCGCCGACGGCTCGCTCATCGCGAGAAATTCCTTCGACCGGCCATCGATTCATCGCGTGGACATGCGCATCCAGCGCGAGTTCAAGCTGGCCGCGCATGCGAGCATCGCTGGAATGTTCGAAGTGTTCAACGTCTTCAATCGCGAGAACTTCAACACGTTCGTGATCAACGAACGCAGCCCGATTTTCCGAGCGCCGCAGGTGGACAAGAACGTCGCCTATCAGCCGCGCGTCGTTCAACTCGGCTTCCGCGCGAGCTTCTGATGGATCAGGATCGATACGACAGTGGCATGAAGGTGCGTCGCCAGGTGCTTGGCGACGCCTACGTCGACAAGGCCTCCGCCAACGTCGACGATTTCAACCGCGATTTTCAGCGCATCGTCACCGAGTACTGCTGGGGAGAGGTCTGGACTCGTTCCGTCCTCTCCAACAAGCAGCGCAGCCTGAACAACCTGTGCATGATCGCCGCCCTCAACCGCGCGGCCGAATTCGAGCTGCACGTGCGCGGCGCCCTTCGCAACGGCTGCACGCCTGAGGAGATCCGCGACACGCTGGTGCAGGTAGCGATCTACGCCGGCATCCCAGCCGGCGTGGAGGCCTTCCGCATCGCCCGGAAAGTACTGATCGAAGAAGGCGTTCTTAAATGAGACTGGCCGCACCAAGAACTTCCAACGACCAACGCCGCTACAATCCGCAACGCTCCTGACAAGAACGGATGTCGCTCGGTTCCGGCACTCGTCTCGGACCGTATGAAATCGTCGGCACCCTCGGCGCTGGCGGTATGGGCGAAGTGTATCGCGCACGCGACACGAAGCTGAATCGCAACGTCGCGATCAAGGTTCTCTTGCCCGCCGTTGCCAGCGATCCCGACCGTCTCGCCCGGTTCAGCCGCGAGGCGCAGGTACTGGCCTCGCTCAATCACCCGAACATCGCGCACATTCACGGCCTGGAAGAATCGGGTGGTGTGCAGGCACTCGTGATGGAACTTGTCGAGGGACCGACCCTCGCCGACCACATCGCTGGGTCTTCAGGCCCGATGCCTGTCCGCGAAGTGCTATCGATCGCGAAGCAGATCGCCGAAGCGCTCGAGGCGGCGCACGAGCAAGGCATCATTCATCGTGATCTGAAACCCGCGAACATCAAAGTGCGGCCCGACGGCCGGGTCAAGGTGCTCGACTTCGGATTGGCCAAAGCGCTGGCGCCGGCAGGTGCGGGCGACACGACAGACGCACGCGCGACGATGTCTCCGACGCTGTCGATGCGCGCCACGCAGGCGGGCATCATCCTCGGCACCGCGGCGTACATGAGCCCCGAGCAGGCCGCCGGCAAGCCGGTCGACAAGAGGAGCGATCTCTGGGCCTTTGGCGTCGTGCTGCTCGAGATGCTCACAGGCCGCCAGGTTTTCGGCGGTGAGACAACGTCACACGTCCTGGCGTCGGTGTTGAAGGACGAGCCCGATTGGACGGCGCTCCCTGCAGACACACCAGCCCCGCTTCGCCGGTTGTTGCGCCGCTGCCTGCAGAAGGATCGGAAGCGGCGGCTCGCGGACGCGGCCGATGCGTGGCTGGAGATCGACGAGGCCGAGACGTCCCCGACGGACGC
>Ga0310811_10005637_pt1 | contig 15893 bp, 13 predicted proteins | sample YCmetagenome_FD_207642 | JGI IMG/M metagenome (GOLD analysis project Ga0310811, IMG submission 207642) | Soil microbial communities from experimental microcosm in Duke University, North Carolina, United States - YC | ecosystem: Engineered > Artificial ecosystem > Soil microcosm > Unclassified ...
ACCTTGTCGTTAGCTGATAACTTCGCAAGTCAAACTTCATTGTTATCGCGTCGTTAGACCAGACTCAACCACAAAGGCTCTCTTCTGAGTCTAGGTTGTTAGAACCCATCCCAGTTCGTAACAAAAGATTAAAGTCCTAACCTGACCGTCGCCATCTGTGACACCCCTTACTGATACCACTCCAAGACGAGCTCTTGGCAGAGAACGTTCTGGTGGGAAAGAGATCCTACCCAGCCAGATCCTGAACCAGAAGAACCGGACACTCCGGAAGAAGAATTTCACGCGGCCCCCGAATCGGCTATCACCGAACCCCGCTTGATCCCCACTGATATCGAAGATAGTTCGAGTTCTACCTCGACTTCCTCTTCAGACGAATTCCCAGAAGAAAGACCTCCCCGACAGCTATCAGCTCATCCTAGCCTCAGAATGTCCCACGTAACCAAGGAAGTCGAACTCCGTGCTGGAGCCCCAGTTGCCTTCGATGGTAATATTAGAAAAGCTTCGCGCTGGCTGCACTCTGTAAAGGCGTACTTCACCATTAACGCCGCAGTCTACTCTACCGATGAAAAGAAGGTAGTCACTGCCCTCGCCTATATGACAGAGGGCACGGCCTCATCCTGGTCCGACACCTTCTACCAAGTATGTGAAGGAAGATCGTCCAAGTATGGAACTTGGGCCGACTTTGAAAAGGAATTTCGGGAGATGTTCATCCCCGCTGATGCGAGTATAGTCGCACTTAACAAGATCCAGAAGCTTAAACAGCTTGGAAGAAGCCTCACGTCCTACGTCGCTGAGTTCCGCTCGCTCGTAGCAGTAGCCAATGTCAAGGAGTCACACGTCCTTATCCATATGTTCAACTTAGGCCTAACCGACGACCTCGTAAATGCCGTCCATCTCATGGGAGAGATTCCTACTGATTTCGACAAGTACATTACTGCCGTCACTAAGATTGATAGCAACATGAAATGCGGTAAAACCACCATCGCCCTTACCCGTGCCAACCGACACCCCAGCTACCGTCCCCAACCTAGAAAAAAGGATGATGACGCAATGGACGTAGACCGTCTCGACGAAGAAGAACGCACTGACTGCATGGCTAAAGGCCTGTGCTTCGTGTGTAAGAAGCATGGCCATCGTGCCAATAATTGCCCTGATAAGAAGAAGAAGAAGGTCCCAGTTAGGCAAGAGAAGATCGAGGAAGAAGATGATGAAACGGAGAATCGCCGCCTTGCAGAGGATTTTTGATGTGGAAGACTGGTACGACGTCAGTATCTCCCAGTGTAACAGTAAGACTTGTACAGGCTATCGGAGAACGAAAGGAACTGCGCGTTCCGATGACTCTTATTTCCAAAACTCGTCTGAAAACCGTCGAAACCACCGCTGTTGTTGACTCTGGGGCAGCAGGGACCTTTATCTCCGAGGACTTCGTTAAGCTCCATAAGATCCGAACCCATCGACTCTCCGAACCTTTCAAAGTAACTACCGCTGATGGAAGCCTAACCAAAGGTGGTCCGATTACACATTATTGCGTATTAACCGTGAAGATAGACGACTGCACCATGATTGGCAAATTCAACGTTACGCGCCTTGGAAAGCGCGATCAGATCCTGTTAGGAATCCCATGGCTACGAGCCATGGATCCCATCATTCGATGGAAGGCGGGAACGCTTTCCCTGCCTAGAACTCCCAAATCCGACTTGATCAAAGAAGACGTCGATAATGAACGAAAGAGGAACGGACTACCCCTTCTCTTCCAGAAGAAACCCAAATACGAACACTCCCAGCTTAAAAAGTCGGTGAAACCTGAATGCGTTGACTCCACGGTTCCAATGAAAGCCGAACCAGTGACACCTGAACGCATTGACTCCACGACTTACCCTTCAGCATCCATAGAAGAGATTCCCGATGAAGAGACGACAATCCCGAAAGAAACTGCCCCTGTTTTTGATACCAAGGAGGATATTTGGGGAAATTACGAACCCATGGTAACCGACATCACCACCTACCAACTTCAGGATGAAGACGTTCTTATCGAATATTCGGAAGACGGAACAGAAATGCGCCTTATTGAGAATATTTCCTTCGACTCCCCTCTTACAAAAGACGGTACCTCCAAGAGCGAGATGAAGTTCAGTAATAAGGCTCAGCAATTCGCCATCGCCGGGGCGCATAGTGAGGTGGAACAAAAGAAGAAATCGTTTGAAGAACTGGTACCCAGCTACCTCCATGACTTCCGTGATATTTTCGCCAAAGATGGCCTTAACCGACTTCCCCCAGAACGACCCGGAATTGATCATCGTATTGAAACAAAACCCGGTTTCGTCCCGAAGACATCTAAGATTTATCCTTTATCGGAAAAAGAACGGTCAGCGGTTAAGGCGTTTATTGATGAAAACAAGCAGAAGGGTTTTATCTCTGAGTCAAAGTCCCCTCAAGCGAGCGGGTTCTTCTTTGTCGGCAAGAAGAGCGGAGAACTTCGTCCCTGTCAAGACTATCGGTACATTAACGACTGGACAATAAAAAACTCTTATCCGCTTCCCCTCCCTCTCACACTAATCGCTCGGTTGCATGACGCCAAGTACTTTACCAAGATGGATGTCCGATCTGGGTATAATAATATTCGGATCCATCCGGATGATCGGTGGAAAGCGGCCTTCACTACGGAATTTGGATTATTCGAACCCAACGTCATGTTTTTCGGTCTCTGCAACTCACCGGCCACATTCCAAGCGTATATGAATCGAACCTTCCAGCAGGAAATCAATGAGGGATGGTTAGTCATCTATATGGACGACATCCTCATTTTTTCAAAGACACTTGGTGAACATCAGCAGCGGACTAGGAGAATATTGGAGATAATTCGCCGTGAGCAATTGTTTCTGAAACCAGAGAAATGCACGTTCGACGCCGAAGAAGTGGAATACCTTGGCATGATTATTAAACCGGGCCACGTCACCATGGACCCTGCTAAACTCGATGGGATTAGAGACTGGCCCATCCCCACTACGGTAAAGGAAACTCGATCTTTTCTCGGATTCTGCAACTTCTACCGGAACTTTATTTCACACTACTCTGACCTCGCATGCCCTCTAATAGATCTCACAAAGAAAGATGTCCAGTTCCTGTGGACCGACGCGTGTAACGAATCGTTCGTGACCTTGAAAGATTGTTTCCTTCGTCAACCCGTCCTTCGAAACCCCGACCCCACTCGCCAATTTGCAGTTGCAACCGATGCTTCCCTCGTGGCCACCGGAGCGGTACTCCTTCAGACCGATGATAACGGACAATATCATCCATGCGGCTACCTATCCCAGTCCCTAAACCCGGCAGAACGAAACTACCAGATCTTTGATAGAGAATTGCTCGCGGTTATCCGAGCACTCACCGAATGGCGCCATTACCTTGAAGGGAATTCACACCCGGTCATTGTCTTCACCGATCACAAGAATCTGCTCTATTTCCGTACTGCACAAAAGCTGACCCGCCGCCAAGCACGTTGGCAGCTGATCCTCTCCATGTTCGATATTGAGCTCCACCACGTGCCAGGAACTAAGTTAGTTGCCCCTGATGCGCTATCTCGACGACCCGATCACCACCCCACGGATTCCGACAATGCCGACGTCACTCTGCTCCCCGATACCATGTTTGTCCGTCTTCTCGACGATTCACTACGTGACGCTCTCTCACTGAATGATCCCTCCTCCGACCCCATATTTTCCACCGCTTCTGATGCCTTGAATGGCCTTTGTCTTCCCCCCATGAAGTCGGCACTGTCCGACTGGAAGGTTGTCGATACCATCTTGTACTACAAGGATCGCGCCTACGTCTCCCCTGCCGCCCGCCACGACCTGCTCCGCCGGCTTCATGATCATCCCACCGCGGGCCACCCTGGCCGTTTCAAGACTGAAGAACTCGTTAAACGTGATTATTGGTGGCCCGGATTAGGCGCCTATGTTCGTAAATACATTGAGGGATGCTCTCTTTGTCAGCAAATGAAAGCTGACACTCACCCGGTGACCCCCCCTCTTGTCCCCATTCCGTCCAATGCCACCGTCCCCTTCGCTTCCTTGTCCGTCGATCTTATCACGGATCTCCCTCCCTCCGGTGGATTTGATTCTATCATGGTCGTGGTCGACCACGGCCTTACGAAGGGGGTAATTATTACTCCTTGCCTGAAAACCATCAGCTCGGAAGGTGTAGCAAAACTTTTCTTCAAGCATGTTTATCGAAGATTCGGACTTTACGACAAGATTATCTCCGATCGCGGTCCCCAGTTCATCTCCAAATTCTCGAAAGCCCTTGCCAAACTCCTTGATTACACCATCGCACCGTCCACCGCTTATCATCCGCAGACTGATGGGCAAACCGAACGTCTCAATCAAGAACTAGAAACATATCTACGAATCTACTGCCGAACCAACCCTGAAACATGGGTCGAACATCTTCCGCTAGCCGAATTTGTCCATAACCACAGAAGACACGACTCCCGCAATGCCTCACCATTCTATCTTATGATGGGATATAACCCGAGATCGCTACCCCATACTCTAGCATCGTCATCGGTGCCAGCAGCCGAAGAACGCGTAAGACTTCTACAGAAGGCTCGAGAGGAAGCCATCGCCTGTCACAATATTGCTATGCAGCGAATGGCGGAACGATCTCACGGAATAAAGTATACGCCTTGGAAAGTCGGCGATAAGGTTTGGCTATCAGCTAAGAACCTGATTATCCCGATACCAAAGAAGAAGCTCGGACCAAAGAGATACGGACCCTTCCCGATCAAAGCCGTACTAAGCCCGATCACTTTCACACTCCAGCTCCCGGAACAATGGAGAATCCACCCCACTTTCCACGCTTCAGAACTATCGTCCTATCGCGAAACTGACGTACACGGTCCGAATTTCCAAGAACCACCACCTGATATCATCAATGAGGAGGAAGAATACGAAGTCGAGGCTATTCTTGCCCACAAAGGAACAGGTAAACGAAGACGCTATCTCGTATCTTGGATTGGCTACTCATCGGCCAGTAACGAATGGATCCCAGAAGAGAATCTCGGTAACGCCTCTGAGATAACGAAAGCGTATAAAAAGAAGCATAAACTCGCTTAACCCTTTCCAATGTACTCCGGTGACATCGTTTGGCAACTCCCTGACTACCTTCGCCTTATCAAGTTTATCGCTCTCAAGTTTCTCGCTCTCGCCAATAACTTCATTATGAGCTCCTCCTCTGACATCACCTCTGATCTTGCATCCGCCTTCGTATCGCTCGATTCGTACCTTGACACAGTCACCAAAACCCTTGATTCCACCGACCTCATTAACCAAGAAGTTCGTAACACCCAAAACGCCTCCCCTCTTTCCACCGCCTCCACTGATTACTTCGCCATCTTGGAAGAAGTAGAGAACCAGACTCTTATCGAGTCAGCGTGCCTAGATATTCAATATTCTAAAGACATCGACGAACGCCTCGCCCAGCATGACGCTACAGCCGTCGGGCTCCTTATCAACATCGTCCGAGCCGCCGAGCTCGTCGAACGAACCGCAAAGATCCTCCCCAACCCACGCCATACCAGCATCCTCCTTCATTTACAAAGGCGTATTAGGAACCTCGCTGTACGTCTTATGCCTGATGACGCTAAGACTATTATTCGTGAGGTTGTCCACGAAGTATGCGAGCGTATTATTAAGAACCCGGTCCTGCGTCCCCACTCCCCTGATACACCTCTTCCTGTACCTCCGCCAGTTGAAAGCGTTGCTTCCGCTTCATCTGAGGATATTACTCCTGGCTTACGCACTATGTCTCTTTCGACGATGGCTGCATTACAAGTGTTGCAGGAAACAGCTCCTCCACTTAATGAACCAGCGCACCCCCTCCGAAGAACGCACTGTAGATGCTCTTCAGGGACAACCCGAAGGACTAGAGTCGCACGCGCCTCTGCTCCTTCCCCTCCCGACCTTACCAACCGTAATCGCGAACGCTCTGCATCCCCGATGCCCCCCACCACGTCCCACGTCACCATCGTAACCACCGACCCAGACAACAATTTTGTCTGTCGTAACTGTCACGATCCTGGTCACCGTCACAAGAACTGCCCCAAATATCACTGCCGCGTCTGTCGTGTCTACGCGCCGGGCCATTTCTCTGTCTTTTGTAAACAGCTTAAAGGCGAAGCTGTTCTTCCTATCGACTGGAAGGACCCCGAGTTTTATAGCGCCCTCGCTCGCTGGGAAGCTGATAGAGATGCGGCAGACCTCTGCATCACTGAGGAGCAAGATGCTCTTCTTCATCGTGATTACGACTACGATCATACCCTTTACGATAATACTGATTGATGAAGTCGGTGACTTCACGATAAAAACGGGGTAATGTTACAGTAGGCTCGCCCCCTATCACTTTTTCTCTTTAACCATTGTATTACATCACGATCGCTTGTTGCCGTCGCTAGATGACTCGCATTCCCCTTCTTGGATTGTTCACTTCTTGTCGCGCATACATACCTAACTTGGTAGCTGTCCTTTGTTGTCACGCCTACCCTAAATCTCTCCTAGAATCCATTATAAATACGCGCCATTGTACTATGTAGTTCTTTACTTTAATCTTACTGGGTTTTACCTGAAGACTTGACTTCCTTCGTCTAAGCCCTCCAAGCTTAGTCGTCTGAACCGATATCTGACTTAGAGCACTCCTCTTCGTCAGTCTTAAACTCTGAACCTAACCCAAGGTCGAACCTTGTCGTTAGCTGATAACTTCGCAAGTCAAACTTCATTGTTATCGCGTCGTTAGACCAGACTCAACCACAAAGGCTCTCTTCTGAGTCTAGGTTGTTAGAACCCATCCCAGTTCGTAACATATATCCTTACATCGCATTGGCCTTTCCCTCAGTCCATTCCATCGAGACTGAGGGTACATCCATTTTATTTGCTCACTATGATAGAACTAGACACTAACATATTATACTAGTGTTTATCTGTGTCTAGATTTAATAAGGAGGCATGCTCAAATATCTATTGCAAGGTGTTCCTTTTGACATTGTAAAATCCATGGGCAGGTGGTCTAGTGATGCCTTCAGTTGTTATTTATGCCAGCATGCTATGATAATGGCACCTTATCTGCAGGAATCCCCCATACTTGAACCATTCACTCATTATACCATGCCTCCACCTCATTGACTGAGGTATGTCCACGTCACCCTTCTCCTTGTTTTTTTGGGAGTCCATGCTAAGCCTGATGCATTGCAAGGCACCTTTTTTGTTTGGGAATCATGGCTCACCCTGGACTCCTTTGCACAGGATTGAAACGATGTTTTGGGGTCAAAAAACCCTTCGGGTTTTCAGCCCAAATAGCATCAATAGTCTCATCAGTTACTATTTGTATAAATCAGATAACATTGTCCAGCAATTGATCTGATTTCTTTCATCACATGAAAAAGCTTACAGCAACACATAGATCAGATTTTGTATATTACATTTATCTCCTTGCTTATCTCCTATTAATAAGCCTCACCCTTTGCTTCACATCCATTAGCACCAGCCTCATCACTTGTTTCCCTTTGAACTGTATATCACGTGACTTACGAATGGGGTCGTTCACGTGCACGACCATTTTGGTGTCACGTGAGGCCAAAAATGGTTTGTAAAATACTCCATATCCGGAATTCTACTCACCTCTTGCGATGACTCGGAGGTGTTCTATCATAACCTTCAAGTTATTCAAGTGGAAGGTATGTACATGATCAGTTGTGTGAGATTGGGACTGACGTTCTCTCTACAGCTTGTGCTTTTAAGCTCAACCTAGAGCTTCTCCCACAAGGTGATCTCACAGAGGTCGGTGAAAAGGACAAGTTTTTGTTCGGCGACCCAATCACAGTGCTCATGGTGTCCGTTCTATGGGCATGACTGTAAGTACTTCGAGATAATAAAGTATGCGTCGAAGGCAAATGATCTCTCAGCTCAGCGGTGGCCAGCGTGCCCGTGCAGATATGTAAGTGTCTTCTATTCGTACATGGCGTGCTGCTGACGTACTACTAGTATGCGTCCTGCAGGGTTCTTCTTAATGTTTTAGCTACTGTCGATTCCCATGTTACTCGACATGTCTTTGGTGAGTGAAAGCATCTGGTCCCAGACTGACTCGCTCCTTTTAATAACCATCATATCATTGATCCTCAAGGCTTGCTCGCAACTAAAGCGCGCATTCTTGTCACTAACAGCATCCCGGGCTGGGTTTAATCTGGTCCTCAAGGACATTTCCATGACCATAGTCAGTCATTCCGCCAGCTTTCCCACAAATGCACGCTGACTTTAGATGCTCCAGAAACCCAGAGAGAAAATCGGAATATGTGGCCGATCTGGGGCAGGGAAATCATCTATAAGACACTTGCTTTTTTTTTGGACTGTGACGATGCTTTTGCAGCTTCTTCTCACGCTATTCCAGATCATCGAGCCTGCATCTGGAACTGTCTTCATTGACAAAGTAGATATCACCAAACTTGGCCTCCATAACTGTGCGTCTTCTCTAATTCATATAGGCACCCTTTGACCAAGCTACATCAGTGCGTTCGGCGATGTCAATTGTTCCTCAAAGCCCAAATTTGTTCGAGGGTACATTGCGAGAGAACATCGACCCTGCTGGCGAGTATTAGGATGTTGATATATGGAGGATGTTGATATATGGACTACTCTGAAACATGTACGTCTTTGAAATATGCTTGCGCTTCTGATGCTTACTAACTTCGACGCTTGTATAGGCCCATCTGGTGGCATATGTCGAATCGCTCCCTGGGACTAGATACTCCGGTTAGTGTTAATTGTCATTCTATCGAAACACAACGGCTCGGTATTTTTGCATCCATACTCTGAAATGGGACTGTAATTAACAGATTTCGTTGAATGTAGGAGAACTCAGGTTACCTCATTCGTACGCTTCACGGACCACTGGAGAGCTTCGAGAAAGAATATTACGATTTGATTCGAAGTGCATTTCTGAAATACAGGTGTGTTAGCGCTCCACCCTTTTTACTTCCTCTCCTCTTAATCTGACACCATCAACTTCCAAGCTCGTATCGGCAACATGGATGGCGTTTTTGTTGCTTACCATAACACGGCCAGTGTTTTCGTGTTCCAGTACGTCTCACTCGAGGAGATGGATGCACGCTTGTTTAGACAAGATGCGAAACCTGTTAACGGCGATGGTGCGCCTACCAGAGGCGCACGTGTGTTCGAGAAGTGTGTGAAAGTGCTGGAAAAAGTGATGGATGAGATTTTTGGAGGGTTTGGGGAGAGGGTGAGTCCGCTTTTTTGTCTTATCCAACTTTTTGTTGACTGGTGTGGTCCTGGTTAGAGCGTGAAATGCACTTTCGAGACACGGGAACGCTCGCCGAAAATGAATATATTGGAAGGAGGGGAACCAAGCGAAGACAGAGGAGTCCCCGATCGTTCAGATCGACGCAGAGGTGCAGAACTTTGTCGCTGGCCAGCCTGTATGGGGCTCAGTGGCGATTGATGCCGCGCCTGACGAAAACTGTGCGTCGTCACATATTTCTTCCAATTTTGTTATTATGCGTGTTAATATCTTCGGTATTACAGGGATTCTCCATTGGATCATCTCGCACAGCTCGCTGGAAGCCTCCAGAATTCGGGCCAACCTTGCATCTGCGAAAGATAGGCAGTTCCGGAATTTCCCAGCAAATATCAGCCGACCAGAGATGGAGGCGTGGTGGAATGCACTGGATTTTGGCAAACGGAAGAATGCTGCTGAGGGCGAGGGCGAGGAAGTAGCCGCAGTAGGCTGGCTACACGATGTGGTGGCAGGTGACGAGAGCCCTGTTGCAATGTTCGAGGAGAACGGTTTGATAGACGAGGAAGAACCTAAAGCCAATGAGAAGGATACCACCCTGTCTCTATTGCTTTGAATTGCGAGGAATACAAATTCGCGCCTTACGTCGAGGGAGCCGATATTGTTATTCAGGTGAGCCATTCATAACATTTCCGTTGCTCGTGTATCTAATCTCTGTGGGATGCTTATCCTATTGGTATTGACGCCACATGTTCTCCAATATCGTACTCAGTGTGTACTCCGGACTTTGGTCACTGGTTGCGACAACTGCAAGGGTACTGCACCATGTACGATATCAGGGCCCGTATCCAGACCTACAAAGACAGGCTCAACATTCTGGGCTATCACTGCACCAAGTCTGTGTGGACCACACCCCAGGCATTCGGTAGTGGCGCGTAAGTCTTCTTGAACCCCTGGTGCGATCTGTCTTGAATTTCATTGCAGATACCGGATCACTACTCCCATTGGGGAGCAATGGGCTGCTATGGTATTTACTTCCTTCAGTCATGGTGCCATAGGCAAGTCATGCTGATAACACGCGTACGGAATACACACTGACTCACGTCGCTAGGTTCCAAATCCTACCAATACCCAACCACAACCGGCAATGTTACGACAATTGAGGGGATAGCGACTGACCTTGCTGTTCTCATCAAAGACATCGTTCAGCCATTCATCGTCGACCCGAACGCTACATTTACCAGCTACGACAACCTACTAGGTGTGGGTGCTGGTCTCTGGCACAACGACACTGCATACCCGCTCCTCGTTGCCAACTTGATTGACGCAATAGTCTACGTGCAGTGGGCGGTGTTGGATTGAGCTCAGTCCGCTACTGTTGATCGTCAGGTATAACCAAACGTCCCCACCATCGTCCTCATTCGCTTCGACTCAGTTAGCACCTGCGATACCATTCGCCCACACTTTGACTCATGGCATGGCGGCTGCCATCTCCCATCTGATCGCTGCTCTTATCAAGGATGGCGCAACGTTCGACGAAGCAGGCAAGCCAGTAGGACTTGATCTACCCAGCACTGAAGCCTTAGAGCCCGGTCCATCTTCGATCATACCGTAGTGGGCTTGAATTTTCGTAGGCAGTCAGTAGTAATGCGGGCAAGCCTTCAAGTGACCGAGTCATCATCGGCATAATGATTCACTGGCAAGGTAGCCGTGATAGACTTTAAGAGGTTGAAACATGCAGATGTGCCAAATGACAGTGGTTTTAATAATCGTCGAGCGTGAAGTGAGTCCAGCCGCCTGAGTCACGGTCCCAGCTTGCTTGAAATGTATATCCCACTAGGTCCTATATCTGGTCACAGCGCACTGTGTCCTACTGCATCCGCTGCCTGGGCATACCGCGGCAGTTTTCGACCGATGGCCTAGGCAGTCGCGGCGATTATGCAATGCATATTGATTGCATTATTATGCACTTGCCATTTATGTGATTTACCCTTGCATCTATTGCATCTATTACTCGCCAATTCAATCGACGACTTCACGTGTCCGACCTCGAGTCCGTTGTAAAGTTTATATTTCAAGATGAGTACTTATCTTCTAACCGTTACTCGCTACCCACCATGTTAGGGTGGGGCGATCAGCAATCGCAGCCTGGCCTCGATGAGCAACACACCGGAAACGATCCTCCCGATCCTCACTCGGATTTTGGCTTCACTTATGGTCATCAACTCAATAATTATGATGGCGTTCATAACGTTGATCAGTCCCAACCATCATGGTTCCCACCTCCGCCACAGTTTCAAGCTTACCATTATGATGTGGGCCCATTGCCTCTGGCAGGTTCAACGAGTTCGTCTCAGGCCGCAAGTCACCGCTCATCGTGGGCTCCGCACCAGCACTGGCAAGATAATCATGGGCCAGCCAATGTGATGCCCTACCAATTATGGTCCCAGTCGCAGCCGCCGCAGGGCCCTGATTACGGGCTAGCCGCTGATCAGAGTCAGTCATACTGGCAGTCACTGCCCTCCGGGCAGGGCCTGCCTCAGCCCGTGATTGCTCACCCAGTACCCCAGCGTTTATACCATCGGTCGAGTTCACAACGCTTTTTTGCTGCCTGGCAGCCTCCTCCCAGCCCAACTGCCAACACAAGCTCGCCTCACCCTGGGCCGAGTCCCCAGACTCATCAGAATGACGAGTCTCAACCTGGGGCTCCGGTGCCACCAGTGAACCCATCCGAGTCCGTACTTGATGACTTGTCGGGAAATCCGAGTCTCTCCACTCTTTCCGGCTCATCCCATCAAATTTTCGACAACACGTCTCAATATACAACTCTCGGAGCCCCCCACCGCCGTCGCCGTCGAGTCCCCCAAGAGAAAGCATCCAACCGGAGCGCTAAACGCACCAAGACACGAACGCATTCGTCCCAGCCCTTCACACAATTCACAATCATCCCATTCGGCACCCAAGCGCTATCGGATCAGTGCGTCGAGGAAATGAAGCTGACCGTATTCAGGACGTCGCTGCTACCTACCGACGTTGGTGTGATTGATATGGTAGATGCTTCGTGTAGAACCGTAGCCAATCGACAAACTGATGGTATGTCTTTTCCGAAACTCTAAGTAGTCGATATGTGGACTGACTCAGACTTGGAACAGGGACACTCCAACATTGGCTGTTGGATAAGTTGGAAAATGACGAGGGATATTTCAGAACGAGGCTCGAGCCGGTGCTCACGGCTATATCTAGCAGCATGGAGACGGTGGTGAAGATATTTGCCTATGTTAAGTATGGCCTTGGTTTCAACTACACCACGGTGGTGAACGACACCCACATCGTCCAGCGCGCATCGCGTGCCAGTAACTTGGTGCAAGATGACGCGTTTATCTATGGCACATTACATGTAAGTGCGTTACACAGAGTTGGGTCCCTTTCTGATGCGTCGTGTGTCTCCTTACTAGGTCAATGGAAATGACGTTGTCGTCGCTTTTTCGAACCCTGCTATCATAGCATTGGCCGGATACTTTCTATACGACAGCGAGCATCAGTTCCACAGGTACATCGGCGATGATCTCAACTTCAATCCGTTGCTAGCAATGACCGCTACTTTCTGCCTGTGGGCGCTGCAAGAACGCATCACGGGCATATGTGTCCCAGTTGAGTTTCTTGCCAGAACGCATCGGGCTGACTATGATCGCTATGCTTTGCTGCTGGCTGGTATGTCCGCAATGGAGTTAACTGCCCTCACCCAAGTACTTACTAATGGATCCGCGCTGAATCCGTCTGCTACTTGATCGATATCAATGATTCTCACCCCTTTCATATTCCCCAAAAACCTTGTTTACATACCATACACAGTACCTATGTTTCAGGTCTTTTTAGGAAATCGCGATTTTATCTCAAAAGGCAGTATAGTTCCAAGACCTGTTAACGAACTTGTTCACGGCATAGAACGTACCCCGGAAAAACGCGCACACGCCAACTGCATTGCAGCGCAGTCCGTTCTCGCCCACCTTATAGACCGGTTTTATGTTTTATAGCCGCTATGTGATCGCATTGCATCTGACCTGCGCTGACCTGCCGGATGCAACATTACGTCGGACAACGATAGCACCGTCTATAACCATTGTACCATTAGTAATCATACTCAGTGTACTAGTACCGTGAGTGCTCTCAGTCTCGTAGTAACAAGCGCTCAAGCGAATTCTAGACACAGTCACCACCTGGTACCCAGGCGAAGTTCTCCACTTTCTCACCTCCAAGTCGAATGCAAGTTCTTACCGTTGCGGCAGAGTCATCATGGCAGGCATTACCGTGACCGTCACCTTGATTCAGGGTTTTGTCGAAAATTGCGCGACAACTTGGTCGGATTTGTGTTGGATTACGACACGGAACTAGGTACGTTTAGTATCGTATTACGCATGTCCAATCCCTTTGAATAGACGGTTGGACTTGTTTCCATAGTGCTAGTCCTCTCTGGGCAGACCTAAAAGCGGAAATCGAGTAATACTACGAGTAAGGTCCTTCTAGGCAATCATAATGAGACTCTTGACTTAGTTACAGATCCGCATGGAACCGTGATAATATAAACGCTGGATGAGTAAAGTAAGTCTCCATAGCCCATACTACATACCAATAATGTCTGACGCTAGTATTCTGTCACCTGCGGGCGACAATCAGGATATTTCGCGGGATATAAGCAACATTGACTCTATTCCGAGATCCGCCCGCCAGCGCACTCGTCTTCAAACCGTGGCATATTTCCTTGGTGAACAGAACTTGATATCCAACAGGTTAATTCTGCCATATACGAAAGAACTCGAGGACGTCAAGAGCAAGTTGCACTGCTCCGAGCATCGACTCGGAGACTCGGAGAACACATTCTGCTGGGTGGATACGTCGCAGCCAAACGTTCCGCACTATTCGCTATGTACCCAGGACCTCCAGGAGTGGGCTAAATACCTGGTACGTTTACCTTTACATACCTCCAAGCGACTCCCAGTCACTTCGATGAATTTTAGTATAATACTCGAGATCCAGATAACGCCTACCATACTCTACCCAGTACACCCCATTTTGATGACTTCCGCAAGACACGCAAGGAAAGAACCGCATCGATTCTGCGTGTGCCCACCGAGCCCATATCGCCCATCATCCATACTCACATCCATCTCTCATCTGCCGTCAACGATACATGTGCTTCTAATAGTGCCCTTTCCGGACAGGGAGGCAAGGGCCCTACCATGGCTCCTCAACCACTCAAGAGGACATTTGCATTCTATATCAAGAGTGATGATGAAACCGATGATGACGAACCACCGCAAGAAATCGACAGCACCCTTACGAGAATTCATTCTCGTTACCCTGCTATAGACTTCCCGCAGCATGAGGATTCGCTCCGGGAGCACGCCATATTGTATTTGCCGACGGCAGCACATTTTGGTAGTCCATTTTGTGTGGAGAAGGTGGGCATGTCAGAGGGTACAGCATTTACATTTCACAGTCGTGTTTGTAAAGCTCATATAATGGAGGAAAGTACAAAGGCGGGAAGGAATGCTCAAGGGAAAAAGAAGGCGCGAGCTGATGATACGGATAAGGAGAATATTCAAACTATCTCAAGGTAGCGTGCCATGTCACGTATTTTCCTTGTGGCATGCCTGGCGAATACAATCACTGGCTCTGTTCTACACTGCGTACTCAGATCGATACAGTCGCTTCTTGATAAGTCCTGCATTTCTTTCTTCCTCATCTAATACCACCCACTTTCAATTACTAGTGCTCCTTGAACTGATTTAATGTCAAATGATGATGCATTCGCATCTGGTCTCTTTGTCCCAAGGAGACAGCCTGAGTTTTTGAAAGCTCACTAGTAGATAGCCTCCTCAAAGGGAAAGTGCCGGGGCAGATTGAACAGCCTCAGGCTGCCCAGTCGGTTTGCCGGGCAGAAGGTTTATCATGGCGCAAGGCCAAAGCCGCGGCATCCAAAATACGAAGGTATGGTACAGGGGTACCAAATCTGGTACCGTTAACTGATACCTTATATGTTAGTGTCCTTTTTGTGAGAACTTCGAAGGCAGTGTCAAATCAAAGGCTGGCTGACAAAGGATAACAGGTGAATTACTTCAGCTGGTAGCGACTCGTTGAGCCAGCACACTAATAGGACTCCAAGTCATTAAAACTCCGCAGACACTCACACACTAATACTGTCGATACTAATAGTTGGTATCGATTCAAATCAGAACTCCGAATTGTCAAAGGTCCTCTCATCGTGACAAGCCGTGTACCATAAACATGTCGTCCTCCTCTGTCAATCCTGCTTACCCCGAAGTCTCTAGCAATCTTGGTCATTGTGAGACGATGTTGGGGTTACCTATTAGTCAATCTCACCTTTTCACTGAACGACCCGCGCAGCCGCGGGGTGGCGCTCCTGATGTCAAGCGTCCTTGCAATGATCACTGCAGTAGGATAATGGAAGACATAGACCCCAATCAACGATATTTTGAAACCCCATCTCCCAATGATGCTGGTATTCATTCAGTTCCATCCCTCCCAGAGGGATTTCCTCCTGTAATGCAACATTTGTCGCTTTATGCAAGTCGTGCTGC
>Ga0310811_10005638_pt1 | contig 15892 bp, 10 predicted proteins | sample YCmetagenome_FD_207642 | JGI IMG/M metagenome (GOLD analysis project Ga0310811, IMG submission 207642) | Soil microbial communities from experimental microcosm in Duke University, North Carolina, United States - YC | ecosystem: Engineered > Artificial ecosystem > Soil microcosm > Unclassified ...
TGATGAAGGAGCCATAGCCGAACACCGCAACGCTGGCTGTCTGCAAGTCCTTGTACGAGTCAGGATTGCCTTTGAACGAGGCTGGGAGATGGCCGAGCCGGACGAACTGGTTGGAAAAATCGAGGCCGCCCGTTACGACACCAACGATCGGCATGATGAGGTCTTTGACAATGGAATTGACGATCGTCGAGAACGCACCGCCGATGATGACGCCAATCGCCAAATCCATCACGTTGCCCTTGACGGCGAACTCCTTGAACTCTTTGATGATGTTCATTTTTATTCCTTCCTTATAGACGGAGCACCGGCGGCAGGTCAGTGTTCCCGCGCGGTCATGATAGCGAACGGCTAGGACGTTCGAATTCGAACGGTCAATCAGTGAACCGATAATCCTCGGCCCGCACTCGTCGTGTGAGTCGACGGAAGGAAAACGTGAAGCCGGGCCACAGTGCAGCGTTCTTGCCGCTCTTCAACAAATACCAGCTGCGGCATCCGGTATTCCAGACTGTGCCCTCCAAACTGCGTTGGAGCCGGTCGTTGAAGGCCCGCTGGATGCCAGGCATGACGTCCATCGTACGCGCACCGCGCCTCTCGAGCGCGCGCAAGCAGTCCGAGATGTACGCAATATGCGACTCGATCATGTAGACCATCGAGTTATGCCCAAGCCCCGTGTTCGGCCCGGTGATCATGAAGAAATTGGGAAAGTCGGCGAGGGTGGTGCCGAGATAAGCCTCCGGTCCCTCGCGACGCCAACGCGCATCGAGGTCTGCTCCGTTTGCGCCGATTACCGTGAACGGGGCGCCGGCATCGACCACCTGAAATCCCGTCCCGCAGACGATCGCGTCAGCGCGGTAGTGTGTTCCGTCCTCGGTGATGAGGCCATCCTCGGCGATCTCGCGAATCGACGTCGTGACAAGCTCGACGTTGGGTTGGGCAAGCGCCGGGTAGTAGTCGCTCGACAGCAGCACGCGCTTGCAGCCAAGGCGGTAATGGGGCGTAAGCTTGGCGCGCAGCGCCGGGTCCTTGATGCGGCGCGCGAGATAGCTGAGGCTGAATGCTGTCGGCCGCTTCATCAGCTTGGGCTCGACAACAAAGGCGAGCGCGCGCGCTTCATGTTGACAATAGATGGCGCATCGCACGATGCGCTGGGCAACAGGAAACGTACGGAATAGACGCTTGGCGCGCTCGCTCACGGCACGGTCGCGGCGCGGCATGATCCAGGGCGGCGTGCGCTGGAAAACAAGAAGCTGCGCCACGCGCGGCTGGATATGCGGCACGAATTGCACGGCGCTTGCACCGGTGCCGATCACAGCAACTCGTTTGCCTTCGAGGGGATGATCGTGATCCCAGCAAGCGGAGTGGAAGAGCTTGCCGGCGAAGCGGTCGATGCCCGGGATCTGCGGCAGCGCAGGCCGTGACAGCGCGCCGTTGGCGGCAATGACGACGTCGGCTTGGACAGTCTCGCGCCGGCCACCCGTCTCTACATCGAGCCGCCAAATACGTGAGTCGTCGTCGAAGCGCGCCGAGAGCACGCGCGTGTTGAAGCGAATGAAGGGCGAAAGCTCGTACTTGCCGACGCAATGCTTCAGATACGTGAGGATCTCCTTCTGCGACGCGAATGTCCGTGACCAGTCCGGATTCGGCTCGAAGGAAAACGAGTAGAGGTGCGATGGGATGTCGCACGCGGCGCCGGGATACGTGTTTTCGCGCCACGTTCCCCCGACGTCGGCGCCAGCCTCGCAGACCGTGAACGACGCAATGCCCATCCGCTTGAGGCGGATGGCCATGCCGATGCCGGCGAAGCCGCAGCCGATGATCGCGATGCGCGGCGTGGTCCGCGCGGCCTCTAACGCCATGCCGATGACGCTCAGGTGTCGGTCCAGCCGCCGGAGTCGTCGCCGCCGTAATCGACGCCGCCGCTGTTGTCGCTCCAGTCGTTCGAGCCCTGCCCGAAGTCGAGGCCGCCGCCGTTTCCGCCGTCACCACCATTCCCGCCGCGCCGGCGTGCGTCGTCGTCGATATAGACGTCGCGCTCGACGACGCGATCTCGGCCCTGCGATAACGCTTCACCCAGCAGGACGCCCGTCAACAGGCCCCCCACGCCGCTGCCAAAGCCACCGCCTTGTTGGACGACGACGGGCGGTTGCTGATATGGCTGCTGATACGGCGGTTGCGGTCCCTGCTGCTGGAATCGCTCGGCCTCCTGCGCATAGGAAGAGGCGCCGTAACCCGGCGCCGCAGCTGTTGCCGCAGCCGCATTGGGATCGGGCCGGCCTTCCGCGCGCGCCTTCAAGCTGACGAGCTGGCGATCGATTTCTTCGAGCCGATAGGCCGGCACGGGATTCTTTGCGCCCGACAGCGTTTCGACGAGGTCGCGCAATTGTGCTTCGACGCTTTCGAGTTCGGCTGCAACGGCCTCATGCCCCGGCGCAGTCGAAAGGCGCGCATCGAGCTTGATCGATCGCGTTTCGTTGAGCAGTTCCGTCGCTCGCTTCAACTGCTCCCGTCGCTCCTCGTCGGCACGACTGTCCTCGTTCGAGCGCGAGCGACGCAAGGTCCAGCGCAGCACGAGCGCGATGGCGATGATGACGATCGCCATCCCGATCCAAGCCGCCATCGATGGCCCTCGGTGCGCATTCGTCGGCGCAACTGACTGCGCCTGGAACGCGTTAGGCGTAGCTTGTTCGGCCGGTGCCTGCATGGTCGAGACGCCGGCCCGCTTCGCGGCGCTGCGAACGCTCGCTTCGACTTGTGCGAAGCGCGTCGGGTCGGTGAAGCGGATCGTCGGATCGAGGGCTTTCGCCTGCTCGATTTGCGTGAGGCCCTCCGCGTAGCGGCCCTCGCGTGCCAGCACTTGGCCGTAGAGGTAGTGCGCATGCGCATTGTTCGGGTGCGCTCTGAGCACCTCGCTCAGTTCCGCATCGGCCTGCTGCCAGTTGCCTTGCCCCATTGCGCGCTCGACTTGCTGCGCGCTCGGAACGGCAAAGGCGGCGCTCGAAATGAGCAGCAGCGATGCACCCGCGGCTGCAAGAAGTCTTTTCATTGGGCTGAACCGGGCAGCTTACGCCCGTCTCCATGACAATCCTGATATCGATGCGACGTGCCGCATTCAACGAATGCTCATGCGGCGTGCCTGCCGGACAACGCTTTGAACCGTCTCGGCGTTATTACGCCGGCGGGTTCATTTGCTTCTTGAGGGCTTCGAGCCGGTCCTCCACAGATGGGCCGTGATCGAGCGCCGCGAGTTTGTCGTCGAGCGCCTTGCCACTCGAGACGTCGGCCGAGTTGAGTCGCGCGTCCGAGCGAGCATTCGACAACGCTACCTTGTCCTCGAGCTTGCGGAAGTCCTCCGACAAATTCTTGCCGCCGATGCCGCCGAGCGCGGTGGCCGCCGTGTCCTTGGCCTGTGCGATTTGCTGCTTCGCCTGCAGGATGCTCGAACGCGCGTTCAGGTCGTTGCGGCGCTGACGCATATCGGCGATCTGGTTCTTCAACTGATCGACAGAGGGCTCGAGTGTGGCCAGTTCGTGCGTCAATGCGTCGCGCTCGGCTTCGGCGTTCGCCTGCGCTGCCAGTGCCTCGCGTGCTAGGCCTTCGTTGCCCGCCTGCAGCGCGCGTTTTGCCCCGTCTTCATACTTGCGGGCTTTCTCGGCGGCCGAATCGCGCTTGCTTTGCTGCGTGGCGACCTGCGCCTCGATTTCGATTAGCGCATTTTCCGCCTTGGCAATGCTGTCGTCGAGCTCCCGCACGATCTGGCGGGCATCACGCGACGGATCCTGGACGGACTCGGCCGCGTCGTTCAAGAGCCCCTTGACGGTGCGCGAAATGGAGTCGAATAGCGACATGAGATTCTCCTAGTTGACTCGGCGCCGGACGATTGACGTGCGGGCGTTGCGGTTTCATCGATACTCTACGCCGGCTGCTCCGGCGGCGGAAATTCCCGCCTGGGGGCAGATGTCTGGGCGAATGCGGCAAATGCAATAGCGGCAATTGGGCGCGGCGCGAAATGCGTCCCGGCACAGATTGTGCGTATGGCAGCTGCTCGCGGATATTACATCAGTGCAGCGTTAAAACGGTCTTAAAGACAGGGGGCGGGTCCAAGGATCGGCGCGCAAGGCCATGTAGGGCGTGCCCGGTGAGTCTCCCGGCTCGAAGCTGGCAAGGGGCAACACGGACGATGAAAGGCGGGCGTGCGCGGTTGATGGCGCCACTGGCACTGGCTGCGCCGGTTTATCGCCGGCAAATGACGCCCGCTCGCCAAGTCGGATGGGAGCGGATGCGATTTCAGACATCGATAACGTCGGTCGATCGACGAGACACGGCGTCTGGCGATACGATCACGAACCTGTACGGGCCCACCTCGTGGCGAGCACGGTTTCAACCGGATCGAACGCGGCTGCGGTGTCGGCGTCGCGCGTACGAACGACCGTCAGCCATCGCGCGGCCATGCGTGCGACGGTTTGAGCATCGATAACGGTCCTTCCCGATTCCTCGCGCGCGCCGGCGTCTTCATGATGCAACGCCAGCGCGTGCGCGACGGCACAGGCAACGGGCTCAGACTTTGCGTCCGCGATTTGCGGGGAAACATCGGCGTCGCACTCGGAGCGACAGGATTCAAGAGCCTCCGCATCGTCAGCATCGATTGTCGAGACACGCTGCGCCGGCGGCGGGAGGACGGGCTGAGCGGAGTCGCTGTCGATCGGCGTCGCGTCAATTCGACGCAGTATTTCGTCCAGCGCGTTCGGCGCCTGCCGGGTGTGCCAATTGTCCACAATACGTGCAGCGCGTACCGGATTGGCGGTTTCGTCGAAAGCGAGCACCGCGCGCCGCAGCAATTCACTGACGCTGATGTCGAGTTCGCGGGCCGTGGCCGCGATGGCCCGTTTTAGAGCGGGCGTGACAAACACGACGAGACGTTCGCTGTTGTTTTTCATGGTCGACTCGCGGGCAAGAAGTGAACAAAAGCCGGGGGACGAACGGACCGTTTTTCCGGTCAAATTGACGTCGTCCGTAATAGTAAGACGCAAGCCGCTGATGAGAAATGTGTACTCGGACACATTTCTCATTGTTTCAAGGACTTGCATCGCTTTTCTGCCGCTTTTCCACAGGGCTTTCAACATTTTCTGTTGATAACCGCACCAAGCCCGTGGGGTAGCACACATAGTCACAACGTAGGGAATTTTTACAAAAAAAACTCCGATGCCGTTGCGTCGATTTCATTAGAATGCGGTGCCGGGTGCTGCGTAGGCGGCCACGGCGCCTTGGGCATTTACACTTTACAATTACCAGCTGAGTCCCCGAGCGCCGCCCGAGGGCGAGCGCGAAGCGGCCGGTGAGCCGCGCCGACCATGCCGTCATGCCGATCATCAAAAGACCCTCATCCCCAGATCACGAGTCCGATGGCCGCGACACCCCCCGAGGCAATCCGCCGCGCGAACGCGGCTCGATCGGGGGCCGGCTCGCGCTCACGCTCGTTGGGCTAGCTGCAACGCTGGCCGCCGTGGGCGCGCTCGTCGTAGGCTATGCGCTGATTGTGATGGAGCCGCAGTTGCCCTCACTTGATGCGTTGACCGACTACCGCCCGAAGGTGCCGCTGCGCGTCTACACGGCCGACCACGTGCTCATTGGCGAGTTCGGGGAGGAGCGGCGCAATCTCGTGCGATTTGCCGATATCCCCGATGTCATGAAGAAGGCGGTACTCGCGATCGAGGACTACCGCTTCTACGAGCACGGCGGCGTCGATTTCGTCGGCATCCTGCGTGCCGGCACGACCGATCTCATGCACGGTGGCGCATCGCAGGGCGCGAGCACCATCACGATGCAGGTGGCGCGGAACTTCTTTCTCTCAAGCGAGAAGACCTACACGCGCAAGATCTACGAGATGATGCTTGCCTATAAGATCGAGCGCACGCTGACAAAAGATCAGATCCTCGAGCTCTACATGAACCAGATCTATCTGGGCGAGCGCGCGTACGGCTTTGCAGCGGCAGCTCGCGTCTATTACGGCAAGGATCTGAAGGACATCACTCTCGCACAGGCGGCCATGCTGGCTGGGCTGCCCAAGGCACCGTCCGCGTATAACCCGATCGTCAATCCGAAGCGCGCGAAGATCCGTCAGGAGTACATCCTCAAGCGAATGCTCGACCTCGGCTACATCACGCAGGACCAGTACGATGTGGCGATCAAGGAGGACATTCACACGAAGTCGTCGGGCAACGAGTACAGCGTGCACGCCGAGTATGTCGCCGAGATGGTGCGGCAGTTGATGTACGCGCAATACAAGGACGAAACGTATACGCGCGGGCTTTCCGTCGTGACGACGATCGACTCGGCCGATCAGGACGCCGCGTATCACGCCGTGCGCAAGGGCATCATGGATTACGAGCGCCGCCACGGCTATCGCGGCCCAGAGGGCTTCGTCACGCTGCCGGCCGACGGCGACGAGCGTGACGAAGCTATCGATGATGCGCTCGCCGATCACCCCGACGATGGAGAGATCGTTGCGGGCGTCGTCACTGACGCAAACGCCAAGCAGGTCAGCGTGCAGTTCGTCGACGGTACGACGGCCACCGTGACCGGCGACGGCCTGCGATTCGTTGCTACCGGGCTCAGTCCGCGTGCGAGCCAGGCGCAGCGAATCCGTCAGGGTTCGATCGTGCGGCTGATGCCCGACGCCAAAGGCAATTGGCAGATTACGCAGCTGCCGCAGGTGGAAGGGGCACTCGTTTCGCTGTCGTCGCAGGATGGCGCGATCCGCGCGCTTATCGGCGGGTTCGACTTCAACAAGAACAAGTTCAATCACGTGACGCAGGCCTGGCGGCAGCCCGGCTCGAGCTTCAAACCGTTCATCTACTCGGCTGCGCTGGACAAAGGGCTGGCTCCGGCCACGATCATCAACGATGCGCCCCTGTACTTCCCGCCGACAACGCCGGGCGGCGAAGCTTGGGAGCCCAAGGACGATGATCAGCCCGAAGGGCCGATGCCGATGCGGGTTGCATTGGAGAAGTCGAAAAACCTCGTATCGATCCGCATCCTGTCCTATATCGGAACGAAATACGCGCAGGACTACGTAACGCAGCGTTTCGGTTTCGATGCCGACAAGACACCGCCGTATCTGCCGATGGCGCTGGGCGCCGGGCTTGTCACGCCGCTGCAATCGGCCGCGGGCTATGCCGTTTTTGCGAACGGCGGCTACCGCGTGAATCCCTATTTGATTGCGGAAGTCGATGATGCGCATGGGCAGCCGATCTCGAAGGCGCAACCTATCGTCGCTGGACGCGACGCGCCACGCACCATTAGCGCTGCGAATGCCTACATGATGACCAGCCTGCTGCATTCGGTTGCGACTGCAGGTACGGGCGCCGGCACCAATGTGCTGAAGCGTACCGATCTGGCCGGCAAAACGGGTACGACCAACGATGCGAAGGACGGCTGGTTCGCCGGCTTTCAACCGACGCTCGTCGCCGTGGCCTGGATGGGCTATGACCAGCCAAAGAGCTTGGGTAGCCGCGAGTTCGGTGCGCAGCTCGCGCTGCCGATTTGGATCGACTACATGTCGCACGCGCTGCGCGGCGTGCCCCAAGAAGAGATGCCGACGCCCGATGGGGTCACGACGCTCAACGGCGAGCTCTACTACGCCGACATGACGCCGGGCAACGGCTTCGTGGCAAGTCTCGGGCTGGATTCGGGCTCTGCTTTAGCTGGCCCTGGCGATTCGACCGATTCGATCGGCAACATCGGGCCTGCGGGATTGCCGACGCCGCCTGCTCCGCCCAGTACGGCGCCCGCTGCGCCGCCTGATGTGTCGACGCAGGAGAAAAAGCAGATTATCGACATGTTCCAGGATAATAACCGGCCCTGATCGGCCTGTTTTCCTGACCTTCACTGTCGCGGCGCCCGGAGGCGATGCCTCCTAGGCGATCGGGTCGCTGCCGGCAGCGGAGGATGACAACGTCATCCGTTCGACAAGCCCAAACGGTGCGAAGGTGGGTGTGGCTCGATTTCGAGGCGACTCAGGCGTGTGTCGACGCGGCGAGTTGTAGCTGCGCCGAGAGCGTTTTCGGATCCGTATTGGTGCCGCACAGAAGCACGCCGACGCGTTTGCCTTGCAGCGTTTCGCGCAATGGGCCTAGCAGGGCCGCAGTCGCCGCTGCGCAGGCGGGCTCGACGGCCAGCTTCAACTGCATGAAAAGCTTGAGCATGGCGGCGCGCAATTCGTCGTCCGTCACGGTCACAAGCCGATCGATATGCCGTCGGCACAGCTCGTAGCTGTACTGCTCGGTATACGGTGCCATCAGCGAATCGGCAATCGTATGCATGGCCCCGATTTTTAAAGGGTGATTGGCGGCGAAGCTTCTCGACATCACGTCAGCGCCTTCTGGCTCGACCCCGTAGACATGCACGCGCGGGTTCGCAAGGCGCAATGCCGTGGACACGCCGGCGGCCAGCCCGCCGCCGCCAATCGGCACGATGACGGCGTCGACATCGGGGGTCTGCGTTGCCCACTCGTAGCCGAGTGTCGCCGTTCCAAGAATTGTCCGGTAGCCGTTGAACGGATGCACGAAGAAGCGGCCTTCCTCGGCCTCGATCCGGCGCACTAGCTCGAAGGCCTCGGCCGGTGTTCCCGCCATGACAACCTCGGCGCCGTATTGCTTGCAAAGGGCAACGCGTGCCGGGCTAGCCGTCCGGAACATGACGACCTTCGCGTTTGTGCCGAGCCGCATCGCCGCATAAGCGACCGCCGCGGCGTGGTTGCCGCCAGAGACGCAAATGACGCCGGCGCTGCGCTGAGCCGAATCGAGCGCCAGCAGGTTGGTAAAGGCCCCGCGCACCTTGAAGCTGCCGCTTGCCTGCAGCAGTTCGAATTTGAAGTTGACGCTCGTGCCCTCGAGCGAGGGGAAGTCGTGTCTTTCGAAGACCGGGGTGCGCAGCACCCAAGGCGCCAGTGCGAAATGCTGTGCGGCGATCGCATCGAGTGTGGGGATCGGCTCAGTGTCGATCGTGTGGTCGGTGTGCAGCGGTGTTGCGGTGGTAGACATGAGCGAGCGAGCCGTGAATGACAAAAAATGACGCGCGTCACCGCTGCGCGTCGACCGACATGCTGCGAATGAATTTGTGCAAGAACGCTTCGCAGGCCGACAATTGCGAAAGCTCGACATATTCGTTGGCGCGGTGGGCTTGCTGGATGTCGCCCGGACCGCACACGACGCTCGGCACGCCGGCTCGCGCAAAAAGCCCCGCTTCGGTACCGTAAGCGACCTTGCGTGTCGCGTGGTCCGAACTCAGTGCGCGCACGAGTTCGGTAATGGCTGCCTGCTCGGCGGCGTCGAGTCCCGGTGCCGAGGCGATTCGCGTGAACTCGATCGCGGCGTTGGGATGCTCGTGCCGCATCTGCGGCAGCAGCGTGTCATGCGCATAACGCTCGATGCGCTCAAAAATGTCGGCGGCGTCGAGCGTCGGCAGGTTCCGAAATTCAAAGGCGAAACGGCACTCGGCCGGCACGGTGTTGATCGCGTTGCCGCCTTCGATCGTGCTCGTTTGTGCTGTCGTAAAGGGGACGTCAAAGCATTCGTCGAACGGGCCGTCGCGACGTAGTGCGTCGGCCATATCCCGAATATGGCAAATAAGCCGCGCGGCATACTCGATCGCGTTGAGTCCTTGGGGCGTGAGCGACGAGTGGGCCGCGTGTCCGCGCACGCAGCACCGATAGACGTTGATCCCCTTGTGGGCCACGATCGGACGCATGCTCGTCGGCTCGCCGACGATGCATCCCTCTGGCTTCACGCCTCGTTTTTGCAGGTCGGCGATCATGAGCGGCGCGCCCGCGCAGCCGATTTCCTCGTCGAACGAAAGCGCGAGGTGAATCGGCTTGGCAAGCTTGGCGGCTTGCATGTCGGGCACGAGCGATAGGGCCGCGCCGATAAAGCCCTTCATATCGCAGGTTCCGCGCCCGTACAGACGACCGTCGCGCAATTCGGGCTTGAACGGGTCGCTATCCCATTGCTGTCCGTCGACGGGCACCACGTCCGTATGCCCCGACAATACGACGCCGCCATGCGTGGCGCCATCGTGCGCCGGGATCGTCGCGAAGAGGTTCGCCCATTCACCACGCTCGTCACGCGTGAGAGTCGAAGCAATGCCGAGTGCCGCCAGTGCGTCGCGAACCGTTTCGATGAGCCCGATGTTGGGCAGACGGCTGGTCGTATCGATCGATACGAGCCGTTCGATCCAAGGCAGACTGACGGGAAGCGGGGAAGCGGAAGAAGCCGGGACTTGCGAAGGAGGGCAAGAGGAGGATCGATGCACCGTCTCAGCTTCGTGCGACATGACGCGTTCTCCGGCTTAGGATCTCTTGATCATACCGAAAAACGCCCGGTGCACCCAAATAATGCGACGTGCACGGTACGCAGCCAGTCCGATGTTCCGATGCAGCCCCGCAGGGAAAAGGGGGAGAAGGGGGCCGTCCCGCTTCGATGGCGTGTCGTCGGCCCGTTTCCTTCTCCCTGTGTCTTACCTCGCGGCCGTTGCGGGCTGCCGGGCGGGTGCTGCCAGCGTTCGCAGGGTTTCCTTGACAGTGGCCACACGTACCGCGAAGTCGGGGCTGCGCGTCTCGATCCGCAGCCGATCTTGGCCAGCCAGCTTGATGTGCTTGTTCTTCTGGACCAGCTCGATGATCCGCATGGCGTCGATGGGCGGATTCGGCACGAACTGAAAACTGATCGCGCTATCGCCGGCGTCGATCTTCGAAATGCCGAGCGGCTTGGCGGCGAGCCTCAGCCGGTGCGTCTCCACGAGCGCATGCGCTGGCTGAGGCAGCTTGCCGAAGCGGTCGATCATCTCTTCCTGGATGTTGTTGATCGCGTCGTCGTCCTCGCAGTTGGCCAAGCGCTTATAGATCGACAGGCGCTCCTGCACGTCGCCGCAATAATCGGCCGGCAAAATGGCGGGCGTATGCAGATTGATCTCGGTGGTGGCGGCGAGCGGGGCCGTCAGATCGGGCTCCTGGCCGTTCTTGAGGGCCTTGACGGCGTCGTTGAGCATCTCCGAGTACAGTTGGAAGCCAATCTCGTGGATCTCGCCCGATTGCTTATCGCCAAGCACTTCGCCTGTGCCGCGGATCTCCAGGTCGTGCATGGCCAGGTAGAAGCCTGAGCCGAGCTCTTCCATTTGCTGAATCGCTTCGAGGCGGCGCTGCGCCTGCTTCGTGAGCCCTTGCGGATCGTGTACGAGCAAATAGGCGTAGGCCTGGTGGTGCGAGCGCCCGACGCGCCCGCGCAATTGATGGAGCTGCGCGAGCCCGAACTTATCGGAGCGATGAATCAGGATCGTGTTGGCACTGGGTACGTCGATGCCGGTTTCGATGATGGTCGTGCAAAGCAGAACGTTCGCGCGCTGGCCGACGAATTCACGCATGACGCGCTCGAGTTCGCGCTCGTGCATCTGCCCGTGTGCCACGACGATCCGTGCTTCGGGCACGAGTTCCTCGAGCATCGCGCGGCGGTTTTCGATCGTCTCGACCTCGTTGTGGAGGAAGTACACCTGGCCGCCGCGCTTCAGCTCGCGCAGCATAGCCTCTCGGATCACGCTGTGCTCCTCGCGACGTACGAACGTCTTGATAGCGAGGCGCTTTTGCGGCGCGGTGGCGATGACCGAGAAGTCGCGCAACCCTTCGAGCGCCATGCCAAGCGTGCGCGGGATCGGCGTTGCGGTGAGTGTCAGCACGTCCACCTCGGCCCGAAGCGCCTTCAACGCTTCTTTCTGGCGGACGCCGAAGCGGTGCTCCTCGTCGATGATCACGAGCCCGAGCCGCTTGAACTTCACGTCCGACGAGAGCAGCTTGTGAGTGCCGATCACCACGTCGACGGAACCCTCATTGATCTGCGCGACAGCCGTATTGACTTCCTTGGTGGACTTGAAGCGCGAAAGCTCCGCGACACGCACGGGCCACTCCGCGAAACGGTCAGCGAACGTCTGCGTATGCTGCTCGGCGAGCAGTGTGGTCGGCGCGAGCAACGCAACCTGCTTGCCTGACATCACTGCGATGAAGGCTGCCCGCAGCGCCACCTCGGTTTTGCCGAAGCCGACGTCGCCGCATACGAGCCGGTCCATCGGGCGGCCCGCCGTCATGTCGCCGATGACGGCAGTGATGGCGGCTGCCTGGTCAGTGGTCTCCTCGAAGCCGAAGCTCTCGGCAAATTTTGCGTACTCGCGCGAATCGAGGTCGAAGGCGTGTCCCTCGCGGGAGGCGCGTCGCGCGTAAAGGTTGAGGAGCTCCGCCGCGGTATCGCGAATTTGCTGCGCGGCGCGGCGCCGGGCTTTTTCCCACTGACCGGAGCCGAGCGCGTGCAGCGGCGCGCTTTCGGGATCGGCGCCGCTGTAGCGGGAGATGACGTGTAATTGCGCGACCGGCACGTAGAGCTTGCTGTCACCCGCGTACTCGAGATGAAGGAACTCCGTCTCGCCTTCGCCGAGGTCCATCGCCACGAGTCCCCGATAGCGACCGATGCCGTGCTGCGCGTGCACGATTGGGTCTCCGAGCTTGAGCTCGGACAGATCGCGCACCATCGAATCGACGCTCGTCGCCTGCTCCTGGCGTCTTCTCCCCCCGCGGCGTACGAGCGCGCCGTAAAGCTCTGTTTCGGTGACGATCGCCCAGCCTTCAACGGGCAGGGCAAAGCCGCTCGCGACCGGTGCGACGCCCAGCGCGAACGGCGCGTCGCCGTCCAGCCAGCTCTCGAAGCTGTCCGTCAGGTGGGGGCGCAGGCCGTTGTCGGCAAAAAGCTGCGCAATCGTCTCGCGCCGGCCCGCCGATTCCGCCGCAATCAGCACACGGCGCTCGCTCGTTGCCAGGTAGGCACGCAACGCGGCGACGGGATCGTCGGCACGGCGATCGACCGCCAGGGTGGGCAGCGGGGTGGCCCATGCGCCACCGGCGTTGTTCGGCAGTACGAGCCGCGCAAACGGCTTGGCCAGTGTGTAGAAATCGTCGTCGCTGAGGAAGAGGCGCTGCGGCTCGAGGATCGGACGCTCGCGATCACGCGACAGAAACGCGAAGCGCTGCTTCGTGTCCGCCGTGAAGCGCCGGATTGCGCTGTCGAGGTCGCCGACGAACGCGAGATGCGCGCCGTCGGGCAAATAGTGGAAGAGTGTTGCCGTTTCCTCGAAGAAGAGCGGCAGATAGTATTCGATGCCGGCAGACGGCACGCCGTTGCCGATGTCCTTGTAAATGGATGAGCGGCTCGGGTCGCCCTCGAAGACCTCGCGCCAGCGGCTGCGAAACGCCGTGCGCGCCGCCTCGTCGAAGGGAAACTCGCGTCCCGGCAGCAAGCGGACGTCGCGCACCGGGTACAGGCTGCGCTGGGTATCGGGATCGAACGCCCGGATCGAGTCGACCTGATCGTCGAACAGATCGATCCGATAGGGCAGCGGCGAGCCCATTGGGTAAAGGTCGATGAGCGAGCCGCGCACGCAGTATTCGCCCGGGCGTACGACCTGGCTCACGTGCTCGTAGCCGGCGAGCGTCAGCTGGGCTTTGAGCTTCGCTTCGTCGAGCCGCTCGCCCTGCGCGAACGAAAACGTATAAGCAGCGAGAAACGAAGCGGGCGGCATCCGGTAGAGCGCGGTTGTCGCCGGCACGAGCAGCACGTCGCAGCGCCCCTCGCCGAGGTCGTGCAGCGTCGCCAGCCGCTCCGAAACCAGATCCTGGTGCGGTGAAAAGGTGTCATAAGGCAACGTTTCCCAGTCCGGCAGCAACCGCACGCGCGCATCAGGCGCGAACCATGCGATCTCCTGAGAAAGCCGGTGCGCGTCGACGGCATTGGCGCAGACTACCGCGAGCAGCGGAACGGTTTCACGGGCCGCGCGTACGTAACGAGCGATGACGAGCGCATCGGACGAGCCCTGTGTACCGTCGAAGGCATGGCGCTGTCCGGGCTTGACGACGGAAAACGGCAGGAGGGGCGAGGAAGGTGATCCGGCGGTTTGAGGCATGACGAGGAATAAACGGCCCTTTCAGTAGACGGCGCGCGCGTTTTCGCGTGAGCCACGACGCCCAATGATAAAGCGCACTGTGAAACGAACGACGATGCGCGGCGCGTCAAATGACGGCACGCAAGCGTCCCCCAAGTTAACCTTTGGGCGGCGCTCCGCGCAGCGAAACAGCTATTATAAAATCCGTCCTTTATTTTTGATCCGCCACGCGCTTCGTGACCTCCCGCCTTTTCGCCCTGATTCCTTGCGCCGGCACCGGCAGCCGCTCCGGTGCTCCCATGCCGAAGCAATACTGTACGGTCGCAGGCCGGCCGCTGCTGCATTTCACACTGTCTGCCTTTGACGCGTGCAGTGAGTTCGCTCAGACCCTCGTCGTGCTCGCGCCTGACGATACACACTTCGACGCACGGCGCTTCGCAGGCCTGCGTTTCGCCGTCAGGCGCTGCGGCGGCGCATCGCGGCAGGCTTCGGTGATGAACGGCCTGTCGGCGCTTGCTGAGTTCGGCGCACGCGACGACGACTGGGTTCTCGTGCACGATGCCGCGCGGCCCGGCATCACGCCGGCGCTGATCCGCACGCTCGTCGCTAGTGTGAAGGACGATCCGGTGGGCGGCATCATCGCGTTACCGGTCGCAGATACGCTCAAGCGCGTCGATGGAGAAGACGGCGAGCGCATCGCCCGGACGGAATCGCGCAATGGCCTCTGGCAGGCGCAGACGCCACAAATGTTCCGAATCGGCATGTTGCGCGAGGCCATCTCGCGGGCACAGCGCGACGGGCACGAGTTGACGGATGAAGCCAGCGCCATCGAGTGGGCCGGTCACGCACCGCGCCTCGTGCAAGGCAATCTGCGCAATTTTAAAGTGACGTACCCCGAGGACTTCGACCTGGCGGATGCGATCCTGCGGTAGGGCGCGAACGCGCAAACAACGCGCAAGCAAAGGGCTGCCGCGCTCTCAATCAAACCAAGACGGAAAACAAGCGAATGGACTACAGAATCGGACAAGGCTATGACGTGCACGCACTGGTGCCCGGGCGGCCGCTTATCATTGGCGGCGTGACGGTGCCGTACGAGCGGGGGCTCCTTGGCCACTCCGACGCCGACGTGCTGCTGCACGCTATTACCGATGCGCTGTTCGGCGCGGCGGCGCTCGGCGACATCGGCCGTCATTTCCCGGATACGGACGCGCGCTTTGCCGGGGCCAACAGCCGTGTGCTGCTGCGCGAATGTGCGGTGCGGCTTGCGCAGGCGGGCTTCGGGATTGAAAACGTCGACAGCACTGTGATTGCGCAGGCGCCCAAGCTTGCACCGCATATCGACGCCATGCGGGCCAACATCGCCGAGGATCTCGGCTTGCCACTCTCGCGCGTGAACGTGAAGGCCAAGACGAACGAGAAGCTCGGCTATCTCGGCCGCGGCGAGGGTATCGAGGCGCAGGCTGTGGTTCTGTTGCGCAGCCTTTCCGCCGACAAGGACTGACGACGCTGACGCCCCCTCGATTGGCTACTCGACTGTAAGCATTTGAGCGGAAGCATTGACAACTGCAACGCAGCTGATTGCAACGCAGCTGATCAGGGGCTTTTTAACTCGTCGCCCCTCAACTGCTCTTGGCGGCGGGGAACTCAATCGTCACTTCCAGCCCGTGTGACGACCGGTTACGCAAGCGCAATGTGCCGCGGTGACGGCTGACGAGTCGTTGCACGATCGCCATGCCGAGGCCCGTTCCGTCGGCTTGACTGCGGGCCGAATCGACACGGTAGAAGGGCCGCGTCACAAGCGCCAGATGTTCCTCGGGAATGCCCGGACCTTCGTCGAGCACCGAGAGTGCGACGCGTGAGTGGGCGACGCGCGTCTCGACCATGATGTGTGGAATGCCATCCGCCTCGCTGTGGCCGTATTTCC
>Ga0310811_10005640_pt1 | contig 15891 bp, 16 predicted proteins | sample YCmetagenome_FD_207642 | JGI IMG/M metagenome (GOLD analysis project Ga0310811, IMG submission 207642) | Soil microbial communities from experimental microcosm in Duke University, North Carolina, United States - YC | ecosystem: Engineered > Artificial ecosystem > Soil microcosm > Unclassified ...
GGCTACCGCGGCATCGTCGAAGCCGTCGCCGACCTCGCCGGAGTCGGATGACGACCACCCTGCGCGAGCCGGCGACGCGGACGCAGATCGGCCGGTCACAGCCGCGGCGCGACGCACGCGAGAAGCTGCGCGGCCAGGCGCAGTTCGTCGGCGACATCCTCGTGCCTCGCATGCTGCACGGGAAGGTGCTCCGCAGCCCGATCGCGCACGGCCGCATCGTCTCGATCGACACCTCCGCGGCGGAGCAGGTCCCCGGCGTCGTCTGCGTGCTCACCGGCGCGGACCTCCGTGACATCGACCCGTACTACGGGCACGCGATCAAGGACCGGCCGATCCTCGCGATCGACAAGGTGCGCTTCCACGGCGAGCAGGTCGCGGCCGTGGCGGCGGAGACGGCCGCCGCCGCGGCGGCCGCGGTCGAGGCGATCGCCGTCGAGTACGAGGAACTGCCGGTCGTGGCGACGGTCGGCGACGCGATCGCCGACGGTGCGCCGCTCGTCACCGACCGGCCGACGAAGCCCGGCCTCTTCCACGGCCTGGGCGAGCTCCCGCCCCGCGACGGCAACGTCTGCTACCGCTACGCGCTCGACCGCGGCGAGCTGGAGGCGTTGTTCGCGCGCGCCGACATCGTCGTCGAGGGCGAGTACACCTTTCCCTCCGTCTACCAGTACGCGATGGAGACGCACACGGTGATCGCGCAGGTCGAGGGCGACGAGATCACGCTCTGGGCCACATGCCAGCACCCGTTCCTGGTGCGCGCAGAGATCGCCGACCTGTTCGGCGTCCCCGTCGCGAACGTGCGCATCCAGGTGCCGTACCTCGGCGGTGGGTTCGGCTCGAAGTCCTACACGAAGATGGAGCCGCTGACCGTCGCGCTCGCCCGCAAGGCCGGCCGGCCCGTGCGGATCCAGAACCGCGTCGGCGAGTCGATGGTGACGACGCGACGTCACAACATGACGTGCCGGATGAAGACCGCGGCGACGTCCGACGGCCGCCTGCTCGCACGCGACGTCGAGTGCCTCTTCGACACCGGCGCGTACGCCGACAACGGGCCCCGCGTCGTCGCGACGGCGGGCGACGCGGCACCCGGGCCCTACCGCTGGGCCGCCTACCGGGTCGACGCGTCGTGCGTCTACACGAACCTGGCCCCGGCGGGCTCCTACCGCGCCTTCGGCGCCACGCATCTCCAGTGGATCGGCGAGTCGCAGGTCGACGAGGTCGCGCGGCGTGCCGGGCTCGACCCGCTCGAGGTTCGCCGTGCGAACCTGCTGACGCCCGGCGAGGAGGTGCGGGCGGGCGGGAAGCCCCTCGACGCCGACCTGATCGGCGACATCGAGAAGGTCGCGGCCGCCGTCGGGTGGGGCGAGGAGAGACGGCCGCACGTCGGCCGCGGCGTCTCCGTCGGCCTGCTCGCCGCCGGCGCGCACCCGGTCTCGAGCGCCGTGTGCCGCCTCGAGGCCGACGGCCGCGTCGTCGTGCTCGTCGCGACGACCGAGATGGGCCAGGGCCCGCGCACGGCGTTCGCGCAGATCGCGGCCGAGGAGATCGGAGTCGACCCGGAGCAGGTCACCGTGCGCGGCGCCGACACCCGCTTCACGCCCTACGACCGCTCGACCGGCGCGAGCCGCTCGACGACGATCGCCGGCCTCGCCGTCCAGCGCGCGGCCGCGGACATCCGCGCGCAGCTCGACCGGATCGCCGAGGCGTCCGGCATCGAGCCGGACGACCGGCTCGCACTGATGCGCAGCCACTTCGGCTTCGCGGGCGGCGAGCTGATCGGACGCGGCGAGGTCTCCCCCGTCGGCACCGGCTCGTACGCCGAGGGCCCGGTCTTCTGGGAGGTGTGCGTCGGCGCCGCCGAGGTTGCCGTCGACCCCGACACGGGTTTCGTCCACGTCCGCCGGACGGCCACCGCCGCGGACGTCGGGCGGGCGATCAACCCGCAGCTCGTCGAGCGCCAGGACGAGGGTGCGACCCTCCAGGGGCTCGGCAACGCGCTCTTCGAGGAGATGGTCTACGAGGACGGCCTGCTCCTCAACGACACCCTGCTCGACTACCGGGTCCCGAGCTTCGAGGACCTGCCGGATGAGATGACCTGCGTGATCGTCGAGAACGAGGACGGCCCCGGCCCGTACGGAGCCAAGGGCTGCGGCGAGGGTGCGCTCGCGGCCGTGCCCGCGGCCGTCGTGAACGCGCTCGCCGACGCGGGCGTACCGATGACCGAGCTCCCGCTGACGCCGGAACGCGTCTGGCGGCGCATCCAAGACCTGAAGGAGGAGGGCAAGTGGCAGCAGTGAGACGTGCGGCTGTGATCGGGACGGGGACGATGGGCCCCGGGATGGGCGCCGTGCTCGCACGCGCCGGGATCGAGACCGCCCTCTATGACGTCAGCGCCGAGGCGCTCGAGCGTGCGCGCGCCGCGACGGAGCTCGCTGCCGGCGTCCTCGAGCGGCTCGACGCGGCGAAGGAGGACGGCGGCGGGCTCCGCTTCGAGACCGATCTCGGGGCGGCGCTCGACGGCGCCGACCTCGTCCTCGAGGCGGTGCCCGAGAAGCTCGAGCTCAAGCACGAGGTCTTCCCGAAGCTCGAGGAGGCGGTCGCCCCGGAGGCGATCCTCGCGTCGAACACGTCGGGGATCCCGATCACGAAGATCGCGACCGTGTGCCGGCACCCGGAGCGCGTCGTCGGCCTGCACTGGTCGAACCCGCCGCACCTGATCCCGATGATCGAGGTGATCCCCGGCGAGCGGACGTCCCAGGAGACGGTCGACGCCGCATCGGCGCTCGTGCGCCGGGTGGGCTACCACCCCGTCGTCGAGAAAGAGGTCGCCGGGTTCGTGGAGAACCGGATCCTCTACGCGATCCTGCGCGAGTGCCTCGACCTCGTCGACCGCGGCATCATCGACCCCGAGGGCCTCGACCTGAACGTGCGCTGGGGGATCGGCTACAAGCTCGCGGTGATCGGCCCGATGGAGCTGCTCGACATGGCCGGCCTCGACATCTACCAGGCCGTCGGCTCCTACCTGAACCAGGATCTCTCGACCTCAGGCGAGGTCTCGGCGACGGTCCGCGACCTGATCGAGAAGGGACGGCTCGGCATGAAGACCGGCGGCGGCATCTACGACTACACGCCCGAGCAGATCGACGCGCTGCGTGCGCAGCGTGCCGGGAAGCTCGTCGCCGTGCGCAAGGCGCTGGAGGCGTAGGCGATGAGAGTCTGGCTCCTGGACAACGGCTCGATCGTCATCGAGCACACGCAACTGATGTGGAACGTGCCGGGACCGCAGGTGCGGATCCCGGTCTACAGCGTGCTGATCGAGAGCGACGACGGCCTGTTCCTCTTCGACACCGGCATCGACCTCGACCACATGAACCGCGTCCTGCCGTTCGAGCTGCCGGAGCAGACGGAGGCGCAGACGATCCCGGCACAGCTCGCCGCCTGCGGCTTCGAGCTCGGCGACGTGACGACGCTCGTCAACTCGCACCTGCACATCGACCACGTCGGCGGTAACCAGCTCTTCAAGGGCACCGGCGTCCGGAACGTCATGCACGAGCGGGAGCTCGCGCAGGGACGGAACCACGAGCCGTTCGAGTTCTTCGGCTACTCGGACCACTCCTGGGACTACGAGGGCGCGAACATCGAGACGGTGTCGGGCGACCACGAGCTCGCGAAGGGCCTCCGGCTGTACGAGACGCCGGGGCACACGGTCGGCCACTACTCGCTCCTCGTCGAGGGGGCGGCGCCGATGCTGTTCGCGGCCGACGTCTCGTACACGGTCGACGCGCTCGAGAAGGGAATCCAGGCCGGGTTCCACAACGATCCGGTCGCCGGTGTCCGCTCGATCGCGCGCGTGAAGGAGCTCGCCGCAGAGCACGGCGCCGAGATCTTCTACTCGCACGACATGGACGCGTGGCGCGGCTACAAGCACGCGCCGGACTTCTACGAGCTCTAGACAGGGAGGGCTGATGGGCAAGCTCGACAACCGGGTCGCGGTGGTCACCGGCGCCGCGCAGGGGATCGGCAAGGCGGTCGCGGACAAGCTCGAGGCGGAAGGTGCGACCGTCGTCGGGGCCGACGTGCAGAGCGGCACGACGATGCAGGTCGACGTCTCGAAGGAAGAGGACGTGAAGCGAATGGTCGAGGACACGGTCGCGGAGCACGGGCGCCTCGACGTGCTCGTGAACGTCGCGGCGATCGTCCCCTTCACGCCCTGGGACGACGTCGACTTCGCGGAGTGGCGGCGGATCATGTCGGTGAACCTCGACGGCACCTTCCTGACCTGCTACCACGCGCAGAAGCCGATGCGCGAGGCGGGCTACGGCCGAATCGTGAACATCGCCTCGAACGTGATCCTGGCCGGCACGCCGAACCTCGCGCACTACGTCGCGTCGAAGGGCGGCGTGTGGGCGTTCACCCGGGCGCTCGCGCGCGAGCTCGGCCCGCACGGCATCACCGTCAACTCGGTCGCGCCGGGGCTGACCGAGACGGAGGGCGTGCTCGCGGGCAAGCACGCCGAGGCATTCGAGTTCGTCCAGATGCTGCAGGCGATCCCGCGTCGCGCCGTCGCCGCCGACATCGCCCCGGCCGTCGCCTTCCTCTGCTCCGAGGAAGCAGGCTGGGTCACCGGGCAGCTCCTCGTCGCCGACGGCGGCCACACACACAACTGATGGCGACGCGGGCCGGAGCGATCCTCGCGGTGACCGACGTCGACCGGTCGGTCGCGTTCTACCGCGACCGGATCGGGTTCGAGGTCGAGGCGCTGTACGACGATCCTCCGTATGCGACGCTGACGCTGGCCGGGACGCGGCTGTCGCTGGCCGAGCAGGGTCATCCCGCCGAGGACCGGCCGGGCGTGGCGATGACCGCGCCGGCGGACCCCGGGCGGGCGAACGTGGTGCTGGTGGTCGAGACGGACGACGCGCGCGCGGAGCACCGCCGGCTGGCGGACGCGGGCGTGCGCTTCCTCGCCGAGCCCTACGAGCCGCCGTGGGGCGGCTGCCGCTTCTTCTGCGTCGACCCGGACGGCTACCTCGTCGAGATCGAGCAGCCGGCGTGAAGGCCGTCGTCCTCCGCGCGCCGGGCGACGTCGCGGTCGAAGAGGTCGCCGACCCGACGATCCTCGAGCCGGACGATGCGATCGTCGCCGTCCGCGCGACCGCGATCTGCGGCGCCGACCTCTTCCCCTTCCACGGGCTCACACCGGGCTTCGAGGCGGGGACGGTGCTCGGCCACGAGTTCGCCGGCGAGGTCGTCGAGGTCGGCCCGGCGGTCGAGCGCGTCCGGCCCGGGCAGCGCGTCGTCAACGCGAGCATGATCTCGGACGGCACGTGCCCCTCCTGCCGTGCCGGCCGCGTCACGCAGTGCGAGGGCCGCTCGCTCTTCGGCTACTCCGGGGTCTATCCGAGGCTCGACGGCGGACAGGCGGAGCTGGTGCGCGTGCCGCAGGCCGACCGCGCACTGCGCGCGCTGCCCGACGAGGTGAGCGACGAGGCGGCCGTCTTCCTCGCGGACATCCTGCCCACGGGCTTCGCCGCCGTCGCCAGAGGCGGCGTGTCGGCCGGCGACACGGTCGTCGTGGTCGGCTGCGGACCGGTCGGGCTGATGGCGGTGCTCTGTGCCGCCGGCGTGGCGGGCCGGGTGATCGCCGTCGACGGAGTTGCGGCGCGGCGCGGGCTCGCGGAGCGACTCGGCGCCGAAGCGGCCGCGCCGGACGAAGCGCCGGCCGCCGTCGCGGCGGCGACCGGCGGGCTCGGCGCCGACGTCGTGATCGAGGCCGCCGGCTCGGCGGGCGGGCTCGATGCGTCGCTGAGGCTCGCCCGCGGCCGCGGCGTCGTCTCCGTCGTCGGCGCGCATTTCGAGCCCGACTACCCGCTCGACAACGCGCTGATGTTCGAGCGCGAGCTGACGCTGCGCTTCTCGATCGGCGACCCGACCGCCGACGGCGGGCTCCTCCTTTCGAGGCTCTCGAGCGGCGAGCTCGACCCCGGCGTGATCGTCACGCACCGCCTGCCGCTTGCCGACGCGGCCGAGGCGTATCGGCTCTTCGACTCCCGCGAGGCGACGAAGGTGGTGCTGTCGGCATGAGTGCGCTCTCCGCCGTTGCCGCCCTCGCCGCGCTCGTGCTGCTCGCAGGCTGCGGCGGCGGCTCGCCCGAGCTGCAGGCTGCGCCGCCCGCCGTCGCCAAGCGGCTGATGACGGCGCGCCTGCACGCGAAGCACCTCGACTACCGATGGGTCGCGTGCGTGCGCGTCGGCAGGACGTACACGCACGTTCCGATCACGCGCTGCAACGTCAACTTCGGCATCGATCCACACATCGAGGCGTACTGCCTGCTGCTGAAGGACGGGAGGCTCGTCACCAACAAGGACGACCACGCGATCCCGTGCGCGCACGACGATGCCGGCTGGGACCACACGACGATCGTCGACTCGGGCTCCTGATGCGACTCGAGAACAGCTTCGAGGTCCCCGCCGGCGCCGAGCAGTCGTGGAACCTCCTGAACGACGTGCCGAGCGTCGTTCCCTGCCTGCCGGGGGCCGAGCTGGTCGAGGTCGTCGGGGAGAACGCGTGGAAGGCGAAGCTGCACGTGAAGCTCGGCCCGATCGCGCTCCAGTTTCTCGCCGACGTCGTGCGCGAGCGGAGCGACGAGGCGGCCGGGCTCGTCGTGCTCAGCGCGAAGGCGCGAGAGTCGAAGGGTCGCGGCAGCGCCGAGGCGACGATCGAGTCGAGGCTCGCCGCCGCGGACGGCGGCACCCGCGTCGAGCTCGTCACCGAGCTGGCACTGCGCGGGGCGGTCGCCCAGTACGGCCGCGGCGTGGTCGGCGACGTCGCCTCCAGGCTGACGGCGCAGTTCGCCGACTGCATCGGCGGGAAGCTCGCGACCGCCGAGTCGGCGTCGCCGGCGCCGCCGCCCTCGCCGACGCCGATCCCGGCCCTGCGGCTCGTGCTCGCGTCGCTCAGGCGCGCGCTCTTCCGGCGCGCCCGGCACGAGAGGAGCACGCCGTAGACGACGAGCGGATCCTCACCGCGGTCGAGTCGAAGCGGGACGCCGCGCTCGCGGCGCATCGCTTCGTCCACGAGCATCCGGAGCTCTCGCATGAGGAGCGCGAGTGTGCGCGCTACCTCTGCGACGTCCTCGAGGAGGGCGGGCTCGAGGTCGAGCGGGGTGTCGCCGGCATGAGCACCGCGTTCCGCGCCACGCTTGCCGGCGGGCGTGCCGGGCCGTCGATCGGCCTGGTCGCGCTCTACGACGCCGTGCCGGTGTTCCGGCCGGACGGCACGATCGAGCCGGTCCACTCGTGCGGCCACGACGCGATCGCGGCCGGCGTCGTGGCGGCTGCCCTCGCGCTGGCCGACCTGCGCGACGAGCTGCCCGGCACGGTCGTCGTCTTCGGCTGTCCTGCGGACGAGATCCCGGCGCCGCTGACCGTCGAGCGCGGCGGCGGCAAGGCTGTGTCGGCGGCGGCCGGTCTCTGGGACGGGATCGATGCGGCGCTGTACGCGCATCCCGAGTTCGTCGACACGGTCTTCCGTCGCTCACGCTGGATGCGCCGCGACCGCGCAACCGTGACCGGGACGCGGTCGCTGGCCGGCGAGGCCGAGGCACCGGTCGACGCGGTCCAGGCTGCGATCACCGCGGTCAAGCAGCTCCCGGCCGCCGACGCGATCGTCGAGCACGTCGCCCTCGAGGGAGACGTCGAGGAGGGCGGCGGCCTCACCGCCACGATCCACGTCCTGCTCCGCTCCGACGAAGAGAGCGGCCTCGACGACCTCGCGCGACCGATTCGCGACGCACTGCCCGGTGCCGCCTGGACGAGCGACCCCGTCGTCTGCGGCCTGCGGCCCGACGACCGGGTGGCCGCGGCGGTGAGGGAAGCGGTGCTGGCGCTCGGACGGGAGTTCGACGACGACCCGGAGCCGCTCCCGTTCGGGACCGACTTCGGGAACGTGTCGCAGCGCGTCCCCGCTGCGCTGATCGGCATCGGCCGTCCCGGCGGCTGGGCGTTCCACACCGACGAGGGCGCGCGGCAGTTCGCGCAGGACGGCCAGGAATGCGCGCTGGAGATCGCGGGCGTGCTGGCGCTCGCGTCGGCGCGGCTCCTCTGCGGCGCATCGAGCTAGGCGCGCCCGACTTCGAGTGCTCGTCTGTTCCAGCGGACCACGCTGGTTTTCGTCCGGCCGTATCCGGCCACCACCGTGCAGGTAGGTAAAACGACGAGCACGGGGGTCATGATGTTCGGAGCAGGCAGGACCAAGGGGCTACAGCAGAACACGGCAGACGCGACGGAGCTCGCGCTGCAGCTGGCACGTGACAAGAAGTTCCGCAAGCAGCTCGCGAGCGCGGTCGGGCACGGAATCGTCGCACGACGCCGGGCACGGCGCCGGCTCGGGTTGACCGCGGCCGCGGCGCGGCTTGCGTCCGACGACGAGCTGCGCCGCGCCGTCGCCAGGGCCGGGCGCGATCTCCAGGGCGCCTGGGCTCGCGTCGAGAAGAAGCGCAGGCACCGCGTCCGCCGCACGATCCTCCTCGTGGCCGGAGCCGGCGCCGTGACCGCCGCAGCCGTCCCGAGCTCACGTTCGTGGCTCGCGCAGCGCTTCGGGAATCCGGGCGCCGGCCGCCGCTTCGGCCCGCGGACGATCGCGGCCGACCTCGAGGTGGCCGTGCCGGTCTCGACGGCGTACAACCAGTGGACGCAGTTCGAGGAGTTCCCGCAGTTCATGGCGGGCGTCGAGCAGGTCCGTCAGATCGACGACACGCGGTTGCACTGGGTCGCGAACCTGGGCGGGAAGAAAGCGGTGTGGGATGCGAAGATCCTCGAGCAGCACCCCGACAAGCAGGTCAGCTGGGTCAGCGAAGACGGCAAGAAGACGCGGGGCACCGTCACCTTCGAGCCGCTCGGCGACAACCGAACCCGCGTCGGGCTCTCGATGAGCTATCAGGCCGAGGGCTTCCTGGAAGCGGTCGGCGCAGCCGCGGGCATTGACAAGCGCCGTGTCGAGGGCGACCTGGAGCGCTTCAAGGAGCTAGTCGAGAGCCGTGGCACGGCGAGTGACGCCTGGCGCGGCGAGATCTCGGACGGCGAGACGACCTGATCACCGCCTCAGCGCGAGATCTGCTCCACGACGTCGCCCGTCGCGGCATCCGTGCCGCGGCGAGCGACGTCTGCCTGGGCCAGCATGCCGACGAGCCGCCCGTCCTCGACGACGGGCAGTCGCCGCACCTGGCGGTGCGCCATCAACCGCAGCGCCTCGTGGAGCGATTCCTTCGGCTCCACCGTCACGAGCTCCCGCGAGGCGATCTGGCCGGCGGTGACCGTCGCCGGGTCGCGTCCCTCTGCAACGACCCGGAGCGCGATGTCGCGGTCGGTGAGAATGCCGAGCAGTCGCCCGTTCTCGACCACCGGCAGCGACCCCACGTCCTCTGTCTGAAGCGTTTGCGCTGCTTCGCGGACCGAGGTCGCCGGAGTGACGCTCTGCGGTTGAGACGTCATCGCTTCCCGTACCGCGCCCGCCGGCCGCCTACCTTCGAGAACGGCCTTTGCGATCGCGCGCCCGAGCGAATAGACCGCTGCAGCACCGACGACGCCGTAGAGCGTCGTCGCTGCAGCGTTCGGGTGGTGCTTGCCGCGGCGGAGTGCTCTCTCGACTCGATTCGGCCGGCTCCGTCCCGCTGAGGCAGGCGAGCTCCCGGTCGCGCGTGCGACGAGGTCGAGCCCGCCGACACCGGCGGAAAGCCAGTTCACACCACCCACGATCAGCAACGACTTGGCCGCTATGTCGAGCGTCTTCAACATTGTCGAGAACCTCCTCCGGGGGTGAACGTCCACACTCCTCCTATGCCGCCGGCGCCCCCGAGTCGAAACCTCGGAAACCGTCCATCCGGCCGACCGCGGACGCGTCCGGAGCACGAGAACAGCCGCCGTCGGCCGGGGCTTTTCTCGATGGCGCTTTCCTGATGGGCCCGCCTGGATTCGAACCAGGGACCAAGGGATTATGAGTCCCCTGCTCTAACCAGCTGAGCTACGGGCCCGCGGAGCTCAGCCTATCGCCGTGCAGAATCTGCTGAGACACGCGGTTCGGCCGTTGACCGGGCGCTCACATGCAGCAGAATGGGCCCCCGTGAAGGTCTTCCAGCGTGAGACCAAGCTCCGCACCGCCGGCGGCCTGACGGTACGAGACATCACCGACGAGGTGCAGGAGGCCGTTCGCGAGAGCGGGATAGCCGAGGGGATCGCGTGCGTCTACTCGCCGCACACCACCTGCTGCGTCCGCGTCAACGAGTTCGAGACCGGCTTCCTCGAGGACTTCGCACAGCTTCTGAAGCGGCTCGTGCCGAGCGAGAGCTATTACGCGCACGACGACTTCGACCGGCGGACCGAGAACATCTGTCCCGAGGACATGGAGCAGGGCAACGGCCATTCGCACTGCATGGCGATGCTGCTCGGGACCGCCGGCGAATCCGTGCCGATCCGCGAGGGCGAGCTGCAGCTCGGCACGTGGCAGCGCGTGCTCTTCATCGAGCTGGACCGCGAGCGCGACCGGCGCTGGCTCGTCCAGGTCGTCGGCAACGAGTAGCGCACCCGTTACTCGGGTGTCACGTACGCGGCGGTGAGGCCGCCGTCGACGACGAACGCGGCCGCGTTCACATACGACGACTCGTCGCTCGCGAGGAAGAGCGCCGCGTTCACGATCTCGCGCGGCTTCGCCATCCGCCCCATCGGCACGTGCACGAGCCGGCGTTCCGCCGCTCCTGGAGTCTCGCTCCAGATGCGCAACAGCAGCGGCGTCTCGACCGGGCCCGGGCAGAGCGCGTTGACGCGAACGCCCTGACGGGCGAACTGCACGCCGAGCTCCTTGCTCATCGAGAGCACGGCGCCCTTCGAGGCGGTGTAGGAGATCTGCGAGGTCGCGGCGCCGACGAGCGCCACGAACGACGCGACGTTGATCACCGAGCCGCCGCCCCGCTCCAGGAGATAAGGGATCCCGTACTTGCAGCAGAGGAACACTCCTCGCGTGTTCACCGCCTGCACGCGCTCCCACGCGTCGAGCTCGGTGTCGAGGATCGAGTCGTCGTCGGCCGGTGAGATGCCGGCGTTGTTGTAGAGCACGTCGATGCCGCCGTAGCGCTCCGCGGCCGCACGGTACATCGCCTGCACCGAGCCCTCGTCGGCGACGTCGACCTGCACCGCGAACGCGTCGCGAACCTGCGACGCCACCTGCTCGGCCGCCTCGAGGTTCACGTCGGCGACGCACACCCGGGCGCCCTCCTCCGAGAAGAGCGAAGCCGCGTCGGCGCCCATGCCGCCGCCGGCTCCCGTGATCACGCACACCTTTCCGTCGAGACGGCCCATCAGCCGGTGGAGTAGAACACGTTCTTGAGCTCGCTGTAGCCGTCCATCGCGTGCATGCCGAGCTCGCGCCCGAAGCCGCTCTGCTTGAAGCCGCCGAACGGCGTCGACGGGCGCACGGACGAGTTCGAGTTGATCGAGAGCACTCCGGTCTCGATCGCCCGCGCCACGCGCAGAGCCCGGCCGCCGTCACGCGTCCAGATCGAGCCCGAGAGCCCGTAGTCCGAGTCGTTCGCGATCCGCACCGCGTCCGCCTCGTCGTCGAACGGGATCAGCGCGGCGACGGGCCCGAACACCTCCTCGCGGGCGATCCTGTCGCCGGGCCTCGCCTCGACGAGCGTCGCGGGATACCAGAAGCCCTTACCGGCCGGAGCGTCGCCGCGGAAGAGCGGCTCGCCCTCGACGAACGAGGCCACGGTCCGGCGGTGCGCCGCCGAGATGAGCGGGCCCATCTCGGTCTGCTCGTCCTCCGGGTCGCCGACCTTCAGACCGCGGGTCGCATCGACGAGCAGCTCCGCGAAGCGGTCGTAGGCCGAGCGCTCGACGAGGATCCGCGAGCGTGCACAGCAATCCTGGCCAGCGTTGTCGAAGACCGCGTAGGGCGCGGCCGCGGCAGCCCGCTCGAGGTCGGCGTCGGCGAAGACGACGTTCGCCGACTTGCCGCCGAGCTCGAGCGTGACGCGCTTGATCGTGTCGGCCGCTCCCTTCATCACGAGCTGCCCGACCTCGGTCGAGCCCGTGAACCCGATCTTCGCGACGTCGGGATGCTCGATCAGCCTCGTGCCGACGACCGAGCCCTTGCCGACGACGACGTTGACGACGCCCGCCGGGATCCCCGCCTCGAGCGCGAGCTCGCCGAGCCGCATGCTCGAGAGCGGCGTCAGCTCGGCCGGCTTCAGCACGACGGTGTTGCCGCAGGCGAGCGCCGGCCCGAGCTTCCACGAGGCGATGTTGAGCGGGAAGTTCCACGGCGTGATCAGGCCGACGACGCCGAGCGGCTCCCGGAACGTCATGTCGACGCCGCCGCCGACCGGAATCGTCTCGCCGTAGTGCTTGTCGACCGCGCCCGCGTAGAAGTGGAAGACCTGCGCGACCATCGCGACCTCGCCGCGCGCGCCGGCGATCGGCTTGCCGACGTTCCGCGACTCGATGCGCGACAGCTCCTCGTGGTGCTCTTCGACGAGCGTCGCGAGCCGCCGCAGCAGGCGGGCGCGGTCGGCCGGCGCGACCGCCCGCCAGGCGGGATACGCCGCCTTCGCGCGTGCAACCGCCGCATCGGTCTCCTCGACGCCGGCGCTCTCGAGCTCCGCGAGCGGCTCCTCGGTGGCGGGGTTGAGGACGACGCTCATGCTCTTCGTTCCTCGCGATAGGTACGCGCCTCCGCGACGAGCGCCTCGAAGAGCTTCCAGTCCTCGCCGGCTTCCGGATGCCAGAGGACACCGACTGCAAAGCGCCGTCCAGGGTCCTCGACTCCTTCGATCGTCCCGTCGTCCGCCCAGGCGACCTCGCGGAGACCTTCGCCCACGCGGCCGAGGCCCTGATGGTGCGACGACTTCACGTCAGCACGGTCGCCGATCGCAGCGCCGAGCTTCGAGCCGTCCTCGACCCGGACCGGGTGCTCGGAGAACGTTCCCTTGACCTCGCGATGCGAGTCGTTGCCGACGACGTCGGGGAGGTGCTGCACGAGATCTCCGCCACGCGCGACATTCATCACCTGCACGCCTCGGCAGACCGCCAGCACGGGCATGTCCCGTGCGAGCGCCGCCTCGAGCAATGCGATCTCCGCGCTGTCCCGCTCGGGGCGCACGCCGTTCGTCTCGGGATGCGCCTCGGCACCGTAGACCTCCGGGTCGAGGTCGGCGCCGCCGGAGAAGAGGATGCCGTCGAGGGCGTCCAGCGTCTCCTCCACCCCCTCTTCGCTCGGCGGCACGAGCAGCGGGCGGGCGCCGGCGTGCTCGATCGCGCGAACGTAGTCATACGGGATGAGCGCGGCCGGCAGCCGCCAGGGTCCCCACGCCGCCTGCTCGACGTAGGTCGTGATCCCGACGACGGGCTTAGGCCTAGCCACGCTCGAACATCCGCTCGCGCTCGTAGCCCGTCACGACCGAGTCGAAGAGACTCTGCTCCGTGCGCGCGTAGTTGAGGTAATGGTCGACGACCTCGTCGCCGAGCAGCGAGCGCGCGACCGTGCCGCGCTCGAGCCGGCCGATCGCGTCCCGCAGCGTGTGCGGAAACCGCTCGACGTCGGACTCGTACGCGTTGCCCTCGAAAGCGGGGCCGAGCTCGAGCCCCTGCTCGATCCCGTGCAGGCCGGAGGCCAGGAGCGCCGCGAACGCGAGGTACGGATTGGCGTCGGCACCGGGAATGCGCGTCTCGGGACGCAGCGACGACCCGTGACCGACGACGCGAAACCCGCAGGTGCGGTTGTCGTAGGCCCACGCGAGCGTCGTCGGTGCCCAGCTGCCCGCCGCGTAGCGCTTGTACGAGTTGATCGTCGGCGCGAAGAAGATCGCGAGCTCCGACGCGCAGGCGATCTGTCCCGCGAGGTACTGCTTGAACACGTCGGACTCGCCGGCGAACGCGGCGGCGCCGTCCCGCCAGAGCGACGAGTGGATGTGGCACGACGACCCGACCCAACGGTGATCTGGCTTGGCCATGAACGTCACCGACATGCCGCACTGGTGCGCGAGCTCCTTGGCGCCCGTCTTGTAGATCACGTGGTCGTCCGCCGCCTTCAGCGCGTCGGCGAAGCGGAAGTTGATCTCGTGCTGCCCGGGCCATGCCTCGCCCTTCGACGACTCGACCTTCAGGCCGGCCGCCTTCATGGCCGTCCGCACGGCGCGCATGAACGGCTCGTCGTAGCCCGCCGCGAGGATGTGGTAGTCGAGGATGTACGGCACCGACGGCGTCAGGTTGCCGTACTGCAGCGCATGCGCGTCTTCGTAGCTCTCGCGGAAGAGGAAGAACTCGAGCTCCGAGCCGAACATCGCCTCGTAGCCGAGGGCGGCCGCCTTCTCGAGCTGCGCCTTCAGCACCTGGCGGGGGGAGGGCGCGACGGGGGTGCCGTCGTGCCACTGGACGTCGCAGAGGACGAGCGCCGTCGCCTCGTGCCACGGGACCCGGCGGAGCGAGCGCAGGTCCGGCTGCAGCCCGAAGTCGCCGTAGCCGCGCTCCCAGCTCGCCATCGCATATCCCGGCACCGGGTCCATCTCCATCTCGAGCGCGAGCAGGTAGTTGCAGCCCTCCACTTCGTGACCCGAATCGAGCTCCTCGAGGAAGAACTCGGCGTCGAGCCGCTTGCCCAGCAGCCGTCCCTGCATGTCCGTGAAGGCCGCAATCACGGTGTCGACCGCTCCGGTCTCGACGTCGGCGCGAAGTTCGTCCAGGGTCAACACGAAATCGACCCTATCGCACCATTGAAACCGTCCGGTGCGGGGATTACCGTCACGTGCGGCGTCTCACGATCAAGGAGGATTGATGAGCTCCGAGGCACCACAGGTGCACGCGCCGGACGAGGACGAGCGCACGCTCCACAGGCTCGGCTACGCGCAGGTGCTCTACCGCGAGATGGGCGGGTTCTCGAACTTCGCCATCTCCTTCACGATCATCTCGATCCTCGCGGGCTGCCTCACGTCGTACTACATCGCGTTCCAATGGGGCGGTCCGGTCGCGATCACCTGGGGCTGGCTGATCGTCGGCACGTTCTGCACGATCGTGGCGCTCGCGATGGGCGAGATCGCCTCCACCTATCCGACCGCGGGCGGGCTCTACTTCTGGGCGTCGAAGCTCGGAAGCCCGGCCTGGGGCTGGTTCACCGGCTGGTTCAACCTGATCGGGCAGATCGCCGTAACGGCGGCGATCGACTACGGAGCAGCGATCTTCACGACGTCGCTCCTGAACCTCTGGTTCTCGGGGATACCGAACACGCGGCACGCAATCTTCGTGACCTACTCGGTGATCATCGGGCTCCACCTCGTGATCAACCTGCTCGGCGTCAAGCTGCTGGCGGGGCTGAACACGATCTCGGCCTGGTGGCACATGGCGGGTGTGGCGCTGATCGTCATCGTCCTGATCGCGGTACCCGATCACCATCAGTCCGCGAGCTACGTCTTCACGAAGACGATCAACAACTCGGGCTTCTCGGGCCACGGGTGGAGCAGCCCGGTGTTCTGGTTCGTCTTCGGGCTCGGGCTGCTGATGGCCCAGTACACGATCACCGGTTACGACGCGTCGGCTCATATGAGCGAGGAGACCCGGAATGCGTCGCGCGCCGCCGCCTGGGGGATCGTGATGTCGGTGGTCGTGTCCGTGATCTTCGGGTTCGCGCTGCTCGTCGCGGTGACCTTCGCGATCCCGAGCACGCAGGGCGGGCTCGACGCAGGCGCGAACATCGTCACGTACATCTGGCAGTCGTCGATGAGCACGAAGTGGGCCGAGTTCCTGCTCGTGATCGCGTGCGTCGCCCAGTTCTTCTGCGGCACGGCCTCGGTCACTTCGGCATCGCGGATGATGTTCGCCTTCTCACGCGACGGCGCGATTCCGG
>Ga0310811_10005641_pt1 | contig 15889 bp, 14 predicted proteins | sample YCmetagenome_FD_207642 | JGI IMG/M metagenome (GOLD analysis project Ga0310811, IMG submission 207642) | Soil microbial communities from experimental microcosm in Duke University, North Carolina, United States - YC | ecosystem: Engineered > Artificial ecosystem > Soil microcosm > Unclassified ...
AAAATCCTGCTGACAGTCCTTGCCGGCGTGTCAGTTGTCGCGTTCGGCCGCGCCGCATCGGCGCAGGAGGCCGAACCGAAGAGCCGGCTGATGACGGTCATCGTCTATACACCGCCCGGCAGCGTCTACGATCTGCTGTCGCGCATGATCGCTAGGCACATGCCGCAGCATCTGCCGGGTGCGCCGTCGATGATCGTGCGCAACATGCCGGGAGCGGGCGGCCTCACCGCCACCCGCTATCTCTATTCCACCGCGCCGAAGGACGGCAGCGTCTTCGGCACAGTCGGGCGCGGCATCCCGTTCGAGCCGCTGCTCGGCGGCGCCGGCACGGTGGATTTCGATCCGCGCAAGTTCACCTGGCTCGGTAGCCCGAGCCGCGAGAGCTCGCTCGCCATCGCCTGGCACACGGCGACGGTCAAGACGGCGGACGATCTGTTGTCGAAGGAACTGATCATCGCCGGCACCGGCGCCTCCGCCGATTCCGAGATCATTCCGCGCGCGCTGAACGGCATCGTCGGCACCAAATTCAAGATCATCTCGGGCTACGACGGAATCACCAAGGCGTCGCTCGCGATGGAGACCGGCGAGATCGAAGGAATCGCCTACTGGTCGTGGAGCGGCCTCAAGGCCGCCAAGATGGACTTGATCCGCGACGGCAAGATCCGACTGCTGTTCCAGAGCGCGCCGGTTCCTCATCCGGAGATTCCCGATGTGCCGTCGGCCATGAGGCTGGCGAAGACCGAGGCGCAGCGTCAGGCGCTCGCTCTCCTGTTCGCGCGCGACGTCATCGCCTTTCCATTTTTCGCACCGCCTGACCTGCCGTCCGAGGCGGCCAAGCAACTGACCGCCGCCTTCGCCACAACGCTGCGCGATCAGGCCTTGCTGGCTGAGGCCAAGCAGGCGGGGGTGACGATCGATCCGGTGTCCGGCGAGGAAGCGCTCGAAGTGCTGAACCGTGTGTATGACACGCCGACGGACGTGGTCGAATCCGTGCGCACGGCCATGGGCCGCTGATGCGGGCCGCCTGACAAGGAAGGTTGGGCGTCTCGGAGGGTCGAAGGGGCCGGTGAAGCCCCTTTAGGGGAAAATTGGCGGAGAGGGTGGGATTCGAACCCACGGTACCCCAAGGGTACAACGGTTTTCGAGACCGCCCCGATCGACCACTCTGGCACCTCTCCGCGCGGGCGCGGAGACTACTGTAAGGGACCGCCGGGGGCAACCCGAAGTCGCTGAGAAGCCCGGCTCTGGTGGCCGGCGGGCCGGCGGAGTCCAAAATCCGCCGATCCCGGCGAATCGGGCCAAACCGGACCTTTTCATGCCTGCGGGCATGAAAGAGGTAATAGCGACCGACGGGAGTTGCGGCTGGCGTTATGCCGGGGTGTGGGTCGGAATGGACTGGTTGGGCATCTGGTTGTTGCGCAGCCACAGCGCGAGCGAGAGCAGCACCACGCCGAACATGATGCCGTAGCTGCCGACCCACCAGGCGAGTGCGAGCAGGCCGAGACTCGGCTGGCCGATCATCATCACCCCGAGCAGCACCGACAGCGCGCCGCCGATGATCAGCAGCCAGCGCGGCGCGCCGGTGGTGAACGTGCCGCCGCCGAACGCCATCACCACGCCGGTGAAGATGGCCCAGATGGCGAGCAGGTACATCAGCGCCAGCACCGAGATCTGCGGCAGCAGGAAGATCGCTACGCCGACGCCGATGTTGGCGATTCCCTCGAGCACGAACGGCCACCACCGCTCGCCCTGGCGTGCCGCGCGCACGCCGGCGATGATCGCGAACACACCGTCGATGACGAAGTACGCCGACAGCAGAACCACCAGCGTGAGGAGTGTCACGCCGGGCAGCGCGATGGCGAGAATGCCGAAGAGGAGCGCGGCCACGCCGCGGATGCCGACCGCCCACCAGTTCCGACACAGCAGCGCCTTCATGCGCTCAGAGTGAGACGCGCCGAACGCACCAGATGAACGGTCATGAGCGGCCATGCGGGCACAAACGTGGGAATTGTCTTTCGGTTCCAGGCGCGGCCCTGCGACGTCACTTCGGCTGAACCGGCGATCCGGGGCCTCCCGGGGGCGGAATCACGGGCGTACGACCCACATCGGGCGCCGGTTTCATCATGTTCGGGTCGACTTCGGCCGGTGGGCAGACGATTCCCCCCGACTGTGACAACTGATCACTCGGGTTGTTAGGCTCCGGTTGATCGCTCCGCGGGTCTGGCGGACTCGCGGGCCCGCCCGAGAAGCACTGATCCGCTGGGGCTTGACGTTGCTCGCGTCCGGGCGGTGTTTGGGGTTGGCTGAAGGTCGGTCCGGCCGCGAAGGTCATCGCGACAACGGCCGCCGCGCAATGACGAAGGTACGGCATGGCGCTCTCCTGATCTCGACTCCGACCGTGACGCTCCGGTCGGAGTCGCTCCTATTGGTCGGTTCCTGTGAATTAACGTCGCTGGGGGTGTTTTGCGCGACAGCGCGAGCGCGGAGATCGTCGGCGAAGTCAGGTCAGGCGGGCGAGGCTTTGCTGCCGAGGCCGGCGAGCAGATCGCTGAACCGCTCGCCCTGGATGGTCACATGGCTGCGGACTTCGCGCGCCGCCCGCTCCTCGTCGCCGGCGAACACCGCGGTGACGATGGCCTCGTGCTCGGCGAGCGACGCGGCGAGGCGATTGCGCACGCGGAGCTGGAGGCGGCGGTAGAACGCGAGCCGCTTCTGCAGCGCCGTCGCTTGCTCGGCGGCGAAGCCATTCTGAGCCGCCGCATACAGCGCCTGATGAAAGCGCTCGTTCTCATAGTAATAAGCGTCGGGATCGGCGGCGACGCCCCGGCAGCGATCAAGGGCGACGGTGATCGTCGTCCGGTCGCTCGCGCGGAGGCGGCGCGCCGCAAGTCGTGCGCACATCGCCTCGATTTCCGCCATCAGCTCGAACATCTCGATCAGCCGCCTGAGCGTCGGCGCGCTCACGATCGCGCCGCGGCGCGGCCTCATCTCGATCAACCCCGAGACGGCAAGCGCCTGGAGCGCCTCGCGGATCGGCGTTCGCGATACTCCGAACCGAGTCGCCAAGGTTACTTCATCCAGCCGCGTGTCCGGCGCGATCGCACCCGACAGAATCTCGGCTTCGAGCGTCACCCGCAGCTGTCCGGCGGTGTTGGGCTGGGTGTTCATCGGCCTTAGTATACAATCAAAGGACTTTATGTATGCAATCGGCTTGACTCAACATGCGGCTGTGCAATCCTTTGCAAGGACGGAAAACCGGCGTACGCGCGCCAAAGCGCGACGCAACATCGTCAGGGAGCGGGCGTTGATCAGCGGTCGATTTGCACGGTGCCCGATCGGCGGCAATGCCGCGCCGTCGCGACGTCGCACGCAGCGCTGACGAGCGGCTCATGCACATTACGGCATTCAGCAATTTTCTCCACGGGCTCGCGAAGCGCGGCGCCGCGCGGACGGGCGCCGCCGATCACGGGACGGACTCCACGGAGGATGCCGTTGCCGCGCTGCTCGACCGGTGCGAGACGCTGCTGTCGAGTCGCGGCGAAGCTTCGGGCGCGGCGCTCGCCCAGGATATCCTCGCTCGCTGGCAGGCCCTCGACCGCGACGGTCGGCGGCGCTTCCTCGAAGCGCTTGGCGAAGGCTTCGGGGCGGATCAGCCGGAGCTCGACGATGCGCTCGCGGCGTATCGGGCAAAGCCTGATCCGTTGACGGCCACAAAGCTGCACGAAGCCGCCGAGCCGCGCCGCCAGGAGCTGATCCGTCGCCTCAATCTCGCGGCGGGCGGCACCAAGCAACTGGTCGACATGCGCGAGGAGCTGCTGCGCCACCGTGGCGCGACGCCGGCGCTGAAGGCGGTCGACGCCGATTTTTTCCACCTCTTCTCGTCATGGTTCAACCGCGGATTCCTGGCGCTGCACCGCATCGACTGGGCGACGCCGGCGTCGATCCTCGAGAAGATCATCCAGTACGAGGCGATCCACGCCATCAACGACTGGGACGAGCTGCGGCGCCGCATGGAGCCGACCGATCGTCGCTGCTTCGGGTTCTTCCATCCTCAGCTCGCCGACGAGCCGCTGATCTTCGTCGAGGTCGCGCTGACGACCGACGTGCCGGACAATATCGAGGTCCTGCTGACCCCGCGCCGGAAGGCGATCGCGGCGGCGAACGCGACGACGGCGGTGTTCTACTCGCTGTCGAAGTGCCACAAGGGGCTCGCCGGCGTGTCGTTCGGCAACTTCCTCATCAAGCAGGTGGTCGAGGATCTGCGCCGCGAACTGCCGAAGCTCGCGACCTTCGTCACCCTGTCGCCGGTGCCGGGCTTCGCCGCGTGGCTCGACCGCGAGCGCAAGTCCGATTCGATCGCCGTGCTCACCACGCGCGACAAGGACGTGCTGATGGCCCTCGATGTTCCGGGCTGGCAGGACGATCCCAACGTCGCCGAGGCGGTGCGCGGCCCGATGCTGCGGTCGGCCGCTCATTACTTTCTGACGGCGCGCTCGCCGTCGGGCGGAATCGTCGACGCTGTCGCGCGGTTTCACCTCGGCAACGGAGCCCGACTCGAGCGGCTCGACTTTCTCGCCGACCGCTCCGCGAACGGCATGCGCCAGTCGTACGGGCTTATGGTGAACTATCGCTACGAACTCGACGACATCGAGGCCAACCACGAGCTGTTCCTGTCGCACAACGAGGTCGTCACCACCGACGACGTGCGTCGCTGGCTCGCCCATGAATCCGAGGAGTCGCCGTCCGGTCTGCGCGCGCTGGCGCAACGGCTTATGCCGCGGCCGAGGGCGAAAAACCACCTGTTCGACCTCTTCCGCTCCCGCATCGCCGGCCGGCAGCGGCCGTTCATCGAGACCGCCGATGGCCGCGGCTTCAGCTACCAGGACGCGCTCGATCTGTCGGCGCGGCTCGCCCATGCGCTGGTGAACCTCGGCGTCGCTCCCGGCGACCGCATCGCGGTTCAGGTCGAGAAGAGCCCCGAGGCGATCGTCCTGTATCTCGCCTGCCTTCGCGCGGGCGCGGTGTACCTGCCGCTCAACACCGCGTACACGCTGGCCGAGCTCGAATACTTCATCGGCGACGCCGAGCCAAAGCTGGTCGTCTGCAGCCCGGCCAGCGCGGCGGCGCTCGAACCCGTTGCCGTGAAGCACGGCGGCTCGGTCGTGACGCTGGGCACGGCCGGTGACGGCACGCTCATTGATGCCGCGCGCGACCAGCCGCCGGAGTTCACCGAGGTCCCCCGCGCGCCCGAGGACCTGGCGGCGATTCTCTACACGTCAGGCACCACCGGGCGGTCGAAGGGCGCGATGCTCTCCCACGACAATCTCGGCTCGAACTCGGCCGCGCTCGCGAGCTACTGGCGGTTCACGGCCGGAGACGTGCTGCTGCACGCGCTGCCGATCTTCCACACCCATGGCCTGTTCGTCGCCACCAACGTCACCTTGATGGCCGGCTCGTCGATGCTGTTCCTGCCGAAGTTCGATCCCGACGAGATCATGCGACTGATGCCGCGGGCGACGGTGATGATGGGGGTTCCGACGTTCTACGTCCGCCTGCTGCAGCACGCGGGGCTCACCAAGGAAGCGACGGCGCACATGCGCCTGTTCATCTCCGGGTCGGCGCCGTTGCTCGCCGAGACTCACGTCGCGTGGGAGGGCCGTACCCGGCACCGCATTCTCGAGCGCTACGGCATGACCGAGACCAACATGAACACGTCGAATCCCTATGACGGCGTGCGCAAGGCCGGCACGGTGGGATTCCCGCTGCCCGGCGTCTCGGTGCGAATCACCGATCCTGCGACCGGCGCCGTTCTCCCCAACGGGGCCGTCGGTATGATCGAGGTCAAGGGGCCGAACGTGTTTCGCGGCTACTGGCGCATGCCGGAGAAGACCCGCGCCGAGTTCCGCGCCGACGGATTCTTCATCACCGGCGATCTCGGCACCATCGACGGCGACGGTTACGTCAGCATCGTCGGTCGCGACAAGGACATGATCATCTCGGGCGGCCTCAACGTCTATCCGAAGGAGGTCGAGGAGGCGATCGATGCGCTGCCGGGCGTCGTCGAGTCGGCTGTGTTCGGTGTGCCGCATCCCGACTTCGGCGAGGGCGTCAGCGCCGCGGTGGTGCGAAGCCCCGACGCCACGGTCGACGAGCGCGGCATCCAGCAGGCGCTCGCCGGCAAGCTCGCCAAGTTCAAGCAGCCGAAGCGGGTCGTGTTCGTCGACGAGCTGCCGCGCAACACCATGGGCAAGGTGCAGAAGAACGTGCTGCGCGATGCCCATGCCGATCTGTACACGGACCGGGGAGCAGCGGCCGCGTCATAGCCAGTTTTGCGGTGGCGGGTGCCGCCGCGCGAGTGTGTCCAAGACGTCAATGAAAATGCCGGCGCGTCGCGCCGAGCCAATAAGGGAGGTTTTCATGGATACCGTCCGGCGCCGGCTCATCATCGGTGGGCTCACGCTTCCGTTCCTCATGGGTCAGCGCACCGCGTTCGCCCAGAGTGCCAAGACACTCAAGATCTCGCACCAGTTCCCCGGCGGCACGATCGATGAGGGCGACTTCCGCGATCGTCTGTGCCGGAAGTTCGCGCAACAGGTCGAAGCCAAAACCAACGGCGCGCTGAAGTTCCAGATCTACCCCGGCTCGTCGCTGATGAAGACCAACGCCCAGTTCAGCGCCATGCGCAAGGGCGCGCTGGACGCCAGCCTGGTGCCGCTCTCCTACGCCGGCGGCGAGGTGCCGGAGACCAGTATCGGGCTGATGCCGGGGTTGGTCAGCAGCTACGAACAGGGTGCGAAGTGGAAGAATGCCGAGGTCGGCAAGCTGCTCGAGAAGAACCTCGAGGATAAAGGCATCGTGGTCGTGAGCTGGATCTGGCAGGCGGGCGGCGTCGCCAGCAAGAACAAGCCGTTGGTCTCGCCCGATGACGCCAAGGGCATGAAAGTCCGCGGCGGCAGCCGCGAGATGGACCTGATGCTGAAGGCGGCGGGCGCCTCGGTGCTGTCGCTGCCGTCGGACGAGATCTACGCCGCGATGCAGACCGGCGCGATGGACGCGGCGATGACGTCGTCGACCAGCTTCATTTCGTTCAAGCTCGAGGAGATCGCCAAGCACTTCACCTCCGGCGAGAAGTACGCCTACTGGTTCATGTTCGAGCCGCTGTTGATGTCGAAGCAGGTGTTCCGGTCGCTGCCGAAGGACCAGCAGGACATCGTCATGTCGGTGGGTTCCGAGCTCGAGAGCTTCGCCGTCGAGGCGGCGCGGGCCGACGACAAGATGGCGGCGCAGGTCTACGCCAAGGCCGGCGCCAAGGTCTATGAACTCGACGAGCCGACGGTCAAGAAGTGGCAGTCGCTGGCGCGTGAGGCGGCGTGGAAGGACTACGCGAAGCACAACGAGAACTGCGCCAAGCTGCTCGCGGCCGCGGAGAAGCTCCTCTGACGGTGGACGTGTCCGAAGCGGGCGAGGCCGCCACGGTTGTGCGTTGGGCCAACCGTGCGCTCGCCCGTATCAATGCCGTGATGACCACGCTCGGTATGTGCGCGCTGGTCGCCGCGTCCCTCGTGCTCACCCACAGCGTGATCACGCGCTACGTGCTCGGCTATGCCACCGACTGGCAGGACACGATCGCCGTGTTCTGCCTCGTCGGCGCGGTGTTCCTGTCGAGCGCACACGTCCAGTCGATTGGCGGTCATATCGCGATCGAGGCTCTGGCCGAGATCCTGCCGCCGCGGATCAACCGCATCCGGCGGGTGATGGTCCTCTGGTGCTCGTTTGCGTTCTGCGCCTTCTTCGCATGGAAGTCGTGGACGCTGACCTATGAGGCATGGACGGAAGGCTATCGCCTCGCCTCGTCGTTCTCGCCGCCGCTCTCCATCCCATACTTCATGATGTCGGTCGGAATGACGCTGCTTACGGTGCAGATATTCCTTCAAGCCATCGCCCGCAGGCCGCCGCCACCCGCTCTTGAAGCACCGACCCGACCGGTGGGCAATGTCTGACACATTGATCGGCTTCGCCTACGGCGGGGTGACGTTATTCCTGATGTTCGCCGGCGTGCCGATTGCCTTCGCACTGGGCGCGACCGCCGTGCTGTTCATGCTCTTTTTCATGCCGACGTCGTCGCTCGATACCGTCACCCAGAACGTCTACGAGGAGATGGCAAGCATCACGCTGCTGTCGATTCCGCTGTTCATCCTCAAGGGGGTCGCCATCGGCCGGTCGCGGGCCGGACAGGACCTCTATTCGGCGCTGCACGTGTGGCTCGGCCGTGTGCCCGGCGGCCTCGGCGTCGCCAACGTCCTCGCCTGCGGCGTGTTCGCGGCGATGGCGGGCTCGAGCCCCGCGACCTGTTCGGCGATCGGCGGCGCCGGCATCCCCGAGATGCGCAAGTTCGGCTATTCGCCGGGCCTCGCGGCCGGAATCATCGCCGCCGGCGGGACGCTCGGCATCCTGCTGCCGCCGTCAATCACCATGATCCTCTATGCCGTCGCGGCGCAGGTGTCGCTCGGTCGCCTGTTCCTCGCGGGCGTCGGCCCCGGCCTGCTGTTGCTCACGCTGTTCGCCGCTTACGCCGTCTACAAATACAGCGCCGAGGCGCGGCAGGAGAAAGTCGCGGCGAACGCGTCCGCCGCCGCCCGCCGCCCGCTGCTCGCCTTCACCTTCCGCGAAAAGATGGGGGCGCTGCCGCGCATCCTGCCGTTCGTCATCCTGCTGATCGGCGTCATGATAGCCCTCTACGGCGGCTACGCGACGCCGTCCGAGACGGCGGGGCTCGGTGCCGTTCTGGCGCTTCTGCTGATCGCCATGATCTACGGCATCTGGACGCCGCGCGAGCTGCGGCCGATCCTGTCGGCCACGCTCCGCGAATCGACCATGCTGATGCTCATCATCGGCATGTCGCTCCTGTTCTCCTACGTCATGAGCTATCTCCACATCAGCCAGTCGGCGGCGATGTGGATGGTGTCGCTGCACCTCAGCCGGTGGCTTCTGCTGGCCGGCATCCTGATGATCGTAGTGGTGCTCGGCTTCTTCCTGCCGCCGGTATCGATCATCCTGATGATCGCGCCGATCATCCTGCCGCCGCTCAAGGCGGATGGCTTCGACCTGATCTGGTTCGGCGTCGTCATGACCATCGTCATGGAGATGGGACTGATCCACCCGCCGGTCGGGCTCAACATCTTCGTCATCAAGAGCATCGCGCCCGACATCAGGCTGCGCGAGCTCGTCTTCGGCATCCTGCCGTTCGTCGTGCTGATGCTGCTCGCCGTCGTGATGCTCTGCGTCTGGCCCGAGATCGTCACCTGGCTGCCGAAGGCGGTGATGGGGTAGCGAGGCCCGCGCGGCAGCCATAGAATGACAGCCCCTCGCATTCATCCGATCGGCGTTCCTCCATGACCGAACAATTGCCCGCCGGCGAACTCGCGATACGGGCCATCGCCATGCCCGCCGACGCCAACCCGCACGGCGACATCTTCGGCGGCTGGCTGCTGTCGCAGATGGATCTGGCCGGCGCCACCGTGGCGACGCGCCGCGCCCGCGGCCGCATCGTCACGGTCGCCATCGCCACTATGACCTTCAAGCAGCCGGTGTTCGTCGGCGACGAGGTGAGCTGCTACGCCAAGATCGTCAAGACCGGCCGGACCTCGATCGTCGTCGACGTCGAGAGCTGGGCCCGCCGCGGCGTCGGCGGCGAGCACCTCAAGGTCACGGAAGGTGTCTTCACCTACGTCGCGGTCGACGACAATCGTCGACCCCGGCCGCTGCCGGCGGAGTAGGGCGCCCGTTCAGGCGCCGTGCTCCTCGGTGAGGCTGGCCGCGATCCGGCGGCAACCCTCCATCACGTGCCTGGCGGAGATTTCCTCGGCCGCCTTCGAGAAGCGGGCGTTGGGAATAGACACGTGGAGTGCCGCGGTACCGGTTCCGTCCGGTCCGACGATGGCGCAGCCGACGGCATGGCCTCCCGGTGTGTATTCGGCGTTGGTCGCCACATAGCCGCGGCGGCGCGTTCGCGCCACGTCCTCGCGCAGCTTGTCGGGATCGATCATTGTCGCCTTCTGGAACGGCACCAGCTTGGTGCGCGCGAGATAGGCGCGCACCTCGTCGTCGTGCATCGCCGCGAGCAGCGCCCGGCTGGCGGCGCCGGCATAGAGCGGCACGGCGGTGCCGATCTGCTGCGTCTGGCCGATCGCGTGGGTGCTCTCGACGGTGTCGATGTTGTAGCGGTAGTCGCCGCGCCGGACGCTGAGCACGACGCTCTCGTTCACCGCATCGCGAATCGCCTGCATGACGGGTCGCGCGTGACTGCGGATCGAAAGGCTCTGCAGGAGGTCGTCCGCGAGTCGCAGCGTGGCGAAGCCCAGCGTGTAGGTCGCCGTCGCCGAGTTGTGCTGCAGCAGTCCATGGCGAACCAGATTGGTGAGAATGCGGAACGCCGTCGGCTTCGGCAGCTTCAGTTGCGACGAGATCTGCGGCAGGCTGAGCTCGGGCGTCGCCCGGCCGAAGCATTCGAGGATGCGCGCGGCCCGGTCGACGATGCGCACCAGCTTTACCGGGGCCTCGCCGACCCTATCGTTGATCTTGATGATGGCGTTCATGGCGTGTGTCCCAACGCGCGCGAGAGCGTTTCCGCACCCTCGGTCGCTGCCTTTATGCATTTGCGACGGAGCTCTTTCGTGAAGCGCTCGTTCGGACACGACACGGTCAGTGCCGCGACCGTCTCGCCGGTGTAGCTCTTCACCGGCGCCGACACGGCGGCGGTGTGTGGGTTCACCGTGCCCGCGACCACCGCATAACCGTCGCGTTTCACCGCCGCAAGCGTCTGCAGCAATTCGGCGCGAGGTTCGGCAACGTCCTGGCGCCGCGCGAGATACGCCTCGATGTCGTTGCCCGGCATGCCGGCAAGGAGGACGAGCCCCGCGGCGCCGACGTGAAGCGGCCCCTCATGACCGAGCTGCGTCACGCGCCGGATCGCCTGCATGCTTTCGACGTAGTCGAGATGCACGCGGCGATCGCCGACCTTGAGGCTGAGGATCACCGTCTCATTGACGACGTCGCGTACCTGACGCATCAGCGGCAGTGCGCTTTCGCGGATGTCGAGCAGGTTGCGGCGCACGTCGCCGAGACGGAGCCACGCGAACCCGAGGCGGTACGGACCCGTCGCCGATTCCCGCATCAAGAGATCGTGGGCGACCAGCGTGTTGAGGATACCGAGCAGCGTCGCCTTGGGGACGCCGGTGCGCTCGACGAGTTGAGTCAACATCAGCTCGGGCTGACTGCGGGTGAAAAGCGCCAGCACGCGGGCCGCGCGAGCTACCGCCTCGCCCTTGTAGCGGACGTCGGGATCGATGTGCTCACGTTCGGTGCGAATTCGTTGCGGTACAGCCACCGCCTTACTCCTCATTTTGAAATACTGTTTTGACGAACACTGCCACACCGGGGCGCCTTGACGGCTCCCGGCGGGGTACGTCAGTATCGGATTCGGTAAAACGATACAACGTTTCATTATTTATGGGAAGAGCCGCCATGCACGACCTCCTGGAGCTCAAGGTCACGCCGCTGTCCCCCGCGTGCGGCGCCGAGATCAGCGGCGTCGACCTCACCCGCGAGCTGAGCCCGACCCAGGTGGCGGCAATCAAGGCGGCGTGGGTGAAGCACCTGGTGCTGGTGTTCCGCGGTCAGACCCTGTCCCAGGAGGATCAGCTCCGGTTCGCCTCCTATTTCGGCCCGCTCGGCGACCGCAAGGTTGCCCCTGAACAATTGCGCGGTCGCGCCGAGGGGATCTACCAGACCCATGAGAAGGTGCTGCTGGTCACCAACATCCGCGTCGACGGCAAGCCGATCGGCGCCTTCGGCGACGGCGACATGTGGTTCCACATCGACTCGGGCTATTCCGAGAAGCCGTACCGCTACACGTTCCTCTACGGCATGGAGCTGCCGTCGACCGGCGGCAACACGCTGTTCTCGAACACCTACAAGGCCTACGAGGCGGTGCCCGCGGACATCAAGGCGAAGCTCGCCGACAAGAAGGCGCTGCACATCCACGAGTACAAGCGCACCGAGAAGGCGGACCTTACGGGCGATATCAGCAAGATTCCGCACTTCTACCATCCGGTGTTCATCACCCATCCCGACAGCGGCAGGAAGGCCCTGTTCGTCGACCGGCTGATGACGGCACGCATCGATGGGCTCCCCGAAGAGGAGAACGCCGCGATTCTCCAGCAGCTCTACGACATCGGCGAGCGTCGCGAGTTCGTCTACGAACACGTGTGGCAGCTCCACGACTTCGTCATGTGGGACAACCTGGCGACCATCCACGCGCGGACCTGGTTCCCCAAGGAGGAGCGGCGCTTGTTGCGCCGCTGCACCGTCGCGGGCGAGCCGATTGGCGCGTGAATGACCGACATGTCCGGCACGCGTCTGCCCGCCTTTGAGACGTTCATCGCCGACCTGCGCGCGCTTTGGGCGCGCGAGAGCGACATGGGCCGTCGCATGCTCGCGGCGAAGCCGCTGCTCGAGCGCTTCGTCGTGGACCCGACGGTGAAGGCGCATTCGCGGCACTGGCCGTCGACCGAGGGCTACAAGAATCTCCTGTTCTACGTCGATCCGGACTACGAGTTCGTCGTCAATGGTGTCGTGCGGATGCCCGGCCGCACCGGCAGCGTGCACGACCACGCCGAGGCCTGGGTGCTTTATGGCGTTGTCGACGGCGCGGAAAGCCTCGAGCGCTACGAGCGCCTCGACGACGGCGGCACGCCCGGCTACGCCGAGGTCAGGCTGACGTCGGTGACCACCGGAGCCGAGGGCAAGGTCGACATCGTCGCCCCCGGTGCGATCCACGCCGAGCAGGGCGGCCGGACGCGGTCCGTCGCGGTGATCCTGCGCAGCCAGAAACTCGGCCAGGACACGGTTCTTCAGCACACCTACGATCCGAAGGCGAAAACCGTCATCCAGCGGTTCGGGCCGACACAGATCCCATACGAGCTGCGGGCGGACGTGTCGGTCTGAGGAGGTGCGCGGACTCGCCATCCCATTGATCCGAGACAATAATGCGGGCTGGAGACACGGTCCTATCGGGGAGGGGAGCGATGATGCGGACAGCCTTCGCTGCCGGTGCGCTGCTGGTCGCGGCGTCGGCGGGCGTAGTGACGCCCGCCGGGGCGCAGACGCAGTCGCCTGCGGGCGTACAGGATGTCGAGTTCAAGGCGATGTCGGTCATCGTCGGGTTCACGCCCGGCGGCGGCTACGATACCTATGCCCGGCTCCTCGCGCGCCACATCGGCCGTAACACGCCGGGCCGGCCGAGCGTCGTCGTCCAGAACATGCCGGGCAGCTCGAGCCTGAAGGCGGTCCAGTATCTCGACGCCAATGCGCCGCGCGACGGCAGCGTCATGACGGCGTTCAATCCGGGGCTGATCACCGAATCGCTGCTCGACCCGGAGAAGATCAAGTTCAAGTTCACCGAGGTCGCGTTCGTCGGCAGCATCACGCGGGATTTGCGCGCCTGCTACGCGTGGGGCGCCACCGGGATCAAGAGCTGGGACGATCTCGTCAAGGCGCCGGAGTTCAACATCGGCGCGCCCGCCGCGGGGACCTCGACCTATATCAACGCCGCCGTGCTGAAGAACATGTTCGGCATCAAGCTGCGCCAGGTCACCGGCTATCCCGGCAGCGCCGAGGAACGGCTTGCGATCGAGCGCGGCGAGCTCGACGGCGGTTGCGGAGCGTGGAGCAGTAACCCGCCCGACTGGGTGAACAACCACAGGATCAATCCGATCGTCGCGTTCTCGCCCGGAGATATCCCGAACATGATCGGCGCGCCGCCGTTCGTCGTCGATCTCGCGAAGAACCAGCAGGACAAGGACGTGCTCAACGTGCTGATCGCGCCCGACTCGGTCGGTCGTCCGTACGTCGCCTCGCGCCAGGTGCCGGTCGCGCGGCTCTCGGTCGTGCGCGCGAGCTTCGATGCGACGATGCGCGATCCTCAATTCCTGGCCGAGGCGGAGAAGCTCGATCTCCCGGTGGTCGGCTCGATGCCCGGCCTCGAGGCTGAGGCGATCATCGCCAACATCTACAAGTCGCCGCCGGCGCTGGTCGAGCGCGCGAAGGCTGTCGCTCGGTAACCGCGACGCCCGCATTTCACTTTAAAAGGCCTCTCGCGAGGGCCCTTTTCATTGGCGGCGCGCTCCACCGCCGCGCTACCCTTTCGGTAAATGGCCCCGAAGCGAAGAGGGCCGGCAGGGAGGGTTTGATGATGCGTGTCGCTCGGGCGGCGCTGGTCGCCTGTCTCGTATCTGGTTTTGTGGGTTTTTCCACAATCGCGGCATTCGCCGGCGACATCGCCGATTTCTATCGCGGCAAGCGGATGACGATGCTGATCAGCGGGCCCGCCGGCAGCGGCTACGATCTGTACGCACGCCTGTTGGCGCAGAACCTGCCGCGCTACCTCCCCGGAAACCCCACCATCGTGTCGCAGAACATGCCGGCGGCGGCGGGCCTGGTGCTGCTGAACACCGCCTACAACCAGGGCGCCCGCGACGGCACGCTCCTGTTCACGCTCCACTTCAACCTGCCGCTCTATCAGGCGATGGGCGGGCGTGGCGTGCAGTTCGACATCGCCAAGCTGATCGGCCTTGGCCGCTTGCTCGCCTCGAACGCGGTGATCGGCGTTCACCGCGACTCGAAAACGGGCGTTAAAACCCTCGAGGATGCGAAGAAGACCGTGAGCACGATCGGCTCGACCGGCGCTTCGTCCAACGCCACCGTGTATCCCAGCATCATGAACAACCTGGTCGGCACCAGGTTCAAGGTCATCAACGGCTATAACGGCCAGACCGGCGTGTTCCTCGCCATGGAACGCGGTGAAATCGACGGCTTCGGCAGTTTCTCCTATCTGACGTTCAAATCGGTGAAGCCCGACTGGCTGGAGAACAAGGTTTTCCACCCGCTGGTGCAGTGGGGCGAAAAGCGCGAGGACGCCTGGCCCGACGTGCCCACGGCCATCGATGTTGCCACGACGCCGGAGGACAAGCGCGCGATGGAGCTCGCATCCGTCGGCTCCGACATCGGCTTCTCCTATTTCATGCCGCCGGACGTCCCGGCCGATCGGGTGGCCGCGCTGCGGAAGGCCTTCAACGACATGATCGTCGATCCGGCGTTTCTCGCCGAAGCTGCAAAGTCGAATGCGCCTTTGCGCACCGCAAGCGGCGAGCACATGGAGGAGATGGTCCGCCGCGTCCTGAGCGCGCCACCCGAGGTCATCAGTCGTCTCACCGAACTCATGGTGGCGAAGGGCGGCGTCCGCTGCGAGGACTACACCAAGGCGGAATTCTGCGACAAGGCCGCCTCAGCCGCCGCCGAGGGCAAATAGTCCCACCGTATGGCCGTTGTCGCGCAGGTTCGCGCGATGGCCGATTTGTGCCGAGAGGATCCATGACGACCGAGACCGAGCTCCGCGAAAAACTTTCCGCCTGCACCCGCATCTTCGCGATGCAGGAATTGCTCGGCCTGTTCGGCCATATCAGCGCCTACGACCCCGACGCGCAGCACGTCTACTTCTCGCCGAGCATGGGCGTCGACAAGACCCAGGTGAAGCCCGACGACATCCTGGTGAGCGATCTCGACGGCGCCGTGCTCGATGGCGACCGCCGATTGCCGGCGGAGTGGCCGATCCACACTGTGCTGCACAACCGTCGAATGGATGCACTCGCGGTCGCGCATCTGCACGCGCCCTACGCGACGCTGTTCGCGATCGCCAGGCGCGAATTCCGTCCGGTGACGCTGCAGGGCTCGGTGTTCGGCGGTGGGCTTCCGATCTACGACGAGCCCGCGCTGATCCGCTCGGTGGAACAGGGCAAGGCCTTGAGCAAAGTGATCGGCGACCGGCCGGCCG